>Ga0160461_1001033_pt1 | contig 12918 bp, 15 predicted proteins | sample HID1975I_E6MG_FD_108266 | JGI IMG/M metagenome (GOLD analysis project Ga0160461, IMG submission 108266) | Enriched soil microbial communities from UW Madison campus, WI, USA - HID1975I_E6 MG | ecosystem: Environmental > Terrestrial > Soil > Unclassified | place: USA: Madison, Wisconsin...
ACGATATTGCCCAGCGTCGCCACGTTCACCTTCTCGCACCGAGTCGCCGCCTTGAGCGACCCGGCGACATCGGTCGTCTCCTCGATCAGCTGCGCCCGCTGCGCGCGCGAAAGATCGGTCAGCTCCACGATCCCCGGCACACGCGGCACCGCCAGCACCCACGGATAGCGCGCATCGCGCATCAGCAGGATGCTGCACAGCTCCAGGTCGATGATCGGTACGGTGTCGACGTCCAGCCGCGTGTCGAGCGCGAATGTTGCTGGCTTCATGCGGGCGGCCTCTCCTGAACTCGACATCCGTTCCTCTCCCCTGGGGGAGAGGTAGCGAAGCTTGCCAGCTCGCTGGCTAGCGCAGCTGGGAGAGGGGGTTGCGAGGCAAAGCCTCGCGCGGCTGCGAAGCGGCCGCCCACCCCTCTCCCAGTGAGCCCCTACAACACATATTTGCTCAGGTCCGTATTCCGCGCCACCGCGCTCAGCTGCGCGTCGACATAGGCGGCGTCCACCGTCAGGCTCTGCCCGCGCCTATCCTCGGCGTCGAAGCTCACCTCCTCCAGCAGCTTTTCCATCACGGTCGAGAGCCGGCGCGCGCCGATATTCTCGATCTGGCCGTTCACCTCCGCCGCGATCCGCGCGATCGCCTGGATGCCGTCCGCCGTGAAGGCGACATCGACCCCCTCGGTGCCGATCAGCGCGCGATACTGCTCGGTCAGCGAGGCGCGCGTGTCGGAAAGGATGCGCACGAAATCGGCCTCGGTCAGCGCCTTCAGCTCCACCCGGATCGGCAGCCGCCCCTGCAGTTCGGGCAGCAGGTCGCTCGGCTTGGCGACGTGGAACGCGCCCGAGGCGATGAAGAGCACGTGATCGGTCTTCATCGGCCCGTATTTGGTGGCGACGGTAGTGCCCTCGATCAGCGGCAGCAGGTCGCGCTGCACGCCCTCGCGGCTCACCGATCCGCCGCGCACGTCGCTCACCGCGATCTTGTCGATCTCGTCGAGGAAGACGATGCCGTTGGCCTCGGCATCGGCCAGCGCCGCACGGCTTACCTCGTCCTGGTCGAGCCGCTTGTCCGATTCCTCCTCGACCAGCTTGTCCCAGGCCGCGCGCACGTTGAGCTTGCGCCGCTTGGTGCGCCCGCCGCCCAGCTTGCCCATCATCTCGGTCAGGTTGATCATGCCGACATTGCCGCCCATGCCCGGGATCTCGAACGGCGCGCCGCCCGTATCCTCCACCTCGATCTCGACCTCCTTGTCGTCGAGATGCCCGTCGTTGAAGCGATGGGCGAAGGCGGCGCGGGTGGCCTCGCTCGCCTCCTTGCCGGTCAGCGCGTCGAGCAGGCGGTGGAGCGCCGCCTCCTCGGCCTTGTCGCGCACGGCGGCGCGGCGGCGTTCCTTCTCCAGCCGCACCGCTTCCTCCACCAGGTCGCGGGCGATCTGCTCGACATCGCGGCCGACATAGCCGACCTCGGTGAACTTGGTCGCCTCCACCTTGACGAAGGGCGCATCGGCCAGCTTCGCCAGCCGCCGGCTGATCTCGGTCTTGCCGCAACCGGTCGGCCCGATCATCAGGATGTTCTTGGGCGAAACCTCGTCGCGCAGATTTTCGGGCAGATGCTGCCGCCGCCAGCGGTTGCGCATCGCCACCGCGACGGCGCGCTTGGCCTCGTCCTGGCCGACGATATGCGCATCGAGCGCGGCGACGATGGCTTTGGGGGTAAGGGCGTCGTTCATTCTCTCGTCCGTCCGGGGAAAAGGGGGTCAGGCGCAGCGCATGCCGGCGGCAAGCCGGGCATGGCCATCCAGCAGGCGCCGGGTGGTCGCGGGGTCGGGGGTCAGGTGGGTCGCGCCATGCTCGAAGGTGCCGCCGAGCAGGATGCCGTCGTCGCGCGAGAACATGTAGAGCCCGCCGGGTGCCGAATAGGCATAGCGAACCTCGGGCTGGGGCAGCAGCACGACCAGCTGGCCGCGCACCGGCTCCAGCTCGGCATCGCCGAACAGGTCGCGCGCGCCCAGCCCCGTGCAGTTGAATACCAGCCTTTCCGGCAGCGCCGCGATCTCCGCCGGGCTGGCGAAGCGCCGCACCGCCACGCGACCGCCCGCGACATGCACGTCGCGCAACATCGCGCGCAGGAAGCGCGGCGTTTCGACGATCATCCCGTCGAACTGGAACGCGCCCGGCACGCCGAAGCCATGCTCCGCCTCGGCCAGCGCCCGCGCCTCGGGCAACATCGTCGCCAGCGGATCATCCGCGTCCACCCCGCCGCTGCGCGCCATCCGCGACAGATCGTAATTGCGCATCCAGCGGATGCCGTATTCGTCGCCGGTCATGATCTGGAACCGGCGATAGCTGTAGAGCGCGGCCCGCGCGTATTGCGCGCGAAAGGCGTCGGTCACGCGGTCGTCGCGAAACACCGAAGACGGATACCATTGGCCGCCGGCGATATTCGACGTCGTCTCCGGCGGCAGCGCGGCGGCATAGACGGTCACGTCGTACCCCGCCTCCTGCACCAGCCGCGCGGTCGCCAGGCCCAGCGCACCCGCCCCGATCACCGCCACCGGCCCCGAATGGCCCGGCAGGCCCAGGTCGATCGCCAGCCGCGCCGACCCCCAGCTCAGCGTGATCCCGCCGCCGCCATGGCCGTAATTATGCACCAGCGCCTTGTCGCCCAATGCCTCGCGCCGCACCACGAAGCCCGATGCGCGATAAGGCCGCAGCCCCACCACCTCGCGGATCACCCGATCGGCCGAAACCTTGACCGGCGGCAGGCAGCGCGGCCCGCCGAGATCGGCGGTATCGAAGGCCGGGCGCGTAGTCGTCGTCGTGGCGCAAGCCGGCAGCGCGAGCGCACCGGCGAGTACCGACCGACGTGCCCAGCCGCCAAAGCCGTCATCCCCGCTCCAAACATCGTCATCCCAGCGAAGGCTGGGATCGCCCGGTAGCGAAGAACGCGCTTGCAGCACGCGATCCCAGCTTTCGCTGGGATGACGTTCCCGAGTTATCAACCCGCCGTCTCCAGCGTCTCCACCGTAAGGTTGCCGTTGGTGTAGACGCAGACATCCGCCGCGATCGCCATCGCCTTGCGGCAGATCGTCTCCGCATCCGCCTCGTAGTCGAGCAGCGCGCGCGCCGCCGACAGCGCGAAATTGCCGCCCGATCCGATCGCGGCGACGCCGGCCTCGGGCTCCAGCACGTCGCCATTGCCCGTCAGGATCAGGGTCACGTCCTTATCGGCGACGATCATCATCGCCTCCAGGTTGCGCAGATACTTGTCCGTCCGCCAGTCCTTCGCCAGCTCGACCGCCGCGCGCAGCAGCTGGCCGTTGAATTGCTCCAGCTTGCGTTCCAGCCGCTCGAACAGCGTGAAGGCATCGGCGGTCGCGCCCGCGAAGCCGCCGATCACCGATCCGTCGCCCAGCCTGCGCACCTTGCGCGCATTGGGCTTGATCACCGTGTTGCCGAGCGAGACCTGCCCGTCGCCGACCACAACCACCTTGCCGTTCCGCCGCACCGACAGGATCGTCGTGCCATGCCACTTCGGAATATCGCCCATCGGCTCCCCGCTTGATGTGAGCCCGCGATATGGGAGGTGGATGGCGGCGATGCAATCAATCCTCCCCGGCACGGGGAGGGGGACCATGCAAAGCATGGTGGAGGGGGGCTTCCGCACACGATGCCGTTCGCCGCGACCATCAATGCTGCGCTCGCAGATTTTCACACCCCAGACCGGGAATAACCCTCCACCCGCGCGCGTATATCGATGGGGGAAGAGCCGCATCTGCGCGCTTCAAAACCCGCGCGCAACAATCTAGGCTTGCCGACATCATGGTCGATCTTCTGCCCGGCGATCCCGCCCCCTGGTTCTACTGCGCCGCGCTCGACGGCAATCAGCGCTATGCTTTCGACACCACGGCGGGGCGGCATATCCTGATGCTGTTCCTCGGTTCGGCCGGCCTGCCGGCCAGCGCCGCCGCGCTGGCGACCGCGCTGCGCCACCGCCCGCTCTACGATGACGACCGCGTCTGTTTCTTCGGCGTCACGACCGATCCTTCCGACGTCTCGGATCGGCGGATCGAACAGTCGTTGCCCGGCATCCGCCATTTCCTCGATTATGACGGCGCGGTCAGCCGTCAGTACGGCGCGATCCCCGATGGGGAGAAGGGCGATCAGGTCACCTATCGCCCGGGCTGGCTGCTGCTCGATCCCGCGCTGCGCGTCATCGCACGTGCCCCGATCGAGCGGGGCGAGGATATCATCGCGATCCTCCGCCGCGAACTCGCCGCCCCGCCGATCGTCGATCATGCGCCGGTGCTGATCGTGCCGCGCATCTTCGAACCCGGCCTCTGCCGCCAGCTGATCGATCTCTACGATCGCCAGGGCGGCGAGGAATCGGGCTTCATGCGCGACGTCAACGGCAAGACCACCGCGATCATCGATCACGCGCACAAACGCCGCGCCGATTGCGAGATCGATGACGAGGCGCTGCGCACCCAGCTGCGCGCGCGGCTCAAGCGCTTCCTGCTTCCGCAGATCGAGCGCGCGTACAACTTCAAGGTCACCCGCATCGAACGCTGGATCGTCGCCTGCTACGACGCCGGGGTCGGCGGCCATTTCCGCGCGCATCGCGACAACACCACGAAGGGCACCGCCCATCGCCGCTTCGCCTGCACGATCAACCTCAACGCCGGCGACTATGAAGGCGGCGACCTGCGCTTCCCCGAATATGGCACGCGCAGCTATCGCGCGCCCACCGGCGGCGCGGTGATCTTCGGCTGCTCGCTGCTGCATGAGGCGCTTCCCGTCCGCAAGGGCCGCCGCTACGCCTTCCTGCCCTTCCTTTACGACGAGGATGGCGCGCGCATCCGCGAGGCGAACAACCAGTTCCTCGATCCCGGCGTCGGCCAATACCGCAGCGGCCTTTCGGCCTGATCCAGCTCCGCCAAACACTCCCTCTCCCCTCCTTGGGAGCAGGGCTATCGCATATGGTAATCTCGAAGCTTCGTCATTGCGAGGAGCCCGGCGAACGCCGGGGGACGAAGCAATCCAGAACGACGTTTCCGCCTGCGGAACGGCTGGATTGCTTCGCTACGCTCGCAATGACGAAGGGTTGAGACCGAGGGAAAGATCGTTCCGATCCATATCCGATAGCCTTGCCCTTGGGAGGGAAGAGGAAAACCATCACCCCAACGCCCGCACGATCGCATCGGCGGCAGCGCTCACATCCGCCCAGGTCGTCTCGAACCCGGCATCATCGCCAAGATACGGATCCTGCACCGCCTCCCCCGCACGGCCCGGCACGGTGTCCATCAGCAGCCTCAGCGTCGCGGTCGCGTCACCGGGCGCGATCCGGCGTAGGTTGCGCAGGTTGGTCGCATCGAGCGCGTAGATATGCGTGAAGCGGCGAAAGTCCCCCGCCGTCACCTGCCGCCCGCGATAGCTCGATATGTCGACGCCATGGCGCAACGCGGTGGCCTGCGCGCGCGGATCGGGCGGCGATCCGACGTGCCAGTCGCCGGTCCCCGCCGAATCGACCGTGATCGCCAGCCCCGCCTCCTCCGCGCGCTGCCGCAACGCCGCCTCCGCCAGCGGCGACCGGCAGATATTGCCGAGGCAGACGAACAGGACCGAGGGTTCGGCCCCCTTTTCAGCCCGCATCGTCCTCCGCCCCGTCGAACAGGTCCATGAAGTCGCGCGCCGCATCGCGGTCGGCCGGATCGGGAAAGGCGACATCGAGGTCGGGGGCGACGCCGATGATCCGCATCAGCGCCCAGAGCGCGAAGCGCCGCCCGCGATCCTCCTCCAGCCCGAAATCGACGCGCATCCGCTCGCCCCCCGCCGCCAGCGCCTCCTGCGGCAACGATACGATATCGGCACTGCCGAAATAGCGGCGCAGCTGGTCGTCGAGGTCCATCGCCGTCGCCCGCCCTTACCAGCGCGTCGGCTTGGGAATCCGGTCGAAACCCATCTGGTGCCAATAGGGGTATATCGGCTTGCGGTTGCTCGCGGCGTCCAGCCGCTCGATCTGCTCCTCGCTCAGCGACCAGCCGACCGCGCCCAGATTCTGCCGCAGCTGCTCCTCGTTGCGCGCGCCGACCACGATGTTGGCCACCGTCGGCCGCGACAGCAGCCAGTTGAGCGCCACCTGCGGGATCGTCTTGCCGGTCTCCCCGGCCAGCGCCTCCAGCACGTCGACCACATTGTACAGCAGTTCGTCGTCGACCGGCGGGCCACCCTCGTCGCCGCCCGCCGCGATCCGGCCGCTGCCGGCCGGCTGGCCCCGCCGGATCTTGCCGGTCAGCCGTCCCCAGCCCAGCGGGCTCCAGATCATCAGCCCGACACCCTGGTCGATGCCCAGCGGCATCAGTTCCCATTCGTAATCGCGCCCGACCAGCGAATAATATCCCTGATAGGCGACGTACCGCGCCAGCCCGTTCCGCTCGGAGGTCGCCAGCGACTTCATCAGCTGCCAGCCGGAGAAGTTGGACGCCCCGATATACCCGATCTTGCCCGCCGAAACGAGGTCGTCCAGCGCGCGCAGCGTCTCGTCCACCGGGGTTAGCGCGTCGAAACCGTGCATGAAATAGATGTCGATGTAATCGGTGCCGAGCCGCTTCAGGCTCGCCTCGCACGCCCGGACGATATGGTGCCGCGAAGACCCCCGGTCGTTCGGGCCGTCGCCCATGGTGAAGGTGCCCTTGGTCGATATCAGCGCACGGTCGCGCTTGCCCTTCAGCGCCTCGCCCAGGATCTCCTCCGATGCGCCGCCCGAATAGACGTCGGCTGTATCAAACAGCGTCACCCCATTGTCGAGGCACAGGTCGATCATCCGCGACGCCTCCGCCACGTCGGTCTTCCCCCACCGCTCGAAAAAGGCGTTCGATCCGCCGAAGGTCGCGGTTCCGAAGCTGAGCGCGGGAACCTTCAGGCCCGAACGGCCGAGCTGACGATATTCCATGGATGCCTCCTTGGCTTGCTGGCACCCGGGGCTTTAACCCCACAGCCCAACTTGTCCACGCCCGTGCGGGCTACACGCCCTCGCCCCTCTTTCGGAGGCAGGGTGATCACATAGGGAATGATCGTCGTCCCGGCCTTGAGCCGGGATCCCGCTTCTTCTCGCCTGTGTTCGATGGATCACCAGAAAGAAAGGCAGCGAGACCCCGGATCAAGCCCGGGGTGACGCAATCTAATCTATGGCGCTTTTGTGCATATGAGCTTCCCCCCGGCCGGCGAGAGGAGGCACAAAATCACCGCCGCAACGGCCGCACATACAGCGCGCGCATCGCCGCCTCCAGCTTCGCCCGATCGATCTCGCGGACCACGGTCTGCGCCTGCTCGCCCAGCTTCGGCCGATACTCCGCTGACCACGACAGCGTATCCCCATAGGCAGACGTCATGCCCGTCTCGAAATCGACGTAGAGCATGTCCTGCCGCGTCACGATCTCGGGGTGCAGCCATACCATCGCGGCCAGCTCGTCCCACATCGGAAAGCCCGGCTCCAGATGCTTCGCCAACCCCGCGGTCAGCGGCGTCTTCGCGGCCTTGACGGTCCCGTCGAGGAATTCACGCGTCCATTCGGTGCCGGTCGAAGGGTCCACCGGGATCATCGTGATCTTGCGCCAGGGCGCATGCGCCATGATCCGCGCCGCTTCCGGATCCCAGCGGATGTTGAACTCGCGGCGCGGCGAGTTGACGTATTCGCGCGCGAACTGCTCGGCCGACACCGATCCCAGCCGCTGCTGCGGGTTCAGGCTGCCGCCCATGTAGACGATTTCCTTCACATTCGCGGCAAAGCCCGGGTCCAGGCTCTGCGCCAGCGCGATGTTGGTCATCGGCCCGGTCGCGACCAGCGTGATCTCGCCGGGAAACTCGCGCGCCTTGCGGATCAGGAACAGCGCGGCATGCTCGGCCTGCGCCTTGGTGGTGGGGTTGCCCTCGGGCAGCGTCGGCACATGGTCGGGCGCGTGGTTGGGCGGCGCGGTCTGCACCGTCCCTTCGGGCCAGTAATCGGTCCACGGCCCCTTGTAGACGAGCCGCCCGTACATCCCTTCCCAGCGCTTGACCTGTTCCTGGCTGTTGATCAGCGGAAACACCGATCCGGGATGCACCGGCACGTCGCTGCGCCCCAGTATCTCCAGCGTGCGCAGCGCATGCGCGGTCGCGGTGTCGCGCCACACCGATCCGCTGCCGGTGGTGATCCCCAGCACCTCGACATCGGGTGCCTGCAGCAGCAGCACCGGCGCGCCGTTGAAGCCGATCACGTCATCGTCGATGATCACCTTGCGCGGCGCGGCGGTCGCGACCCCGGCGGCGACCGCCAGCCACAGCAAGGCCAGCACCCCAACCGCCCGCACCAGACCGCCCGCCGTCCGCCCCGATACCATCCCCGTCATCCACCTTCGTCCAAGCCATTCGTCACGCCCATCCGCGACAGAACGCCGCCCCGGTCAACCATATTCGCTGGGAGAGGGGGGAGCGAGGCAAAGCCTCGCGCGGTTGCACAGCACCCGCCCATCCGCGCAAGTTCCGCCTCCAGCAGGGGTATCGATATGGAATTCTCGAAACGCCGTCATTGCGAGGAGCCCGGCAAAGCCGGGCGACGAAGCAATCCAGAGCAACGCTTCCGCCTGCGGGACGGCTGGATTGCTTCCCCCGGCCTTCGCCGGGGTCGCAATGACGAAGAGAATATGTCCCTCTCCCGCGAAGCGACTGAGCGCAAAAATAGCGATGCGCTCCCCCATCAGGCATAGGAACACCCATGCCCGCCGCCCCCACCCACCCGATCCGCCGCAGCGCCATCGCGCTCGCGATCCTCGTCCCCGCCTTCGCGTTGCTCGCGCTCGCCGTGGCGCGCGGGTGGACGCTGCCCTTCGATCGCGCCCTCCTCGCCGCGCTGCGCGACCCCGCCGACGGCGCGGTGCCCGCCGGCCCGCCGTGGCTGTTGCGCGCCGCGATCGACATCACGCCGCTCGGTGGGCGCTATCTTCTCACGCTGGTGACGATCGGCGTGGCGGGCTTCCTCCTCGCCAGCCGCCGGCCGCGCTGGGCCGCGTTGCTGATCCTGTCGGTCTCGGCCGGCGCGGCCTTCGGCGGACTGCTCAAGGCGTTGTTCCAGCGCCCCCGCCCGGATGTCGTCGCGCATCTGGTCGAAGTCAGCAGCGCCAGCTTCCCCAGCGCCCATGCGATGAACTCGGCGGTCGTCTATCTCACCCTCGGCGTCTTCCTCGCCCGCATCCAGCCCACGCGCGCCCAGCGCCGCTTCATCCTCGGCTTCGCGATCCTCGTGCCCCTGCTGGTCGGCGCTACCCGCGTCTATCTCGGCGTCCACTGGCCCAGCGACGTGATCGCCGGCTGGACCGTCGGCGCGATCTGGGCCCTGCTCTGCCGGATGCTGGTCGAAACGGTCCGGCGCAGAGGCGTTGCCTGAAGTACGCACGAAGCGAGTCCCACGCCGATCACATCGGAAAATCACGATCAATCATTGACCCTTTCCATTGCATCGGATAATCCCGATGCAATGGAAACCGAAGCAGCCCTCTCCATCCTCGCCGCGCTCGCCCATCCCACGCGGCTGTCGACCTTTCGGCTGCTGGTCCGGCACGAGCCCCAGGGGCTGTCGACCGGCCAGTTGGTGGAGGAAAGCGGCCTGACCCAGAGCACCTTCTCCACGCATCTCGCGGTGCTCGTGAAGGCTGGCCTGGTCGTTCCGGAAAAGCGCGGGCGTCAGCAGATCCAGCGCGTCAGCATCGACACCCTGCGCGGCCTCATGCTCTTCCTGGCCAGGGACTGCTGCCAGGGCCGGGCCGATCTTTGCGAACCGCTGCTCGCCGAACTCGCCTGCTGCTGAAGGATCGGCCCGTGACCGATATCGTCATCTACCATAACCCGGATTGCGGCACGTCCCGCAACACGCTCGCGATGATCCGCAATGCCGGCATCGAGCCGCATGTCGTCGAATATCTCAGGACGCCGCCTTCGCGCACCATGCTGCTCCGGCTGATCGAGCGCGCCGGCATCACCCCGCGCCAGCTCCTTCGCGAGAAGGGAACGCCCTATGCCGAACTCGGCCTTTCGAACGAGGCGCTGACCGATGACGCGCTCGTCGACGCGATGATCGCGCATCCGATCCTTATCAACCGGCCGCTGGTCGTGACGCCGATCGGTGTGCGGCTATGCCGCCCGTCGGAGACGGTGCTGGATATCCTGCCGACACCGCAACAGGGCGCTTTCGCCAAGGAGGACGGCGAAGCGGTCGTCGACACGTCCGGCGACCGCATCCGCCTCCCATGACCGGGCGAGCCATCCTCGCCGAAGCACTGGGCAGCCTCCTCCTGTTTGCGACCGTGATCGGTTCCGGCATCATGGCGGATCGGCTTGCCGGCGGAAACGTCGCCATCGCCCTGCTCGCCAACACGCTGGCGACCGGCGCGATCCTGTTCGTCCTCATCACGATGCTGGGGCCGATATCGGCCGCGCATTTCAATCCCGCCGTCACGCTGGTGATGCGATTGCGCGGCCACATCCGGACCGGGGCGGCGATCGCCTATGGCGCGGCCCAGCTGGCGGGCGGCATTCTCGGCGTCTGGATCGCCCATCTGATGTTCAACATGCCGGTCTTCCAGCTGTCGCATGATGTCCGCAGCGGGCCGGGCCAGCTGATCGGTGAGGCGGTTGCCACATTCGGCCTCATCCTCACGATCGTCGGCACCGCGCGGATGCGGCCCGGCAGCGTTCCGGCCGGCGTCGCCTGCTACATCATGGCCGCCTACTGGTTCACCTCGTCCACCAGCTTCGCCAACCCCGCCATCACTGTCGTCCGCTCGCTGAGCGACAGTTTCGCCGGCATCGCGCCATCCTCCGTTCCCGCCTTCGTCGCAGCACAGCTTGCCGGCGCGATCACTGCCCATCTGGCCAGCGGGATCGTCTTCCCGATTGAGCGACAGGAACCCGCATGAGCCGCGTTCGTCTTCTTTCCGAACCCGACCACCTCCCGGCACTCGATCCGGCATCCGCGATCGCAAGACCGGCGCTCGGCCTTGGCGAGGATCAGCCGCCGCCCCGGATCCTCCTGCTATACGGTTCGCTGCGGGAAAGATCCTTCTCCCGCCTCGCGGTCGAGGAGGCGGCGCGCCTGCTCCGGCTCTTCGGGGCCGATCCGCGCATCTTCAATCCGGCCGATCTTCCGCTCCCGGACCAGCTTGGCGACGACGATCACCCCGCCGTGCACGAGCTGCGCGAGCTTTCGATGTGGTCGGAGGGGCAGGTCTGGTGCAGCCCGGAACGGCACGGCCAGATCAGCAGCGTCATCAAGGCGCAGATCGACCATCTGCCGCTGGAGCTGAAGGGCAGGCGCCCCACCCAGGGCCGCACGCTCGCCGTCATGCAGGTGTCGGGCGGTTCGCAGTCGTTCAACGCGGTCAACACCCTGCGCCTGCTCGGGCGCTGGATGCGGATGTTCACGATCCCCAACCAGTCGTCGGTCGCCATGGCCTACAAGGAGTTCGACGAAGCCGGACGCATGAGGCCATCCAGCTATTATGACCGGATCGTCGACGTGATGGAGGAACTGGTCCGCATCACCGTCCTGATGCGTCCGCACGCAGGGCAACTGGTCGATCGATGTTCGGAACGCAAGGCGGCGGCCACGAAGCGCGATCCAGCGGCCGACCACGCCACCGCCGCGCTTTTCGATGGAAAATGAGCGCTCCCGGCCGCGCGGGTGATCACGCCCCGATCACACCGCGCCAGCCCGCCTCCCTCACTTCACCGGCGTCTTGCACCCGCGCGCATAATGCATCCCGCGCAGGAAGCCCCGCCGCGCCATGCCGGCCTCGATCGCCTCGTCCAGCCGCCGCTGCGCCGGGCCGGCACCGGTCGCCTCGCGCACCAGCGCACGGAACGGGATCAGCGAGTTGACCAGCGCGCGCCCGCCCGCCTTGGCGAAGCGGCCCGGCTGGTTCTCCTTCTTCGGGTCGGTCACCACCTCGTAATCGGGGCCGAGGTCGATGTTGAGCGCGATGATCGCGTTCGATATCTGCCGGCAGGTCTTCACGTCGACCACGCTGTACGGCGCCTTGGATGCCTCCTCCAGCAGCGGGGGAACCTTGGTCTTGGCGATGCCCAGGTCGCGGGCCGGCTGCGACACGATCTTGCCGGCGTCGCGCGCCGTGCCCTCCATCGCGTCGGGCTTTTCCTCTTCCGCCGCCTGCGCCGCATTGCCCGCCCGCTGCGCCGCCGCCTGCTGCGCGAAACCGCCCGCCAGCGCCATCGCCAGCAGGGTCGTCATCCATCTGTGCTGCATGTTCCTTGCGTCCCGTCTCGTCATATCGCCCGCTCATCGGCCATAACCGACGGCCCATGCGATTTGCTCCACCGATCCGCGTGACGAAGGCGACGACGACCTGATCGTCCCGATCGGCGCTCCCGCGCTCTAGACGGTGAAGATCGTCCCCCTCGCATTCATCAGGGAATGAAGCCCCGATCTCAGTGCAGCGTGCCGTCCACCTCGTCGCTGGCCAGCACCACGATCACCCGCTCGATCTGCCGCCAGTGGCAGAAGCGGACGACGTTGCCCGCGTCGCGATAGCCGTCGGCGCGCGCCGCCGCCTCGAATCCGGCGTCGTCGCCGAAGCGGGAAATCATCTCCGCGGCCTCGTCGATGGTCGCCCGGCTTGCTGCCCAGAACTGCTGATTCACGCCAAACTCCGCTACTCTGCCCAGCGCCGCATGGTTCAAGCATCATGCCATTTACGACTTGTCAGGATTCGCGCGGGAGACGATCGAAAACAGAGGCTTAACCAGGTCTCGCTGCGGGATTTCCGCCCCGTTACGGCACGGCTGGCGTCCGAAACGGGGACATGGCAAGGAAGCATCCATGCCCGCTTCCCCCTCCCCCCGCGCCGGCGGCTTCGTGATCGCGGTCGGCGCG
>Ga0160461_1001034_pt1 | contig 12918 bp, 12 predicted proteins | sample HID1975I_E6MG_FD_108266 | JGI IMG/M metagenome (GOLD analysis project Ga0160461, IMG submission 108266) | Enriched soil microbial communities from UW Madison campus, WI, USA - HID1975I_E6 MG | ecosystem: Environmental > Terrestrial > Soil > Unclassified | place: USA: Madison, Wisconsin...
GATCCCGCGCCCGATCCCGAGAAAAGCTGGGCGGAACGCAAGCGGCTGTTCGATCTGCCGCGATCCGCCTGGACGGATTACGATACGACGCTGATCAGCCAGGGTGGCGGCGTCTATCCGCGCAGCCAGAAGCAGATCCCGCTGTCGGCCGAGGCCCGCGCCGTGCTGGGCATCGATGCCGCGACGATCGATCCCTCCGGGCTGATCTCGGCGATCCTGAAGGCACCGGTCGACCTGCTCTGGTTCGGCGGCATCGGCACCTATGTGAAGTCGAGCGAGCAGACCAATGGCGAGGTCGGCGATCCCGGCAACGACGCGCACCGCGTCGATGGTCGCGAACTGCGCGTCCGCGCGGTGGGCGAAGGCGCGAACTTGGGCGTCACCCAGGCCGGTCGCATCGAATTCGCCGAGAAGGGCGGCCGGATCGATACCGACTTCATCGACAATTCCGCCGGCGTCGACTGCTCGGACAACGAGGTCAACATCAAGATCGCGCTCAACCGCGAGATGAACGAGGGGCGGCTGAGCTACGAGGACCGCAACGCGCTGCTCGTGCGGATGACCGACGACGTCGCGGCGCTGGTGCTGGAGGACAACCGCCTCCAGGCGCTGGCCCTGTCGATCGCCGAACGCGGCGGATCGGCGATGCTGCCCGCGCAGGTGCGGGTGGTCGAGATCCTCGAAGGCTCCGGCCGCCTCAACCGCGAGGTCGAGGGGCTGGAGGACAATCAGGCGCTGCTGCGCCGGGGCCAGGACGGGCTGGGGCTGACCCGCCCCGAACTGGCCGTGCTGCTCGCCCATTCCAAGCTGGCGCTGCAGGATGCGATCGAGAAATCGCCGGTCCCGACCGATCCGATCCTGGTCGATACCCTCCACGCCGCCTTTCCCCGGGAGATGCGCAAGAAGCAGGCGGGCGCGATCGACGCGCATCGGCTGCGCGAGGCGATCATCGCCACCAAGCTCGCCAATCGTGTTGTCAACCGGCTCGGCATCGTCACCCCCTTCGAACTTTCGGAAGAGGAGGGCGTGTCGCTGGCGCGGGTGGCGGGTGCCTATGTCGCGGCGGATGCGATCTTCGGGCTCGCCGCGCTGTGGCATGACATCGAGACCGGCGAGATGCCCGAGCCCGCCCGCCTCGCGCTGTTCGACGCCGCGACCGCGAGCGTGCGGCTGCACATCGCCGACCTGATCCGCGCCACCGACGACGACGCCATGCCCGGTGCCATCGCGGACAAGCTGGCGCCCGGCATCAAGCGGCTCGACAAGGCGGTGGAAAAGCTCCTGCGCCAGGAGGCGCGTATCCAGTCCGACGCTCTCCGCGCCCAGCTGGCAGAGACCGGCGCGCCTGAGGCGCTGGTGGGCCGGATCGCCCGGCTGTTCGAGCTGGACGGCGCGGTGGGCACCGCCTCGCTCGCCGGCGAGATCGGCACCACCGAGATCGCGGCGACCGAAGCATATATCCGGCTGGGCGAGGCGCTCGGGCTGGACTGGGCCAAGGCCGCCGCGTTGCGCTTTCGCTCGTCGGATCCGTGGGAGCGGCTCCTCGCCGCCGGCCTCGCCCGCGATTTCGAGCAGCTTCGTCTGGACTTCATCTGCCATTCGGCTGCGACCGATCCGCTCAAGGCGATCGAACTATGGCTGGAGGCGCATCGCCCGCGCATCGACCAGTTCCGTCGCCTCATCGACCGGGCCCGTGCCGCGCCCGCCCCGACCGCGCCGATGCTCGCCCAGCTCGGCAGCCAGGCGCGGTTGCTGCTCCAGCGATAAGGTCTGCTGCCGAGATGCGAGGGTTGCACCCAATGCAATCCCGCGTCTCGGAACTGCAACGGCCTCGTCGCGCTCCCGTCGCCATCGGGCGGCAGGGTGGCGTCATGGTGGGGGCATCATCTTATCGTGATCGCCTGGTCCGGATCGATTCCGGACGCAAGGCTGCGACGCGCATTCTGTTTCTGGCCAAGCACGCGCTTTCGGGCGGGCGGCCGGACGAGGAGGATGGCGTCCATGCCGTCTATCACCACGAACTGCTGACCACGCTGAGCGGGATCGGCTTCGCGGTCGAACCGGCCAACAGCTTCCGCGCGCTCGACACCCGGCCCGATGTCGATTTCGTGTTCCCGCTGCTCAACCGCGCTGGGTTCCAGAACAGCGAGATGCTGGGGCCGCTGATGCTGGCGCGGATGGGCATTCCCTATCTGGGCGCGATACCGATCATCCGGGGTCTTGCCGACGACAAGCATCTGATGAAGGTCGCGGCCCGGCATCACGGCGTACCGACGATGGACTGGGCGATCTATCGCCGTGAGGCCCCGACGCCCGATACCGCCCCCTTCCCGGCCGAACGCTATGTCGCCAAGCCCAATGCCTCATCGGCCAGCTGGGGCGTCGGGCTGTTCGACGACTGGCAGGATGCGCGCGAGCATGTCGCATCGCTCCACGCCGCCGGCCACGACGCGCTGGTCGAGGCCTGGGTGCCGCTGATCGACATCGCGGTGCCCGTGGTCGGCGCGGATGGCATGCTGCTGCTGCCGCCGATGGCCTATCGCCCCGCCGATCCCGGCCGGCCGCGCAGCTATGAGGAAAAGCGCGGCCTGATCCCGGTCGAGGACGATCCGCTGGAGCTGGTCGAGGAACCGGCGCTGATCGGCCGCCTCGAAGCGATGACCCGGCTGCTGGTGACCGAACTCTGGCCGTTCGACTATGGTCGCTTCGAATATCGCTACGATCCCATGACCGGCGCGCTGCGCTTCATGGAGGTCAACCTGTCCTGCAACCTCTGGTCGAAGAAGACGATATCGCGGTCGGCCGCGAGCGTCGGGATCGACCATGCCGAGCTGGTCGAGACGATCGTCACCCACAGCCTGATCCGGCAGCAGGTCTTGCCCCGCCAGCGCGGCCGGCTGGCGGCATGAGCGGCCGGCAGGCGACCGCGCTGATCCTGGCGGGCAAGCGCGACGGCCGGATCGATCCGCTGGCGGCTGCGGCCGGGGTCACCCACAAATGCCTCGTGCCGATCGCGGGCGATCCGCTGATCGGCCATGTCCTCTCCGCGCTCGCCGCGTCGCCCGAGATCGGGGAAATACGCATTTCGATCGACGATCCCGACGCGCTTTCCGGCCTCGCACTGGTGCGCAGCCTGGTCGAATTGCGCCGGCTCCGGATCGTCCCCTCGCGCCCCAATCTGGTCGACAGCGTCCACGCCGCCGCCGAGGACGCGGCCTATCCGCTGCTGGTGACCACGGCGGACAACGTCCTGTTGAGCCCCCAGACCGTGGATCAGTTCGTCGCCGCGGCGACGGGTGCCGAGGTGGCGGTCGCCTTCGCCACGCGGGAGGCGGTGCTGGCCGCTCATCCCGAGGGGCAGCGTCGCTTCTATCGCTTTTCGGATAACGCATATTCGAACTGCAACACCTATTGGCTGGGCAGCCCGGCTGCGCTGGGCGCAGCGGAGACGTTTCGCGGCGGCGGCCAGTTCGCCAAGCATCCGATGCGGATCGTCCGCGCCTTCGGCCTGATCAACCTGATCCGCTTTCGCTACGGAATCGGCACGCTGGATCAGGCTTTTGCACGATTTTCGCGCCGTTTCGCGATGTCGATGCGGGCGGTGATCGTCAGCGACGGCGCCACCGCGATCGATGTCGACAACGACCGGACCCATGCCATAGCCTCGGCGCTTCTCCTCGAGCGTCAGCAGCAGCGCGCCACCGATGTTGCGATCCATTCGCAAATATTGCTTTGCGATTGAGAGAAGGTCGCGTTAAGCGCTGAACCGACGATTCTCCGGGGCGGCACGTTTCAAGATGAACCAGATGGCACCTGTGCGGAAGACGGGCGACCGCAAGCGCCGCAACTTCTGGTTGAAGCAGCTTCATACCTGGCACTGGATCAGCTCGGCGATCGCGCTGATCGGCCTGCTGCTGTTCGCGTTCACCGGCATCACCCTGAACCATGCCGCCGATATCGAGGGGGCGCCGGTGACGCAGGAGAAGACGGCGACATTGCCACCGCCGCTGCTGAAGGCGCTGGAGGCCGGGCCTGCCGAAAAAGGCCCCCTGCCCGCGCCCGTCGCCGAATGGGTTTCGGGCGAATTCGGCGTCGTCGCGGGCGGCAGGTCCGCCGACTGGTCGGAGGATGAGGTCTATCTCGCTTTGCCCCGCCCCGGCGGCGACGGCTGGGTCTCGATCGACCGTCTGACCGGCGAGGCGATCAACGAGAACACCAGTCGCGGCTGGATCTCCTATCTCAACGATCTCCACAAGGGGCGGAACGCGGGCACGGCCTGGGCCTGGTTCATCGACGTCTTCTCGGTCGCCTGCTTCATCTTCGCGCTTACCGGGCTGGTGCTGCTGCAGATGCATTCGGCCAAGCGTCCGTCGACCTGGCCACTGGTCGCCGCCGGCCTGATCCTGCCCGCGATCCTCGCGATCTTCTTCATCCACTGACGACATCCTCATCGAGCACCGGGGCTAACGACCATGCGCAACATCCGCTTCAAGACCACAGCCACCCTTGCCGGCGGCATCGCGACATTGGCCGCGGCCCCCGCTCTGGCGGCGGGTGCCGAGATTTCGGTCACGATCCCGCAGCTGAAGGTCGCCGAATACCACCGCCCCTATGTCGCGATCTGGATCGAGCCCAAGGCGGCCGGCGCGGTGCGCAACGTGGCGGTCTGGTACGATGTCGACATGAAGAACAACGAGGGCACCAAGTGGCTGCGCGACATCCGCGGCTGGTGGCGCAAGACCGGCCGGACCCTGACGATGCCGGTCAACGGCGTCAGCGGTGCCACCAAGGCCCCCGGCACGCATAAGATCGCCTCGCCGCTCGCGGGCCTGGCCCCCGGCAGCTACGAACTGGTGGTCGAGGCCGCGCGCGAGGTTGGCGGGCGTGAGGTCGTCCGCGTTCCCTTCAGCTGGCCCGCCAAGGCGCCGGCGACCGCCAAGGCGGCCGGCACCGCCGAACTGGGCGCGGTCTCGATCGCGCTCAAGCCCTGATCCTGCCCCCAAACTCAAACCACCGATCATCGCAAACCGCCGCCGGCCGGTGCCGGCCATCAAGAGAGGAATCGAAATGCGCCGTCTGTTGACCCTCGCGCCCGTGCTGGCCGCCCTGGCGTCCGCCGCGTTCGTCGTCGCCCCCGCCCAGGCCCATCGCCAGTGGATGCTGCCCAGCGCCACCGTTCTGTCTGGCGAGAATGTGTGGGTGACGGTCGACGCCGCCGTCTCCAACGACCTGTTCTATTTCGAACATGTCCCGATGCGGCTGGAAGGCATCGTCGCCACCGCGCCCGATGGCACGCCCGCCAAGATCGAGAACGGCGCGACCGGCAAGTATCGCAGCGTCTTCGACGTGCAGCTGACCCAGAAGGGCACCTACAAGATCGCCAGCGTCAACGACGGCGTCTTCGCGGGCTACAAGCTGAACGGCGAACAGAAGCGCTGGCGCGGCAAGGCCGAGGAATTCGCCAGCGCGATCCCGGCCGGCGCGACCGACGTCAACGTCAGCCAGGTCGCGGGCCGCAACGAGATCTACGTCACCAACGGTGCCCCCACGGAGACCGTGCGCAAGGCCACCGGCCGTGGGCTCGAACTGGTGTCCGGCACCCATCCGAACGATCTCGTCTCGGGCGAGGAAGCGACCTTCGGCTTCGCGCTGGACGGCAAGCCCGCCGCGAATATCGAGGTGACGGTCGTCCCCGGCGGCATCCGCTATCGCGACCAGCTCAACGAGATGAAGCTCAAGACCGATGCCGAGGGCAACCTCAAGGTGACCTGGCCCGAAGCCGGCATGTACTGGCTGGAAGCCGAATTCTCCGACGACAAGACCAGCGTGCCGCAGGCCAAGCAGCGCCGGGTGAGCTACGTCACCACGCTGGAAGTGCTGGCACCGTAACCTTGGGGTAAGATAAGCGCGCCCAGCGGAATATCGTTCGTCATCCCAGCGAAGGCTGGGATCGTGTTCCGCAGGTGCGCGCCATACGGAGAAAGATCCCAGCCTTCGCTGGGATGACGATACCTCGTTGGCCATCCCGATTTAACGCTCGGCGCTCTGGTGGCGGCAAATGCACCCTCCCCTGAAGGGGAGGGGCTCAACGACTGGCTCCCCATGTCCGAACCGCGCATCGTCCTGCCCGCCGCGCTCGACCCCACCGCCTTCGCGACACGCGATCCGCGCGCCCGCATCACCGCGCTGTCGGGCGAGACGATGGGCACCACATGGTCGGTGCATGCCATCATCCCCGCCGATCGGGATCCGGCGATGATCGATCGCGACATTCGCGTGCTTCTGGGCACCCTCGTCGCCGAGATGAGCCATTGGGAGCCCGCGTCGGATCTCTGCCGCTTCAACGTCGCGACCGGCTGGCGGTCGCTGCCGTCCGACTTCTTCACGGTGCTGGAGGAAGCGTTGCGCATCGCCGCGCTGAGCGACGGGGCCTTCGATCCCGCGCTTGGCCGACTGGTCGACCTGTGGGGCTTCGGCCCCGCACCGCGCCGAGACGCGCCGCCCGACCCCGCCGAGATCCGCGCCGTGCGGAACCTGCCGGGCTGGCGCGCGATCGACATCGATCCGCCCGCCCGTCGCGCCTTCCAGCCCGGCGGCGTGGCGCTCGACTTCTCCGGCATCGCCAAGGGCCATGCCGTCGACCGCGTCACCGAACGGCTGATGCGCGAAGGCGTCCGCCATGCGCTGGTCGAGATCGGGGGCGAACTGCGCGGCATCGGCGTCCGTCCCGATGGCCAGCCCTGGTGGGTCGCTGTCGAGCCGCCCCCCGGTGCCCTGCTGCCGGAATTACGGATCGCGCTGCACGGCCTGTCGATCGCCACCTCGGGCGATTACCAGCGCGCGTTCGAGCATGACGGCGTGCGATACGCCCACAGCATCGATCCGCGCAGCGGCTGGCCGATCGCCAATCGCGTTGCCAGCGTCGCGGTGGTCCATCCGCGCTGCATGACCGCCGATGCCTGGGCCACCGCGCTCACCGTGCTCGGCCCCGAAGACGGGCGGGCGCTCGCCGATCGCGAGGGGATCGCCGCGCGCTGGGTCATGCGGACGGATGACGGCCTGCGCGAAGGCTTTTCGGCGGCGATGGCCGCGATGCTGGAATAGACCGCCGCCGTTCAGCCCCCCGCAAGGCGCGGCGGTCGAGGGACGAGCGTCACAACAAGGTCGCCCCGATGAACCGCCTGCTGGCCGCCGCCCTGCTGCTTCCGCTCATGACCTCCCCGCTATCGGCCGAGACGCCCAAGCCTCCGCCCGAGCGCTTCCAGTCGATCGCGGTGTTCGGCGACGATCCCTGCCCGCGCAGCAGCGACGAGGAGATCGTCGTCTGTGCCCGCCTGCCGGAGAGCGAGCGGTATCGCGTGCCCAAGGCGCTGCGCGAGAAGAAGAAGGACGACAGCGGCATCACCGCCTGGTCGAACCGCGTCGCGGAGTTGGAGACGGTCAGCCGCATCGGCACGCCCAACAGCTGCTCGCCGGTGGGATCGGGCGGCTTCACCGGCTGCTACCAGCAGCTGATGAGCAAATGGCGCGCCGAACGCGCCCTGATGAAGCAGGAGGCGGAGGAGGCGCCCTGAGACGCCCCCTCACTCGTCGTCACCCCTTCGCGCGCAGCTCGTCGCGGATTTCGCGCAGCAGCGTGACGTCGGCCGGCTCGGCGGCGGGCGCCGCATCGGGCTTGGGGATCGCGCGGTTGAGCGCGCGGACCAGCAGGAAGATGATGAAGGCGACGATCAGGAAATTGACCGCCACGGTGATGAACTGACCATAGCCCAGCAGCGGCACGCCCGCCGCCTTCAGGTCCGCATAGCTGGCCGCCGATCCCTTGAAGTCGGCCGGGATCTCGCCCAGCCGCAGGAAATAGCCGGAGAAATCGAGGCCGCCGAAGATCTTCCCGATCATCGGCATGATGATGTCGTCGGTCAGCGAGGACACGATCTTGCCGAAGGCCGCGCCGATGATGACCGCGACCGCCAGGTCGACGACATTGCCGCGATTGATGAACGCCTTGAACTCGTTGAGCATCGCCCCATACCCCTTCCGGTGATTGCGCAGGCGTAGCGGACGCCCTATCCGCCGACCTTAACCCGATTAACCATCGAAAGGGAATCCCGGTGCACGATCCCGAGCTCGTCATCCGCTGGCAGGGGCGCTTCATCGCCGCCAAGACGGAGGGGCGCTGGGAATATGTCAGCCGGGTGCGCGGCATCGAGGCGGCTGTGATCCTCGCGATCGACGAGGATGCGGAGGCGGGCGACCACATCCTGCTGGTCGAACAATATCGCGTTCCGCTGAAGGCCAATTGCCTGGAGCTGCCCGCCGGGCTGGTCGGCGACGAGACCGCCGGCGAGGCGATCGAGGATGCGGCCGCGCGCGAACTGGAAGAGGAAACCGGCTATCGCGCCGCCCGCGCCGACAATCTCGGCCGCTTCGCCTCCTCGCCCGGCATGGTCTCAGAAACCTTCACGCTGATCCGCGCGACCGGGCTGGAGCGCATCGGCGACGGCGGCGGCGTGGACGGCGAGAACATCACCGTCCACCGCGTCCCGCTCTCTGACATCGCCGGCTTCGTCGAGGCCAGGCGCGCCGAGGGCATGGTGATGGACGTGAAGCTGCTACTCCTGCTCGGCGCGGGAATGCTCGCGGGACGATAGGCGTAACGCAGCATCCCAGCCAAGGCTGGGCCTTTCCGTAGCAGCGTTGTTACACCTATTCCGTTCGTGTCGAGCGAAGTCGAGACACCACGCGGGCCGGCTGCCCCGGTGTCTCGACTTCGCTCGACACGAACGGTTTTGGGCATTCTGCAAGTGACCCCAGCCTTCGCGGGGATGACGTGAATTCTAGGCGTAACCGCCGCGACTTACTTGAAGTTGTCCGCGTAGGTCTGGATCTTCAGCGTGCGTTCCGCCGCCGGGATCACGTCGTAGGTGAAGCCTTCCTTGACGGCATAGGCGGTCGCCGCCTCCAGCGTCGGAAAGCTCAGGCGCAGCTGGGTCGCGGTGTCGCCGGAGCCCGCCCAGCCGGTCAGCGCGTCGGGGCGCTTGGCCTCCTTGGGCTCGTGCTCCAGAACCCACTGACCCGTGCGGTAGCGGCCGGACTGCATGGCGTTCTTCGCCCGCTGGTAGATGCGCACCTGCGCCATGACCCGAGATTCCTTCGTTGCGATGCGGGAAACCGCTTGCCGCGCCTGACGCGGATTCGTCAAGTGCGCTGCGTGGCCCGCTTGGTGCGCAGCGTGGGATCGGCGGCGGCGGGATCGTCCGGCCAGGGGTGGCGGGGATAGCGGCCACGCATCTCCTTGGCGACCGCCGCCCAGCTTCCCGCCCAGAATCCGGGCAGGTCGCGCGTCGTCTGGATCGGCCGGCCCGCCGGCGAGGTCAGCCGCAGCACCAGCGGCGTATCCCCCGCCATCGGATGACGATCGAGCCCGAACAGCGCCTGCACGCGAAGCTCCACCGCCGGCCCGCCCTCCGCGTCATAGTCGATCGCGTGATGGCTGCCCGCCGGCGACACGAACTCCGACGGGGCGATCCGGTCGAGCGCGCGACGCCCATCCCAGCCCAGCCGCGCGTCGAGCACATTGGCCAGCGCCCCGCCCGACACGTCGGACAGCCGCCGCACCCCCGCCAGCAGCGGCGGCAGCCACTCGTCGAGATCCGCCAGCAGCGCATCGGGCAGGATCGCGCGCGCCTCCGCCAGCCGGCCGGCGGCATAGCCCGCGCGTTGCTGAAGCGAGCGAGCCCCTTCCGACCAGGGCAATCGGTCGACGCCATGCGCCCGCACGCCTTCCAGCAGCGCGCCGGCGATCGCCTCGCGATCGGGTGCGTCATCCGGCCCGCCACCCAGCCGCAGCGCGCCCAGGCGTCGCTCACGCCGCGCGACGACGCCGCCGGTCGCGGGATCGAAGCTCACGTCGCGCACCATCGCGATCCGGCCGGCGAAGCGGCTTTCGATCGTCGCCAGCGTGATCGGCGCGGCAGAGAGGATGCGCGCGCCCGATGCCGCCCCTTGCGTTTCCGCCACCGCCAGCCAGTCCTCGCGCGCCAGCGGCGACAGCGGATCGAGCCGGAAACCGCGCCCTCCCGCCGAAAGCCAGTCCGCCCCGTCGCCGCCACGGCGACGCGCGACGCGATCGGGAAAGCCCAGCGCCACCGCCGCCCCGACGTCCTCGATCGCGCCGCGATCGGTATTGCGCGAAACCAGCCCGCGCCATCGCTTCGCCAGTCCGCGCGCGGCATCGGCCCGCTTGCCGCTTTCCCGCCGCCAGCGCCGCAGCCGGCTTTCCAGGTCGGCGTCCGGCCCGCCCAGCCCGCGTTCGGAAAGCAGCACCGCCACCTCCGCCGCGATCGCGTCCAGCCCCAGCGGGACGGCGGCGATCAGCATATGCGCGAGACGCGGCGGCACCGGCAGCGCCGCCATCGCGCGGCCATGCGCGGTCGGCCGGCCGTCGGTGTCGATCGCATCGAGCGAACCGAGCCGCCGCCGCGCCTCGTCCACCCCCGCGCGGGGCGGCGGATCGAGCCAGCGCAGCTCCGCCGGATCGGCGACGCCCCAGATCGCGCAGTCGAGCAGCAGCGCGGACAGATCGGCCTCGAGTATCTCGGGCGGGTCGAAGGGCGGCAGGCCGGCGGTCGCCGCCGCCTCCCACAGACGATAGACGACGCCGGGTGCCTGCCGGCCCGCGCGGCCGGCGCGCTGGGTGACCGACGCCTGGCTCGCCCGCTCGGTCACCAGTCGGGTCATCCCGGCGGCACGATCGTAGCGCGGACGCCGCGCCAGCCCCGAATCCACCACGATCCGCACGCCATCCAGCGTCAGGCTGGTCTCGGCGATGCTGGTCGCCAGCACCAGCTTGCGCCGACCGGCCGGTGCGGACGCGATGGCGGCGCGCTGCTCCGCCGGGTCGAGTGTGCCGTGGAGGCGGTGAAGGTCGACATTCGCGGGCAGGTTGGTCAGCCGCTCGGCCGTCCGCTCGATCTCCGCCACGCCGGGCAGGAAGGCGAGCAACCCGCCCTCCGCCTGTTCGGCCAGCGCCCGGCGGATGGCCTCCGCCATCTCGTCCTCGATCCGCGCCTCGGCACGGCGACCGAGATGGATCAGCTCGATCGGATGGCTGCGCCCCGCGCTCTCGATCAGCGGCGCGCCCTCCATCAGCCGGGTGAAGCGCGCGCCGTCCAGCGTAGCCGACATCGCGACCAGCCGGAGGTCGGGCCGGAGCGCCGCCTGCGCATCGAGCGCCAGCGCCAGACCGAAATCGCTGTCGAGGCTGCGTTCGTGAACCTCGTCGAACAGCACCGCCGATACCCCGGCCAGTTCGGGATCGGCCTGCATGCGGTTGCGGAAAATGCCCTCGGTGATCACGAGGATGCGGGTTGCCGCCGAGTGCTTAGCGTCCAGCCGCGTCGCATAGCCGATCGTGCGGCCGACCGGCTCCCCGGCCAGCGTCGCCATCCGCTCCGCCGCCGCCCGCGCCGCCAGCCGGCGCGGCGACAGCAGCAGGATCGTGCCGGTGCACCACGCCTCGTCCAGCAATGCCGGTGCCACCGCCGTCGTCTTGCCCGCGCCCGGGGGCGCCACGAGCACCGCCGCCGATCCCGCCCGCAAGGCCGAGAGCAGCGCCGGCAACACCGCATGGATGGGAAGATCGCTCACGCGGATCGCGTTAGCGCGCAAGGGGGCGGCGTCCAAGCGGGTGCGTCGACCGCAAGTTGCCGAAATATTTTTGCAATGCAGCAGAATCTTGGGCTCCACCTTTTTTCCAAGGAACCACGGGGCCTTCCGCTGCGTCCTACCGCTGGTGCCGCAACCGAAACGGCAACTCGTTCCGTCGCGACGGGGTTGCATCGTCCGTCCACACTCCGCCATGGGAGAACAGATGCTTCCGAACGTCGATCCGTTCGTGCTGCCTTCGCCGCCTGCGGCGTTACTTGATGGGGCAAGCCTTTTCGTCGATTTCGACGGGACTCTGGTCGAGCTTGCCGATCGTCCCGACATGGTCGTCGCCGATGATCCGTTGCGCGATCTGCTGGCCGCATTGGGTGTCGCGCTCGGCGGCCGGCTGGCGGTGGTCAGCGGTCGATCGATCGCGCAGCTCGATGCCATGCTCGGCCCGATCGCGCAGGATATCGCGCTGTCGGGCAGCCACGGCAACGAGCATCGCTGGCGCGGCGTGACCGCGCACCCGGTCCGCCCGGCGGGGATGGATGCGGCGGGCGATGCGATGCGCGCCTTCGCCGAACAGCACCCCGGCACGCTTGTGGAGATCAAGAGCTTCGGCGTCGCGCTCCATTACCGGATGACGCCGGAGATCGAGGAGGAGGCCAAGGCGCTGGTCGAACGGTTGAGCGTCGAGCACGAACTCGCGATCCAGCCCGGCAAGATGATGAGCGAGCTTCGCATCGCCGGCGGCGGCAAGGGTGCAGCGGTCCGCCGGCTGATGGATCGCGCGCCGATGGCCGGCACCCGCCCGCTGTTCATCGGCGACGACGTGACGGATGAGGGAGGCTTCGCCGCCGCCGCCGAGCTTGGCGGCTTCGGCATCCTCGTCGGCCCGCCGCGCGAGACCGCCGCGGCCTATAACCTGCCCGACGTGGCCGCGACGCGTGACTGGCTAGCGGGCTGCACCGCATGACCGCCACTCTCGATCTCTGGCCGATCGGGAACTGCCAGGTTTCCGCGCTGGTCGACCGGCACGGCCGCTTCGTCTGGGGCTGTGTTCCGCGCGTCGACGGCGACCCTGCCTTCTCGTCGCTGCTCGACGATGAGCCGCCCGGCGGCGAAGGCGCGCAGGGCTTCTGGGAGATCGAGCTCGACGGCTGCGTCAGCACGACCCAGCATTATCTGCGCAACACCCCGATCCTCGTCACCCGGCACGAGGATGCCGACGGCAACGCGATCGAGGTGACCGATTTCTGCCCGCGC
>Ga0160461_1001036_pt1 | contig 12915 bp, 10 predicted proteins | sample HID1975I_E6MG_FD_108266 | JGI IMG/M metagenome (GOLD analysis project Ga0160461, IMG submission 108266) | Enriched soil microbial communities from UW Madison campus, WI, USA - HID1975I_E6 MG | ecosystem: Environmental > Terrestrial > Soil > Unclassified | place: USA: Madison, Wisconsin...
CCGCTACCTCGGATGCAACCTCGCCAGTTCGATCCCGGCAAGGTTCTTCGCGCGCGGCACCCGCCGCACCCTGACCCGACCGATCCCGCCGATGATCGAGCGATACGCCTCCAGATGTGCCTGCAACCTGGCACCCCGGCACTTGGCGATACCGCCCGCTTGCCCGACGACCAGCGCGGAATCCCCCAGGAAGATCACATCCTGCGCCCCCAGCGCCACCGCGATCCTTGCCGCATGGATCAACGCCAGCCACTCCGCGTCGTTGTTGTCCCCCCGGCCGACGTCGCACCGCACATCCACGATCCCCGACCCCACCGCCGCCACCTCGATCGCACCGGGATTGGGCCGACACCCGCCATCGAAGAAGATCCTGAGCGTCATGCCATCCCCTATCAACGCCTCCTGACCCGTCACCCCAGCAAAGGCCGGAGTATCCGGCGACGCTGGTACCAAACGCCACCGATGCCAGCCTGCACCGGCATGACGACCGGAGAACGAGCACCCCGCCCGGCGCAAGCGCCAACTCATCCCCCTCCCGGGGAGGGAGGGGTCAGGGGTGGGTGGCTCTCCGTAGCGTGGGACATCGCCGCAAACCACCCCACCCCCAGCCCCTCCCTTCCCGGGAGGGGAGCCCGTCGCGCCAGTCCGCCGGCCAGTCCCCCAAGCTCCCAGCCGTCATCCCGATCGGGAAATGAGATTCGTCCCAGCCCGGAAGTTTTCGTCGACACAGATCGTTTTCCGCAGCGACAATAAATGTTACCTTGCCAAAATGACCAGGGATGCCCGCCAGTCACTGATCGCGCTCGGTACGGTCACCTTGATCGTGGGTCTGTTCATTGCCGGCCTGCGCCTGTCCGAAGGCGTCGACATTCCCGACTGGGTTCTTGCCGCCGGGCTGCTGCTGCTGATGTTCGATTTCGCCTGGCGCTTCGTTCGCTGGTGCAGGAGCAGGCAGGAAGCCTCCGAGGCAGGCGACGCATAAGGCCCCGCAACCGCCAACCCATCCCCCTCCCGGGAAGGGAGGGGTCAGGGGTGGGTGGCTCTCCGTAGCGCGGGACATCGCCGCAAACCAACCCACCCCCAGCCCCTCCCTTCCCGGGAGGGGAGCCCGTCGCGCCAGTCCGCCGACCGATCACATCACTCGCGACCGTCACCCCAGCGCAGGCTGGGGTCGCCGTCGGCAAGCGCTATGCCCGAACAATGCTGCTGCCAACCACGCCAGTCTGCGCTGGCATGACCGTCGAACGATCCGCCCCCCGAAATCTCAGGTGAACCAGAACCCCGCGTCGGTCGGGATCACCTGGCCAGTCAGCGGCAGCGCGCCTTCGCTCAGCGCGAAGACCACGATGTCGAGGATGTCGGTGGGGAATTGCGGGCCGGGGATGGCGCGGCGCGTCTCGTACTCCTCATGGCGCGACGCGGGGACATATTCGGTCGCCTCGCATTTCATGATGCCGGGTGCCAGCCCCACGATGCCGATCCCGCGCGGGCCAAGCTCGCGCGCCAGCGAGCGCGTCATCGAGATCACAGCCCCCTTGCTGGTCACATAGGCGAGCAGCCGGGGCGGCCCCCATAGCGCGGTATCCGACGCCATGTTGACCACGCGCGCCCGCCCGTCGACCAGCAGCGGCGAGATCGCGCGCGTCACCAGCCAGGTGCCGCGCACATTGACGCGCATCACCCGGTCCCACAGCTCGATATCGATATCCTCGAACGCCGCGCCGCCGACATTGGTCGCGATCGCCGCGTTGTTGCACAGACCGTCGAGCCGGCCTTCGGTCGCCGCGATGTCCGCCGCCATCGCGGTGATCGAATCGGGATCGCCCAGGTCGACCGGCACGAAGCGCGCATCGTGCCCCGCCTCGACCAGCTCGGCTGCCGTCGCGCGTCCCAGCTCGTCGAGTATGTCGGCCAGCACCAGCCGCGCGCCTGCGCGCGCGCAGGCGAAGGCGATGTCGCGCCCCACGCCCCGCGCCGCGCCGGTGATCAGGATGCTGCGTCCCGCCAGCAGCCCGGCGGTCATTGCGCGTCGCCCCGGCCGTCGCTTCCGCCCGCTTCATAGGCGGCGTCGAACGAGGCGTTGACCACCCGCAGTTCCTCGGTCAGCGCCTCGACCGTCCAGTCCTCCGCCGCGCCGGAAGGGCGGGCGACGCGATGGCGATTGAGCTGGCCGGCAACCTCGGCGAAGTCGTGGCAGCCCGTGGCGAAGATCGCCTCCAGCGCATCCGCCAGGGCCTGTTCGACGGGCGTAACCGGTCTGGCCAGCGACTGGCGCGCGGGATCGGAAACGCCTCTCATTCATTCCCCCGTTTGGAAAATTTGTCTGACAATACGCCTAACGATAGTCTGTTCGCTGTCAACGCCCAATCCGGCCGAGATATCGCATTACGGCAAAATTGTCCGACGATCTTACTTGACTCCAGGGCCGTACGGGAAAATCCTGCGAGCGAACGGACGCCGGGGGGACTCGGCCGCGAAATCGGCGGCCGCATCCGTTCCACAAGGGGCCGGCGCGCCGCCATCAGGGAAGGGGCAAGATGACTTTCCGGAATGTTTTCAGGACCATGCGCCTTGGCATGGCAGCGGCCCTCGGCCTGCTGACGATGCCGCATGTCGCCACGGCCGCCGCGCCGGCCAAGGCTGCGGTCGATGCCAATGCTCGCGCGGCGATGGACTGCGCCGCGCTCAAGACCACCGATTTCACCCAGGTCGAGGGGGCCGCCACATCGGTCACCACCGCCGAGATCGTCCCCGCCAGCGCCGCCGCGAAGGAATATTGCCGCGTTGTCGGCTATGTCCAGCCGCAGGTCGGCTTCGAGCTGCGCCTGCCGACCCAATCGTGGAACGGCCGCTATTTCCAGGTCGGCTGCGGCGGCCTGTGCGGCGTGATCAACATCCAGAATTGCGGCGACGCGCTGGCCAAGGACTTCGCCGTCGCCGCCAACAACATGGGCCATGTCGGCGATTTCTGGAAGGAGCCGCTCTGGGGCAGCGATCCCGCCCTGCGCGAGGATTACGGCAAGCGATCCACCCATGCGATGGCGGTCGCCGCCAAGGCGATCATCGCCACCTATTACGGCGCCAGCCCCGCCTACAGCTACTTCCGCGGTTGCTCGACCGGCGGGCGCGAGGGGCTGAGCGAGGCGCAGCATTTCCCGGAGGACTTCGACGGCATCGTCGCCGGAGATCCGGCCTTTCCGGGGCGCTTGGGCGCGCTCGCCAACAACTGGGACGCCAACCACCTGCTCGACGAGAGCCACAAGCCGGTGCTGAGCGAAGCCAAGCTGCAGCTGCTGCACAACGCCGTGCTCAACGCCTGCGACGCCATCGACGGGCTCAAGGACGGCATCCTCACCGATCCGCGCGACTGCAAGTATCAGTGGCGCAAGCTCGCCTGCCCCAAGAGCGGCGAGGGCCCGAACTGCCTGACCGCCAGGGAGATGGTCGCGGTCGATGCGCTCTATTCGGGCGTCCACAACAGCAAGGGGGAGCGGCTGTCGCCCGGCGGATCGCCCTTCGGCAGCGAGCTTGCCTGGGACGGCAACAACCGCCGCGCGATCGCCGACGCCTATCTGCGCTACCTCGCCTTCGCCGAACAGCGGCCGAAGATGAGCTATCGCGACTTCGATTTCGATCGCGATCCCGAACTGATCAAGGCGCAGACCGCGATCTACGATCCCGTCGCCCCCGGCACCGCGCCCGATCTCTCGGCCTTCCACGCGGCTGGCGGCAAGCTGATCGCCTATCACGGCTGGGCCGATCCCGGCGTCCCGCCCGAAAGCATGCTCGACTATTACGCCAAGGTCACCGGCGCGCTCGGCGGGGTCGATCAGGTGCGCAACTGGTTCCGCGTGTTCATGGTGCCGGGCATGCTCCATTGCCGGGGCGGCGATGCGCCCAACACCTTCGATTTCCTCACCCCCATGGTGGCCTGGGTGGAAAAGGGCGTCGTCCCCGATGGGGTGATCGCCACCCAGTTCGCCGACGACAAGAAGACCGTGAAGCGCACCCGTCCGCTCTTCGCCTATCCCAATGTCGCGGCCTATACCGGCAAGGGCGACGTCAACGCCGCCGCCAGCTGGACCGCCAAGGCGCCCAAGGCCGTCCGCGACGACAACATCGACTGGCTCTGGGGACCGAAGACCAGATGACCCATAACATCTCGTTGCCGCCCGCACTGGTCGCCATGGCGCGCGCCATGCGCGGCGGCCGCGAGAGACTGGTCGAGCGGGTCGATCCGGCCCGTCTCGCCCATGTCGTGATCGATCTCCAGAACGGATATATGGAGGAGGGGGCACCGCTCGAGGTGCCGATGGCGCGGGCGATCGTCCCCGCCGTCAACCGGCTGTCCGCTGCCGTCCGTGCGGCGGGCGGCACCAACATCTTCATCCGCTACACCATGTATCCCGATGCCGTCGACGACTGGTCGACCTGGCACCGCGAGCACAACGCGCCCGCCGGGCTCGAAGGGACGCTGGCCACCTTCTCGCCCGGCGCGCATCACTGGCAGCTCTGGCCCGGTCTCGATGTGGGGGAGGGCGACCTGATCGCCGAGAAGCAGCGCTTCTCCGCCTTCACGCCCGGCACATCCGATCTCGAAGGCATCCTGCGCGCGCGGGGCATCGACACGCTGATCATCACCGGCACCATGACCAATGTCTGCTGCGAAAGCACCGCGCGCGATGCGATGCAGCGCAACTACCGCGTCCTCTTCGCTAGCGACGCCACCGCCGCCTGGAGCGACGAGGCGCATAACGCCTCCCTCGCCAATATCTGCATGGTCTTCGGCGATGTGATGACCGTGGACGAAATTATCGCGTTGACCCAACAGGGCCTATAAATTCAGATCATGATTCGGCGAACTGATAGTAAATGGTCAGTCATCCTGACGAAGGTCAGGATCTATTCCGAACTACATCGGCGAGTGTAGCGCGAGTGGATGCTGATCTTCATCAGCATGACATCGATTTGGCGCGAATCGCGCTCCAGCCAAGTTTTTCCGCGCCGCCGATCAACCCCGCTTGGCGCATTCCGCCTAGAATTCCGGCTGAAATCACGCGGAGAAACGACGATGCGGCTGGCGCGAAAGATTGCTCTGGTGACGGGCGGAACCTCGGGCATCGGCCTCGCCACGGCGCGGGCATTCATCGATCACGGGGCGACCGTCTATGTCCTCGGCCGCGATCCGGATCGGCTGGCGGCGGCAGCGGAGGATCTCGGGGCCGGGGCGATCCCGCTGGCCGGCGACGTCGCCAGCGCCGCCTCGATGGAGGCGTGCTTCGCCGCGATCCGCGGGCGACATGACCGCCTCGACATCGTCGTCGCCAATGCCGGGATCGGCGGCAAGGCCTATCTCGGCCACATCGACCAGCGGCAGATCGACGAGCTGTTCGGCGTCGACGTCACCGGCGTCATCCTGACGGTGCAGGGCGCACTGCCCTTCCTCGCGGCCGGCGCGTCGGTGATCCTGGTCGGCGGCATCATCGCGCAGAAGGGCTATGCCGGCTGGACGGTCTACAGTGCCGCCAAGGCCGCCGTCCGCTCCTTCGCGCGCACCTGGGCCTCCGAACTCGGTCCCAGGGGCATCCGCGTCAACGTCCTCACGCCGGGCGTGATCGAAACCCCGTCCTACGAACGCATGGGCTTCGCGCCCGAACAGCGCGCCGATTTCTTCCGGCTCACCGAAAGCATCACGCCCCTTCAGCGCAACGGCACCCCGCGCGACATCACCGGGGCGATGCTCTTCCTCGCCTCGGACGACAGCGCCTTCATGTCCGGGTCGGAACTCTTCGTAGACGGCGGCACCGCGCAGGTCTGATCACGATCAGGCTTGTGAGCCTGATTACAGTCGAACTCTCGTCATTATGAACCGAATCTGCTAAAAGCGGATCAGATAGTCGTTGTCGCGACTGCCTCGACGTTGCAAGTATTTGCGTCATTTCGATAAATATAGCGCGGAACCTGCTGAACGATCGGGGGTGTTGTGCCAGCTAACTATCTGAAGAAATTCTACACCGATGATCGCAAGCTGGCGCAGCGCGCCCGGCTGGAGTTCTTTCGTGCTCTCGAAACGGGGCGGATGATCGCCTTCGCGGGGTCGATGACGACGCAGCCCTTCGGCTACGGAAGCTGGTCCTACCTGCGCATGCTCTTCACGATGCATGCGGTTGATGTGGTTAAGGCGCTGGATGGGTCATCGGGCAGGCCGCGTTTCTCCTCGCTGATCGACCGCATCAGGGAGTTCGACCGCCTCAGCGTCAAGACCTGGGATCCGATCATCGGCATGAAGATGATCGAGGAAATCCTCGACGATCCTGATCTGACGCGCGCTTTCCGCATATCTCTCCGTCTGCCTGCCAACTTTCCGGATTCGGGGGCATGGCCGCTCGATCGCTTCGATAGCCCGCGGGAAGCGGTTCGCGTGCTGCTGGCGCAATCGTTCCGCACGCCTTCAAGCGACAACCGGATCGGCATGGTCGCTCCGGTGCTACGGGATTCGGACGACAACGACCGATTCAACATCCCGCTGGCTCTATGGGGCAAACTGGGCATCCGTCGCTTTGCCACCCCATCCTATGATTTCGAGTATGAGCGCGAGATGATGATCGGCCATCTGTACGACAAGGCCGGCAACATCGCCTCTCCCTTCGATCAGCTGCGAGATCTTGATCGCAACCAGAGCGACGAGAGTTTCGAATGGGATCTCGGCAGCGGCCGCATCCGGCGGGTTTTCTCGGACGGATGGGCGATCGAGAGCGACATCGTCAATCGGGAGCGGATCGATCGGATGATCGAATTCTCGGTGGGGACGGACGATGTCGATGGCCATGTGATGCATATGCATGGCCGGGCGTGCAACTGGCGCAGCATGATCGTGACCCAGCATGATTACGATCGGATGTATCGGCGCGAAGATCTCAACCGCGCTCCGTTCGAACGCGCCAAACGCATGATGATGGGCGGCAATCCCACCCTTTTCGTCGGTCTCGGCATGACCGAGGAGGATCTCAACCGCGAACTGCGCGAGTTCGTCAGCAACGCGCCCTATCAGCGCATCGCGCCCAGCTTTCTGCTGTGGAACGCGACGACCGCAGGCCTGAACGAGAACGGGCGGAAATCCAAGAGGCTGGAAATCCTCAGCCGCTACGGCGTTCTCACGATGTTCGATGCGGACTTCGAGGAGATATCTGATGAAGACATCGATCTTCGCGCGCAAGATCGTGAGAGATTACGCCCTCACACGAGCGGGATAGAACATGTATTCTCTCAACATCTCAGCGTCAGAATGGATGAGTTCCAGATAATCGGCAGAGAGATCAACAAATCTCTCGAAAATAGCATGAGTGACCTGAGAAAGTTGATCGAGACGCTGGTCGATCCTTCGAACGATGCAGCATCGGGTCGGAAGAAGGCGCTCACAAATCCGACCTTGCGCGAGATGTATATCGGCAAGCGCTGGCGAAGCATGTTGGGCAGAACCGCCCGGCAAGGCACCGGCGCAAAGCCGATAGTCCTGTGGGGGCGGGCTGACAGGAGCGGGCATGCAAGTGATAACGCCGCAGCCTCGAAGCTGATCAAATCCCTTGGCACCGCACCGGTGCTGGCAGTGATCGGGCGACAAGGCTCCGGCAAGGGCAGTCTCGTCCAGAACCTTCTGGAACTCGTGGAATTGAACCCCCGGGCGCTCGGGTTGGCGGCGGCGGATCATTGCCTGGTCGTCAACGGCGGCTTCAGCTTCGATACGGATACGCTGCTCGATGGCCTGGCTCATTTTCTCGGCCGGGTTTCCGGGCGCATCGGCGAATGGAAGGATAGACCGGACGAAAAGGATCGAGGCGATAGGCCGCTGGTCAGCCGGGCCCGTTTTCTCAAGCGGTTGATACGCGATCGCCGCTCACCGCATGTCCTGATCGTCGTCAACGGGATGGATCGCTTCTGCGAGATCAACGGCAGTCCGCTGAGCGCGGAATTCGATGACGTTCTCAACGAGATCATCAAGCATAGATCGGCGATGACCCGGTCTCGTATCCAGCTGGTCCTGCTGGGAACGGAAAGGATAAGAAAATATTGCCGTAACGATTTGTGTATCAATCCGATCAAGATCGAGGAAATCGTTCCGAGCACGTCGGATGACGAGTCGGAAGCGAAAATACCTGGCAAATATCTCGCGGAAGTGGCCGGAAAGTTCGCTTTTTCCGATAAGCAGCCCAATTCGCTGCGCAATGCCGTTGCATCTTATCATGCCAACGCCAGTGGCAGGATCAGCGGGGACTCGATCGGGGTCCGCAAGGCGCTTTTCGATACGTTGTTCGATGGAAGGGCGTGGATGAACCTCGCTCAATTCCGTGAAGAGGAAGAGGCAGCCGCATTCATCGATCTGTCCAGGAGGATACTTCGGTATCTCGCTTTTGTCGGCTCCCCCGTCGATCGCAATGTCCTCGAAATTCTGGCCAGGAAAGGAGCGGGCGGAGTCCTCCCCGACGAGACTTTCGGGCGGGCGATCGGCAAACTGAAAGAATGCCGTCTGATTTTTGAACTTCAGGCATATCGGTCACCAGATGGCAATGATGACGTGAGCAGACGTTGCCGCTATGCCTTGCACCGTACATTGCTCACCGAACTGCGTTTCCGGTTTGGAATTCCGTTGAATGAAGCCAAGCTTTCGACGGCGTTCAACATGTCATTGTATATCGCCCAACCGATAGATGGCGATATACCGGACACCGATATCCATGAAGAGCTCGGGAATTCGATCGATACGTTGATCGGTTCATACAAGAACGTCGGTTCTGAAACAGAAAAACTATGGGATGTGATGATATCCGGTCATCAAGATCGGAATGACCTTCTTGCGGAAGCTGCGGCGTATTGCGGGTCGAGCGAGCGGGTAGACCAACTCGATGATGCGCAACGGATCCCCGCGCTCAAGAGAATTCTGGCGCTCTGCCAGCCCGATCACGTCCGCGCCTTGCGTGCGGCGCTGGCCATAGCGCGGGGATATTATTCCACCACGGGCCTGCTGACCGTGGATAGCGGCGATCGCGTCGCCATCGATCATCGCGATGGCGTCCTGCTCGAACACGCGGAACGGCTCGACGCGCTGATCGACGCCTATGGAAAGCAGGCGATGGCGCGGGACTTCCTGCGAGACAAGTGGGAAGAAGTTTTCGAGAAACATCTCGGCAAGGAAGAGCCCTTCTATCCCGACGAACTCGTCTGGCTGCACAACGAGCGCGGCGTGGTGCGGCTGGCGATGGGCGACCTTTATGAGGCGCGACGCTCGTTCGACCAGGCGATGCGGATCAACCGCAAGTGGGTCGAGGCGGATGATCGCGGCCACAACTGGCGCCGTATCCGCCTCAACCAGCTGACCGTGGACGTGGAGATGGGCGAACTCGGCCGGGCGGAACGCATCTGCGAGGAGATCGAGGAGGTCACCCATCCGAATGGGCCGTCACGCAAGGAGGACATGCTGGCGCTTGCGATCGTCGCGGGGCATCGAGGCTGGTGCTCCCACCTGCGCGGCGACGTCAATCGGGCGCGGGATCATTACCAGAAGGCCTTGGATCGCTTTTCCACCCTCGGCGAGGTCAGGGCCTATGCCTATTTCGGGCGACTGCGCGCGGGATTGCCTAATGACAACGCGACGTTTTCGGAACGGCTCTCCGCCCTGGGCTCGGCGCTCGATATTGCCCAGTCGGGCAGGCAGATGGACATCGTCCACCGTATCCAGATTTCGTTGGCGACGACGATGCTGTTCGCCGACAAGTTACCGCCCAGCGACAGCGATCGCCGGCGCGCCAACCGCATGCTCGAAGAGGCTCTCACCTATTCGCTGCACACGGAGGTGCATCGCGTCCGTTGCGAAGCCTCATCCGCCATCGCCCGTACCCGCGAACAGACTGGCGACTATGAGGGGGCGATGCGTTACGCGATGGACGCGCTGATGGTCGCGACACGATACGGGATGGAACTGCGAAAGATATCCCTGCGCGCCATGATCGCGAAGATCATGGCCGCTCGGGGCCATCCCGTCACCGCCGAGCGGCTTGCGCGGACCTGTATCAAGATGGCGACGCGCAAGCGCTTCCAGACTGCGATCGACCGGGCCGAACAGGTTATCCTCGATATCCCCCGGATCTCGACGTCGATCACCCGGTCGGACAATTCGGGACGGGGCGATTTCTGACAGGTCCGACGCTCCACCGCTCGATCCCTCGGTCGGCGGAGCGCCGATCTCAGGCCCCGCCCTTGTTCACGATGAACGCCTGCCCGCGCGCCAGGAAGGGGCGCACCGCCACGAAGCTGCGTTCGGGCTGGTCGACCTCCAGCGCATGGGCCGCGTCGTAGATGTAGGTGACGTTGGCGCGCGGCACGCTGGTCGCGATCTTGCGGCCGGTCGCCTCGGGGATGGTGATGTCCCTGGTCGCCATCAGCACGAAGGTCGCGCTCTCGATTTCGGGCAGGCGCGCGGCCAGTTCCTCGTCGACGAACACGCCCTTCATGTAGCCGGCAAAGGCCTGTCCGTTGGCGATCGCGCGTTCGCGCGTCGGCGCGATCGCGGCGGCCTTTTCGGGATAGGCGAACAGGTTGGCGCGCGATTGCTCGGGCGTCAGGCTGTTCTCGTCCTGGCCGAAGCGCAGCCCGGCGGGCGCCTCCAGCACCAGCAGGTCGACCAGGCCGGGGTGCAGCACCGCCAGCCACAGCGCGGTCCAGCCGCCGAAGGACGCGCCCATCACATCGCATTTGCCGCCGATCACGGTCTCGATGAACGACGCGGCAAAGCCCGCCAGATCCTTGTTGCTCGCCAGCCCGTCGATCGCGTCGGTGCCGTCGAAACCGGGGATGACGGGGATATAGACCGTCCGCTGCGTCGCCAGCAGCGACAGGAATTCGGTCAGCATCACCCCGCCCGCCGGGTGGAGGTAGAGCATCGGCTCGCCCTCGCCGCCGACCCAGTAGCTGATCTCGCGATCGCCGGCCGCACCGCCGATCGTGCTTGTGCGCTTTTCAAAGGTCATCATGACTTCCTGAAACTGGAGCGATTTTTCGAAGCAGATGGAATTGCCTGCTGCTCCGGAAATCGCGTTGCAACAAAACGTCTAGGGCGGATCGACACTCAGCCTGTTTTGCCGGATCGGCTGATCCCCAGGGTCGTCATGCTGATGAAAATCAGCATCCATTCTTGCAACATCCGCAAATGATGCTCCGAATGGACCCTGACGTTCGTCAGGATGACGGATAATCCGGGTGCAGCCTCTCCTAATCCGTTGAATGTCGATCTACTTTAAAGGTCGCGGACTTCGGGGAGGACATGGTCGCGGAACAGCTCCATGCCGCGCCGGATCGCCGGGATCGGCAGGTCGCCGATCGCCATGCTCAGCTGCAGCCGGCCGCAGCCGGTCTCCTCCTTGAAGCGCTTGATCTGCTTCACCACCGTGTCGGGGCTGCCGCAGATGATCGATCCCGCGTCGATCATTTCGTCGATCGTCTTCTTGGCGACCACCTTGTCCAGCCGGCCGTCATAGCTGACCCCAGCCTTCTGCCCCTTGAAGTATCCCGACTGGAGGACGAGCTTGAGCGCGTCATAGGTCGGCTTCATCAGCGTGTTGTGGAAATAGTCGAGCGCGGTCTCGAAGATCCGCCGCGCCTCGGCGTCGGTTTCCGCGATGCAGGTGCTGGCACCCAGCTGGACGTCGTCGGCGGTGCTTTCCCATCCGTTCGCGCGCGCGGTGACGTGGAACAGGTCGATGTTCGCCTTGGCCAGCTTCATGTCCGAAATCAGGCCCATGCCCATGATCGCGCCGTTCTCCGCCGCGAACACCGCCGATTCCTCGTTGGACGCGGACATCAGGATGCGGGGGAAGGGCTTCTGGATCGGGCGCGGCCAGATCGAGATCGACCGGAACTGGAAGAACTCGCCTTCCCAGCCGAAGGGCTGCGTCTCGCTCCAGCACTTCTTGATCAGCTGGGTCGCCTCGCGCTGCCGCGCCCGCGATTCGCTGGGGTCGGAGTTATACGCGATGTATTCGTGCGGCACGCCGCGCATGAAGCCGGCGACGAGCCGCCCGCCGCTGATCACGTCCAGCATCGCATATTCCTCTGCGACGCGGATCGGGTTGGACAGCGGCAGCAGGTTGCCCGTCATGTTGAGGGTGATCGTCTTGGTCTCGCGCGCCAGGATCGCCCCGATCAGGTTGCAGTTGGGCATCAGGCCATAGGGGCTGAAGTGATGCTCGTTGCAGCCGACGAAGTCGAAGCCGCATTCTTCGGCATAGACCATCATCTCGATATAGTCGTTGTACAGCTTGTGCCCGACCACCGGGTCATAGGCGTCGTTGGGTGTGGGATACACCTGCGGCGGCTGCGGATAGCCGGGCCAGGGCATCAGGTTGAACATGCCGAACTTCATCGTTTCAGTCTCCCGTCGTCGGGTGTTCGAAGGAAAATTGGGAAAGCGTGGGGGCTCAGGCGGCGGCGGGCGTCGCCGAACCCACGGGCGTCGTCGAATCCAGCGTATCGCGCATCGGCTTGAGGCCGAGGGTCAGGATGACCGTGCCGATCACGCAGCCGGCCGTGCCGACGATCGCCATCGACAGACCCACCTTGTCCGGATCGTGGAACACGTGATCGTTGAGCAGGGCCACGCCCAGGTTGGACAGCGTCTGGCTCAGGATGTTCTGCGTCAGGATGTAGATCGCGGCGATCTGCCCGCGCAGGCGATTGGGGGCGATCAGCGTGCCGATCGCGGCCTGGTGCCCGATCGAGCTGCAGATCAGGAAGATCAGCAATCCCTGCGCCGGCACCACCACGATCGCCGATCCGCCCAGCGTGGCGATCAGCGTCGTCGGGATCAGCAGCAGTGCGCAGGCGCGGCCCGTGCGGAAATGCGCGTCGGTCACGCCCTTGGTGAAG
>Ga0160461_1001038_pt1 | contig 12897 bp, 11 predicted proteins | sample HID1975I_E6MG_FD_108266 | JGI IMG/M metagenome (GOLD analysis project Ga0160461, IMG submission 108266) | Enriched soil microbial communities from UW Madison campus, WI, USA - HID1975I_E6 MG | ecosystem: Environmental > Terrestrial > Soil > Unclassified | place: USA: Madison, Wisconsin...
AACGATAGATATTGAGTTTGCCACTGTGATGTTTTGTTTAACATAATGCAACTGCCCTATTTTAGGGAGTAACTTGCCCGCCAACTCTGCCTATATGCGCTATGAAACGTCCGCTTTTCGCTCTCAGCAGACCTTCAGCGTCACGTGTTTGTCTGCTGTGTGCCAGGAGCGGACCTTACTGGAGTTCTGAAAAGCACCTTTGTAATAGCCTGATTAGCTTGCTCCTTTATGTATGTTAATCTGAAGCCCATAAAACAATTACATCGGAGAGCGTATGCAAGGTCCGGATCCACTGAACAAGCATCCAATGGAAGGGTTTCCTCAGGTTTGTTTCATCAAAAATACTGTGACGAATCCAAACATTATCGTTGGCGATTTCACCTATTACGATGACCCAGAAGACTCTGAGAATTTTGAGCGGAATGTTCTGTATCACTTCCCTTTCATCGGTGACAGACTGGTTATCGGTAAATTTTGCGCTATAGCAAAAGGTGTCCAGTTCATTATGAACGGTGCCAACCACAAGTTATCAGGCTTCTCTACGTTTCCATTTTATATTTTCGGAAATGGATGGGAAAAGGCGATGCCAAAGCCTGAAGATTTGCCGTACAAAGGCGATACGATAATCGGAAATGATGTCTGGATAGGTTACAAAGCGCTGATCATGCCTGGCGTGAAGATCGGCAACGGCGCGATTATTTCCTCCCAGGCTGTTGTTACCACCGACGTGCCTGCTTATACCATTGTCGGTGGAAACCCAGCAAAAGTGATTAAATCACGATTTCCAGATGAAATAGTATTCGAACTGGAAAAATTAGCGTGGTGGGATTGGTCTGTAGAAAAGATAACTAAACACCTCACGGCAATAATGTCTAATGACATTAATATGCTTCTTACAATCGAGTAATCTGAATTGGCACGGCCAGCCGACATCTCGTTCAAAGCAGCTCCTAAATCGTCTCACTGGCCGTTTTTGCCAGGAGCGGACGTTTGAGAGACATCCAAACCCATCTCATGTACGCTATTGTTCATAATTTTTATAGTCTATAGGTGTCAGTTTATGGTTAGCCCGAAAGAAATAATGGAGCATTATGTCATTGATCCTCAGGATAGCTATTTTGTTAATGGTGTACCGCCGGTTGAGAATGTAGTGGTCGTTGCTTATGATCCTTTGTGGCCGGAAATATATTCAACACTGGCATCTAAAATTAAGAATAAATTAGGTTCACATCTACTAAAAATTGATCATGTGGGTTCTACGGCAGTACCTGGTCTTGCTGCCAAACCTGTTATTGATATTGACCTGACGGTTGCTGATGCTGCTGATGAAAAAACATATGTATTAGCGCTTGAAGGTCTTGGGTATAGACTTATTGTTCGTGAACCCCGCTTCCATGGCCATCGTCTTTTCCATTATGATAATCCCAGAGTTAACCTTCATGTTTTCACTCAAGACACTCCTGAAACAATCCGACATGTGCTTTTTCGAGATTGGTTGCGACAGTCAAAGAAGGACTGCCAGCTATATGCTGACGTTAAATTAGATGCAATTAAAGGTTGTAGCTTAGATATTCAACAATATCACGAAAATAAAAGCAAAGTGGTGCGTGAAATATATCAGAAAATATTCAAACATTTAGGCTATATCTAATGTGTTTCTTGACCGTTATTGTTTGATATTTACACCAAATATTATGGTTGAAAATCAAAAGCTGAAAAATACAGATAAAGAGGTGTAGGAAGAATGATGCAAATTTCTTTAAGAATCGCTACCAACGCTGATCTCGCCATCGTTAACGAGCGCTATGCTGAGATTGATTTTGTACCGTCACTTGCAGGGGAACTCATCGTATTGGCGACTGATGGCGATAATATTGTTGGTCAAGGTAGAGTTGTAACAATCGATACAGAAAGCGGCGAGCTTGGGGGAATTTATGTTTTTCCCGGCAATGAGGGTCTGGGGATCGCCCGTAAGGTGGTAGATTTCCTGATTAAGAACTCAGGTCTGTCAGTTCTTTACTGTTTACCTTTTGCTGAGCTTGAAGGTTTTTACGGGTCAATGGGATTTGGTACCGTCAAAGATATAGAGAAAATCCCACCGGCGGTTATCAAAAAGCATGAGTGGTGCCTGAGTAACTACGATAAAACCGTACTCCTTCTGAGTAAGGAGATGAACGTATGCAGATACTCAGACTAAAAACAGATCGCTTGCTGTTAAAACCATTAGGCACCAGAAAGTGCTGTACTACCGACAGGTTAAAAAACTGAATATCCGGGAAACAGCAGATGCCACAGGCTGTAGTTGCTCTCAAGTATGTAGCATCCAGACCCTTTACCGGCAGACAGAACGCGTTACGACTAACGAGGTTTTATGAAAATCAGAAGGTTCACTAATGGGGATGAAATTGCGTTATTCAGGGTCTTTTTATCTTCTGTACATACCATCGCATCACACTACTACACACATGAACAAATAGAGGCCTGGGCTCCACCAGATATCGACCCGGAACAGTGGGCCAATTACATGAAGGAGCTGCGCCCCTTTGTTGTTGAAGTGGATGGGGAAATAGCTGGATATGCAGATGTTCAGCCGAATGGGTACATTGACCATTTCTTTGTCTCAGGAACCTACCCGAGACAGGGAGTAGGGACGCTACTGATGAATTGCATTCATGAAGAAGCTAGACAACTTGGAATTGCTGAACTTACTTCAAATGTGAGTAAGGCTGCGGAAGAGTTCTTTCTACGGCACGGCTTTCATGTAGTGGAACGGGGTTTTCCTGTCCGTCGTGGCGTGACACTACAAAATGCATTGATGCGGAAATATTTGGCGAAACAATAGAAAGTTGCATGCAGGAAAGCTCATTATCTATGGGTTAAAATGTTCGAATGCATTCCTGTTTCTCACTTTGCTTATAAGGATATTGAAGAAGTTATTATGGATTCATTTAAGTTAAAACCGTGGCTAAATCGCTGGAATCTCATTCCTGATGGCACTCCATTTATCACTCATACGTCACAGTTACTCCCCGTTAAAACAGCAACTCATGGTATCAAAGCCATGTTAAAAGTTACGGATGATGCGGATGAACAAGCCGGTAATTCACTCATGGCATGGTGGGATGGGAATGGTGCGGCACAGGTTCTTGCACATGAAAATGAAGCAATTCTTCTCTCAAGAGCCACAGGTTCCGCGTCTTTATCAGCTATGTCCCGTGAAGATCAGGATGATGTAGCTTGTCGTATTTTATGTATTACTGCGAACCGGCTTCATACATTCCCAAAAAGACCATTACCCCAGCTTACGTCTCTACATGAGTGGTTTTATCCTCTAAAACCAGCAGCTTTGGAGTATGGCGGTATCCTGACACGTTGCGCAGAAATTTCAGAAGAATTGCTTTCTTCTCCACGTGATGTGGTCGCATTACATGGCGACTTGCATCACGGTAACGTACTTGATTTTGAAACATCTGGCTGGTTAGCCATTGATCCAAAAGGACTAATAGGTGAACGGGGATTCGACTTTGCCAATATTTTCACTAATCCGGATCTTGGTAATCCCGTGCCTCGTGTCGCGACTTTACCGGGGATATTTAAAGAGCGGCTGAATATTGTTTCTGAGACGGCAGAACTGGATAGAAACCGCCTTCTCAAATGGATAATTGCATGGTGTGGGCTTTCAACCGCCTGGTCCCTCTCAAGTAACGATACGGTTTCAACAACTATAAAAGTTGCCGAGTTGGCGATGACTGAATTGGAACAGTGAGTGGGATATCGACAATGGGTGTAGTGATTTCCTGTACGTCCGTTCCTCGCTCACAGCGGACCTTCTTCCACCTCGCACCAGAAGCGAACATCGATGATTATTATTGTTGATTAAACACCGCGACATTTCTCTAATCTGATATCAGTATCATTTATAGCCTTTTTATTACCCCAGCCCAGTTGTAAATAGAATCGCGCTGCACGACTATTTTTATCCGTTTCCAGCCAGGCAATCTCATGATGTTTGAACAATTCATGCTCGGCCAGCTCAACAAGGCTTCGGCCAATACCCTTGCCTTCATATTCCGGCAGAACAAACGCCGCAAAAAGACATCCTTCATCCGGCAAAATCATTGAGAAGCCCACGACGTTGTCGTTTACGGTTGCAACCCATGCGCATCGACTCTGTTGTATCAGATCGGCAACGACGCTTTCGTTAATCCCCATCTGCTGCATTTCTTCGCGGCTCAGATGATTCTCGATAACCGAGGTTCTAACGTCGAAAATACTATCAATATCAGAAAGTAGAGCTGATCTTGTAGAGATATTCATAAGTCTCATTCCATGTATGACAACATAAACATTGAGAATATTGCGCGGTAACTGGTTATTTATAGAGCGGTATCAGGCATGATTTTTCTCCACCATTCAGGCTTCATATCCTGAAATGAGTGAGATTGTGGCGAAAACATCGCGCATTCATTGTGGTCAAAAATACCGCTTAGCAATGCAGTCACCGGAGTGTCGTCGATAGCACCGACTGAACTGCCACACCTGGCACAAAATGCTCTGGATGAAGTCGTAGATGAGCGGAACAGAGAAGGCGTGCCCCCTTCACCCGTCCATTTAACATCCGCCGAGTTGAATTCAAGCCATACTGCGGTCTGACAACCAGAATGCTTCTGGCATATATCGCAGGAGCAGGAATGAGAGGAAGCAGGGTTAATCGCTGTGAATCTGATAAACCCGCATAAACACCCACCTGATAATGTCAATTCCATATCAGTCGATACCTTATCAACGCTCGGAGAGTGATAAAGATAGCATCGTCAGCTCCTCGCTCACAGCGGAGGGAGCAGGTCAGGGGTTCTCCCGTTCACCTTATATTCTGCTGAACATAAGGTGAACGGATCGTTCATCAATACGTAACTGATGAGCATGACAACGCACGTTGCCTTAACGCTCTCATCAGAACTGCGTATTGACACTCATATACCATGTACGGCCTGGCTCGTTATAGGTATAAGCCCCCGCACCGTACATGTACGCGCCAGTCGCGGTATTCCCGGTGGTCTGGGCGTTACCCGCACGCCATACGCGCTTGTCGAAGACGTTATCCACGCCGCCGGTCAGGCTGACGTATTTGGTCACGTCCCAGGTCGCGCTCATGCCCACGATGCTGTACGGACTGACTTCATCCAGCTCAGAACCGGTCGCCGGTTGGCCTTTGTAGTTGTACTTCTTCGGCTGCTGCTTGCCGTACCAGGTGAACGTAGACTGCACTGACAGATCCTGCTGTACCTGCCAGCTCAGGGTCGAGTTCAGCGTGTACTCCGGGATGATCGACAGACGGTCGCCGGTCTCTTTGTTCTTACTCTGCAGCATGTAGGTGATGTTGTTAGTCCAGTTAACCGCATCGCTGACCGGTACGTTCAGCGTGCCTTCCAGACCTTCAACTACCGCTTTCGGCACGTTTTCCCACTGGTAGATATCCGTTTTGGTTTTGCCGAGTGAGGTCTGACCCACTGGCGCGTAACCGGCTTCAATCTTGTCGCGGTAGTCGTTACGGAACCAGGTCACGCCCGCCAGCCAGCCGTCGCGTTTCCACTCCAGGCCAATCTCTTTGTTGATGCTGGTTTCGGCTTTCAGATCCTCGTTACCCAGCATGTAGCAGCCGACGCCGTCGGCGCTGGCGTAGCAACCCTGGCCTTTGCTGTACAGCAGGTAGTTCGGGTTGGTCTGGTACAGACTCGGCGCTTTATAGGCGCGGGCGATACCCATTTTCAGGGTGAAGTCGTCGCCCAGGCCCTGAGACAGGTTCAGCGACGGGCTCCAGTTATTACCCACCACCGAGTGATGATCGAAGCGCAGCGCCGGGGTCAGCATGGTGCTGTCGGTCAGCTCCATGTTGTTTTCGGCAAACAGAGAGAAGATCTCCGCATCGGAATACGGGCTGCGGTTGTTGTCGATCCCTGGAACCGCGCCACCCTGCAGGGCCTGGCCGTTGGAGGACATGTCCTTCATGCGCTGCTGATCCCATTCGGTGCCCAGGGTCAGGTTCTGGTTCACGATAAAGTCGATCGGCAGGTTGATTTCGCTGTGCAGCATCACGTCGGACAGGTCGGTATCGGTAAACTGGTTGCTGTTGAACAGCCCTTCCAGACCGCCCGCCAGCCCTTCGCCCAGACGCGAGTTGCGGGTGTGTTCGTACTGTGCCCAGTTGCTGGTGGTAATGCCGTTATCCCAGCCGCCGTTCCAGGTCACGGCGAAGTTCTGCCGATACAGACGGTTGGTCTCTTTGCCGTAGTTTTGCTTCACCAGGCCGCTGCTGCTGTTGTCATTGTTGGTATTCTGCGTGTCGCCAGCGTAGAGGTTGTTCTGACGGCTGTAGCCCGCTTCAAACTGCAGGGACTGCATCGGGGCAAAGTCCCAGCGCAGCACGCCGTTAACGTCTTTATTTTCAACCCCTTCACGCCCGGCGGGCAGCGTATCGGCATAGGCGCCGGTACGTTCAGACTGATGGCCCTGGTTGATATCCCATGCGTCGGCTTGGGTTTTATCGAGGTTGCCGTATAAGCGGAAGCTGAAATCCCCGCCCAGTGGGCCATTGAAGCTAAAGTTGGTGCGTTTGGTGGAGCCCTCTTCTTTATGCTCAGGGGCATTCAGATAGGTGTTCCAGGCGCCATGCCACTCGTTGCTGATTTTTTTGGTGATGATATTCACCACGCCGCCCGCGGCGCCGTTGCCATAACGTGCGGCGGCCGGGCCACGGATCACTTCAATGCGCTCAACCATCTCTGGTGGCACCCAACCGGTATCGCCCCGGGTGTCACGTTCGCCGCGCCAGCCCAGACGGATGGAGTTGCGGCTGGTGACGGGCTTGCCGTCAATCAGGATCAGGGTGTTTTCCGGGCCCATTCCGCGGATATCAATCTGGCGATTGTTACCGCGCTGGCCGCTGGTGGAGTTGCCGGTCAGGTTCACGCCCGGCATAGTGCGGATGATCTCAGCCACATCGCGTGCAGGCGGGTTTTTACGGATCTGATCGGCGGTAATGGTCGACACGCCCGGCGCCTGCAGGTTCTGCTCGGCGGCGGTGATCACCATCGTATCTTCTGTTGCGGCGGTGTCGGCGGCCATGGCCGGCAGTGCTACACCGTAGATCCCCAGATTGACCAGTAAGGCCAGAGAGTGAAGCTTGTTATTCATTGTATGTCCTGCTTTTCGGTGCCGTATTCCCCATGGCTCCATTCCCTAACGGGTGAGGAGACGGCATGATATCGCCCGCAATTTGCGAAAACGCCTCGTTCCTGAGTCCGTACGCAGTGCAGGGCATGGCTATAAATTGTTCGCGCTTCCCACAGCGCGCCCATACGCTATTGCAAATGAAAATAGTTATCAATAATATTATCGATATTGTTTATCTTTTATCAAAAAAACAGAACAGGTCTTGGGGTTAACTCGGTGACAACGCTGGAAGCGGGAAGCAATGCCTGGTGGCAGGCAAAAAAAGGGCCCGAAAGGGTGCCGGAAGGGGATCATTATAAAGTCACGTTCTGGTGGCGTGACCCCGGTGGAACGCAGCACACCTCGCCGCTCAAACGGGTGTGGCTCTACATCACAGGTGTGACCGATCACCACCACAACGCCCGCCCGCAGACGCTGGTGCGCATTGCCGATACTGACATCTGGCAGTGGCAGGGTGAGTTCAGCCCCAGCTGGCGCGGAAGCTACTGTTTTATCCCCTCTGAACATGACGACGATTTCGTTGAGTCAGTGTTTGCCACCGATCCGCCGGATCGCATGGCCCTGCGCGAAGGCTGGCGCAAACTGCTGCCCAACGCCATTGCCGATCCGCTTAACCCACAGCACTGGCGCGGTGGACGCGGGCACCCGGTCTCGGCGCTCGAAATGCCGCAGGCCCCGCTGCAGCCCGGTTGGGATCGTCCCGATGCGTCGTACCCGCCACCCCAGTGCATCTCCTGGACCAGTGAAAGACTGGGCAATACGCGTCGGGTGTGGATCTTCACGAGTGGCGAGGGAATTCCGCACGAGCGCCCGCTGGCGGTGCTGCTTGACGGGCAGTTCTGGGCCGAAAGCATGCCGGTATGGCCCGCGCTGACCGCGCTCACTCACAGCAATCAACTGCCGCCCGCCGTCTATGTCTTAATTGACGTTATCGACACCGCTCACCGCAGCCGCGAGCTGCCCTGTAACCCCGACTTCTGGCTGGCGGTGCAGGAAGAGCTTTTGCCAAAAATTCATGCACTCGCCCCGTTCAGCGACCGCGCCGATCGCACGGTGGTGGCCGGGCAGAGCTTTGGCGGCCTCTCCGCGCTGTACGCCGGGCTCAACTGGCCCCAGCGCTTTGGCTGCGTGCTCAGCCAGTCGGGCTCCTTCTGGTGGCCGCATCGCGGCGCGAACCAGGACGGCGTGATTATCGAACAGCTTAAAACCCAAAACCTGTCGGGGCAGGGCCTGCGCATCGTGCTGGAGGCGGGGCGACGTGAACCGCTGATTTACCGCGCCGCTCAGGCGCTGTATGCCGAACTACAGCACGCGCAGCCGCCGGTTGTCTGGCGTCCGGTTGACGGTGGACATGATGCACTTTGCTGGCGGGGAGGGCTGACGCAGGGGCTGATGACTCTCTGGCAGCCGCTTATTCAATAACGGAGTCTGGTATGGAATTCAGTAACCCCTTCGACGATCCGCAGGGTTTGTTCGCCATTGTGCAAAACGGTCAGCAGCAGTACAGCCTGTGGCCGCAGCAGTGCGCCTTGCCCGACGGCTGGCGCGTGGTGTGCGAGCCGCAGTCGCAGGAGGCGTGTCAGCAGTGGCTTGTCGCCCACTGGCAAACCCTTATCCCGGCCCATTTTGCACAGGTGAAATCATGAGCGCACAACATCCTCTCGTTGCCGCCCAGCCGGGGATCTGGATGGCGGAACAGCTTTCCGACCTGCCTAATGCCTGGAGTGTGGCGCATTACGTCGAGCTGAACGGCCCGCTTGACGCCCCGCTGCTGGCGAAAGCGGTGGTGGCGGGCATTATGCAGGCCGATACCCTGCGCACCCGTTTTGCCGAAGATAACGGCGAAATCTGGCAGTGGGTGGACGACGCGTTCCAACTGCCGGAGCCGCAGATTGTCGATCTGCGTGCCGACGCCGATCCGCACTGCGCCGCGCTGGCGACAATGCACGCCGATCTCAACCAGAATCTGCGCGTCGACAGCGGGCAGCCGCTGGCCTTCCATCTGCTGATTCAGGTGGCGGATAACCGCTGGTACTGGTATCAGCGCTATCACCATTTAGTGGTGGATGGCTTCAGTTTCCCGGCCATTACCCGCCAGATCGTGGCTATTTACCGCGCCTGGTCGCAAGGCGAAACCACGCCAGCGTCCCCGTTTACCCCGTTTGCCGAAGTGGTGGAAGAGTATCAGCGCTACCGCGACAGCGAGGCCTATACCCGGGATGGCGCATTCTGGGCTGAGCAGCGCAAACATCTGCCGCCGCCAGTGTCGCTCTCCAGCGCACCGCTGCCGGGACGCGCGGCCACCACTGACATTCTGCGCCTGAAGCTGACCGCTGACCGCCGCGCATTCAGCAAGCTGACCCATGCCAGCCAGACCCAGCCAACCGATCTGGCCCTGGCGCTGGTGGCCCTGTGGCTCGCCCGTCTGACCGGGCGCATGGATTATGCTGCCGGTTTTATCTTTATGCGCCGAATGGGTTCTGCGGCGCTGACCGCGACTGGCCCGGTGCTCAACGTGCTGCCGCTGGCCGTGAACATCAACCCGCAGGAAACCCTGCCGGAGCTGGCCCAGCGGCTGGCCGGACAGATGAAAAAAATGCGCCGCCACCAGCGTTACGACGCCGAGCAGATCGTCCGCGACAGCGGGGGAGCTGCCCGGGATGAAGCGCTGTTTGGCCCGGTATTTAACGTCAAAGTGTTCGATTACCTGTTGGATCTCGACGGCGTACAGGCGGTGACGCATACCCTGGCGACCGGTCCGGTGAATGATCTCGAAATGGCGCTATTCCCGGATGAACAGGGCGGGCTGAGCATTGAGATCCTCGCCAACAAACAGCGTTACGATGAAGCCGCTCTGGTGCGCCATGTCGAACGCCTGCATGCCCTGCTGGCCCAGTTTGCCGCCAACAGCGACCTGCGCTGCGGCGAGGCGGAAACCCTCTCTGATGACGAGTACCGCCTGCTGGAGAACATCAACCAGACTGCGGTCCCGCTGCCGCTGACCACCCTGAGCACGCTGGTAGCGGAGCAGGCTGCGAAAACCCCGGACGCCCCGGCGCTGGCTGATGCCCAGTACAACCTGACCTATCGCCAGATGCGCGAGCAGGTAGTGGCTCTGGCGACGCTCCTGCGTGCACGCGGCGTCAAACCCGGCGACAGCGTGGCAGTGGCGCTGCCGCGTTCGGTGTTCCTGACCCTGGCGCTTCATGCCATCGTCGAGGCGGGTGCCGCGTGGCTGCCACTGGACACCGGGTATCCCGACGACCGCCTGCAGATGATGCTCGAGGATGCGAAGCCGTCGCTGCTGATCGCCACCGACGACCAGCTCCCGCGCTTTAGTCATCTTCCGCTGGCCAGCTTTAGTTACAACACACTATTACCTGCGCTGGGTAGCGAACCGCTGCACCTGAGCACGCCGGAACAGACCGCCTATATCATCTTTACCTCTGGCTCCACCGGCCGGCCGAAAGGGGTGATGGTCGGACAAACCGCCATCGTCAACCGCCTGCTGTGGATGCAAAACCACTATCCGCTCACTGCACAGGATGTGGTGGCGCAAAAGACGCCGTGCAGTTTTGACGTGTCGGTGTGGGAGTTCTGGTGGCCGTTCATCGCCGGTGCGAAGCTGGTGATGGCCGAGCCGGAGGCGCACCGCGATCCGCTGGCTATGCAGGCATTCTTTGCGCAGTACGGCGTGACCACCACTCACTTTGTGCCATCGATGCTGGCGGCGTTTGTCGCCTCGCTGACACCGGAAAATGCGTCCTGCTGCGCCAGCCTGAAACAGGTGTTCTGCAGCGGCGAAGCCCTGCCGACCGGGCTGTGTCGCGAGTGGGAACAGCTCACCCAGGTGGCGCTACATAATTTGTATGGCCCGACCGAAGCGGCGGTGGACGTCAGCTGGTATCCGGCATATGGCCCGGAACTGGCCGCCGTCGAGGGCAACAGCGTGCCGATTGGTTTCCCGGTGTGGAACACCGGCCTGCGCATTCTGGACGCAATGATGCGCCCGGTGCCATTCGGTGTGGCGGGCGATCTGTATCTCACCGGCATTCAGCTGGCGCAGGGCTATCTTGGCCGCCCGGACCTGACCGCCAGTCGCTTTATTGCCGATCCGTTTGCCCCCGGCGAGCGCATGTACCGCACGGGCGATGTGGCCCGCTGGCTGGACAACGGCGCGGTAGAGTATTTAGGTCGCAGCGACGATCAGCTTAAAATTCGTGGTCAGCGCATTGAGCTGGGCGAAATCGACCGGACGATGCTGGCCCTGCCGGACGTGGCGCAGGCGGTGACCCATGCCTGCGTGATTAACCAGGCGACAGCCACCGGCGGCGATGCCCGCCAGCTGGTGGGCTACCTCGTCTCTGAGTCTGGCCTGCCGCTGGATCGCGACGCGCTGCTGGCGGAAATGAAAACCCAGCTGCCGCCGCATATGGTGCCGGTGGTGCTGCTGCAACTCAGCGACCTGCCGCTCAGCGCCAATGGCAAGCTGGATCGCAAGGCGCTGCCGCTGCCGGAACTGACCGTAAAAACCCCAGGACGTGCGCCGGAAAGCGAAGCGGAACACGCAATTGCGGCGGCGTTTTCCACGCTGCTGGGCTGTGAGATCAACGATATCGAGGCCGATTTCTTCGCCCTCGGCGGTCACTCGCTGCTGGCAATGCGTCTTGCCGCCAGCCTGAGCCGCCACTTTGCCCGCCAGGTCACGCCCGGTCAGGTAATGGTGGCGTCGACGGTGGGCAAACTGAGCGCCTTACTGGCATCAGGGATGAGCGACGAGCAGGCCCAGCGCCTGGGTTACGAGAACATTCTGCCGCTGCGCGAAGGTGATGGCCCAACGCTGTTCTGCTTCCACCCGGCTTCCGGTTTTGCCTGGCAGTTCAGCGTGCTGGCCCGCTACCTCAGCCCGCGCTGGTCGATTACGGGTATTCAGTCGCCGCGACCAACGGGCCCGATGCAGCAGTGCGCCACGCTGGATGCGGTGATCGATGAGCATCTGGCGACGCTCTTAGCTCAGCAGCCGCAGGGGCCGTATTATCTGTTTGGCTACTCGCTTGGCGGGACGCTGGCACAGGGCATTGCCGCGCGTCTGCGCGAACAGGGTGAAGCGGTGGCCTTCCTCGGCCTGCTGGATACCTGGCCGCCGGAGACGCAAAACTGGAGCGAAAAAGAGGCCAACGGACTCGATCCGGCAGTTCTGGCTGAGATTGAACGTGAGCGACAGGCGTTTATTGCCGCCCAGCAGGGGCAGACCTCCAGCGAGCTGTTCACGGCAATTGAAGGCAACTACGCCGATGCAGTGCGTCTGCTGACCACGGCCCACAGTGCCAGGTTTGACGGCAAAGCCACGCTGTTTGTTGCCGAACGCACGCGAACGGTGGATCCTCAGGTCGCCTGGGCACCGTGGGTAGGGGAGCTGGAGGTGTACTGTCAGGATTGCGCCCACGTGGATATCATTTCCCCGCAGGCGTTTGAGACGATAGGGCCGGTGCTGAAGGGGATTCTGGGGTAGTTTCCCCTCACCCTAACCCTCTCCCCATATGTACAGTCCGGGGACATAGTGAACACTTGTTCGGGGACATGGTAGACACTTACAACTAAGGCATAAGAACCCGTTTATGGAGCCACTTATGCCCTGGGATGCGAGAGATACCATGTCATTAC
>Ga0160461_1001039_pt1 | contig 12874 bp, 13 predicted proteins | sample HID1975I_E6MG_FD_108266 | JGI IMG/M metagenome (GOLD analysis project Ga0160461, IMG submission 108266) | Enriched soil microbial communities from UW Madison campus, WI, USA - HID1975I_E6 MG | ecosystem: Environmental > Terrestrial > Soil > Unclassified | place: USA: Madison, Wisconsin...
GCTGGATGGCTTCGTCATGCACTTCAAGGATGCCGGCCTGCCGTGGTTGTTCCTCGAGGCCTTCCTGCTGATGGGCGCCTTCGTCACCCTGTTCAACTACATCGGTTACCGCCTGCTGGCGGGGCCCTACCACATGAACCAGGCGCTGGTCGGCTTGCTGTCGGTGGTTTACCTGTCGGGTATCTACAGTTCGGCGCAGGTCGGCGCCCTGGCCGACAAGCTGGGCCGGCGCAAGGTGTTCTGGGCCAGTATCGTGGTGATGGCGGGCGGGTTGCTGATGACCTTGGCAACGCCTCTGGTGCTGATAATCCTGGGCATGCTGGTGTTCACCTTCGGTTTCTTTGGTGCGCACTCGGTGGCCAGCAGCTGGATTGGACGGCGGGCGCTGAAGGCCAAGGGGCAGGCCTCGTCGCTGTACCTGTTCTGCTACTACGCGGGGTCGAGCGTGGCGGGTACGGCGGGTGGGGTGTTCTGGCATCACTGGGGGTGGAACGGTATCGGGCTGTTCATTGGCAGCTTGCTGGCGGTGGCGCTGATGGTGGCGTTGCACCTGAGCAGGCTTGAGCCGAAGAAGGCCTGAGCCTTTGGGGCTGCTTTGCAGCCCATCGAGCTCCCACAAGGACAGCGCTGATCGGTGTGGGAGCCGGCTTGCCGGTGACAGGGCCTTCGGATCAGTTCACGATCTCGACGATATCCACATCCACTTCACGGCTCATCAGGTGCTTTTCCACCTCGCCGGTCAGCTTGACCTTGGTCTTCTCATTGAACGGCGTCGGCGGCAGGTCTTCGTCATCGATTTCAACAGTGATCGTGCCGGTGTTGTCCTTGAACTCGTACTTGTCGTCGTTGTTGATCTTCTTGGTCACGAAGCCCTGCAGCACTACCGGGGTGTCATCGGCGGCATCATTGGCAGCGGCAACAGTGGTCACCGACTGGGCACCCGGACCGGTATAACCGGCTGCCAGGGCAGCGGTGCTGAACAGCGGGGCGAGAATGAGGGCGAGGTAGCGCGTTTTCATGGATTTCTTCCTGATGAGTTGTGATGGGCCAGAGCTTATCGCGCCAGGCTGAAACCAAGCTTAATCACGCCCCCCCAGCTCCACGCCAAGCCGCGCCTGGAGCAGGTCTTCAACACGCTGCAATTGCAGCTCCAGCATTCGCGTACCTTCAAGCTCCTGTCCATGCAACCACTGCAGAACGACTTGCGCAGCGCCTTCCACAAGCAATTCTGCCCGGCCATCCTGAGCTTCCATGTCGATGATGCGCAGCCCTGCCGCCTGCGCCTGCTCACTGAGCAGCGCCGCCGTCAGCGCCGCTCTTCGTGCCTGTGGGTAACCGGGGGCCGCACTTGCCTGGTCCAGTTGGCGGCTCAGCGCCTGTTCTTTGGCCAGTGCCTGGGTGGCGTGCTGCAGGTTCGACTGGCCAGGCACCCAAGCCAGCTGCCACAGCAGCAGCGCGAGCAGAAGCCAGGCAGCGCCAGCCATGACCTGGCGCCGCTGAACAGGGATGCTTCGCCACTGTTCGATGAACCGATGAAACTTGCGCACAGTCATTCTCCTCCCGCCCACATCAACGTCGCCTGCACCCCCTGATCGGACTGCCTCGCGTGTTCCACGACCAGCGCCGGCACCCGTTCACGCAACCTCTGCAAATCAGCAAAGCCCAGCCCTTGCACCTCCACCCGCCAACCTTGCCCGGGTATCAGCGCCGCGCGCTGCAGCGAAAGATTGCCGCTTTCCACTACTTGCTCGGCCAGCCCTGCCAAACGTTGCGCAGCGGTGCTCGGCAAGGGGCGCTGCTGCAACGCCTCGACCAGGCGCGACAGATCGCCCGCCAACGGCTGCCCAGGCGCCCAGCGCTGAAACTGCTGCAGATTGTCGGCCCGTAGCTGCTCGCTGCGCTGCTGTAACCAGCTCGCACGCACCAGGTCAGCCACGCACATCAACGACCAGACCAACATCAACCCGGCCATGGCCTGCTGCCAAGGCAGCTGCCAATGACGCTTGCTTGCCTGCTGCAGGTCGATCACCCCGGGGCGCCCGTGGATCAGCCCTTCGATGGCACTGTCGATGTGCTGGTTGCACGGCGCGCCAGGTGCTTCGGACTGCCATGCCATTGCCGGCAGCGCCTGCGCCAGTGTCTGCGCCGCCGATGCACTGGCCGCCAGCAACGGCAGGCCAGCACCACCGATCAGCCAGCGGCCCTCCAGCCACAGCGCGCCGGGTTCGGCGAACAGCCGGTCGGCATCGGCCTGTATGGCAACGGGGCGAATGCCTTCGGCCTGCAGCAGGGCAAGCAGTGCTTGCCAGCGCTCGCGCTCGATCACCAGGGCGCGCCGCCGACCCTCGCGGTCGGCGGCGCCATAGGCCAGGTGCAGGCTGTCCAGCGCAGCCGCCAGTTGATCTTCCACCGCGTAGGCCAATGCCTCCCGTGTAGGCTTTCGCCCTGGCATCGGCGCGGTCAGGCAGCTACCAAGCATTTCGATAGGCAGCACGACCAGCACCTTTGCGTCAGCCCCCAGCGACTCCCGCAGCGCGCTCAGGCAACAGCGCTGCACCTGCCCTCGGGCGGTCCACACAAGCACAGGCCAGCTGGCATCGGCCTGCTGCATCCCCTGCGGCAACAGATACACCAAGGCTTCACTCATCCCGTTGTTGCTCCCGCGTTGCAGAAAAACTACGCCGCACCAGGTTCACCCGATGGGTCTTGGCATCGATTTCAAAGTCGCTGTACAGGTACATCCGCTGGCCATCCAATTCGGCTTGCAGTTCCAGGCGGAACCAGCGGCTGGCGACCGCCAGCCCATGTGCCTGGGTGCCGAGGCCGAGCATCTGCGGGCTGGCGAGAAAGCCCTGGACGCTGGCATGGCCGTCGTCGGGGCGCTCACCCTGCACACGCTGGGCAGCCGCCGGGCCGAGCCCTTCCAGCGCAGCGAGCAGGCGTGTCGGGGCCGTATTGACGTTCAGGCCAGCCTGATCAGGCAGGAGCACCACCCAGGGGCGCAACCGCTCCAGTGCATCTGCGCTCATACCCGGCAAGCCGCCCAGCTGGCTGACATCCAGCAGGCGTTGCCCGACCAACGCTTGCAGGTCCGGAGGGTCGATGCCCAGCGAGGCACAAAGCCTCTGCCAGCGCTCAAGCAGCACCGGGTCGATCGATCGACGCCCGATCAAGGCAGTGAGGTTCAGCCGCCCGGCCAGGTCTTCCATGCGCATCCGCAGCTGCCCGTCGGCCAAGGCCAATTGCCGGTGCTCGGCCCACTCCTGCCCAACGTGGCTACGCTGCAGCAAGGTTGGCGCCTGTCGCGCGAGCTGCTCCAGCATCTGCTGCTCGCCGGCCAGTGCCAGTTGCAGCAAGCGCGAAAAAGCCAGTTGCTGCCCCACGCCGGCCACCAGCAGTTGCTGGCTGCGCAGCATGCCGGCCACCAACAGTGTCAGCAGGGCCATGACCAGCAGCACCGTTACCAGCGCCAAGCCTCGTTGCCGAGAGCGGCTCATCGCCCCCCTCCCGCCATTGGCAACACCCGGCGCACCTGCGGGTAGCGCGCGGTGGACAGCGTGACTTCCAGCGCATCGGCAGCCCGCTCCTGGCGATCTCCGTCTGGCCAATGCTCAAGCCAGCCACTGGCCGGGGCATGCAGCCGCCAACGTAGCGCCTGCACCCCCTCCAGTACCCGCTGCGCACGCCCGGGGCGTTGCTCGAAGCTGAGCTGGCGGCGCCAGAGGATGCCGTCCTCCAACCAGTATTCGACCGCTCGCAAACCACTGCCCGATGCCTGCGTTTCCTGCCCCGTACCCAGCAGCCAACGTACACGCGTGCCTTGCAGTGAAATGGCGAAACCAGAGTCCTTCAGACCCGAGTGGGTCAGGCCTTGCAAGGCATCGCGCTGCAACAGGCTCAACGCCCGGCCCAAGGCCCTGAGGTCATCGACCCGCGCTTCACGCACCCGGTCGGCTCTGAGCATGCTGTCGACCAGCTGTGCGCTACCCAACGCCAGAAGGGCGAAAATGGCCACCGCCAACAACAGCTCAACCAGCGTGAAACCACGCTGGCGGCTGGCGCGCTCAGTCTGCATCATCGGCCACTACCAGCCAGGCGCCGGCCTGGTGCACTACGCCTTTGACGCCAGGCAGGCTCACACGTACCTCAACCTGCAGCAGCCCGTTCGGCAACGGCTGGCGCGACTCGTCCAACAGCCAACGGCGTTGCACGAATTGCGTTTCGAACTGACGCTGGCCAGCCGCTGCCTGCGCGTCGAGGCGCAGCAGGGCCAGGTGGTTGTCGGCCAACCAGCTGGCCAGCAGGCGGTCTTCCATCTGCCGCGTCTGCACCAGCAAATGCTGGGCCGCACTGCCCATGGCCAATGCCAGTACTGCGAAAATGGCCAGTGCCACCAACACTTCGAGCAAGGTAAAGCCCTGTTCAGAGGCCGAACTTCGGGTCATTGAGGCCATCGCTCGTTACCGATGCCAGGCGCTCGCCGGCGTTTTCGAAATGCAACGTGAACACGCTGTGTTCGTCATTGCTGTGAAGTAACAACCGAGGTATTTCTGAAGGCCTTGCCAGCACCGGCAGGCCATCCAGTTCCAGGCGCAGGTCCAGGCCTGTATCCCGCCATTTGCCGGCCACCTCCCAGCCGCGCTCGGTACGCCTGACCAGCCGGTAGCGCTGGGCGTCCACATGAATGCCCAAGGTCGCACCTTCCAGTACCGCCCGCTGGCGCGCGTACTGCACCAACTGCAGGAACAGCGACGCTTCCTGCGATACCTGGCGCTGTGGGTCACGCCCCAGGGTCAGCCCTGCCATGCCGACCAGCACGCCCAGCAATGCCAGGACCACCAGCAGCTCCAGCAACGTGAACCCGCGGCAACGCCGGGATCTCATTCGGCCCAGTTGCCTATGTCGGCGTCCGGCCCTTCACCACCGGCCTGGCCATCGGCAGCGAAGGTGTACAGGTCAAAGCCTTGATTGGAGCGCGTTGCTGGGCTGGCATATTGGTAGGCCGTGCCCCAAGGGTCGGTCGGCATCGCCCTCAGGTAGCCCTGGGCGTTCCACTGGCGGGGAAGCGGCGCCAGCGTCGGCGGTTTGACCAACGCTTCAAGCCCCTGGGCAGTGCTCGGATAGCGGCCGTTATCCAACCGATAGATTTCCAGCGCCGTGGCGATGGACTGGATATCGGTGCGCGCAGCCGTGAGCTTGGCGTGCTCCGGACGGCTCATGACATTGGGCAGTACAAGGGCGCCGAGCACCCCCAGAATGACCACCACCACCATGATTTCGATCAGGGTGAAACCCCGTTGGGATTGACGTCTAGGGCGAATGGGCATGTTCAGTTGACCAGTTGGTTGAGGTTCAGGATCGGTAACAGGATCGCCAGGACGATGAACAGCACGATGCCGCCCATGACCAGCAACATCAGCGGTTCACATAGGCTGACCAGCAACGAGATGCGCGCGGCCAGGTGGTTTGCCTGCAGCTCGGCAGCACGCTCGAGCATGATGTTCAGTTCACCGGCACGCTCGCCGCTGGCGATCATCTGCAGCATCAAAGGCGGCACAACGGCGCTGCGGGTCAGGCAATGGGCGAGGCTCGCGCCCTCGCCAAGCTCACGCGCGGCCACCTGCAAGCGCTCGCGAGTGACCAGGTTGTCGACCACTGCGGCAGCGATGTGCAGTGCTTCGACCAAGGGCACGCCACCGCGGCAGAGAATCGCCAGGGTGCTGACGAACCGTGCCGCCTCGCTGGCGTGCATGAACTCGCCATACAACGGCAAGCGCTGCGCCAGCGCATGCCATTGGCGACGTCGAGCAGGCTGGCGCAGTGCACGCGCCAGCAGCACCAACAGTGCGCCGAGCACCAGCACAGCCACCAGGCCATAGCGCCGGCTGGCGTCGCTCAAGGCGATGAGCACACGCGTCGGCGTGGGCAGGTTGGCCTGATCCCGGGAAAACGCCTGCACCACGTCAGGCACCACGAAGCCAAGCAGAAAGCCCACCACGAGTAGCGACACGATCAGCAGGATCACCGGGTAGACCAAGGCCAGCTGGACCTTCTGGCGCATGGCCTGCTGCTGCTCGCCATGCTCGGCGAGGCGTTCGAGCACTCCCGCCAGGTGGCCTGAGCGTTCCGCAGCGGCCACCGTGGCGCGGTACACCACAGGAAATGCAGCGGGGTATTGCGCCAGCGCCTCGGCCAGTGCATTGCCTTCGGCCACCCGCGCCGCTACACCTTGCATGACCTGCCGAACCCGGCGCTGCCCGCTTTGCTCGGCCAATGCCTGGAGCGCCTCGGTCAGGGGCATGCCGGCGTACAACAGGCTTGCCAGTTGCCGCGTAAGCAAAGACCGCTGGGCAACATTCAGGCGGCCTTCCGGCCGCAACCTGGCCAGCAACGAGGGGCCAGCCACGCGTACCGACAAGACCTGCCAGCCGCGTTCGCGCAACTGCTGACGCAGCATCCGCGCACTAGCCGCTTCGAGGACGCCGCGCTGGACGCGCCTGTGCGCATCCAGCGCCTGATACCTGAACAATGCCATTGCCCTAGTCCTGGCCCGCCACACGCAGCATCTCGGCCACGCTGGTCTCGCCCTGTAGCACCCGTTGCACGCCATGCTCGAACAGGCTCGCGCAATCCTCGCGGAGCAACGCCTGCATCTGCGCCTCCGAGGCCCGGCCATGGATCGCCTGGGCCAACGCGGGGGTCACCACGACCATCTCGTGAAGCGCCAGCCGGCCGCTGTAACCCTGCTGGCAGTGCTCGCAACCCTGGGACTGGTAGACACAAGCCGTGGCGTGCGCAGCAATCCCCAGCACCTTGGCCGTCGCCTCGTCCAGCGCCTGGGGCAGCCGGCAATGCACGCATAGCTTGCGCACCAGGCGTTGGGCGAGCACACCGGCCAGCGACGACGCCAGCAAACAGGTGTCGACGCCCATGTCGGCCAAGCGGGTGATGGCGCCCAGGGCGCTGTTGGTGTGCAAGGTCGACAGCACCAGGTGGCCGGTCAGCGATGCCTGGACCGCGATGTCGGCGGTCTCGCGATCGCGGATTTCCCCGACCATCACCACGTCGGGGTCCTGGCGCAGGATTGCCCGCAACCCGCGGGCGAAGGTCATGTCGACCTTGCTGTTGACCTGGGTCTGGCCGATACCGGCCAAGTGGTATTCGATGGGGTCTTCGACCGTGAGGATGTTGCGCGAGGCCTGGTTGAGCTGCGCCAGCGCGGTGTACAAGGTGGTGGTCTTGCCCGAGCCTGTTGGCCCGGTCACCAGCAATATGCCGTGCGCACGCGCCAGCACGCGCACAAAGCCGGCGCGCGCCGAGGGCTGCATGGCCATGTGCTCGATGTCCAGGCGCACTGCCTGCTTGTCCAGCAGGCGCAGCACCACCCGCTCGCCATGGGCGGCCGGCAGCGTGGAGACGCGCACGTCCACTTCATGCCCGGCCAGGCGCAAGCTGATGCGCCCATCCTGCGGCACACGCCGTTCGGCGATATCCAGGCGCGCCATGACCTTGATGCGCGATACCAGCAACGCCGAAAGCGCACGCGGCGGGCTGAGCACCTCGCGCATCACACCATCGATACGCATGCGCACACGCAACTGCTGCTCGAAGGTTTCCAGGTGGATATCGGAAGCTTTCGAACGCACGGCCTCGCTGAGCAACGCATTGAGCAGGCGAATGATGGGCGCATCATCCTGTTGCTCGAGCAGGTCGCTGGTCTGCGGCAAACTCTCGGCCAGGTGCGCCAGGTCGATGCTCTGGTCCAGCCCCTGAACGACCGTTTGCGCGGCATCCTGGGAACCTGCATAGCAGCTGGCCAGTTGCTCGGCGAAAAGCGCTGCGTCGACCCGCCGCAGTGGCCAGCCGCTGCCCACCACGCGGAACGCTTCGGACAGCGCGGCCAGGTTGGCGTCTTCACGCAGCAGCAAGGCAGGTTGCGGAGCCTGTTTGTCGAGCAGGATGCCGTAACGCTTGGCAAAGCCGAACGGCAATTCGCCACTCACGGCTGCTGGCCCTCGAACAGTTGCCTCGACTCCTGCGGCAACCTGGCGGCCGGTGCGGTGCGCAGGTCCTGCCAGGCACGCTCGCCGGTATCGATCAGTTGCTGCGGGTTGCGCAACACAGTGGGCCGCAAGAACACCATCAGGTTGGTCTTCTCCTGCACATCGCGCTTCCAGCGGAACAGGCCGCCGACCCAAGGCAGCCGGCTCAGGCCAGGGACCCCACGCTGTTCGCTTTTCACGCTGTCCTTGATCAGGCCGCCAATCACGATGATCTCGCCGTCCTGGGTCAGGATGGTGCTCTTGAGCGAGCGCTTGTTGGTGACCAGGTCGTCCTCGAGCGCGCTGGGCACCACCTCCGAACTTTCCTGCTCGACCTCCAGCCGCAGGCTCCGCCCTTCGTTGATGTAGGGGCGAACCTTGAGGCTGATGCCGACGTCCTGGCGTTCGACGGTGTTGAAAGGGTTGTCCGAGCCACTGCCGGGGGTGGTATATGAGCCCGTCTTGAAGGGCACGTTCTGGCCCACGAGGATCTGCGCCTCCTGGTTGTCCAGCGTCAGCAGGCTCGGGGTCGAGAGCAAGTTGCTGCGGCTGTTGCTGGCCAGGGCAGAAACCAGCACGGCAAATCGATCGGAGCCAGCAGCCAAGGCGGCTCCACCGGGCAGTGCCAGCTCGCTGCCGAGCAAGTCCGGAAGGGTGACGCCGCTTTCCGGAACAGTTATGCCGCCTTTCAGGCTCCCGGTGTTGACGCCCCATTGCAGGCCCAGCGCCTCGCTGATGTCGCCGCTGACTTCGACGATCGCGGCGTGGATCAATACCTGCGCCCTGGGTTGGTCCAACTGCTCGATGATCTGCACCACGCTGCCCAGGGTAGGTGGCGAGCCCAGCAGCACCAGTGCGTTCTGGCTGGTATCGGCCTTGATCACCGCCTGCCCGAGGGCAGCGCTGTCGAGGCCGTCCTGCGTCGGCTTGCGCTCCATGCGCTTGCCCACCTCGGACAGCACTTCGGCCAGTTGCTCGGCGTTGGAGTGCTGCAGGCGCACCACCCGCCAGTTCTGCGCGTTGACCGGGGCTGGCACGTCCATCGAGCGTGCCAGTTGCGCCAGGCGCTGGCGCGACTTGATCGGCCCCAGCACCAGCACGCGATTGCCGCGCTCATCGGCCAGCACGCGAACACCGCCGTCGGAGCTGCCCGCGGCAGCCTCCAGTACCGGCAGCAGGTCGCTGACCTGGGCATGACGCAGCGTCACCAGTTCATGGTCATGCCGCTGGCCGCTGTCGAGCTGCGCGATCAAGGTACGCATGCGCTCCAGGTTGGCGGCCGAATCGGTGATGACCAGAGCATTGGCAGAGCTGGACGGGCCGATGTAGCCATTGCTGGACACCAGCGGGCGCAACAGCCCCGCAAGGTCGGTGGCGACACTGCCGGACAGGTTGAACACCTGCGTGGTGAAGGCTGCCGGAATGGCTTCGTACTGCTGGTTGGCCCACGCCTTGGCCTCGTTGGCCGGAAGCACCAGTAGCCGGTCGCCGTCGTTCACCGCCGCAAAACCCTGGGCGTTGAGCACGGAATAGAACAGCCGGCGAATCCCCTCGCGATCAAGCTGCTCGCTCGATAGCACCGTGATGCGCCCTTGCACGCGGGGGTCGAGGATGATGGTCTGATCGAGGATCGCACCGACTTCACGCACCACGTCGCGAACATCAGCATCGTTCATCGCCATTTCCCAGGTGGCCTGTTCGGCAATGGCCGGGGCCACTCCCAGGGCCAGGCAGGCGCCCAGCGAGGCCGCGCGCAAGTAGTGTCTGAACATCAATGCACCTCCCGCAACACGCGGGCTGAAGTAGCTGGAGTCGTTTGTGCCGGGCTCGCTGAGCCGGCGGGGCGAAACACCGAGGCCTGGCTGGCGGCCAGTTGCACGCGCTGTTCGCGGCCGTTGAACCAGACCGTGACCGACTGCACCTGCACCTGCCTGAGCACGCTGCCATCGGGCAAGCGATCGCCCACGCGGTAAGTTGCCGTGCTGTCCGCTGCGGCGATCAATGCCCTGGGTTCGCCCAGGCTGGGAATGAAACTGGCCAGCAGCTTCAGCCCCGGCCGGCTGGCTTGCGCCTGCTCGGCAGGCTTGAAGCCGAAGGCCAGCACCAGTGCTTGCGCAGCCAGGTGCTGGCGCTCCGCTGGCGCAGCCATGACTACCGGCGCCGGCGCCACCGGCTCGGCGCCGGCGCGCCAGTGCAGCTCGCGCGCAACCAGCAGCGTCGCGGCAATGAGCGATAGCGCCAACCACGCTGTCAGGGTCGACAGGCGTTTCACGCGCCCCCCCAGGGCAGCGGGGGCTGCGCCTCGAGATTCATTTGAGTTTGCATAAAGGATCGTTTGCAGACTGGCGCCACTGCAGCGTGGCGCCAGTGCACTGGATCAGCGCTTTTCCCAGGCGTCGTTCCAGTGGCTGCCTACACCAGGCTCATAGTGGTTGGCACTAGGCGAGTAGATCGTGCACCAGCCCTCGGCGGGGAATGGCTTGCACTCGAACACTTCACCCGTCTTGCTCTGCAGCACCCGGGTACCCGCTTTGTACGCAGCAATCGAATTGGGGTATTCGAACTGGTAATCGGCATCACCGCGGTCGGTCAACTGAACTTCACGTTCGTGCTGCAACATCACTCGCCCGGTCCTGTCCACACCGACCACCTTGAGCAGGTGTTTGCCCGCGCTGCTTTCAGCCTGCAGAACCACTGGCGCGGTGGCGGCATCCACTTGCTGGCGAACATGCCCGACCTGCTGGTTCTGGTCGTTGAACAGACGCGAGGTAACCTGCAGCTTGCGGTTGGTCATCACGGTGAAATCGACACTGGTCTTGCCATCCTCGAGCGCGTAATCCGCCTTCAGATCATGCAGGTGCAGGTAGGCGTCGTCGATTGGCTTGCTCTGGATATCCAGCTCGTAGTTGGTCACACCGCTGGCCACATTGGCGTAGATCTGGTTGGCACCTTTGACAGGGCGGACATTGCCTTCTTCATCGCGTTGCCCGGCCTGGACCTGCGACTGGGTTTCATTGATGCGCTGGGCGAGCTTGAAAGCCCAGTTCGCGGCAACGCCCTCTTCGGGATTGTCCACACTGATGCCGACGCTGTGGGCCTCGCTTTCGGTACCACCGATGAAGGCCCGTGCCTTGACCTTGTCTCCGACCTGCAGGTCACTGTGCGGGGTGATCGTGCCGACCCGTGGCCACTCAGGGTCGGTGCCGCCATCAGACTGGATATCGACATCCATCACTTTGTAGAACGCAGCAGCGGTATCGTCGACTGTCCAGACACCGAGGATGACGTGCTGGCCAGAGCGGTCCGCCGGCAAGCTGCATTGATGCTTCGTTGGCGATGGCCCCTGGGTTGGCAGCCCGTCACCACGGGCTGGCTTGCCCTGACCATCGACCTTGCAGAAAGGCTCGGCGTCGAAGGAGGCGCGGCTCAGCACCGCGTTGGGGTTCCAGCCATTCTTGCTGATGAAGTACTCCCACTTGGTGGTCTTGTGCCCTTCCGTGTAGTACCACTCGAACGCCACGTTCCGCCCGGCGATGGGCGTCAAATGCCAGCGATTGGCAGTCTGTTCGTCAAGGGGCGAGAAATCCGAGCGAACTCCACCACTGGCAATCTTGCCGTCTGCAGGGCCAAGCTGTGGGAAGCCTTTAGGCGCTTCGCCGACAGACTGAGGCTCATACATCGGCTGGCCACAGCCAACGTTCAAGCCCTGCTTGCAGGCAAAATCGCGGGAGGGTGGGTCGCTCACATATCCATGGGCACTTGCCAACTGTGCATGCAGCCCTGAACTGGCCACGATTGCCCAGACACTGCTGGCCAACAAACGCTTCTGCAAAACGCTACCTGAACTCACGATCGACTCCTTGGACTTAGAGCGGGAGGCCTGGCTTCATGCCATGTGCTCCCGATACGAGCGCGAGACTCTAGGGCGTTAGTGCCCTGAACTATGTAGGAATGGTCAACACTGTCGGGCGATTTTGCCGCAGCACAAAAAAGCCGGCTCAAGGCCGGCTTCAGTCATTCAGACGAGTTACTGATGATATTGCGCGGAAAGCTCGTGCACGGCGTTGATGAACACGCCTGCATGCTCAGGGTCGACTTCCGGCGTAATGCCATGTCCCAGGTTGAACACATGGCCCGAGCCCTTGCCGTAGCTTGCGAGGATACGTGCGACCTCCTGGCGGATGGCCTCTGGCTTGGCGTAGAGCACGGTCGGGTCCATGTTGCCTTGCAGCGCCACCTTGTCGCCGACACGGCGGCGGGCATCGCCGATCTCGCAGGTCCAGTCCAGGCCCAGGGCATCGGCGCCGGCTTCGGCGATGCTTTCCAGCCACAGGCCGCCGTTCTTGGTGAACAGGATCACCGGCACCTTGCGGCCTTCGTGCTCGCGGATCAGGCCGCTGACGATCTTGCGCATGTAGGCCAGGGAGAATTCCTGGTACGCCGCCGCCGAAAGGTTGCCGCCCCAGGTGTCGAAGATCTGCACGGCCTGGGCACCGGCGAGGATCTGGCCGTTGAGGTAGCTGGTAACCGACTGGGCCAGCTTGTCCAGCAGCAGGTGCAGGGCTTGCGGGTTGTCGTAGGCCATCGCCTTGGTCTTGCGGAAGTCCTTCGACGAGCCGCCTTCGACCATGTAGGTGGCCAGGGTCCACGGGCTGCCGGAGAAACCGATCAGCGGCACACGGCCATTGAGTTCGCGGCGGATGGTGCTCACCGCATCCATCACATAACCCAGGTCTTTCTGCGGGTCAGGGATCGGCAGCGCTTCGATGTCGGCCGGGGTGCTGATGACTTTCTTGAAACGCGGGCCTTCGCCGGTTTCGAAGTACAGGCCA
>Ga0160461_1001041_pt1 | contig 12818 bp, 6 predicted proteins | sample HID1975I_E6MG_FD_108266 | JGI IMG/M metagenome (GOLD analysis project Ga0160461, IMG submission 108266) | Enriched soil microbial communities from UW Madison campus, WI, USA - HID1975I_E6 MG | ecosystem: Environmental > Terrestrial > Soil > Unclassified | place: USA: Madison, Wisconsin...
AGCAGCAGGACCAGCAGAACAACGAAGATCGCAACCAGGATGTAGTGATCTGTCGCGAATTGAATCAGGTGAGCAACCATCAGCGGTGTTCCAGGCGATTGAAAATGCCGGCCAGTATACACAGCCCCCCATGACCACCAAAGCCCGACTGGCCGGCCAGAAAAGCAGCTTTGCCCTGGCGCGGTGGCTGCGCCGGTCGGGGGATGGGACGAATATTCGCCGTTGATGGCGCATTTGCCCTAAAATGCGTGTCTTTATCATCTTTGAACAACCGTGAGTTTGATTGATGACGAGTACGCCCAAACCCCTGGTCCTGATCATCCTGGATGGCTTCGGCCACAGCGAAAGCCCCGAATACAATGCCATCTATGCCGCCAACACACCGGTCTATGACCGCCTGCGCGCCAGTCAGCCGCATGGCTTGATCTCCGGTTCAGGCATGGATGTCGGCCTGCCAGACGGGCAGATGGGCAACTCCGAAGTCGGCCACATGAACCTCGGTGCCGGCCGCGTCGTCTACCAGGACTTCACCCGGGTCACCAAGGCTATTCGTGATGGCGAGTTCTTCAGCAACCCGGTGCTCACCGGCGCGGTAGACAAGGCTGTCGGTGCCGGCAAGGCCGTGCACATCCTCGGTTTGCTGTCCGACGGCGGCGTGCACAGCCACCAGGACCACCTGATCGCGATGGCCGAACTGGCCGCACAGCGTGGCGCTGAAAAAATCTACCTGCACGCCTTCCTCGACGGCCGCGACACGCCGCCGCGTAGCGCCAAGTCGTCCATCGAGCTGCTCGACCAGACCTTCGCCAAGCTGGGCAAGGGCCGCATCGCCAGCCTCATCGGCCGCTACTTCGCCATGGACCGCGACAACCGTTGGGACCGCGTTGCCGCGGCCTACAACCTGATCGTCGACAGCGTTGCCGACTACACCGCCGAAACGGCCCTGGCCGGCCTTGAAGCCGCTTACGCCCGTGAAGAAAACGACGAGTTCGTCAAAGCCACGCGCATTGGCGAGGCGGTCAAGGTCGAAGACGGCGACGCGGTGATCTTCATGAACTTCCGCGCCGACCGCGCCCGCGAACTGTCGCGTGCCTTCGTCGAGCCGGACTTCAACGAATTCCCACGTGCGCGCCTGCCGAAGATGGCGGCCTACATCGGCCTGACCCAGTATTCGGCAAAAATCCCGGCGCCAGCAGCCTTTGCACCGTCCAGCCTGGACAACGTGCTGGGCGAATACCTGGCCAAGAATGGCAAGACCCAGCTGCGCATCGCCGAGACCGAAAAGTACGCGCACGTCACGTTCTTCTTCTCGGGCGGCCGTGAAGAGCCGTTCGAAGGCGAAGAGCGCATCCTGATCCCGTCGCCGAAGGTCGCCACCTACGACCTGCAACCGGAAATGAACGCGCCGGAAGTCACCGACCGCATCGTCGAAGCCATCGAGCAACAGCGTTTCGACGTGATCATCGTCAACTACGCCAACGGCGACATGGTCGGCCACACCGGCGTGTTCGAGGCCGCGGTCAAGGCCGTCGAAGCGTTGGATACCTGTGTCGGGCGTATCGTCGAGGCGCTGGATAAAGTCGACGGCGAAGCGCTGATCACCGCCGACCACGGCAACGTCGAGCAAATGGAAGACGCCTGCACCGGCCAAGCGCACACCGCGCACACCACCGAGCCAGTGCCGTTCATCTATGTGGGCAAGCGCAAGGTCAAGGTCCGCGATGGCGGCGTGCTGGCCGACGTGGCGCCGACCATGCTGAAACTGCTGGGGCTGGAAAAGCCTGTGGAAATGACCGGGACGTCGATCCTGATCGACGCCTGATCGGTGTAGGGGGCCGCTTTGCGGCCCATTCGCGGGGCAAGCCCGCTCCCACAGGGGCGGTACTGTTTCAACAGCAGCAACTCTCCTGTGGGAGCGGGCTTGCCCCGCGAATGGGCTGCGAAGCAGACCCCTGACACATGAATTCCAGACAAACGCCTCGCCGCATCTGCCGCGAGGCGTTTTTTTTGCAGGCTCGCGCGGGCATACTAGGCCAGTCTCCATCCCTGGTACGCCCAACCCCATGCTCCGCGCCCTGATCCTACTCGCCCTGTCTTGCCTGCTCAGCCCGGCGTTTGCCGATGAGCGCGCACAGACCCAGCAACAACTGGACGCCACCCGCCAGGACATCGCCGAGCTCAAAAAGATGCTGGGCAAGCTCCAGGAAGAGAAATCCGGCGTGCAGAAAGACCTCAAGTCCACCGAGACCGACATCGGCAACCTCGAGAAACAGGTGGAGGCCCTGCAACAAGAACTAAAAAAGACCGAGGGCGAGCTGGAGCGCCTTGATACCGAGAAAAAAAAACTCCAGAGCGCCCGCGTTGAACAACAACGGCTGATCGCCATCCAGGCCCGTTCCGCCTACCAGAACGGCCGCGAGGAATACCTCAAGCTGCTGCTCAACCAGCAGAACCCCGAGAAATTCGCCCGCACCCTCACCTATTACGATTACCTGAGCAAGGCGCGCCTGGAGCAACTGCGCACCTTCAACGAGACCCTGCGCCAGTTGGCCAACGTCGAACAGGACATCGCCCGCCAGCAGGAACAACTGCTGGCCCAGCGCGCCGACCTCGACAGCCGCCGCCAGGCCCTCGAGACCGAGCGCAGCAAGCGCCAGCAAGTACTGGCCAAGCTCAACAACGACATGAAAGACCGCGACCAGAAGCTGCAGGCCCGCGAGCAGGACCAGGCCGACCTTGGCAAAGTACTCAAGACCATCGAGGAAACCCTGGCACGCCAGGCCCGCGAGGCAGAGGAAGCGCGCAAGAAAGCCCTGCTGGCCCAGCAAGAGGCGGTAAAACGCCGCCAGCAGGAAGCCCTGGCCGCTGCGGCTGCGCGCGAAGAAGCCCGCGAGCCGGTCGAGCCGCCGAAAAAGGCCCGCACTACCCTGGGCCCGATGGTTTCCAGCGATGGTGCCGACTACGGCGGCGCTTTTTCTGCTGCACGGGGCAAACTTCCGTGGCCCGTCAATGGTCGATTGCTGGCACGCTTCGGCGATGCACGCGGCAGTGACGCCCGGGCCAAATGGGACGGGGTGATGATCAGCGCCAACCCAGGCACGCAAGTACGCGCCGTACACGGCGGCCGTGTAGTGTTTGCCGACTGGTTGCGCGGTGCTGGACTTCTGGTCATTCTCGACCATGGTAATGGTTACCTGAGCCTGTACGGCCACAACCAGAGCCTGCTCAAGAGCGCCGGTGACATCGTCAAGGCCGGCGAAGCTATCTCCACCGTGGGTGACAGCGGTGGCCAAGACAGCGCAGGCTTGTACTTCGCCATCCGCCAGCAGGGCCGGCCTACCGACCCGTCGCAGTGGTGCAGAGGCTAGGGTTTGTCCGAAAAACAACCCCGTTCACCTTTTTACGGCGTAGCCTGAATGCTGCGCCGATGCTCCTCACGGAGCGCCTTCAGGATCAGGAGTTCGTTCGACATGCTGCACTCGCCTCGTCTCACCCAGCTGGCCCTGTCCATCGCCCTGGCGGTCGGCGCGCCCCTGGCCATTGCCGCAGAGCCGGCCAAGCCAGCAGCGGTGCCAGCTACCGAGGTGACGGCCAAGGCGCCGCTGCCGCTGGAGGAGTTGCGCACCTTCGCCGAGGTCATGGACCGCATCAAGGCCGCTTACGTTGAGCCGGTGGACGACAAGACCCTGCTGGAAAACGCCATCAAGGGCATGCTCAGCAACCTTGACCCGCACTCGGCCTACCTCGGCCCCGAGGACTTCCAGGAGCTGCAAGAGAGCACCAGCGGCGAATTTGGTGGCCTGGGTATCGAAGTGGGCCAGGAAGACGGCTTCATCAAGGTGGTCTCGCCCATCGATGACACCCCCGCCTCCCGGGCCGGCGTGCAGGCCGGTGACCTGATCGTCAAGATCAACGGCGCTCCGACCCGCGGCCAGACCATGACCGAAGCCGTGGACAAGATGCGTGGCAAGGTCGGCGAAAAAATCACCCTGACCCTGGTCCGCGATGGCGGCAACCCCTTCGACGTGACCCTCGCCCGCGCGGTGATCCAGGTCAAGAGCGTGAAAAGCCAGCTGCTGGAAAACGACTACGGCTACATCCGCATCACCCAGTTCCAGGTCAAGACCGGCGACGAGGTGGGCAAGGCCTTGGCCAAGCTGCGCAAGGACAACGGCAAGAAGCTGCGCGGGGTGGTGCTCGACCTGCGCAACAACCCCGGCGGCGTGCTGCAGTCGGCGGTCGAAGTGGCCGACCACTTCCTGACCAAGGGCCTGATCGTCTACACCAAGGGCCGTATCGCCAACTCCGAACTGCGCTTCTCTGCCGACCCGGCCGACGCCAGCGAAGGCGTGCCATTGGTGGTGCTGATCAACGGCGGCAGTGCCTCGGCGTCGGAAATCGTCGCTGGCGCCCTGCAAGACCAGAAGCGCGCCGTGCTGATGGGCACCGACAGTTTCGGCAAAGGCTCGGTGCAAACCGTGCTGCCGCTGGCCAACGACCGCGCCTTGAAGCTCACCACTGCGCTGTACTACACCCCCAATGGCCGCTCGATCCAAGCCCAGGGCATCGTGCCGGACATCGAAGTGCGCCCGGCAAAACTCACTGCCGAAATCGATACCGACAACTTCAAGGAAGCCGACCTGCAGGGCCACCTGGGCAATGGCAACGGCGGCGCCGAGCGCCCGACCGGCAGCAGCAAGCGCAAGGAACGGCCGCAGGATGATGACTTCCAGCTGAGCCAGGCCCTGAGCCTGCTCAAGGGCTTGAACATCACCTCGGGTAAATGATCGCGCCCATGCGGTATCTGCTGTGTCTGCTGTGCTACCTGCTGGTCGGCGTCGCCCAAGCGGCGCCGGCCAGCAAGGCCTACATGAGCATCATCATCGACGACCTTGGCCAAAGCACCGAGCGTGACAGCCGCACGCTCGCCCTGCCCGGCCCGGTCACCATGGCAATCATGCCCGACACCCCGCACGCCAGCGATTTCGCCCGCCAGGCACACAAAGCACACAAGACCGTGATCCTGCACATGCCCATGGACCCGGCTACCGGTCCCTATGCCTGGCACCCAGGGCTACCGCTGCCCGAACTGGCCAGCCGGCTCGACGCAGCCTTGGCCAAGGTGCCGTACGCGGCCGGCATCAACAACCACATGGGCAGCCGCATGACCGCCCAACGCGAAGCCATGACCTGGCTGATGGGCGAACTGCAGCGCCGCCACTTGTTCTTCGTCGACAGCCGCACCAGTGCCGCCACGGTGGCCGCCGCCGAAGCTCAGGCGCAGGATGTGGCACACGTGTCGCGGGATGTGTTTCTGGATGACGTGCGCACCCCCGAAGCCATTGCAGGGCAACTGCAACTGGGTATCGCGATGGCCCGCAAGCAAGGCTCGGCCGTGCTGATCGGCCACCCCTACCCGCAGACCCTTGAAGTGCTGGCGCGGGAAATCCCGCGCCTGAGAAGCCAAGGCGTTGAACTGATCGGGCTCAAGCAGATGATTGCCGAGCGCGGCAACCAGGCCATGCCTGCCCACGGCAAACATGGCCGGTACAGCAACCGCTGAACGCCTCAGTCGAACGGGATGATGCCGCGCGCCTGTTCCAGGGTGAGTTTGCCTCTATGCACCCGCTGGGTTGAGCCTTCCTCGCGCCCACTCAAGCGACGCTGGCTCCAGGTTTTCAAATGGCCCAAGGTGAAGTCACGCGCCAGCGCGTCAGCGGCAGGCATGTGGAAGTGTGCGGCCCACAACGGCCGGCCTGATGCGGCACCTGGCTGCGCCAGACGCATGATTTTGTACTCGTCGAAGGTGCTGCCATTGGCCATGACTTGGCGCGGGGCGACGTACTGCACCTTGATCAGGTTCTGCTCATGCAGAAAACGTAACGCTGCGGCGCTGGGGTAGCGCGTGTCGGTGTACAGCATGGTCAGCTTGAGGTTTTTATCCGAGCGCATCTGGTCCGAGGCGACCTCCAGGCGCCTGATGAGGGCGGCGTTGGCGCCCTCCTCGCCCAATGACGTCGCCGCCTCCCCCAGCTTGTTGATCTGAGTGTCGAACAAATGCGCAAGCAGGCTTCCTTTAAGGTCATTCACGACATATTCGTCAGCCTTCAACAGCAACTGCTCATTCTCATCCAGCAGCACCTGCACCCGGAAAGCCGTATCCGTTGACGCCGCCTCGTTTTCAACCGGCGATCGCTCACGATCTCGCTCTAACCATTGACCGTCCTTGTCGAAGGTGCCCAACACCGTATTGGTGAATGGGTCACGCACCTGATACACCACAAGCCCATTGGCATCCTCCTCTCTCTTTCCGATCAGTAACTGCCCTTGCGCATTGCGCACCACTCGTTGCGGCTCCTTTGAAACAGTGTAGGGAGCGCGCGTGACAGGCGGGCTAGCGCCCTCCCGCTCCCTCAACGCGACCAACCGGCGCCCCGCGTCGCACTTGAGCTTCTCCAGCTCCGTGCGGTAGCGGTCAAGCATTGAGACTTCGATCAACGCCCCACCCGTCCTGCGAATTCGCAGGCTGTTCACCAGCGCAGCCGCATACTCGTCCCAGGCCTCCTCCAAGATAGTGATGCGGTCTTCGAGCGACAGCTTGGCGAAATCGAGTTCACCATGGGCGCCCGCCGCGTTGCGCAGTGACAGCCCCGACAGCTCCTCCCGGAATACGTTGATTGTGCGCTGACCATTGATGTTATCCAGGTGTAAAGCCAGATCGGCAAGGTTCAACACCTGATGGAAACGGAACTGAACCGTGCTGAACGTACGCTTGGCAATAAGTGAATCAACGCTGCGGCTTTCCGGTTCGGAGGGATTGCTGATGATCTCCTCGCCTGGCACCTCGACCAATAGCTCGTCGAGATGTTCGAATGTAGCCAGCATGCGGTCCTGAAGCCCCACGACGCCTTCGAGCTTGCGGCGAAAAGCCTGATAGGCTTCAAGCACTTGTTGCCCAGGCTGCCCATGAAGGCGCTGTTGCATACTGGTCAGCGCCGGGTAATCCGCCAGATCCCAGAGCTCACTGAGGATGAAATCGCTGTTGCGGATCAGGCTGAGCTGAACATCACGCCGCTGCTGTGTCAGCCCCGCCTCCACCCCCGCCCGCCGTTCGCGGGCATATTTGGGTTCGAACATGGTCTCGATCGTGCGAAGAATTTCCTGGCAGTCCCGAACGACCTCTTCAACCTGCTCAACCGCTTCATTGCGCTTGCTACGAATTTCCGTGTCCCATTCAGCTAAACGCATTTCGTACCGGCCAATCATTTCCCTTGAGGAGGCCTGCTCGCTGTCTGTGGCGGCCAACGCCAGCTTGGCCCGCTCTGTTTCCATCAGCGCCCCCAGCTTTGTGACCTTTTCTCGCAAGACCGGGATGCTGAAGCCGGCCTGAGCAAAACGGAGCGTCGCCGCTTTGATCTGCTCATTAAGTTTCGCAACAGTAGCGTGGAGCCTGTTGAAGCGATCGGTGATGTTCTCGCGTGTATGTCGCCTCATCCCGCCAGCGAGACGAAGCGAACCATCGATACGCCAAGCGCCTTGTACATGGCTCAACCATGGGCCGTAGCCGCCCTTGCCATCGACCACCCTTATACTGCCGTTGACCACTTCCACCCGATAAACATCGGCGTCCATGGCCGCGTACAGACGTCCGTCGACCTGATACAGGCCTGCGGTCTCGCCCGCGACCTGCAATGCCGAGTCGGGCAGCAACACACCCGTACGCATGGCGCGCAGCGCCTGCCGCTGCTCAGGCGCAAGCCAATTGAACCCCTGATTGCCACGCCATGAGAGATCCAACCGGCGTTGCGGCAGCGCTGCCAGCTCACCGATCCCCGCCGCCCCTGCGCCAGAGGGGGCCACCGAGACCTCGGCAAAAGCCCCTCGCTGCGGGGCGGGCCCATCGAACGCTGAAACGGCGGGTGCCGTACCGGCCGTTCCAGGGTGCGAAGCCGGTTGCCGCGCATGCAGCAAAACCATACTCAAGTTCAGCAACAGATCTGAAACAGCGGCGGGCCGGTCGAACTCGCCGCCCTGCTCAAGCGCCAGCAGGTCATTCTCCAGCGAGGTGATCAGTTGCACCAGCCACGCCACACTGGCCACCGGGCCACGCAGCGCCAACGACACCACATCGAACAGCAGCCAGGCGCCTTGGGACAGGGTTTCCCACCGTCGCTCGGCATTCGAGGTGGATTGCATGTCCGCCAGTTCGATAAGCAGATCACGATTGGCGTTGTACAACTTTTCATCGATAGCGGTGGCCCAGTACACCGCCTCAATGACGGGCGGCTCAGGGCGCTCGGGTAGACTGGACGGGTCAATGCCAATGCTGGTGACGTGCGGCTCAAGGAACCCGCCATGGTCGTAAATATGGCGGACCTGCGGGTTCAGCCAGTCCAAAATGCTCGCTTGCAGTAGCGTGGACTCCTGGATGTGAGCGAGCAATGCCGCCAGGGTTGAATATTCACGAAGGGTGTCCTGCAGGTATATAGGCCGGTACAGCAACACCAGCTCAGGCTTGGCACAGAACAGCACATACATGCCGCGAACGAGGTCCTGTTGGCGGGAATGCGGCTGGCGTCGCAAGGTCAGCGGCATCAGGGTCATGCGGGGTGTTTGCGGGTCGAAATGGCCTGCACAGAAATCAATGACGCATTGCAGCCCAGCTTCCGTGATCTTGCCATCAAGCTTCGCGCCCAATGCGCTGAAACGCAGGGCGTTGCGCCACTCACGGGCGAAGCGCCGGACGCGTTGCGCACGCTGCAATGGGTCGTCCAGTTGACGGGCGACATAGGCGGGATAGTTGCCACCGACATCAATCTGGCTCACCAATCGACTGGCAGCATCGGCATCCAGCCAGACTGGGGCAGCAGAACCGTCGGCGCGCTGAATGCGCCGGATCGAGGCATTTCTGAGCGTTCCGAGGTTTCCAATGGCGAACTCGGTCAGGGTCTTGCTGCCCTCCAGCGCCACCGGCTCGCCACCGCCTGCGCCCGTTCCTGCGCCTCCGGGAATACCCAACGCCACGAAGAATTCGATCAGCAGGTCATCCGGGGAGATAGCCTGCGCGTTAGCGGATTGCATCTGTTCAGTGAGCCGCTGGCGGGTGTAATCCTTGAGGCTCAGGATGCCGTCCATGGCGCCAAGCCCTTCGGCGTCGAGCTGATCGACTGCCAGCTGCAACAGACCCGCACGGTAGGCCACGCTATCGCTTCCAGAGCTGGCCCACAAAGCCGGTGGGGTCATGACCGCCGGGGTATCGTCCGGGTAGCTGTCGAACCACTGCGCGGGGTCACTGACCTGCGAGAACAGTCGCTCAAGCGCGGCGACATCGTCCAGGCGGCGGTAGCCCACCCTGTCGACCTGAGTGAACAGCGTTTCCAGCAACAATGTCACCTGCTGCGCAAACACATTGCCTTCGACCGGGTAAGGCTGCCATGACAGGGAGTCAAAGCTGTAACGCTGTGCCAGGTCATCACGCAGGGCCAAGGCGAACGCTGCCAGCGAGGCAAAGCCACGCACCTCGCCAGACGGCGCGCACCACAGCACCACTTGCCGATCATCCCACTCTCCAGTCACCAGCAGAGGGCACAGCAGTTCCTCCGTTTCACGCCCACCCTTGCTCAGCAGGACCCGCACGAAGCTCGCCGTGGGCTGTTCGGCACCGCCGCGTATCAGGCCGCGAATGCAGGCCTGCTCCTGGGCATCCAAACCTTGCAAGGGCAGGCCGCGCAACAGGGCCGTGCTCAACAGCAACTGCAGCCAATGATCACGGCTTGCACCGGTACTCCCGGCACTCGCCCAAAAGCCGAGCTGCGCCTCGCAAAAAAGCTGCGGCAGTTGTTCGATCAGGTCATTGAGCGGTTCGCTCAGGCCGCTGAGCTGGCGGGTGTCGAGCACGTTGTCGGAGCCGGCAAAGCGGTGAGGATCAACAAGGCCGAGGTTATGATGGCGGCCTTCGACAGGCTCCAGATCGAGAAAGCGCGACTCGAGCATGGCCTGCAGTACGCGATCGACCAAAGGTTGAGTGGACCAGTAGGGTGTGGACGGGTCCGGGCTGTCCAGTGTGAGCGCATCGGCAGACAGCAATGCAGGCTGTACCGAGGCCAGCCATGGCAGCTCTGCCAGCAATAACGTGAGCAATTGGTCGCTGACGACCTGGCGTAGCGTGGGACGGGCGGCGAACTGCCGGGCAGCGGCTCGCTTGAAATCGAATGTCGATGCGTCCGAGGGGGTCATACGAAGGCACTCCAGGTAAATGAGCTGGAAGCCTGTCGCGCGCGCTCTGCCACCTGGTGCTACTTATTGCAGGGCAAAAAAAAGCCCTGCTGTTCAGCAGGGCCCTTTTCACAACGATCAGCTGTACACACGCCCCAGCAGCTGGCGATGGCTCTCGAACTGGTCGAGCACATCACGCACGATCTGCTCCGGCGCGAAGCCCATCAGGTCGTATTCCTGGCTGCCATCGTGCAGGTACACCTCGGCGCGGTAGAAGCGCTGTTGCACTTGCGGCTCGCCCTCGACCGGCGCCTCGCTCGGCGCGGCCAGGTAGCCGTCCAGGCTCACTTCATAGACGAAGGGGTTGCCCTCTTCCATCATTACCCGCAGGCCCATCATGTTGCGCGACTGGCCCACACGGGTTTCAACCTCGAAGCCCAGGGTGCGCAGTTGCTCGGCCGCTTCTTTCAGGGCCGGGCTGACCTGCTTGTCCATGAAGCGCTGCACCACGGCCTGGGTCGGCTGCAGTTCCAGCTGGGTCAGGCGCTCGCTGAAGCCGCGGCGGCCACGGGCGGCCAGTTCGGAGCGCTCCTGCTCGACCGCAACGTCCTGCTTCATGGCCTTGTACAAGCCGAACATGAACAGCACCAGCACCACCGAGAACGGCAGGCCCGCCAGCACCACCATGGTCTGCATGGCTTCGAAGTTGCCAGCGAACAGCAGGCCGATGGTGACCAGGGTGATGATCACCGACCAGAACACCACCATCCAGTGCGGGGCGTCTTCATCCACCTTGCCGCCTTTGCACGACAGGTTGGCCATCATCACCGCGCCGGAGTCAGCCGGGGTGAGGAACAGCACGAAGCCGACGAACACCGCCACACCGATCACGATCTTGGCGGCCGGGAAGTATTCCAGCAGCTGGTAGATCGACATCGACGGCTGCTCAAGGGCCGTCTTGCCCAGCTCCACGGCGCCCTGGTTGATCACCAGGTCCAGCGCGGTGTTGCCGAAGATCGACAGCCAGGCCAGGGTGAAGCCCAGCGGGATCAGCAACACGCCCATGACCAGCTGGCGCACGGTACGGCCCTTGGAGATACGGGCAATGAACATGCCGACGAACGGGCCCCAGGAAATCCACCAGGCCCAGTAGAACACGGTCCACAGCCCCAACCAGCGCTCGGACTTGCCCGCCTCGCCTTCGTAGACGTACAGGTCGAAGGTCTTCAGCACGATGCCATTGAGGTAGTCGCCAACGTTCTGCACGAAGCCATTGAGCAGGTGCAGGGTCTCGCCGCCCAGCAGCACGAAAATCAGCAGGCCGCTGAACAGGATGATGTTCAGGTTGGACAGGCGGCGGATGCCGTTTTCCACGCCTGACACTGCGGCCACGGTCGCAACGCCGGCCATGACCAGGATGACCACCAGCAGGTTGGTCTTGCTGTGGTCCATGCCGAACAGGTACTCAAGGCCCGAAGACACCTGCATCGAGCCGATCCCCAGGTTGGTGACCAGGCCCAGCAGGGTGACGAACATGCCGAAGATGTCCACGGCATTGCCGGCAGCGCCCTTGACCCAACGCTCACCCACCAGCGGATACAGCGCCGAGCGCAGTGCCAGCGGCTGGTTGTGGCGGTAGGCGAAGTAACCCACGGCCAGGCCGACCAGGGCGTAGATCGCCCAGCCGTGCAGGCCCCAGTGCAGGAAGGTCAGCTGCAGGCCCTGGCGCGCGGCTTCGAGGCTGGCGGGCGTGCCTTCCGGTGGGTTGAAATAGTGGTCCAGCGGTTCGGAAGCGCCAAAGTACAGCAGCGAAATACCGATACCGGACGAGAACAGCATGCCGGCCCAGGCGCCGTAGCTGAAGTCGGGCTGGTCATCCTTGCCACCCAGCTTGAGCTTGCCGTAGTCGGAGAAGGCCAGGTAAACGACGAACACCAGGTATCCGCAGATCACCAGCATGTAGTACCAGCCGAAAGTGCGCGTCAGCCACTTCTGGGCCACGCCCAGCACTTGGCCTGCAGTTTCGGGTACAGCGATAAGCAAGGCAGTCAACGCAAGGATCAGCAACGCCGAGGTGTAGAACACGACGCTATTGACCCGGACCCTCTCGGCGGGGGGTTTGGTAAGGGAGGCAGAACTCATTGCACGAATGCTCCGGGCAGTACGGCTGTGGAGGCTAATCAGTCTTTTCCCGAGCAATTGGTGGAATACCCCCACTGCGTCAGGTGTTATAAAAGCACCCTGGAAACCGTGATCCCGAATCGATACGTTGCAAAAAAACAGACAGGTGGTCTGCAATAAATGCCGCGCCCAACAGCGTGGTGCGCGCATTCGTCACAGAGCACCCCGCCCGCTCCAAGGGCCTGCCGCAGGTCGATGACCGTTCGGCAGAATCTGCATTTCGCATCGCTCATGCCCGTCAACGCCTTGTATTCCGGGGGTTACGCGATTTCCTGGGGTGTCAATCCGTGCACTCGAAGCAGCCTGAAAAACTGTCAATGGCACAAATTGTCGCAGAGCTTATTCTTTATTGATTGAACGTTCAATCAAAACAAAATAGACTGGCCTTCGCCGAGTCAGCCGCTTGTCGTCTGCTTGTCAGG
>Ga0160461_1001044_pt1 | contig 12797 bp, 10 predicted proteins | sample HID1975I_E6MG_FD_108266 | JGI IMG/M metagenome (GOLD analysis project Ga0160461, IMG submission 108266) | Enriched soil microbial communities from UW Madison campus, WI, USA - HID1975I_E6 MG | ecosystem: Environmental > Terrestrial > Soil > Unclassified | place: USA: Madison, Wisconsin...
GCTTGCGCTGGGCCTTGTCGATTTTGTCTTGCTTGCCCTTGGCGCGCGCTTCCTTCAGCTCTTGCTCGCGTTCGGACACCTTGGTTTGCTTCTCACGCACGTCGGCTTCGCGCTGCGATTGCAGGCGGCTGTCGGTGCAATTGGCACGGGCTTCGGCTAGCGCCTTCTTCAAGCCGGCTTCGCGGCGCGTGTTGTTCTGTGCCTGGGCGGCGGCGATGTCGTTTTCGATTTCGCAGAATTTCGCGGCGCAACCGCGCTGCGCGGAGCAGTCGGTGGCGGCTTGTGCGGGCATTGCGCCGAACACGGCGCCGAACATGGCGGATGCGGCGGCGGCCGTCGCCAGGGATTTCACGAAAGAGGGCATGCGGTGTCTCCGTAAGTCGTTTCGACAAGCGCCATGATGGCGCGATCCGGCCCAGGCGGCAATGCGCGCGCGGCAAATCGTGGCCGGCTCATGCCCGGGATCTGCGCCAGATCTGGGCCAGAGCTACGTCGGGCCTGCGTGTATGCCCCGTCTTCCCTAGCGGATCAGCGTCCCGGCCAGCGCCGCTGCAACCAGCAGCGCGCCCAGCCACAGGTTGGCGCGGAACAGCATGAAGTTGCGGTCGGGCCGCTGGATGTCGAACACCTTCAACTGCCACGCCAGATGCACCGCCACGGCGGCCATCCCCACCTGATACGCCCACGACAGCCCCATGGCATGGCCGCCCCAGGCCCACAGCACGACGGTGGCGACATAGAACCCGCCGATCCACAGCTTGCCCTGGTCGCCAAAGCGCATGGCGGTGGAGTGCAGGCCCAGGCTGCGGTCATCGCGCACGTCGACATAGGCGTAGATGCTGTCGTAGCCCACCTGCCACAGCACCGCGCCCAGCCACATCGCGATGGCGGCCAGCGGCACCACGTTCTGCGTGTCGGACCAGGCCATCAGCATGCCCCAGTTAAAGCAGATGCCCAGCACCACTTGCGGCCAGTACGTGACGCGCTTGCACAGCGGGTAGATGAAGACGAAGGGCAGCACCGCCAAGGCCAGCCAGCGGCTCATCTCGTTCAGGAAAAACAGCAGTGATCCGCAGACCAGCAACTGGCCGATCAGGAACCACACGGCGTTCTTCATCGACAACTGGCCGCTGGTCAGCGGACGGAAGCGCGTGCGTTCGACGTGCTTGTCGAAGTTACGGTCGCACATGTCGTTGACGGTGCAGCCGATGCCGCGCATCAGCAGCGCGCCCAGCGAAAAGACGATCAGCCGTTGCAGGTCGGGCAGCCCGCCCGCGGATTGAACCAGCGCGGCAATGGCGGGCAGCAGCGTCAGCCACGTGCCGATGGGCCGGTCCAGGCGGCAAAGGCGGGCGTAGGGCCGCCACGACTTCGGGAGCCAGCGTTCGACCCAGTCGGTGAAGACGATGTCGCTGAGATCGGCGGGAGATTGTTGCGAGGCGCTCACTGTCACGGTCAGAAAATGGTCGGGAAAGCCGACAGCATAAAACAACGGCCGGGCATTGCGCCCGGCCGTGGAAGGTCAATCGCCGTTCAGGATGCGGTTTCAGGCCGCATTGCCCTGCAGGCTACGGCTTGCTTATGCCGTGTACTCCTTGAGCAGCTTGCCCAGGATGGCGATGCCCGTGCGGATCTTGTCTTCCGGCACGGTGGCGAAGCTCAGGCGCAGCGTGTTCGGCTTGCCCGCGCCGCTGTAGAACGGCGCGCCGGGTACGAAGGCCACGTTTTGCGCGATGGCCTTTTCCAGCAGCTTGGTGCTGTCCATGTGTTCGGGCAGCGTCAGCCAGATGAACATGCCGCCTTCCGGCTTGGTCCAGGTGACGGTGGACGGGAATTCCTGCTTGATCGCGTCCAGCATGCAGCTGCCTTGGGCGCGGTAGATTTCGCGCACGTTGGGCAGATGCTCTTCCAGGAAGCCATCCTTGACGATTTCGTACACGGCCATCTGCGTCAGCGTGGGCGTGTGCAGGTCGGTGGCTTGCTTGGCCTGCACCAGCTTGTTGATCAGCGAGCGCGCGCCGGCGATATAGCCCAGGCGCAGACCGGGGGCCAGCACCTTCGAGAACGTGCCCAGGCGCACCACGTTGGCGCCGTATTCGGCGGCCAGCGCGATCAGACCCGGCTGCGGCTCGCCTGCGTAGCGCAGTTCGCCGTACGGGTCGTCTTCAATGATGGTCAGGTTCAGTTCGGCGGCGCGCTTGACCAGCGCGATGCGGCGTTCCAGGTTCAGCGTGCGGCCCGTGGGGTTCTGGAAGTTGGGCAGCGCGTACAGGAAGCGCGCGCCGTCAGCCAGTTCCGGCGTGATGGCTTCGGGGATGAGGCCGCCTTCATCGGTGGGCACCGGCACGAACTTCGGCTGGTACAGGCTGAACGATTGCAGGGCGCCCAGGTAGCTGGGGTCTTCGACCAGTACCTTGCTGTCCTTGTCGATCAGCACTTTGCCCAGCAGGTCCAGCGCCTGCTGCGAGCCCGAGACGATCAGGATCTGGTCGGCGGCGACGTTGGCGCCCGCGCGGTTCAGGTCGTCGGCAACCCATTGGCGCAGCGGCGCAAAACCTTCGGTGGGGCCGTATTGCAGGGCCGCGCGGCCGTTGGTGGCCAATACCTTGTCGAACGCAGCACGTACCACTTCTACCGGGAAGCCGCCGGGCGCCGGCAGGCCACCAGCGAACGAAATGACTTCGGGGCGCTCGGTGACCTTGAGGATCTCGCGGATGGCGGAGCTGGTAAGTTGCTGGGCGCGTTCCGAAAAGGAAAACGCAGGTTCGAGAGGCTTGTCCATGGATTGCTTCTTGAAGAAGAAGGGTAAAGGGAGAGGCTTGTAACGGGACTGCGACAAAAAAGTATTGTCCCACACGCTAGCAGCCCGGCCCCTTTAACGCGCGGAACCCCTAAAATCACCTGCATCGAAAACCGCCTGTACAGTTACATTTATCGCCATGTTTGAAGCCGCCCCGATCGTCGCCGAATCCAAGTCCGCCCTGTATGCCGAACTGGTGGCGCAGGCCCGCGCGCTGCTGGAAGGCGAGCCCGACCGCATCGCCAACGCCGCCAACCTGAGCGCGCTGGCCTATCAAGCCTTGCCCGATTTGAACTGGGCGGGCTTTTATTTTTTCGATGGCACCGAGCTGGTTCTTGGACCTTTCCAGGGCAAGCCGGCCTGCGTGCGCATTCCTTTGAATCGCGGCGTGTGCGGCGCGGCCGCGAGCCAACGGCAGACGCAGTTGGTGCCCGACGTGCATGCTTTCCCGGGCCACATCGCTTGCGACGCTGCGTCGCGTTCGGAAATCGTGGTGCCGTTGGTGCATCAGGGTGAATTGATCGGCGTCTGGGATGTGGACAGCCCGGTGCCTGACCGCTTCGACGAAGACGACCGCCAAGGCATGCAGGCACTGTGCGCCGTGTTCCTGGCCAGCCTGGGTTAAGCGGGGTTATGGGCAGGCCAAGCGCGCGGGCTAAGCGCCGTCGAGCCGTCCGACGCACAAGGCCGCACGCCACCGCGAGTCGTTGACACGGTGACGGCCGCCCGGTAGATTTCCGCATCCGTCGCTTACGCGCGTTTTTTTCATTCATGATTCATCAGGCCATCCAATCCGCTTCCTGCATCCGCGCCCTGGGCGTGGTGCTGGCTGCCGTCGGCCTGAAATCCAAAAAACAGCCGCTCATCTGACCGGAGCATGCTGTTCCGTCAGATGGGCGACGGAACAGCGGCCTCCTGGCGGCGCATCAGCGCCTCCGCGCGCACCCCTAGTATCCCGAGCACTTCTGTACGGTCCAACCGCGGTCCGCTTACATCGAAGGAGTGTTCTCATGTCTATTCAACAATCTGTGTTCCAAGGCGTCTGGGTGCCGCTGGTGACGCCGTTTTCCGGCGGGGCTGTCGACGGCGGAGCCTTGCGCCGCCTCGTGCGCCACTATGCCGCCGCGGGCGTGGACGGGTTGGTCGTGTGCGGCAGCACGGGCGAGGCCGCGTCACTGGACGACGCCGAGCAACTGGCGGTGCTGGACGCGGTATTGACCGAAGCCGGCCGGCTGCCCGTCATCATGGGCCTGGCGGGCAACCACCAGGGGCATGTGCTGCAACGCCTGTCGGCCTTCGGCACCCGACCCCTGGCCGGCATCCTGGCGCCCGCGCCGTACTACGTGCGCGCCGGACAGGAAGGGGCCGCCGCCTATTTCCGCCGCCTGGCCGATGCCTCGCGCTTTCCCCTGGTGCTTTACGACATTCCGTACCGCACGGGCACAACGCTTGAGACGTCGACATTACTGTCGCTGGCCGCGCATCCGAACATTGCCGCCATCAAGGATTGCGGCGGGTCCTTGGACAAGACGCTGGCCTTGATCGCCGACGGCCAGATGAACGTGCTGGCGGGCGAAGACCTGCAAACCTTGTCCGTGCTGTGCCTGGGCGGGGCCGGCATGATCGCCGCCGCCGCGCACATACGGCCTGACCTGTTCGTGGCCATGTACCAGGCGGTGCGCGCGCAGCAATTGGACATGGCGCGTCGGCTGTTCCACGCCTTGGCGCCGGTGATCCGCCTGGCTTTCGAAGAACCCAACCCCGGCCCGCTGAAGGCGCAGCTTGGGCGCCAGGGCCTTTTGACCGAAGAATTGCGGCAGCCGATGCCAGCGGCCAGCGCGGCGTTGGCGGCACGCCTGGACGCGGCCGTTGCGGGCCTGAACCGCCAGTTTCCTTGCCAGTAGACGGAAGTTAGGCCGCAATCACGCTGCACCCTTCAGCTTTGTGGTGCCCGGATTCATTTTGTAATAAATGCCTTACCGGGATGCTGACGGATTGCTTATGATGCGGCCATTCTTCGGGGTGAAACAAAACGTTCATGGCTCAAGCATTTGAAGCCTTGTCCGCCTGGCAGGTGATGCTGGCGGGGCTGCTGTTTTTCGGCGGCATCTATCTGGTCTTCGGCGCGGCCACCTGGCTGCTGACCCAGCACGTGTTGCCCGCGTTGGGCATAGGCCGGCCGCTGGATCCGCGCCCCTTGGGCCCCGGCCAGCTACGCCGTGAATTCGCGCAATCCGGGCTGTCCATCCTGTTGTTCGGCACCGGCATGATCTTTCCCTGGGGCTTGCTGCAACTGGGTTGGGCGCATCTGGACCCGAATCCAAGCTGGCAAAAAGTGGTGGTGGAAATCCTGGTGCTGGTGGCCTGGAACGATGTCCATTTCTGGATCAACCATCGCTTGCTGCACACCAAGCTGCTGCGCCGCTTCCACCTGCCGCATCATCGGTCCGTGGTGACCACGCCGTTCTCGACCTACAGCTTTCATCCCATCGAAGCGCTGATGCTGGGCAACGTCATCATGCTGCCCATGGTGCTGCATGATTTCAGCTTCTGGGCGTTGGCGTCGGTGCCGCTGTTCAGCCTGTTCTTCAATTGCATCGGCCACGCCAATTACGATTTTTTCCCCAAGGTGTCCTACGCGCACTGGTTCGCCGCCAGCCGGCGCCACCATCTGCACCACGCCTGCTACAACGGCAATTACGGCTTCCAGTTCACCTTCATGGACCGCTTGTTCCGCACGCGGCTGCAAGCCGAGGCCGCGGCCCCCCAGCTGGATGCCTTCCAGCGCAGAGACTCTGTTGGCGGCAAGGCTTAACGCGCGGCGCCGCCTGCCGTCGCTGCGCAACCGGCGCGACTGGCAAAGCCTGGCCTACCTGGCCGCGCTGCCGGCGTTGGCGGCGTGGCAATGGGTGTATGGATTCTGGTGGCCGCTTTACGCGCTGATGCTTTTTTTGACGCTGGGTATCGGCGTCATCCATCACAACCACACGCATATCCGTATGTGGCGCGGCCGCTGGACCAATCGCGCCACCGATTTCTGGATCACGCTGCTGCAAGGGCACCCGACGTTTGTGTTCTATCCGGCGCACGTGGCGAATCATCATCGCTACAAGCACGGCGCGCGCGACGCCGCGCGCACGTACCGGTTTGGCGGTGACACCAACCACCTGTGGGGCTATCTGCTGCACCCGTTCCAGGCGGGCTGGGTGCTGTATCCGATGTTCTTCGCGTGGCTGGGCCGACTGCGCCGCCACTGGCCGGGCGCGTGGCGCTACAGCATGGCGCAATACGGTGCGTGGCTGGGATTGTGGGGTGGACTGCTGGCCGTGAATCCGGTCAAGGCGCTGGTCTTCGTGATCGTGCCGCAACTGCATGGCCTGCATTGGCTGCTGGCCACCAACTACTTGCAGCACGCGCATGCCGACGGCGGGCCGCGCCAGGTGGCCGACCTGAACTACGCGCGCAATTTCGAGGGGCTGGTCAACCCGATGCTATTCAATATCGGCCTGCATACCGCGCATCACGAGCATCCGCGCGCGCATTGGTCCGAACTGACCCGGCTGCATCGCGAGCACTATCGCGCGCGCGTCGACCCGGCACTTAACGAACCTGGGCTGCTGCCCTATATGTGCCGCGTCTTCGTGCTGGCGGCGTTCGTGCCGCGTTTGCGCAGCCGTTCCCGCATGGCGCCCGAACATGTCCGCTAGCGTCCCATTCATTCTCCATCGAGGCCTGTCACATGCCCATCGCGTTTAATCGTGTCTATCTGGAAAGCGCCGGCTATTTCATGCCGGGCGAAGCCGTGTCCAACGACGCCATGGATAGCTACATTGCGCCGCTGAACCGGATGTCCAGCCGCATCAAGAGCCGCATTCTTGCCGAGAATGGCATCAAGCAGCGCTACTACGCCATCGACCCGGAAGGCCAGACCGTCTACACCAACGCGCAACTGGCGGCCAGCGCCATCCGCGACTGCCTGCGGCGCAATGACAGCGACCTGTCCGCCGTGTCCTTGTTGACCAGCGGATCGTCGGGTGGCGATGCGCTGATGCCGGGCTTTGCGAACATGATCCAGGGCGAGCTTGCCGCGCAGCCGATGGAAACGCTGTCGGTGCATGGCATTTGCGCGGCGGGCGTGTCGGCGATTCAGGTGGCGGCGCAGGGCGTGGAGATGGGCGGACACGCCAGCGCCCTGGCCGTGGCCAGCGAATTGCCGTCGCGCCTGTTCAAGCGATCGCGCTTTGCGGCGCGCGGCTACGACGCGGACTTTGACGCGCACTTCCTGCGCTGGATGCTGTCGGATGGCGCGGGCGCCTTGCTGCTGGGCAACTCGGGCCGCGCGCTGGCAGGGGCATCCAGCGGCGTCAGGCTGAAATTGAAATGGGTGCATCAGCGCTCGTTCTCGGGCGACTACCCCGTGTGCATGCAGCTAGGCTTGTCCGCTGATCGCCAAAAGGGCCATCTGGATTATCCGTCCTGGAACGAGGCCGAGGCCGATGGCGCCCTGTCGCTGCGCCAGGACATCCGCCTGTTGCCGCATCTGTTCGACATCGGCATCCACGAGTACGCCAAGCTGGTGCGCGACGGTTGGCTGGATCCGGACCAGGTCGACCATTTCCTGTGCCATTACTCGTCTGAAAAATTCATCCCCGTGGTCGAAGACCTGATGGAAAAGGCGGGCTTGGTGATTCCGCGCGAACGCTGGTTCAGCAACCTGGCGTGGCGCGGCAACACGGGGGCGGCCTCGATCCTGATCATGCTGGCCGAGTTCCTGGAAACGCGCGAGATCAAGCCGGGCGAACAGATCTTTTGCTACATCCCCGAGTCGGGGCGCTTCATGGCGGCCTATATGCTGCTGGAGGCTGAAGCGGTGCATGCGCCGGCGGTGGCCGGAACCGCGATGTCAGCCGCCAAGCCCGCGACCCGCGACGATACGCAAAGCGATGACGCGGACGCCATCGCACCGCCGCACGATCCCGACATGGCGCCGCAGGGCCTGGGCCAATTGCTGACCGAGCTGGCCGCCATCTGGCACGACTACCGTTCGCGGGTATGGCGCACGCCGGTGGTGCGCCGGCTGCGCAACCGCCAGTTCCAGACGGCCGACTACCTGAACTGGATGGAAAACTGGATTCCGCAGGTGCGCGAAGGCAGCAAGTGGATGCGCGAGGGCGCGGCGTCGCTGACGGAGCAATACGCGCCGCTGGCCGCGCTGATCGACATGCATGCCGGCGAAGAGCAGAACGACTTCCAGATTCTGTTCCAGGACTACCGCACGGCAGGCGGCGCGGTCGACAACATCGATGCGCTGCGCCGCAACCCCGGTGGCGAGGCGCTGAACGCCTATCTGCACGGCCTGGCCGCCACGCGCGACCCGATTGGCCTGCTGGGCGCCATCTACATCATCGAGGGCACGGGCCAGCGCATCGTGCCGGCGCTGTTGCCGCTGTTGAAAGCCAGCCTGAAGCTGCCGCCTGATGCCTTCCGCTTTCTGGAATACCACGGCCACAACGACGAACATCATCTTGCGCGTTGGTTGTCGGCGGTGGAACTGGCGCTGGACTGCGACGAAGATGGCCGTGCCGAACAGCGCATCGTGGACACCGCGCGCCGCACGGCCGCGCTGTACCTGATGCAATTCCACCACGTGATGGAGGGCGACGCGGCATGAGCAAGGAACCCGATTTTCTGGCCAAGCCGCACGACCCGGCCGACCCCAACCCCTGGCTTGCCCTGTACCTGGACCGCAGCACGCCCTTGCCGGACAAGGTGAAGAAGGCCTGGCTGACGGATTCCAGTTGCGCCTCGCGCCAGTATCTGCTGCCGTTCCTGCGACCGCTGGCGCGCGCCTTCATCATCCTGATCCAGGTGGTGAAGACGTTCCTGCCGCGCCGCTGGTCGCATTCGAAACTGCTGCATCGCATTCTGGCCTGGGGGCTCAAGCGCTTTGTGTCGCCCGAGGCCAACTGGCTGATCCTGCGCCACTTCCATCTGGGTGCGCAGGCGCTGGCTTTCATCGCCGCGAACTCGCCGGTGCCGATCACGACCACGCCGCTGCAACCGCTGGAAATCGATGATCTGAAAGACGAACTCTTCGTCAAGCACGACCTGAACCTGTTCAACTTCGTCATCCGCTTGAACCAGGCGCTGCGCGAAGCCGGCGTGGAAATGCATGCGCCTGAAACGGTCGACTTCTCGATGATCCAGGACCCGCCGCTGAAATTGGAAGACATGCCGCAAGGCCGCTTGAACTTCCTGGATCTGCAAAGCGCCATCGAACTGTTCACGCCGCTGTATCAGCTGATGCTGACCGACAACGACTTCTGGCGCGCGGCCAATTCGTTGCAGTTGGACGAGACCATCGGCATCTACACGGCCAAGTTGCTGGGCGCGCCGCAGCACCTGATCCTGGTCAACAACAGCCATCCGCTGGTGCCGCTGTCGACCTTGCGCGCGGGTTACCGCCTGGTGCTGCACGGCCTGTCCACCGAGATGCTGCATAGCTTGCTGATGGAGATGAAGGCGGCGCAGCAGGGCGCGGAACCGCCCGCGCCGATCAGCTAGGCAAGGCCGGGGAAAGGGTCTTCGCAGCGGGCGCGGCGCGGAGGGGTCTTGGTGTAGACCCTGCGTTACAGGGCCATATGCCTGCGTTATATTGCCTGCCTTGTTCGGTGAGCCGCGCCGGATCGCGTTCGCATCGCGTGAATTTCCGTTGCGTGATTCCTTAATTCGGAAGTCCCTCTTATGCCCCAGCCTATTGAAGTCATCGCCACCATCTTGTTTGCCGTGGCGGTTCTTCATACCTTTTCCGTTCCCGTTTTTGCGCGGCTTGCCCATCGCGGCGGCCCGCATGCCGGCTTCTGGCATTTGTTCGCCGAGGTGGAGGCGGTGTTCGGCGTCTGGGCATTTGCGCTGATCGTGACGATGGCGGCGTTGTCAGGCCCCGCCAGCGCCATCAACTACATGGACACGCGCAACTTCACCGAGCCGCTGTTCGTTTTCGTGATCATGGTGGTGGCGGCCAGCCGGCCGATCCTGGAAATGGTGGGGTTGATGGTGCGCATCGTGGCGCGCGTGCTGCCGCTGCCGCGCGAGCTGGCGACGTTCTTCGTGGTGATGTCCCTGGTGCCGCTGGGCGGCTCCTTCATTACCGAACCCGCCGCCATGACGCTGGCCGCCATCTTGCTGCGCGACGCCTATTTCCGTACGAGCGGCCGCGCCGGCTTCAAGTACCTGACCTTGGGCGTGCTGTTCGTGAACGTGTCCATCGGCGGGGTGTTGACGGCTTATGCCGCGCCGCCGGTGCTGATGGTTGCGTCCACGTTCGGCTGGGATTCTGCCTTCATGGCGCAGCATTTCGGCTGGCGCGCCGCCGTGGCGGTTCTTCTGAACGCAGGCATCCTGACCTTTGTCTGCCGCAAGGCCTTGATGGAACGCTCGGTTGGTACGGGCGGCGGGGTGGACGCGCCGGAAGGCTCGGATTCGCGTCCGCCGGTGCCGGTGCTCGTCATCCTGGTGCACCTGGCGTTCCTGGTGGCGGTGGTGCTCACCGCCCATCACCCGGCCATCTTCATGGGTCTGCTGATGATGTTCATCGGCTTTTCGGAAGCCTATAAGCGCCATCAGAACCGCCTGCTGATCAAGGAAGGCCTGATGGTGGGCTTCTTCCTGGCTGGGCTGGTGGTGTTGGGCGGCTTGCAAAAATGGTGGTTGCAGGATCTGCTGGGCGGGCTGGAACCGTTCGTTCTGTTCTGGGGCGCCACGGCGCTGACGGCCGTTACCGACAATGCCGCGTTGACGTATCTGGGTTCGCTGGTCGAAGGCACGAACGAGACGTGGCGCTACATGCTGGTGGCCGGCGCGGTCACGGGCGGCGGCTTGACCGTGATTGCCAACGCGCCCAATCCGGCGGGCTTCGCCATCCTGAAGAACCACTTCCCGGACGGCAGTATTTCGTCGGGCCGCCTGTTCCTGTCGGCCCTCGCGCCCACCCTGGTCGCGGCCATCATGTTCCTGCTTCCGGTATAGGGAAAGGCGGCTGGCGGCGCCGGGGGCTGGCCCCCGGGACGCCGCTTGGCGCCTCAGGGCCGGGCCGGACACCGACGGTTCATGAAAAACCGCTAAAATTCAAGACTTTCCCGAATTTTTTTCCGGCCTTGCCCTCCCGTCGCCCCAGACTGCATTTGTCTGCCGACCGACGGCTTTTTATTTTCCGGGCGCGCGCCTGGGAGCCCTTGATGCCCATCTACGCCTATAAGTGCAGCGCCTGCGGCCATGCCAAAGACGTTTTGCAGAAGCTTTCCGATGCGCCCCTTTCGGTTTGCCCCGAATGTGGCCAAAGCACGTTTTCCAAGCAGGTGACCGCGGCTGGATTCCAGCTTAAGGGTTCCGGCTGGTACGTCACCGATTTCCGTGGCAATGGTTCCGGGGGCGCTGCGTCCACCGGGGCGGCAGCCGAAGGCAGCGCGCCCGCGGCGGCACCGGCAGCCACGCCGGCGGCAGCTCCAGCGGCTCCTGCGGCAAGCGCTTCTGCCGCAGGATCGCCTGCCGCAGGGTCGCCTGCCGCAGGGTCGCCTGCCGCAGGGTCGCCTGCCGCAGGGTCGTCCGCCACCTAGAGCCCTTGCGATGCGGATGCGCCTTATCAAAAAGTACTTCATCACCGGCCTGCTGATCTGGGTTCCCCTGGTCATCACGGTGTGGGTGCTAGGTTTGCTGGTCGCCACCCTGGAAGGGTTCGTGCCTGGCTTTCTGTCGTCCGAATCGCTGTTCGGCATCGACATCCCCGGCTTCCGCTTCGTTCTGGTCATCGTGGTGGTGCTGTTGACGGGCGTGTTTGCGGCCAACCTGATCGGCCGTACCATGGTGGACCAGTGGGAAAACCTGCTGGGCCGTATTCCGCTGGTGCGTTCCATCTACAACTCGGTCAAGCAGGTCAGCGATACCGTGCTTGCCCCGAACGGACAGGCGTTTCGCCGCGCGGTGCTGGTGCAGTATCCGCGGGCGGGTTCCTGGACCATCGCTTTTGTCACCGGCACGCCCAGCGGTGAAGTGGCCAGCCTGATGCCAGGCGACCACATCAGCGTGTATGTGCCGACGACGCCGAACCCCACGTCCGGCTTTTTCCTGATGATGCCTCGCGCCGACGCGATCGATCTTCAGATGAGCGTGGACGCGGCTTTGAAGTACATCGTTTCCATGGGCGTGGTCGCCCCGGCCCAGGCGCTTGCGCCCGAGGACCGGCCGGCCCCGCTCTCTCCGGCGCCTGGCGTGCAAGACGCGCCTCGCGGCGATTCGTAACCCTTACGCTCAAACTAAGCACACAACGGAGTCATCCCGCATGCGTACCTGCTACACCGGCCAGGTTTGCCGTGACCATCTCGGCCAGACCGTCACCCTGTACGGCTGGGTGAACCGCCGCCGCGACCACGGCGGGGTCATCTTCATCGACTTGCGCGACCGCGCGGGCCTGGCTCAGATCGTGTTCGATCCGGACAACGCCGCCTTCGCCACCGCCGAGCGCCTGCGCAATGAATTCTGCGTCCGCGTCACCGGCCTGGTGCGCGAGCGTCCGGCCGGCACCGCCAACAGCGAACTGGCTTCGGGCGAAATCGAAGTGCTGTGCAAGGAAGTCGAAATCCTGAACGCGTCGGTCACCCCGCCGTTCCAGCTGGATGACGACAACCTGTCGGAAACCACCCGCCTGACGCACCGCGTGCTGGACCTGCGCCGCCCGCAAATGCAGCGCAACCTGATGCTGCGTTACCGCGTGTCGATCGAAACGCGCAAGTTCCTGGACCAGTTGGGCTTCATCGACATCGAAACCCCGATGCTGGCCAAGAGCACGCCCGAAGGCGCGCGCGACTATCTCGTGCCCTCGCGTGTGAACGCCGGCCACTTCTTCGCGCTGCCGCAATCGCCGCAGCTGTTCAAGCAGATGCTGATGGTGTCGGGCTTTGACCGCTACTACCAGATCACCAAGTGCTTCCGCGACGAAGAC
>Ga0160461_1001045_pt1 | contig 12796 bp, 10 predicted proteins | sample HID1975I_E6MG_FD_108266 | JGI IMG/M metagenome (GOLD analysis project Ga0160461, IMG submission 108266) | Enriched soil microbial communities from UW Madison campus, WI, USA - HID1975I_E6 MG | ecosystem: Environmental > Terrestrial > Soil > Unclassified | place: USA: Madison, Wisconsin...
CACCAACGGTGACCGTAACCAGGACTTCGTGATCCGTCTCGACGGCGCGGTGGCCCTGACCGGAGCCGACTTCCTGCTCTGATCCCCGTCGATCGGATCATCATGGCCCCCGGGGAGCGACGGCTTCCCGGGGGTTTTTTGTGTGCGACGCCGATGCTGGGCTTGTTCCGGGCGCGGGGTTTGCCCGGGAGGGGGCTTTGCGCCAGTCTGTCGACCGACAACGACGGGAGAGCGCGATGAACCAGCTTCGGAACCGCAACAGGGGCTGGACGATAGCCGCCATCGCGGCGGCGGTCGCGCTGACCTCCGCATCTCCTGCCGCGGCACAGGCTGGCGGCGGCGTGTCGCCGATCGCGCTGCCGGGCGAGCGGCTCTATCCCGAGAGCATCACCTCGATCGGGGATGGCACCTTCTACGTCGGTTCGCCGCTGGGCGGAGTGCTGCGTGTCCTGCCCGGCAAGGCGCCCGAGCCATGGATCGCGCCGGGCGCCTTCGGCAGCCGCGCGGTGTTCGGCCTGCTCGCGGACGAGAAGGCGGGGATGCTGTGGGTCTGTTCCAACGATCTGTCGGCGATGGGGCTGCCGGGGCCGGGCACCGAACCCGGCAGCACGCTCAAGGGCTTCGACCTTGCGACCGGCGAGGGCAGGGTCAGCTATCGGATCGAGGCCGAGCGCAGCCTGTGCAACGACATCGCGGTCGCGGCTGATGGATCGGTCTACGTCACCAACACGATGATGCCGCAGATCTGGCGGCTGCCGCCGGGGGGCACGGCGCTCGAACTCTGGCTGACCTATCCCCGTTTCCAGCCGGAAAAGGGTGGAGGACTGGACGGGATCGCCTTCGGTGCGGATGGGGCGATCTATGTGACCGGCTTCGGCGCGGGCGAGCTCTTCCGGATCGCGGTCGTGGACGGCAGGCCGGGCGCGGTGACGCTGCTGTCATCGCCCCGCAAGTTCGTCCAGCCCGATGCGCTGCGGCCCGTGGGCGACGGCAGCCTGGTGATGACCGAGGGCGGCGGTGGGCTCCATCACCTCAGGATCGAGGGCGATCGGCTGGTGGTGACCCCGCTGGCCGAAGGCGTGGCGGGGCCGACGGGGGTGACTGTCCATGATGGCGTCGCGTGGATGGTGGCCGGCCAGGTCGGCCACCTGTTCAACCCCGCCACGCGGTCGCAGAAGCCGCCGGCCCCCTTCGCGATCACGCCCCACGCGCTGCCGCCGGGGCGTTGAAACCCCGGCGGGACAGCCAGCCTTAAAGGATGAAGTCGGCGGACAGCAGGGTCAGCGCGCCATCGATCCGCACGACGAAATCCTGGACCTTGTCGCCGTTGGTGTCGCCGTAGAAATAGGTGTTGCCGTCGGACAGCGTACTGAAGCGCAGCTCGCCCGCCACGCCGCTGAACTTCGCGCTGCCGATGAAGGCGAAGGCTTCATCCTCGCCGGTCAGCTTGTTGGCATCGATGCGGCTCAGGTCGATGCGGTCGGCATCGATCCGGCTGTAATCGGCCAGAACATCGGCCCGACCGATCGTCAGACCGCCGAAATCGCCTTCGACGAACATGAAGACGTCGGCACCCGAACCGCCATTGAACACGTCGCGGGCCGAACCGCCGATCAGGACGTCGTTGCCGCTGCCCCCGGTCAGCACGTCCTCGCCCCCGCCGCCTTCCAGCCGGTCGTTGTCCGATCCGCCGTCCAGCGTATCGTTGCCGGCCGAACCGAGCAGCCGGTCTTCGCCGGTGCCGCCGATCAGGACGTCGTTGCCCACGCCGCCGTTCAGGAGGTCAGCCCCCGCCTTGCCGTCCAGCGTGTTGTTGCCGGTATTGCCCGAGATCTGGTTGCTCAGGCTGTTGCCGGTGCCGGCGACGGCCGCGCCGATCAGCGTCAGGTTCTCGACATGGTTGGTGAGCGTATAGTCGATCGAGGCATGGACGCGGTCGCTGCCCTCGCCCAGCTTCTCGCTGACGACATCGAGCGCATCGTCGACATTGTACACGTCGTCGCCGACGCCGCCGATCAGCTTGTCCGCGCCGGCACCGCCGACGAGATAGTCGCTGCCGAGGCCGCCGTAGAGCGTGTCGTCGCCCGCCTCGCCGAACAGGTCGTCGTCGCCATCGAGGCCATACAGCTTGTTGGCGGCGGCATTGCCGGTGATCCGGTTCGCAAGTTCGTTGCCGGTGCCCGAAGAGGCCGTGCCCGCGAGCGTCAAGCGCTCGACATTGGCCGACAGCGTCAGGCTGGCATTGGAGATGACGTGATCATAGCCCTCGCCGGCAAGCTCGGTCACCACGTCGGTGCTGGCCGAGACATAGTAAACGTCGTTGCCACGCCCGCCGATCATCGTGTCCGCGCCGCCGCCGCCATCGAGCACGTTGTTGCCCGCATTCCCGGTCAGCGTGTTGACGCCGCCGTTGCCGGTGGCATTGATGCTGGCGCTGCCGGTCAGCGTTATCGCCTCGATATAGCTCGGCGCGACGAAGCTGATCGTGGAGAACACCGTGTCGAAGCCGCCCAGCGTGCTGGTCTCGGTCACGACGTCGGCGGTGCTGTTCACGTAATAGAGGTCGTCGCCCAGCCCGCCGTACATCACGTCGGCGCCCAGGCTGCCGATCAGCGTGTCGTTGCCGTCGCCGCCGTCGAGCGTATCCGCACCGTCCAGGCCGTTCAGGACGTCATCGCCCGCCAGGCCGTAAAGGGCATCATCGCCATCGCCGCCCTTGAGACGGTCGGGGCCATCGGTCCCGGTTCGAATCACGCTCATAGCCATCTCCAATCATCGCCACCGCTTCGGAAGTTAATCGGATGGTAAGATGACAGTAGCGCGGATGACCAGTCGACCGGACGCGAGTATTTGCGACTGTCTCACAAAGGGGCGGTTGAGGACTGCTCGCGGGAAGCACAGTCGAGCCGGAGGGCATCGCCCCCTCGTATCGCTGGAGTGGCTGTTTCGGGCGAATCATCGGAGCGGTTTCGCTCTCGCCCTGCGCGGCCCGACGGGCTTGCCGGTCATTAGCCGGCGCATCCCCTCCGCGTAATCTTCTTTCTTATTTGCCCGTCGGAGCCGCTTGTTGATGTCGCTGTTAGCCGAATCGGAAACAAAAAAAAAGGGCCGGCAGAGCCGACCCGAAAGTTTTAGGAGAGGATGCCTGAAAGGCACGTCCCTTGTGCGTCGCAGCAGGTAGGTTCGCAAGTGCAATCTATTCATTCATGGATGCTTGTTTGTTAATCGTCCACCAGCAGCGAAGCGATCAATCGACGGAAAGGGAAGCGAACACGGGATTTCAAAATGGTTCCCTGACATCGTTGACAATGTCGCATTTCTGCGGGGATTCGTCCACGCGATGTACAATCCGGCGGGCGCATCAACTGGCGTAGGCGGTAGCCCTATGGTTTGAAGCGGGCTTTTGAGACGTGGATCGCGAGGTGCCCGAGTGCGTATGGTGCAATCGTCAACCAACTGCAGGGGCCGTTCGGGCCGCATTGCGCCAGTATGGCGAGCGCATAAAAGGCGGTGGCCGACAGGCGTTTTCCGGACTGTCAGGTCGGCCTGCGTCCGAGCGATTTCCCCGCCACCGCGAATCGTTCTCGCTCCGTCACGGCACGATGGTCGTGAACAGATAGGTCGCGAAGATCACGAGGTGGACGATGCCCTGCAGCACCGTCGTCCGCCCCGTGCCGAGCGACAGGATCGTGACGATCAACGAGAGGCCGAGCAGCGTCGTCGCCTTTGAATCGATGCCCAGCGACAGCGGCCAGCCCATCACCAGCGATACGATCGCGACGGTGGGGATGGTCAGCCCGATCGTCGCCAATGCGGAACCGAGCGCGAGGTTGAGGCTGGTCTGCAGGCGATTGCGTCGCGCGGCCTTTACCGCCGCCAGGCTTTCGGGCGCCAGCACGAGCGCCGCGATCACCACGCCCACCACCGCCAGCGGCAGACCGGCACCCAGCACCGCCGCCTCCAGCGAGGGAGACAGCTTCTTGGCGAGCAGCACGACGCCGACCAGCGCGACGACCAGCGCGCCGAAGGCCAGCCATGCCTGCTGCGTGGTCGGCGGTGCGGCGTGGACGTCCTCGGGAAGATGCTCCGCACCCGCCGGCAGGAAATAGTCGCGATGGCGCACGGTCTGCACCAGCACGAAGGTGGCATAGAGGATCAGCGAGACGATCGCCGTGAAGGCCAGCTGCGAGGGCGAATAGACAGGCCCCGGCGTGGTGGTGGTGAAATTGGGCAGCACCAGCGAGAGCGTCGCCATCGCCGCCAGCACGCACAGCGCCGCACTCACCCCGCTCAGCATGAAATGCTGCTCGTGATGCCGCACGCCGCCGCTCAGCAGGCAAATGCCGACGATGCCGTTCAGGATGATCATGATCGCCGCGAATACGGTGTCGCGCGCCAAGGCGGCGGTGTCGCCCGATCCGGACAGCATCAGCGAGACGATCAGCGACACCTCGATCACCGTCACCGCGATCGCCAGCACCAGCGTGCCGAAGGGCTCGCCCACCTTGTGCGCGACCACCTCGGCATGGTGAACCGCCGCCAGCACGCAGCCGATCATCACCGCCGCCGCGATCACCAGCCCGACGACGCCCAGCTTGGTGATGCCGGTGGCCAGCACGATCAGCCCCGCGATCGGCAGCAGCAGCGACCACAGGGGCAGCATCGCCTTGTCGAACAGGGGGCGCGGCGCGGCATGGCCATGGGGCGCGGGAACGGTTTCGGGCGAGGCTTGGCTCGACATGGCTTCTCCTGGGCGGCGCTCGCGAGCGGAGCATGGATGTTTCGTACGGCTTTCGCCCGTGACTGGTGGACGGGCAACCCCAAAGGCGTTCCGTCGTTCCGGCGGGCCGGACAAGGTCGCCCGGCACCGTGGGCTCAGCCCTGGCGGCTGAAGCTCGAGAAGCAGGTGCATGTGTCCGCAGCCTTTCCTCATGGCATCATTGCGTTTCGGGCGTGCGGCAAGGGGTTCAAAGCGGCGGCCCGCCTGCGCAGGTTCGGGCGACAGAGGCGCGGAGATGGCATCCGACGCCGCAGACAATGAGAGGAAGCCCGATGTCCTATGAAACCCTGCTGGTCGCGATCGACGTCAACGATCCGGACAATGCCAAGGCGGCGCTGCGTGGCGTGCGCGATCTGATCGGCGGCGATCTCGCCGCGTCCAAGGTGATCATCCTCTACGTCCGCCATTACCTGCCCACGCGCTATGCCGAGATGCTGTCGAGCGATTTCGACCTGCGCGAGCGGGAAGAGGCCGAGATCCTGATCCGCGAATGGGCCGTCTACCAGGGGCTGGACCGCATCGAAATCGTCACGCGCCGGGGCCGCGTGCGCGACGAGGTGATCGGCGAGGCGAAGAAGCGCGGTGCCGACGTCATCGTGATCGGATCGCACCAGCCGACCATCACCACCCGCCTGCTCGGCTCCAACGCGTCCGCGATCATCCGCGATTCCCCGATCAGCGTCCTCGTCGTCCGCGGGGAGGGCGGCGAAGGCTGATCGGGGTTCGGCCTAGTCGACAGCGTCGCCGGCGCCCGTGATCGGCGGCCGCGGTGTGGCGGCCCCAGTCGGTGGGTTCGTCTTCAGCGCGCCGCCGACCAGCGAGTCCAGCGTGCTCCCGTCGAAGCCCAGTTCGCGCATCAGTCCGTCGATCACCGGGGCCTGCGCGCGATAGCGCAGGGCGGCCGAAACCGCGCTGTTGGCCAGGTTGCCGTCGCCGCCGGTGGACCGGTCGGTGGTGCCCGCCACGCCCGCCGCGCCGGCTGCACCACCGCCGGCCAAGCCGTCGACCTGGACGATCTTGATGCTGTCGATCGCTCCCAGCGGCTTCGACGCTTCCCGGATCACCTCCGGAAGCACCTTGAGGAGCGCCAGCTTGGTCTGCAGCGATATCTGGTCGGAAGAGAGCAGGTTGGCGGCCTCGTTCACCGCGCGCTGACCCTGCGCCTCCACCTCGAAGCGGATGCGCGAGGCTTCGGCGCGCAGCTTCTCGGCCTCGGCCTCACCCTCGGCCGCCGCGCGCAGCGCTTCCGCCCGGTCGGCCGCCGCCTGTTTTTCGGCCTCGGCCTGCACGCGCACGCCGATCGCCGATCGTTCGGCCTCCTTGCTCGCCTCGATCAGCTCGATCCGCTTGATGCGCTCGGCCACCTCGGTCTCGCGCGCGGTGGCGACCTGCTCCTCCGCCGCGACCGCCGCCGCGCGCGCCTTGTCGGCTTCGGCCTTGGCCTGGCTCTCTTCCCGGCTTTTGTTCTGGACGGCGATCTGCTGCTCCTGCCGGGCGATCTCCAGGGACTGGGCCTGCGCGATGCGGGCCTGCTGGACGGCGCGGTCGGCCTCGATCTGGGCGGAATCCGTCAGCTGCTTGGCGCCGATGCGCGCCTGATCGGCCTCGCGCTGGCGCTCGGCCTGCTGTCGCGCCACCTCGGACACCTGCTCGGCCCGGCGCATCTCGATCTCGCGCTCCTGTTCCAGCCGGGCGAACTCGTTGTCGCGCGCGATGGTGAAGGACTGGCGGGCCGCCTCTAGGTTCTTCGCCTCGATCTGGACGCGGGTGTCCTGCTCGATGTCGTTGCGCGCCTTCTTGCGCAGTTCGATCTGCTCGGTCAGCTTGGTCAGGCCCTCGGCATCGAAGGCGTTGTTGGCGTTGAAATGCTCGATCGAGGTCTGGTCGAGCCCGGTCAGCGATACCGATTCCAGTTCGAGGCCATTCATCGCCAGATCGGCGGAGGAGACCTGCTGCACCTTCTGGACGAAATCGGCGCGCTGTTCGTGCAGCTGGTTCATCGTCATGCCCGCCGCGACCGATCGCAATGCATCGACGAACTTGCCCTCGACCAGTTCCTTCAGCGCCTCCGGCCGCATCGTGCGCAGGCCCAGCGTCTGCGCGGCCATCGCGATCGACTGGGCGTCGGGGCGGACGCGGACATAGAATTCGGCCTTCACGTCGATGCGCAGCCGATCGAGCGTGATCAGCGCGTCCGCATTCTTGCGCTCGACCGCCAGGCGCACCGTGTTCATGTTGACGGGCATCGTCTCGTGCAGCACCGGCAGCACCAGCGCGCCGCCGTTCAGCACCACCTTCTCCCCGCCGAAGCCGGTGCGGACGAAGCCGATCTCCTTGGTCGCGCGCTTGTAGAGGCGGGCGATGATCGTGCCGATCACCAGCAGCGCGACGATGACGATCACGGGGATGGCGATGTACCCGGCCATGCCGCCCAGGCTGTCCAGCATACCCCCCTCGGCCGGGGTCACGGTCGGCAGATTGCTCATGTCAGAACTCCAGGCTGGGAAGCAGCGCGTTGCCGCTGGCGATGGCGCGGAAGATGTGGCCTTCGCGACGGACGAGCAGGATCTGCTCGCCCTCGGTAAAGGCCTGGTCGGGATTGTCGGGTTCGGCCATCACGTAATGCGGCTGGCCATACTGGTCCTCGACGCGGGCGCGGGCGGGGCTGCCCTGCGTAGCGCGGCCGACGACGATGGTCGCGCTACGGCCGACCAGCACGTCCAGGGGGACGGCCGTGGTCTCGTCCTTCGGCATGATCCGGCCGAGGATTCGCGCGGTGGCGGACGTCACGGGCAGCGCCGCGATCGCGGCGGCCGGTATCGCCATCAGCGGCGGCAGCATCGCGCCGGTCATGTCGCGGGCGATCTGCTGGACCAACAGGCCGATGCTACCGAAACAGGCGAGCAGCACGACCAGCAGCATCAGGAAGGGAACCCGGCCGAAGCCCAGCCAGTCGAGCACGGGGCTGTGCCCGTCGCCGTCCAGATCGACGTCGACATCCGATCCGGACATGCCGAGGCCGACGATCTCCACCAAGCCGATCAGCCCCATGAGCGCCAGCGCGATCGTGAAGACGATCGTCCCGTCAGCGCTCAAAAAAGCCAACACCCCCGAATCCCCCGCCAATGGAGGGTCATCGTATCGACGAAACGTTTCACATCAAGCGGAAGCGGACGAAAAACCGAACTAAAGCACGCTGATGCGATCGCGGCCGCTGCGCTTGGACTGGTAGAGGCCGTCGTCGGCACGGCGCAGGATGTCTTCGCAGCTGGTGTCGGGCGGGCCGAATTCGCTCAGACCGCCGCTGATCGTCGATCGATACTGCAGCGTCCGTTCCAGTTCGGATGCGATGCGCAGGCGAAGCCGGTTGGCGAGCAGGCGGCCGGTGTCGCGATCGGTGCCCGGCATCAGCACGACGAATTCGTCGCCGCCGCAACGCGCCAGGACATCGGTGTGGCGCATCTCGCGACGGCAGACCTCCGCCACGGTCAGCAGCGCGCTGTCGCCGGCGGGATGGCCGAAGCGATCGTTGATCCGCTTGAAGTGATCGATGTCGAACATGAAGGCCGATGTCGGCCGGCGCTCGCGAGAAAAGGCCTTGTAATGCGCGTCGAGCGCCTCGATCAGCTTGCGCCGGTTGAACAGCCCGGTCAGCGCATCGGTCTCGCTCTGCTGGCGCAGTTCGGCGGCGATGGCGTTCTTCTCGGTGATGTTGCTGGCGACCCAGATCACCGCCTGTTCGCCGGCGACCGGGAAGTCGAGCGCCTGCACCCGTCCCTCGAACCAGATGGTGTGATCGGGGCCGCCCTCCTCGATCCCCTTCACGTCGTCGCCGCTCAGGCAGTATTCGACGATGTGGAGCGATCGCGATCGCAACGCCTGTTCGATCTCGCCGACGAACCAGCGGGCCTTGTCGTCCACCAGCACGTCGAACATCGACAGGCCGACCAGCGAGCTGCCGTCATGATAATAGCGATGGTCGAGCCCCCCGAACAGGGCGGCGTAACGTCCGCTGCGGGTCAGGATGAACGCCGGGTCGGGCAGCGCCGAAAGGATCGAGTGCAGCTGATCGTACGAAAACACTGTCGGCCCCTTTCGCGGCCCGGTCTAGCCGCCGGGGGTTAATCGCTGGTTGCCGCACGGGCAGGGGGGGCTGTGCGGAACTTCTTGGATATGAAACGCTTCGAGGGCAGGAAGGGCTGTCCGGCAGGCTGACGTCATGGCCCGCCGGATGCGACGGCGAGAGGCGTCGGATGGCGCGGCGCGAGCGACAGGTCAGGAGGGGCGATGCGCCCGATCGAGCAGTTTCCCAATCTGGTGACGATGTTCTTCACGCGCGCAGCCGAGCGGGGCGACCGCATGCTCTTCGCCGTCAAGCGCGATGGGGCATGGCAGCAAACCAGCTGGGCGGAGGCGGCGCGGCAGGTGGCCGCGCTGGCGGCGGCGCTGCGGCGGATCGGCCTGGTGCCGGGGGACCGGGTGGTGCTGGTATCGGAGAACCGGCCCGAATGGTGCATTTCCGATCTCGCGATCATGGCCGCCGGTTGCGTCACCGTGCCGACCTACACCACCAATACCGAGCGCGATCACACCCATATCCTGGAAAACAGCGGGGCGGCGGCGGCGATCGTCTCCACGCAGAAGCTGGCCGGGCCGCTGATGGCGGCGGCGGCGCGGTCGAGCGCCTGTCGCGCGGTGATCGGCATCGATCCGCTGCGCGGCGGCCAATCGGGGCAGTGCGCGACGCATCACTGGCGGGCGCTGATCGAGGGCGAGACGCCGGATGTCGACGCGGTGGCGGCGGGTGCCACCTTCGCGCGCGACGATCTCGCCTGCATCATCTACACCAGCGGCACCGGCGGCGCGCCGCGAGGGGTGTGCCAGCATCACGGCGCGATCCTGCACAACATCGCCGGCTGCGACACGATCCTGACCGAGGATTTTTCGGCCGAGGAGGATCGCTTCCTGTCCTTCCTGCCGCTTTCCCACGCCTATGAGCATACCGCCGGCCAGTTCCTGCCGATCGGGCGCGGCGCGGAGATTTGGTATGCCGAAAGCCTGGAGAAGCTTGCCGCCAATATCGAGGAGGTGAGGCCGACGATCATGGTGGTGGTGCCCCGCCTGTTCGAGGTGCTGCGCCAGCGGATCATCAAGTCGATCGAGAAGCAGGGGGCGTTCCCGCGCTTCCTCCTGCGACGGGCTCTCGCGATCGGCGGGCGGCGCGGGCTGGTCGACTGGCCGATGAACGCGCTGCTCGATCGCACGCTGCGGCCCCGGATCGCCCAGCGTTTCGGCGGCCGGCTCAAGGTGATGGTCTCGGGCGGGGCGCCGCTCAACGTCGAGGTCGGGCGCTTCTTCCAGGCGTTGGGCATCACCATGGCGCAGGGCTATGGCCAGACCGAGGCTGCTCCGGTGATCTCGTGCAACCGCCCGGCGGCGGGCATCGCGCTCGACAGCGTCGGCCCGCCGCTCCCCAATACCGAGGTGCGCATCGCCGGCGACGGCGAGATCCTCGTGCGCGGCGAACTGGTGATGCACGGATACTGGCGCAACGAGGCGGAGACCGCGCGCGTGCTGCAGGACGGCTGGCTCCACACCGGCGACATCGGCCATTTCGACCGGGCCGGGCGGATCATCATCACCGATCGCAAGAAGGATCTGATCGTCAACGACAAGGGCGACAACGTCTCGCCCCAGAAAGTGGAGGGGATGCTGACCCTGCAGCCCGAGATCGCCCAGGCGATGGTCGCGGGCGACCGGCGGCCGCATCTGGTGGGCCTGATCGTGCCCGATGCCGAATGGACCCGCGAATGGGCCGCCGCGAACGGCGTCGAGCCGGCGGCGGCGCGCGATCACCCCGCCTATGCCAAGGCGCTGTCGGCGGCGATCGACCGGGTCAACGGCGATCTCAGCGTGATCGAGAAGGTCCGCCGTTTCATCCTGGCCGACGAAGCCTTCACCATCGAGAACGAGCAGATGACGCCATCGCTCAAGATCCGCCGCCATGTGATCGGCAAGGTCTATGGCGACCGGCTGAACACGCTGTATTCGAGGTGAAGTTCCTCCCCGGCACGGGGAGGGGGACCACGCGAAGCGTGGTGGAGGGGGGGTGTCCCCGAGCGCGCCGTTCCCAGGGTCGGCGTATGCGGAAAAGCCCCTCCGTCGCGCTCACGCGCGCCACCTCCCCGTGCCGGGGAGGAGCAATGACTACTGCAACGTCCCGCCGTCGTCGTCGTCGGACAGCCGCGCGAATTGCATGAACTGGACGAGCAGGTCGGCGCGCTGGGCGATGTCGTCCGCTTCGATCAGCGCCTGCTTGGCGGCAGGGTCGAAGGGAGCGATCTGGGCGATGCCGTTGACCAGCGCCTCGTCGTCGAGCCGCGCAACCGATTCCCAGTCTACCGCATAGCCCCGCGCCTCGGCGAAGCGGCGTGCCTCGCGCTCGATCTCGGCGCGCTGGATGAGCGCGAGCGGATCGGCGTCCTCGCTGTCGCGCCATTCGTCGAACCGCGCCTCGACCTGGCGGAACGGCGTCGACACCTGCAGCTCGCGCACCACCCGAAAGCGGGTCAGCCCCTCCAGCAGGATATTGAACCGCCCGTCCGCCAGCGCCTCGACATGCGCGATGCGGCCGACGCAGCCGACGTCGTAGAGCGGCGGCGGCTCGGTCGCGCCGCGCGGCTGGATCATGCCGATCCGCCGGTCACGCGCCATCGCATCGGCGACGAGCGCGCGATAGCGCGGCTCGAAGATATGAAGCGGCAGCTGCATCCGGGGAAACAGCAGCGCCCCCGCCAGCGGAAAGATCGACAGCCGATTGCCCGGACGCCTGAATGCGGGATCGTCGTCCGGGACGGGATCGGTCGCCGGATCGGCCATCAGGTGAACAATATGGCCGAAAGCCGCCGCCGCTGCGCGCTGACCCACGGATCCTCCAGCCCGACCGCCTCGAACAGCTTCACCAGCCGCTGGCGGGCAGCCCCTTCGTTCCAGGCGCGATCGATGGCGATGCTGTCGAGCAGCTGGTCGGCGGCACCGTCGCGGTCGCCGGCCGCCATCAGCCCGCCGGCGAGCTCGTAGCGGGCGGCGTGGTCTTCCGGGTTCGCCGCGACCTGCGCGCGCAGCCCCGCCAGGTCGTCGACCGGCGTCGCCTCGGCCGCTAGCGCGACGGCGGCGGCCGCGCGCGCGATCGCGGCATCCTTCGCCTTGTCGGCGGGAACCGTGGCGAGCAGCGCCTGCGCGCCCTCGATATCGCCCGTCGCCAGCAGCGCCCGGATATGGCCGGAAATCACGCCGGGATCCTCCGGCACCATCTCGGCGAGCTGCGTGAAGATGCCGAGCGCGCGGGGTGCGTCGCCGGCAGCCAGCACTTCCTCGCCCATTTCGATCAGCGGCGCGATCTCCTGCGCCTGCTCTTCGGCCTCGCTGGAGATCGGCAGCTGGCGGAGGATCTGGTCGAGCGTGCGGGTCAGCTGCGCTTCGGTCCGCGCGGAGGTGAGATCGGCGACGAGCTGGCCCTGGAACACCGCGTAGACGGTCGGGATCGATTGCACGCGGAACTGCGCGGCGACGACCGGATTCTTGTCGACGTCGATCTTGGCCAGCTTCACGCCGCGCGTCGCATAGTCCGCCGCCACCTTCTCCAGGATCGGGCCGAGCTGCTTGCAGGGGCCGCACCATTCGGCCCAGAAATCGAGGATGACCAGCTGGGTCATCGACGGTTCGATCACGTCGAGCTTGAACGCCTCGATCGCCTCGCGTTCCGCCGCGCTCAAACCAAGGGTAGCCACGTCCAGTCTCCCGCCAAAATCCGTGCGCCTTATGTGGGCATGGGCCGCCCGCTGCCAAGCCCTTCTGTCGCAGCTGCCAATGCGCCGACAAGAAATCGCACCGCAGGGCGAATGAGGGGCTTGCCGGGTGGAAAACCCGATGCTAACAGCCGCGCCTCACCGGGGAGCCTTGCTCGCCGGGGACGCCAGAGCGGGCGTAGCTCAGGGGTAGAGCACAACCTTGCCA
>Ga0160461_1001047_pt1 | contig 12794 bp, 7 predicted proteins | sample HID1975I_E6MG_FD_108266 | JGI IMG/M metagenome (GOLD analysis project Ga0160461, IMG submission 108266) | Enriched soil microbial communities from UW Madison campus, WI, USA - HID1975I_E6 MG | ecosystem: Environmental > Terrestrial > Soil > Unclassified | place: USA: Madison, Wisconsin...
GCCTTTTATCTGCTTGTCGTAGACCAGGTTCTCCGACGCGTAGTCGGTGATGTAGGTATTGATGTCCTTGGAAGCCTGCTGCCGGCTGATACCGAAGCTCTGCATCAAGTGGTTGGTCGTCAGTCGCCCCTCCCACCAGACCACCGTTTCGATCAGCTGGTAGCGCAAGGCCAGGTCCCACCGGGTTTGTTCCATTCGTTGTGTGCGTTTCATCCAGGATCCTGCGATGTCTGCCAAGCCGTTTGACGTGTCGCTGAATCCTACGTGTCAGGCAATATGCGAAGCAAGGTTCAGCGCATGTGTAAAGTAAGTAGGCACATGCGATGCCCGCCTTGGCGGTGATAGGCATCAGCGCCTTGAGCATGCGCAAGCCACGGCATTCGGCGGCTGCGCTGCGCATTGCGATATCAAAACGCCTTCACCCCCTGTGCAGGACGGGCACTGTCCCTTGCCAGAACCTGTTCCATTCATTTACCTGTACAAGTCACCATTATCGACATGTAATCAGAATGGACATATCTTCCTGCTTACCGGCACTACGCCACTACTCAAGGAAGCCTTACCATGGAAGCTCTCGAAATCACCTTGCTGGGCGTTATCGGCACCATGCTGGTGGTGCAAGGCCTGCAGCACGCACGCATGGGCGATATCTGGAACTTGCTGAAAAATGACCGCGACCTGGAGCGCACCGCACGCATCCATGAGCAGGAGAACACCGAGCTACGCTCTGCGCTTCGCGCCGAACGCGAGCATGTGAGCCAACTGCAGCGCCAGGTCCACCTGCTGATGGGGCTTATACCCGAAGCCTGAGCGGCGGCGAGCCCGCCCTCATCGCTTTTGCCATGACACTGTGTTTACCTAGCCTCGCATTCACCAGGGAAGTCACCCATGCCTTACCCCATCCAACAGAAACTCGTCGTCGGCGTCGCCTCCAGCGCCCTGTTCGACCTGACCGACTCCGACGCCATCTACCAGTCCGAAGGTGTCGACGCTTATCGCCTGCACCACGAAGAGCACCTCGACGTGCCCTTCCCCAAGGGTGTGGCCTTCCCCTTCATCCGCCGCTTCCTCAGCATCAACAAGGCCTTTCCCGAGCAATTGCCAGTTGAAGTGGTTCTGCTCTCGCGCAACTCCCCCGAAACCGGCCTGCGGGTGTTTCGCTCGATCGACCACTACGGACTGGACATTACCCGTGCCGCCTTCATGTCCGGCCGCTCGCCTTACGAGTACATTCCCGCTTTCAATGCCTCGCTGTTCCTCAGCGCCCATGAAGGTGACGTGCAACGCGCAATTGATGCCAACTACCCGGCCGGGCTGGTGCTGCCGACCCGCATCTACGATGACGAGATCGATACCGAGCTGCGCGTGGCCTTCGACTTCGATGGGGTGATTGCCGACGACGAGGCAGAAAGCGTGTACAAGCAGCGGCTGGACCTCACTGAGTTCCAGGCCCATGAGCAAGCGCACAAAGCCATTCCGCACCAACCGGGACCATTGGCCGACCTCTATCGCAAACTCTCGCTGATCCGCCAGCTCGAAGACCGCAAGCTGGCGCAGGACCCGGCGTACAAACGCATTCTGCGAATCGCCATCGTCACGGCGCGCAATGCACCGTCTCATGAGCGGGTGGTGACGACGTTGAAGAACTGGGGGGTTTCGCCCGATGAATCGTTCTTTCTCGGCGGCATGGAGAAAGACCGGGTGCTGCGGATTCTCAAGCCGCATATGTTCTTTGATGACCAGCGCAGTCACTTGATGTCGGCGGCGGGGGATTTGCCGATGGTGCATGTGCCGTTTGGGGTGGCTAACAAGGCGTTTGGGAAACAGGCCGAGCAAGGCGAAGCCAGTGGAGAATCCTGTTTGCGGATCACCCCAGTGCTGGAGCAAAAGGCTGAATGAAGTGCTGAACCTGGTTAGCCTGGATTTCTCGATCGAGCATGCGACCGGAACATCCTGCGCCGCGCCCAGCTGTAGATTAAGCGGCAAAGCCTATCACTTCGATGAATCATGCCACCGTGGCGAGGGCGGCGAGTGTCCGGGCGGACGCGGAGGCTGTCCCAGTAACTAACGCCCTCAGGCGCTGCATGCTCTTTACCCGTCTTCCTCAGCTACTTAACGCTTTTCTTCGACACTGTCTGCAGTAAATTCAAATCCATGAGTGGGCTCAGCAGCCTCGGAGTCCATGTAGTAGCCCTTCCGAACAATCTGACTCGTTTCGTATGCGCAGTATCCGCTGATGGTTGATGCCATGATCACGGCCAACCCAAAAGCCACCACAAGTGCGCTGTTGTTCATCAGGCTCTCCTGCCAAACGAAAAAAAGTGCGCACATTACCTAACCACGCTGCTCTTCGCCAGCCCAATGGACGGGTGGCACCTGGAGCCCCCTGTGACCACCAGCAATCGGACTCTTCGCCCACCCTCGGCGGAGGCTCTCTGAATTGACGCCCACAAACGCCATCAAATAGCCACCAACTACTAGCCTATGGCCACCGTCCAACGGTACGATCCGCACAGCCAGAAAACGCACCCCATTTGAACACTGACCGCGCTGAATTTCGCCGGCTCAGGTTCACCCATGCTCAATCAACCTGGCGGTGACCCAAGGTAACGCCCAGAAAGGATTCGAATGAAGCATTCCGATCTATGCCTTAAACCGATACATGAACTGCTCACCGACGACGCAGGCAATCCGACGCAGTTCTGGATTCCAGCCTATCAGCGTGGATACCGCTGGAAACCACTGCAAGTTACCCAGTTGCTGGAAGACATTCGTGAGTTCAGCCAGCGCCGTAACCCTCAGCCGGAAGACTTCTACTGCTTGCAACCGCTGGTCATCAAGGCCACCGAGCGTGGCCCGCTCGAGGTGGTCGATGGACAGCAACGGCTGACCACGCTTTTACTGATTCTCCGCCATTTCAATGAACGGCTAGCTGAGAAGTACCGGCAGAAGCTCTACAACCTCGACTACGAAACCCGACCGCAGCTATTGGCGTTTCTGGACAACCCAAACGAAGCGGATGCCGACAGCAACGTCGATTACTTCTACCTGCTCAGTGCCATCAACACCATCGAGGACTGGTTCAGCAGTCGTGCCCACGAAGTGGACGACATCAAGTCTGCACTGCTGAACAAGACCCGGGTCATCTGGTTCGAACTGGCAGCACAGGACAACGCAGTCGATGCCTTCACACGCTTGAACGTAGGCAAGATTCCTCTGACCGATGACGAACTGATCCGTGCGCTGTTCCTCAAACGGGGTGATGCAAACGACACAGATGCCACCGCACAGCAACTCCAAATCGCGCACGAATGGGACCAGTTGGAGAAAGCCTTGCAGGCTGACGAATTCTGGTACTTCTTGAGCAACCAACAGAGCAGGCCGCAGAACCGCATCGGTTTCCTGTTCGAGCTGGTGACGAAAGTCGACGGCCTTGGCACTGGAGCGGAGCAGGACGAGCACAGCATCTTCCATGCCTACAGCAGGAAGCTCAAAGCACCTGACACGGCTTCGAAAGAGTGGCTGCGGATCAAGCAGACTTACATGATGCTTGAAGAGTGGTTTGAAGATCGCACCCTTTACCACATCGTCGGGTTCCTGATTCATCAGGGCATGGATGTGGCACTGCTCTGCGAACTGTCGCAAGAAACTACAAAGAGCGAATTCGAGCGCAAATTGCGCAAAGCGGTTTTTGCCAGGGCCATCGGCGACGAAGACTTCGATGCGCTGACACCCGAAGAATTGCATTTGTGCGTTAGCGAACGACTTGCCGAGTTGGAGTATGGGCGCCATTCGGCAGACATCCGCTCCCTGCTGTTGCTGTTCAACCTTGCCACCTTGCTGGACAGCCCTCGCTCCAACATGCGCTTCCAGTTCGACAGCTTCAAGAACGGTGAGTGGGACATTGAGCATGTACGTTCGATAGCCTCCAGCCGCCCCCTGCGCCTGCATGACCAACTGAACTGGCTGAATCTGTGCGCGGGCTATCTGGAAGCCCAGAACGGTGGGGAGCAAGCACGTCAGCTTTTGAGCGGTATTCATACCTTTCTCAAGAAGCCGAAAAAGAACCAGTCGGACGACGCCTTCGAGACGCTCTACAACAAACTGCTGGCCTTCTTCCAGGAGAACGATGAGGCGCCGACAGAGCATGGCATCAGTAACCTGACCTTGCTGGATAAGAGCACCAACCGTAGCTACAAGAACGCCGTGTTCGCAGTAAAGCGCAAGGCACTGCTGGCCCTCGACCAGTCGGGCATCTTCGTGCCGCTGTGTACCCGCAACGTCTTCCTCAAATGCTATAGCCCGCAGGCCGACAACGTCATGTTCTGGAGCCAGGACGACCGTGAAGCCTATCTGGCCGAAATCAACCGGGCCCTGGTGGGCTTCTTCAGCGCAGCCCAGGAAATTACCCAATGAGCGAATCCGGCATCCAGATCACCCTCCAGCAATTGCTGAGCCGCCACCAGCGTGTTCAGATTCCGATGATTCAGCGCGACTATGCCCAGGGCCGGCAGGCGGCTGAAGATGTACGCAAAGAGTTCCTCGGCACTTTGAAGCAGGCATTTGGCCTGACGCCGGACGACCCTGCCCTGCCCCTGAACCTGGACTTCATCTACGGCAGCGTTGAGGTCGACAGGTTTCTGCCACTCGACGGGCAGCAGCGTCTGACGACCCTCTTCCTGCTGCACTGGTACCTTGCCTGGCGCGATGGCAGCCAAGCGCAATTCCGCCAGGTATTCTGCGAAGGCAGTCGCTCACGCTTTACCTACAGTGTTCGCCCAAGTAGCAGCGAGTTCTTCAATGAACTGGTGAACTTCTGGCCGCTGCGTGAAGCCGTCGACGGCACCTCGCTGGACGAGCTGATCAAGAACCAGGCGTGGTACTTCCGTTACTGGCGCCTGGACCCGACCATCCAGTCCTGCCTGGCGATGCTCAAAGCGATTCACGAGCATTTCAGTGACGTACAAGGGGGTTATGCACGGCTGACCGATGAGCAACAACCGGTGATCACATTCCAGTTGCTTGACCTCGAGCATTTCGGGCTGTCCGATGACCTGTACATCAAGATGAACGCCCGCGGCAAACCGCTGACGGCCTTCGAGACATTCAAGGCCCGCTACGAGCATGAGCTCAAAGGCCAATATGACGACGAAACGCGTGATATCAGCGGTCAGGCTTTCTCTGTCGCCGACTACTTTGCGCGCCGCATGGACACCCGCTGGGCTGACTTTTTCTGGGCGTATCGCGACAAGGAAACGCACCTGTTCGACGATGCGATCATGAACTTCTTCCATGCCATCGCGTTCATTTGCCGCGACCCCGCCTCCCCCGGTTACCTTGAGGACGTCGCCACCTTCCGAAGCAAGCCGTTGAAGTCTACTTACGCGCTCTATCACAACGGGGAATGGCTGGAGCGCGCGTTCTCCGACACGCTTATGATGTTGCTGGAAACCTGGAGCCATGAAGGCAACCGGTTTACGGCCTTGCTGGGTGAGAACCCATACTTCAACGAATCCGCCACGTTCCAGCGGTTGGTCAGCGAGCCCGCTGCCTTGGCCTATACAGACCTGGTGCAGTTGTACGCGTACGTTGCATTTCTCCGTGCAGCGGACGGGCAGCCTGAGCCGCAGGCACTGTTGGAGTGGATGCGAGTTATCTACAACCTGTCGATCAACACTAGCTATGAACGCCCTGCCGATATGCAGCGCAGCATGCTGGCGGTACAGAGCCTGCTTCCCCACGCTGGCGAGATACTTCACCACTTCGCCAGCAATGAAAAGCCGACTGCGGGCTTTTACCTGCAGCAGGTCAATGAGGAACAATTCAAAGCTGAGTTGTTGCTCGCGCATGAGGCTTGGCGCGAATTGATTGAACAAGCCGAGATACACGGCTACTTCAAGGGCCAGATCGAATTCCTGCTGGATTTCAGTGGTGCCTTGACCAAGCGTCAAACGGTCGACCTGAATGAATGGACTGCCAACGATCACCGCTTGCTACAACGGAGCTTCTCAGAGTACTTGAAGAAAGCGGAGCTCATGTTCAATGCCCGTGGTTTGAACAGCCTTCCTGATTACCGTTGGGAGCGGGCGCTGCTTTCGCTAGGTAATTATCTGCTGTTCAGCAGTTCGAATTATTCGTTCCTGGTCAATTCCGCCTCGGAACAAGCCAGCTGGAAGCGGCTATTGAGAGGCGGCGCTGGCTACAATGAAAAGGATGCTCGAAAACTTCTTCACCAACTGTTGCAAACGCTCGACCTCAGCACGCCAGTTGAAGCTCAATTGGATGAAGTTATTAATAGCGCTGAAGGACTTGAAGCCTGGCAACAGCGCATGGTGCACACGCCTGAAGTATTCCAGTACTGCGGTGAGCACGCGCTTCGTTTCGGTGAACATGAGGTGTACCTTCTCAAGAGGAGCCGCATGAGCGGGATGCATGCTGAACTGTTCAGCTACCACTTGTCCCTGCAGTTAAAGTCGGAACAGGCGCAGAAAGCTCTTTTCCCCCTGGCGTATGTTGAGTACCAATCCATTAGCGGCTCCGAGTTCGAGCCCCACGTGGTCATGTCACTCTCCTACCAGCGCCACACGCTCTATTTTTCGATATTCTCTGAACATGGCTATTACAAAATTCAAACACTGAAAAATCCGATAAAATCACTTCCTGAAATACAAGGCATGTTAGTCGACACACTAAACTTTGAAGCAAAGAAGGATAGCTTGCAGTTACGTGTCGACCGAGACGTTATTGACAGCGTTCTGCTTACGATGGCACGCACCACCAAAGCGCTGGATGCAAAGATGACCGAAGCATCTTGACCGCCGCGGGAGGGCGAAACCTGGCGTCAGCAATTCAGACGCTCAGCCAGTGATGAACTGTCGGTTGGCAGGCCCTACCCTGCCAACCCACACTTCAGCCTTCTCTCAACCCGAATACGAAGTCGCTCTACCCGCCAGGCTCTCGCGATTCAGTTCGATCTCGTCATTCACGTCCACGCCTCGATAAACCATTGAAGTCTCGTGCCGGACGTAATCCCCCTCCCGCTGAGCACTCAGCCAGTTGAATGAGCCGACACATAACAGACTCTGATCGGCCATGACGATCTTGCTGTGTACCTTGTTGACTATTCGAACGGGGATCCCCTGCTTTTCCAGCTCAGCCAGGGTTGCATTGAACGCTGCAACTTTTTGCGGCTCACCCTGGGGGTTTCGGTATGAAATCTCAGTATTGAGTTGCAGATCGGTGAACACTTCGACCTTGACGCCGCGATCCACCGTGGCACGCATTTGCTCAAGCGCACCGGTCCTGAACAGGCAGTCCAACTTGACCCATGGCGTGATGATCTGAACCTGGTGGTTGGCCGTCTTCAGTGTTTCTTTCAAGAACTGGTCGTGTTGCCACCAATCGTGCAGATGACTTAAACCTGTACTCGCCGTGTGCAGGTCTTGCCTGGGCTGATACTCGAATTGCAGCTCACTGGCCGGGTCTGCCAACAGGTACTTGGCCAACAGCCCGCGCGGCTTGCTGACGGGCTCCTGGTCTATCAGATCCATGTCGCCAAATACCAGGAAACTGTCCTTGGCCCGGGATACCGCCACATTGAGCATGCTGTCGCGGCGGTCGATGAAACCGCCATCGGCATGCTTGGAGTACACCGTCGAAAAAATCACCACTGGCCGCTCCGCGCCCTGGAACGAATGTACCGTGCCGACCGTGATCTGGTCTGCCCCCTTGCCAGCGTTGATGCCCAATGCCTGGCAGGCCTCGACGATGGCGCGGCTCTGCGCACCAAAGGGTGTTATTACGCCCACGATTTCATGAAGCGCCTTGTTCTCGTAACGCCGCTGCAACGCGTCAGCGTGACCGTGTATCCACGCAGCAATGGTCTGCGCCTCAAGCAGGTTCCGGCGGCTGCCATGGCTGTCCTGCTCACACAAGCCGTCGATATGCAGGTAACCAAGGCCCGGCAAGCCCTGCTCCGTTGCCTGACCACGGCGCGGCAGCAGTTTGCCCTTGTAGCAAAGAGCATTGCAGAAGGCGATGATCGCGTCATAGCAGCGCCGATGCTCGTACAGGTACATTCCCCGGGCAAGGTCGGGGTCGTAGTGATAGCGGCTGGTGGACTGGGCGATGGCCATCACGCTGCCACTGGCAGCACTGCGCCCGCCCTCGCAGAAGACCTCATAGTCCTCTTCTGCCTGGCTGTGCGACACCAGCCCGGCACGGGTGAGGTTGCCGATATCCACCTTTGCCGGTATCGACCAGATGGGCTCGATCTGCTGGGTGTCGCCGATGACTAGCGCCTGCCGAGCAAGGGCAAACGACGGTGCGGCCACCTCCGGCACCACCTGCCCGGCTTCGTCGACGATCAGCAAGTCGATGAAGTCGACCAGGTAATCGTCGATGTAGTCACCGTCGTCGTAGCGCTTGCAAGACAACTCTTTCGGTAGCCTGAAAAAGGTCGAGACCACGCAGGGCGTGAGCTTCATCCAACGCCGCCAGTTCTTGACCAGCGTCTTGGCACCGGTTTTCTTGCGGCTGTCGACTATCTCTTGCAGCTCCTGGCTCACTTCCAGCAGCCAACGACCTTCCCAATAGTGGGTGGTCAACAGGAACATTTCGAACCGCAGCGACGTATCGGCCCAACCGTCGCAGTCTTCCAAGGTGACCTGGTCAGCAGGCTTGCCAAACGTATCGGCAATTGGGCGGATCGCACCCTCCCAGTCGTGCAGCCGATGCTGTTCAGCTTCAATAAGCTGCTCAGCGGTTTGCAGCAGGCAGGTGAGCCGCTGATGCTCTTTGCCTGCCTCGGCCTCTGCAGACTCCAGCCGCGTTTCGATTTCGCCCACCGTCGCGGCATTCTGCAGCTCGACATCGGCCCCATCGAGTTGCAGCTTGGCCAGGCGAAGCCGCTTGGCGGCAATGGGGCGGATCCAGCTGAAGAGGCTGTAGACCATCGACTCATGGGCCAGATAGTGTTTGAAGCCCTTGAATCGCTGCTGCGCAATGTTCAGTTGCCGCAACTGGTCAACCTGGTCAGTTTGCCGGGCCTGCAGAGTGGCCTGCGGGTTTTCTCCAAGTGCCACGCGAAGCGCTTCGCGAGCCTGGGTGAGCGCCGGCCATGCCTGCTCGATATGGGCAAGCTGCTGCTGGCGCGTCCTGATCTGCTGTTGCAGCAGCTCGACCGCGCGCTTCACATCAAGGTCATGAACGCCCGGAAAAGCCGCTGCCGCCTTTGCCAGATAGGCCCGCTCGGCCTTGTCCAGATAAGTGGACGACTCCAACGCCTGAAAGAAGCTCTTGGTCTGATAGACGCTCGAAAGCTCCGCTTCGGCCGACGCCCTGGGGAAGTAGGCGCCAAAGCTCTTGATGTCTGGCAACCAACGTCCCGCCAACGGCCCGGTGCCCTCGGCAAAGTCCTTGCCGAACGCCGCGATAATGTTGGTCACCGCCTGGTTGTTGGTAGAGCTGGCGACAATCACGGGGGGCTCGCGACCTGCCACAGCGGCTTTGGCCCAGAGCGAGGCGACCACCGACAACACCAGCGTGGTCTTGCCCGTGCCGGGCGGGCCATTGACTGCCAGTACATCGCCCACCTTCCCCGCCATCAGATGCGCCAAGGCATCACGCTGGGCTGGGGCCAGAGCGTATTCATCACTCGCGTGCCCCAACCGTGCGCCGAACAGACTGCCAGGTGGCAAGCATGGCTCGTCCGGGCTTGGGTCACGTTGGGCGAACCGCTCGAACAGCGGGGCATCAGGCTTGTGCTGACGCAGATGGTCATAGAGGTTGACGATGTTCTTGCTGAAGCCGTCGGGCTGGTCTTCCTTGAACAGCAAACTGTACTTGGCCGGTTTCATGCCGTCTTCGGCGGCATCCCACCCTGTACCGACCTCACGGGCCATTCGCAGGCAGAACGCGTAGAACCTGCGCCACTGTTCAAGGTACTGCTGAACGTCGAGTACCTCCCCCTCACCCGGCGGTGAGAAAGCGGGCACCTCTTCGGTGGACAAAAAGTCATCCAGCGCAGATTGTGCACCGATGAAAAAGGTGTCCTTGTCCAGCGGCTCAAGGATGTCACGCGGGACGAAGGCCTGTGTCGTCGGGTAAAGGCGCCCATCACGGGACACCCATACGGTGCAGATCAACGGTGTGACGGCTGCCGGTATACCCGCACGCACTTTGCCATGCTCGCGCTGCGACAGGTACACCCACGGGCGCAGCGTGACCTTTATCGTGGCGGCTTCCGCTGGCTCTGCGGCAAACAGCTTGGTTACAAGCTCTGCCGGCAAGCACCCCTTCTGCGCATGCTCCATCCCCACCGGAGTGAGCGCTTCGACCTGTCTGGCGCTGAGCGCACCGTTGCCATTTTCAGCATCAGCGAGGGAGTTGCGCCAGTAATTGGCGAGTTTCAACGCGTAATCGTTCATCGTCCTGCTCTGGTACGGACCGCCACTCAGTCTTGCGGTCGAAAGCCGAAGGGGTGACGCTGTGCTTTGACAAAGGGCTCTGGTCGGGATGGTCGTAAGTGAAGGGAAGGCTGTCAACGGCTGATTGCCATCAGTCACGCTTGAGTTGCTCCCCCAAAGCCATACGATCGCCCGTTCGTCCATGACAGAGCGTCACCATGCAACGAATCGTCATCCTGGGCAACGGCGGCATTGGAATGCGCCAGTTCCGCAACCAGCCGCGCCCTGATCGTGCTGATGGCTGTGTAGAAAAACTCGACGCTGCTCTACCCACCAAGCTGAGTTCCCCGCAGCTGCATGAGGTGCTGCATGAGGCTGATACCGAACCTGAAAGGCAAAGCCAATGCCCTGGTATGCGGCGCAAGCCGAGGCATAGGCTTGGCGTTGTGCAAGGCATTGTTGGCCCGCGACGACGTCGGCAGGCTCTGGGCCATTTCACGCAGTGCCAAAAGCGATGGCGAGCTCGCAATACTGGCCCAGGAACAAGGCGAACGCCTGGTACTGATGGATTGCGACGCGCGTGACGAGCGAGCACTCGCCGCGATGGCAGCTGAGCTCGGCCGCACCTGCGATCATCTTCATCTGGTCGTCAGCACCCTGGGCATTCTTCATCAGGAAGGGGCCAAGGCCGAGAAATCGTTGGCGCAGCTGGATTTAGCCAGCCTGCAGGCGAGCTTCGCGACCAATGCCTACGCGCCCATACTGCTGCTCAAGCATCTGCTACCCCTGTTGCGTAAAGCGCCCGCCACCTTCGCGGCGCTGTCAGCCCGGGTTGGGTCGATCGGCGACAATCACCTGGGTGGCTGGTATAGCTATCGGGCAAGCAAGGCCGCGCTCAATCAGTTGCTGCATACGGCGAGCATCGAGCTGAGGCGACTGAACCCGTCTGCCACGGTATTGGCCCTGCACCCTGGGACGACCGACACAGCGTTATCGCGACCATTTCAAGGCAATGTACAGGCTGGGAAACTGTTTGAGCCTGCGTTTGCGGCCCAACGTATTCTTGAGCAGGTAGAACGGCTTGGGCCATTCGATAGCGGTGGGTTCTGGGCCTGGGACGGGCGACCGATCGAATGGTGATTCAGCCGCCTCAGCTGGCTCAGTCCGTTGAGAAGCACGCAGGTTTGCAAATAAAGCCATCCACGCGCACAGCGTTGGACCGGATGTCATGCGCGCATGCGTTTTGCTGCACCAATGGCAATGAACACTGTGCCTGGTATCCAGAATCCTGGATTGGAAGTGCTCAAACCAACGGCCAGCAGCGCAATACCTGTAGCCAACATCAGCGTTCTCCCTGACTGGAAATATCCCTTTCTCAAGCGGCTCATTTAAGCACAAAGACAGCCATTGTCATCGAATGCGAAGTCAATGACGCCGAATGCAAAGCATCCTAACGATACTTGTGGATACTGATTCCCCTCAGTAAGCCGGATGCGCGCCCCTGTAGCCTGGCGGGGAGCAATCAACCGCAGCCCAAGCAATCAAAGGGAATTCAGGATGAAACTCAGTTTTATTGATGGCTCACGCCTCAGTCGCCGGCGTGTGCTGCGCGATGCCTTCGCCCTCGCAGTGGCGACCAGTCCATTAGCCAGCCTGGTCAAGGCGGCCGACGAACCTGCCGAGGACGTCAGTGTTACCGCAGGCCCAAGGCCCTTGGTGCAATACCCGCAGAAGCGACCTCTGACGCTGGTAACCACTCGCCCCCCGCATCTCGAAACCCCGTTCCGCGTCTTCAACGAGGGCCCCATCACCCCGAATGACGCTTTCTTTGTCCGTTACCACCTTGCCAACTTTCCTACCAGCATTGACCCGGATACCTACCGCCTGACGATCAAGGGCTCGGTCGATAAATCCCTGTCACTTTCCCTTGCCGAGCTCAAGACGCTCGCCGAACCGATAGAGGTGGTGGCGGTGAACCAATGCTCGGGCAACAGCCGAGCGTTCTCGATGCCTCGCGTATTCGGGGCCCAGTTGGGCAATGGATCCATGGGCAACGCCCGCTGGGTGGGCGTGTCGCTCAAGACCGTCCTGGAAAAAGCAGGCGTGAAAGCCGAGGCGAAGCAAGTGACCTTCGACGGCCTCGACAAACCGGTGCTTTCGAGCACGCCAGACTTCACCAAGGCCCTGGATATCGACCATGCCATGAACGGGGAACCCATGATTGCCTGGTCCATGAACGGCGCTGAATTACCCTTTCTCAACGGTTACCCCATACGCCTTGTGGTGCCGGGCTATTTCGGCACCTATTGGGTCAAGCACCTGAGTGAAATCGAAGTGCTCGACCACACCTATGAGGGGTTCTTCATGGCGAAGGGCTACCGCGTGCCA
>Ga0160461_1001053_pt1 | contig 12743 bp, 13 predicted proteins | sample HID1975I_E6MG_FD_108266 | JGI IMG/M metagenome (GOLD analysis project Ga0160461, IMG submission 108266) | Enriched soil microbial communities from UW Madison campus, WI, USA - HID1975I_E6 MG | ecosystem: Environmental > Terrestrial > Soil > Unclassified | place: USA: Madison, Wisconsin...
CGTCGATCCGGGCCTCGGCGCGGGCAGCTTCGGCAAGCGCGTGCGGGACAACATGGCGCTGATGAACGGCCTGTCGCTGCTCCACGGCCTCGGCTGCCCGATCCTGCTCGGTGCCAGCCGCAAGACCTTCATCGGCGCGCTGTCCAGCGAGGCTCCGGTCGAACGCAGGCTTGGCGGATCGATCGGCCTTGCGGTGCTCGGCGCAGCGCAAGGCGCGCAGATCCTGCGCGTCCACGACGTCGCCGAAACCGTCCAGGCGCTGCGCGTCTGGCGCGGCCTGCGCGATCAGGCCCTGACGCCGGGGATGTAGGGAGGTGAAACTCCCCTCCCTGCGAGCAGGGAGGGGGTAGGGGGTGGGTCCAGCGCCAAAGGAGGCTCGATGCCTCTTTTGGCGCTCGGCGTCAGATCACGACTTTGCCGCCGGACGCGGCCCCGGGCCTCACGCCGCGTTGTCGATCCCCAGCTCACCCAGCTTGCGGTACAGCGTCGACCGCCCGATGCCGAGACGGCGGGCGACTTCGGTCATGCGGCCGCGATAATGGCCGATGGCGAGGCGGATGACGTCGGCCTCGATCGCCTCGAGCGAGCGCAGATGGCCGTTCGGCTCGTAGAGCGTGACGCCGGCGGCGTTGGCGTTCGACCCCGAAGAAGCGGCCGAATGCGGCGTGCCCGAGATGCTGTGCGTGATCGCCGGGCCGATCGCGGCCTGCGCGATCTGCGGGAAATCGGCGCGGGTCAGCGCGGCCCCGTCACAGAGCACGGCGGCACGGAACAGCGCGTTCTGCAACTGGCGGACGTTGCCCGGCCACGGATAGGTCATCAGCAGCGCCATCGCGTCGTCGGTAATGCCGAGGCCACGCAGGCCCGGCTGCTGCGCGATGCGCGCGAGCAGATGGCGGACCAGCGCCGGGATGTCGCCCGCGCGTTCGCGCAGCGGCGGGATCGTCACCTGGACGACGTTGAGCCGGTAATAGAGATCCTCCCGGAAGCGGCTGGCCGCCACTTCCTCGAGCAGGCGGCGGTTGGTCGCCGCGATGACGCGGACATCGACCTGCCGGGTCGAACGGCTGCCGAGCGGCTGGATCTCGCCCGACTGGAGAACGCGAAGCAACTTTACCTGGGCCTCGAGCGGAAGCTCGCCGATCTCGTCGAGGAAGAGCGTGCCGCCATCCGCCGCCTGGAAGCGGCCGATATGGCGGTCGAAGGCACCCGTGAAGGCGCCGCGCTCATGCCCGAACAGCTCGGATTCGATGAGATTGTGCGGGATGGCGCCGCAATTGACGACCATCATGGGGCGCTTTGCGCGTGGGGAGGCGGCGTGGATCGCGTCGGCGACCACTTCCTTGCCGACGCCGCTCTCGCCCTCGATCAGCACCGGCACACGGGCGCGGGCCGCCTTGGCGGCGATGGCCAGCGCCGCGCGGAATTCCGGCGCGGAGCCGACGATCTCGTCGAAGCCGAGCGCCTGGGTGATCTTCTCCGACAGCGGGCGCAGCTCGCCGGCGGCGGCGCGCGGCGCGATCGCGGCATCGAGCGCCGCGAGCAGGCGGTTGGGCGCGATCGGCTTGACGATGAAGTCGCTGGCCCCGGCGCGCATCGCATCGACCGCGATCGCGACCGAGGTCTGCGCGGTCAGCATCACGATCGGCACGGTCGGCTGTGCCGCACGGATCGCCGCGATCATCTCGGCGGCGTCGGCTTCCGGTTCGGAATGATCGATCAGCACGCATTCGATCGGCAACTGCTGCGGCCCCGTCAGCAGCGCCATCGCGCTCTCGGTATCCGGCCGGACGATCATCTTCCATCCAGCCCGCGCGGCGATCGCGCCGGTCAGGCGCGCCTGCGCCGGCTCGTCGTCGATCAGCAACAGCGCCCGTGCGATATCCTGCGGCATCTCAACCCCATCCCGTTCCCGGACACCGCTTCTACGGATGCGAGGTAAAGACGGACTTAAGCGTCGAAACGATGACGATCGATGTCATCGCCGTGACATGGTGTTTCGGCGGGACGGACGGTTGACCGGCCGGCGGGCCCACCGGATAGGTGCTCGATGCACCTCAACCACGATCCCGCCTCGCCCGCGTCAGCGCCCATCTCCTTCGACCAGTTCCTGGCTGTCGACATCCGCGCCGGCACGATCGTCGCGGCGGAGCCCTATCCCGAGGCGCGCAAGCCGTCGATCAAGCTGGTGATCGATTTCGGCGCGGCGATCGGACGCAGGAAGTCGTCGGCGCAGATCACGGCGCATTACATGCCCGAAGACCTGATCGGGCGGCAGGTCGCCGCCGTCGTCAACTTCCCGCCGCGCCAGATCGGCAAGTTCCTGTCCGAAGTGCTGACCCTGGGTTTTCCGGACGAAGCGGGCGACGTCGTGCTGGTCAGCCCCGAAAGACCGGTGCCGAACGGCGGTCGACTGTTCTAGTTCGGGCCAGATCGCAGGACGAGCATGTCGCGGCGGCATCACTTTACCGGCGATCGCATTCCATCTGCCGAAACGGAGCGGGAAGACATTGCCCCGTCGCCTCATGCCGTCCAATAGGTTGAATCTATAGGGGCGGGGGATTGTCGATGGCGTCTGTGGCGTTGCAAGAAGGACAAGCGGAACTTGCGAAGCGCGACCGGCTGGTCATTCTCGCTTCCTCGCTCGGCACATTGTTCGAATGGTATGATTTCTTCGTTTACGGCACGCTCGCCGTCCTGATCGCGAAGCTGTTCTTTCCTTCCGCCAGCGAAACGGCAGGCTTTCTGCTGGCGCTGGCCACTTTCGGGGCCGGTTTCGGCATCCGGCCGCTCGGCGCGGTGCTGTTCGGCTATCTGGGCGATAGGCTGGGGCGGAAATACACCTTCCTCGTAACCATCACGCTGATGGGCGTGGCGACCGCCGCCGTCGGGCTGCTGCCGACCTACAGCCAGATCGGCATCGCCGCGCCGGTGCTGCTCGTGATCTGCCGGCTGGCGCAAGGGCTGGCGCTGGGCGGCGAATATGGCGGTGCCGCGATCTACGTGGCGGAACATGCCCCGCGCAACCGTCGCGGCTTCTACACCAGCTTCATCCAGGCCAGCGTGATCGGCGGCTTCCTGCTCAGCCTCGCGGTGGTGCTCGCCTCCGGCCTGCTGGTCGACAAGGCGGAATGGGAGGCATGGGGCTGGCGCATCCCGTTCCTGTTCTCGCTGCTGCTGCTCGCCATATCCTTGTGGATCCGGCTCAAGCTGAAGGAGAGCCCGGTCTTCAAGGCGATGAAGGAAGCCGGCGAAATCGCGCGCAATCCGGTGCGCGAGAGTTTCGATAGTTGGCCCAAGATCCGCATGGTGCTGGTCGCGCTGTTCGGCATCTGCGCGGGCTTCACGGTGATCTGGTACACCGCGCAGTTCCAGGTGCTCTATTTCCTGCAGAGCGCGCTTCGCATCGAGGATTCGGCGGCGCGGCTGATCGTCGGCATCGGCGCGATCTTCAGCCTGTTCTGGTTCATCCTGTTCGGCTGGCTGTCCGATCGCTGGGGGCGCAAGCGGCTGATGGTGATCGGGTACGCGCTCAGCATCGCGCTGCTGTTTCCGCTGTTCCACTGGATGGCGGCGGTCGGCAATCCCGATCTGGCAGAGGCGCAGGCGCGCGCGCCGATCGTGGTGACCGGCAGCGACTGTTCCTTTGACCCCTTCGCGACCGACGGCCAGGCGACCGCCTGCGGCAAGGTGCTCGACATCCTGTCCAAGCGGGGCCTCGCCTATGACACGCGCGATGCCGAGGGCGATGGCGCGCCGGTGCTCACGATCGGCCGCGAGACGATCGACCCGTCGGACACCGCCGCGCTGGATGCCGTGCTGGTCGAGGCTGGATACCGGCTCGAGAAATCCTCGCCGCCGGTCGAGCGGATCTGGAAGATCGTCGTGGCGATCGTGGTCATCGGTTTCCTCTCCGGCATGACCTACGGCCCGGTCGCGGCCATGCTGGTCGAGCTGTTCCCGGCGCGGGTGCGCTACACCTCGATGTCGGTGCCCTATCATATCGGCACCGGCTATTTCGGCGGCTTCCTGCCCTTCATCAGCCAATACATCGTCGCCCGCACCGGCGATCCCTTCGCAGGCCTGTGGTACACGATCGCGGTCGTCGCGGCGGCACTGGTGGTGGTCGTGCTGTGGCTGCCGGAAACGGCGGGCAAGGAGCTGGAGTAGGTTGGGCCAAAAGCACTCGGACCGGTTCCAGCAGGTAGCTGGACTCGCGGGGCAGCCAACGCCGGTGCGCCGTCTCGGCGCGGCCTTCATATCGGCTGCGCTGGTTCTCGCCATGAGCGCTCTGGTCTTTGTAAGCGGCCCGGATGTTGGGTTCGGAGTTTTCATCTCTGTGGCGGGTGTTCTGGCGATCGTAGCCGCTGCCGCTGCTGCGTTATCGAAGCTGGGAATGGTCATCAGCTATGGCACGTTGGCCGTAGTCTGGCTTTTTCTGGAGGGTCTCGTCGCGGCCATAGCTGTAGCGATCAGCTGCATCGGCTGAAGGCCTGCCGAGGCGTTCTCAACTCGACGCCGGCCGCCTTCGCCGCTATCGCGCCCTCGTGCTTCCCGATGTGCTTCCCCTCCGCCTGACGATCGACCGCGCCGCGCTGGCGGACAACTGGCGCTGGCTCGCCACGATGAGCGGGCGGGCGGCTTGTGGCGCGGCGGTCAAGGCCGATGGCTACGGGCTGGGCGCGGTCGAGGCGGTGCGCGTGCTGGCCGAGGCCGGATGCCGCGACTTCTTCGTCGCGAGCTGGGCCGAAGCGGCGGCACTGGATGCCGTGGCCGACGGCGGCTGGCCAGAAGGGCTGTCGCTCTCCGTGTTGCACGGCCTGCGCGCCGAGGACATGCCCGCCGCGCTGGCGAGCTGGGCGCGTCCCGTGCTCAACAGCGTCGAGCAGGTCGCCCGCTGGCGCAGTGCCGCGCCCGAACGGCCGTGCGACGTGATGGTCGACACCGGCATGAACCGGCTGGGGCTCACGCCCGAACAGGCGCGCTCCGGCCTGCTCGACGGTCTCGCGGTCGATACGCTGCTCAGCCATCTAGCCTGCGCGGACGAGCCCAATCATGCGCTCAACGAACGGCAGCTCTTCGCCTTTCGCACACTGAAGGGACTGGTGCCCGCGCGGCGATACAGCCTCGCCAATTCGGCCGGCGTCTGCCTGGGCCAGCGTTTCGCATTCGGGCTGACGCGTCCCGGCCTCGCGCTCTACGGTGGCGTGCCGGTGCCGGGCGATGCCGTGCAGGAGGCCGGCATCCGCAGCGTGGCACGGATCGAGGCACAGGTGCTGCAGCTGCGCGACGTGCCGGCCGGGCTGTCGATCGGCTATGGCGCGACCCATGTCTCGCCGGGCGAGCGGATCGCGATCCTCAACATCGGCTATGCCGACGGCTATCTGCGCGGCTTTTCCGGCACGGGCATCGCCCTGGCCGATGGAAAGCCGCTGCCGGTCGTCGGGCGGGTGTCGATGGACCTGATCGCGGTTCGCGTCGACGGCGCGGACGTGGCCGAAGGGGACTGGATCGGGATCGATTATCGACTGCCAGAGGCGGCCCGCCGGTCCGGCCTGTCGCAATATGAGTTGCTGACCGGGCTTGGCCATCGCTATCAGCGTCTCTGGACATGACCGAAGGCATCGCAATCCAGATCATCCGCCCCTTCGCCGCGATCGGCGCCGCGTTCATATCGGTGCTGGCGACGGTCGGGCGCGTCGCGCGCTTCGCCTTCGTGGCGCTGCTGCGCGGGCTGACCCCGCCCTATTATCCCGCGCGACTGTTCGCGCAGCTGATGCAGATCGGCTGGTACTCGCTGCCCGTCGTCGGCCTGACCGCGATCTTCACCGGCGCGGCCCTGGCGCAGCAGACCTTCACCGCCGGATCGCGCTTCAACGCGACGTCGACGGTCCCGGCGATCGTGGTGCTGGGCATGGTGCGAGAGCTTGGCCCGGTTCTGGTCGGCCTGATGGTCGCGGGCCGGGTCTCCTCGGCGATGGCGGCGGAGCTTGGCACGATGCGTGTCACCGAGCAGCTGGACGCGCTGTCCACCCTCAACACCGATCCCTATCGATACCTCATCTCGCCACGGCTGTTCGCCTCGGTGATCGCGCTGCCGGTACTGGTGCTGCTCGCCAATGCGATCGGTATCCTGGGGGGCTACGGGATCTCGGTCTACAAGCTCGGCTTCAACGGCGTCAGCTATCTCGACGTCACGCGCCGCTTCCTCGAATCGAGCGATATCGCGATGGCGCTGGTGAAGGCGGGCGTATTCGGCTTCTCGATCGCGCTGATGGGTTGCTACAACGGTTTCCATACCGGGGGCGGCGCGGCGGGCGTCGGCAAGGCGACCACCGATGCGGTGGTATCGGCCTTCATCCTGATCCTGCTGTCGAACCTGATCATCACTCTCGTGGCGTTCGGCTGAACGATGGCGGACAGCATTCCCAAGATCCAGCTGGCCGACGTGGCGAAGAGCTTCGCGGGGCGCGTCATCCTCGATGGCGTCAACCTGACGATCGATCCCGGTGAATCGGTCGCGATCATCGGGGGATCGGGCACCGGCAAGTCGGTGACGCTCAAATGCATCCTCGGCCTGATCCGGCCCGATGCCGGATCGATCCGGATCGACGGGGAGGAGATGGTCGGCGCATCCGCGCGCCAGGCCGACCGACTACGGCAGAAGTTCGGCATGCTGTTCCAGGGCGGCGCGCTGTTCGATTCGATGCCGATCTGGCGCAACGTCACCTTCGGGCTGACGCGCGGCCGCGTCGGGGACAGCACGCGCCTGCGCCGGATCGCCACCGAGAATCTGGAACGCGTCGGGCTCGACAGCAAGATCCTGAACCTGCGGCCCGGCGAGCTTTCGGGCGGCATGCAGAAACGTGTCGCGCTAGCCCGGGCCATCGCCCCGCGCCCGGACATCATCTTCTTCGACGAGCCCACCACCGGCCTCGATCCGATCCGCGCCGACGTGATCAACGACCTCATCGTCAGCCTCGTCGACGATCTCGGCGTCACGGCGCTCACCATCACCCACGACATGGCCTCCGCGCGCAAGATCGCGCACCGGGTGGCCATGCTCTACCAGGGGCGGATCATCTGGCACGGTCCGCGCGACCGGCTGTATGATTCGGGCAACCCTTATGTGAACCAGTTCGTTCAGGGTCGTGCCGACGGCCCGATCCAATAGGCGTCGTTTTGCCACTGCCCCAGCCAGGAGATCCTGCGATGCTCAACCGTTCCGCCCCCAACGTCACGCTCAAGACCCGGGTTCGCGACGAAAGCGTCGAAGGGCCCAATCCCTTCCGCTGGGAGGACGTCTCGACCGGCGACCTGTTCCAGGGCCGGCGCGTCGTCGTCTTCGCATTGCCCGGTGCCTTCACCCCCACCTGCTCGACCGAACAGTGCCCGGCCTATGAGCGCAGCTATGACGACCTGAAGGCGGCCGGGGCGGACGAGGTCTATTGCCTGTCGGTCAACGACGCCTTCGTGATGTACCAGTGGGGCCGCCATCTCGGCCTGAGCAAGACCAAGCTGCTGCCCGACGGATCGGGCGACTTCACGCGCCGCATGGGCATGCTGATCAAGAAGGATCACCTTGGTTTCGGCGAGCGCAGCTGGCGCTATTCCATGGTCATCGACGACGGCAAGATTGTCGCCTGGTTCGAGGAACCCGGCATCAATGACACCGGCGCTGACGAAGACCCCTATGGCGAAAGCGCGCCGGAAAAGATCCTCGAATGGCTGGAGGCCAATCCGGCAGCTTGACCGCCGACTTCCCCGCGATCGTTGATCCTTATCAATACGATCGCGGGGAACCGACAATGTTTCCGAATTGTTTTGTCGCCATCATCCCATCGTGAGGATTTATGGCGACGCGATCCCTCTTCGACGCCGCGCCCGCGCGCGTATCTCAGTTTCGTACCGACAGTTTCCAGCGCGGCCTCGCCAGATGGAACCGGCAGCGTCTCGCGCCCGGCTTTCCGGAGAGCGGGTGGACCGAGGCGCTGGATCGCGATCTGAGGATGACCCGGCTGGAGGGTGGCTTCATCGAGGAACTGCGTTCCGAAGTCGCAGAACGGGCCGCCGCCGCGCCGACCGATCCCGATGGCTTCGTCGCCTGGTTCGAGGAATTGAAGGAGGTCGGTCCGGGGCAGGGCGATCCTCTGTTCCCCTGGCTGGCCGAGACGGCGGACAGGGATGAACTCCGTTGGTTCTTCGAGCAGGAAGCGGCGGGCGAAGCCGGCTTCGACGATCTCGTCGCCTATACCCAGGTCAAGTTGCCGGTTCGCGCAAAGCTGGAGCTCGCGCGCAACTATTGGGATGAGATGGGGCGCGGCAATGCACGCGGCATGCACGGACCGATGCTCGACGCACTGGTCGAAACGCTCGCTGTCGATCCGATGATCGAACGGACGGTGTGGCAGAGCCTTGCGCTTGCCAACGCCATGACCGCCATGGCCACCCAGCGACGCTACGCCTGGCATTCGGTGGGCGCGCTCGGCGTGATCGAACTGACCGCACCCGGCCGATCGGCCTGCGTGGCGGCGGGGCTGCGTCGCGTCGGTCTCAACGACCGCGAACGCCGCTATTTCGATCTCCACGCCGTGCTCGACATCAAGCACAGTGCCGACTGGAATCGCGAGGCGCTTCGCCCGCTCGTCGAAGAGGATCCCCGTCGTGCCACGGCGATGGCAGAGGGTGCCCTTATGCGGTTGTTGTGTGGGGAAAGCTGCTTCGATCGCTATCGCCAGGAACTCTGGGGGCAGGCCTGACGAAGCAGAGGATAGTGCCCGTCGCCTCCGTCTACTCAGCAGCGGTTAATCGCGGATGCGCCACATACCGGCGCAGAGAAAAGGAGGCGCATATGCGTTTCACGACATTGGCGCTCGCCGGCGCGCTGTTGATGGCCGGCACTGTGACATCCCCTGCGATCTCGGCCGAAAAGCCGAAGGGCGAGGCGGCACTGCAGAAGGTGCTGGAAGGCCGCGTGGCGGGCAAGCCCGTCGACTGCATCCAGCTCAACACGATCCGGTCGAGCCGGATCATCGATCGGACGGCGATAGTCTACGAGGCGCCGGGTGGCGTCCTCTACGTCAACCGGCCGCGATCGGGCCAGCAGTCGCTGACCGACTGGAACGTGCAGGTGACGCGGACGCAGAGCTCGCAGCTCTGCAGCATCGATACGGTGCGGATGGTCGACCGGACCTCGCAGATGTTCGCCGGTTCGGTCTTCCTCGGCGAGTTCGTGCCCTACACCAAGGTCAAGCCCGTCAAGGCGATCTGACCACATGCTGTCAGGGCGGAGCGCCGGGATACCCCGCGTTCCGCCCCGATAGCTGGATCAGCGCTCGATGGTGACGGCGATGCCCATGCCGCCGCCGATGCAGAGCGTCGCGAGTCCCTTCTTCGCATCGCGCTTGCCCATTTCGTAGAGCAGCGTCGTCAGCACGCGCGCGCCCGACGCGCCGATCGGATGGCCGATCGCGATCGCACCACCGTTGACGTTCACGATCTCCGGGTTCCAACCAAGCTCCTTGCCGACCGACAGCGCCTGCGCTGCAAAAGCCTCGTTCGCCTCGATCAGGTCGAGATCGGCGAGCTTCCACCCGGCCCGCTCCAGCGCGCGGCGGGAGGCAGGGGCGGGACCGATGCCCATGATCGACGGGTCGACGCCCGCCGTCGCCCAGCTCGCGATGCGGCCCAGCACGGTCGCGCCGCGCTTCGCCGCCTCCTCGGCGGTCATCAGCACCAGCGCGGCCGCGCCGTCGTTGAGGCCGCTGGCATTGGCGGCGGTGACGGTGCCGTCCTTCCGGAAGGCAGGGCGCAGGCCCGAGATGCTGTCGATGGTGACCCCGGCGCGGATATATTCGTCGTCCGAAACCACCGTGTCGCCCTTGCGGCCCTTGATGGTGACCGGCGCGATCTCGTCCTGGAACCGGCCCGAGGCGCGTGCGGCTTCGGCCTTGTTCTGGCTGCCGACGGCAAAGCCATCCTGGTCGGCGCGGGTCACCTGGTACTTGTCCGCCAGGTTCTCGGCGGTGATGCCCATGTGGTAATCGTTGAACGCATCCCACAGGCCGTCATGGACCATCGTGTCGACCAGGCTGACCGCACCCATCTTGGCACCGGCGCGCAGCATCTGCGCATGGGGCGCCATCGACATGCTTTCCTGGCCGCCAGCGACCACGATCGACGAGTCGCCCAGGCGGATCGCCTGCGCAGCCAGCGCCACCGCCCGCAGCCCCGATCCGCAGAGCTGGTTGATGCCGATCGCCGTCTTCTCCACCGGAATGCCGGCGTTGACCGAAGCCTGGCGCGCGGGGTTCTGGCCCTGCGCGGCGGTCAGCACCTGGCCCAGGATCACCTCGTCGACCTCGTCGGGGGCGATGCCGGCCTGCACGATGGCGGCCTCGATCGCGATCCGGCCGAGCTCATGCGCGGGGGTGCTGCCGAACGCGCCGAGGAAGCTGCCCACGGGCGTGCGCTTGGCGGCGGTGATGACGACGTCGGTCATGTAGCGTTTCTCCTCGAAACCGGGATGTGGCGCGCCGTTATCAGCTATTCAATGCCCGCGAAACCCATTGCCCCAGCGGCTCCCACAACGCCCGTCGCGCCCGGCTGCCGACGACCATGCCGACATGGCCGAGATCGAGATCCAGCCGGTCGCCGATGCCGAGCGCCGTCGCGTGCGGGACGATCCGGTCGCGGGTCGACGTCACCTCCAGGATCGGGCAGCCGAGCGCGTCCGGGCGGACGATCTCACCGCCGACGCGCCAGCGGCCCTGGCCGGTATCGTCGCGACCAAAGAATCCCTCGCACAGCTGGCGCGCGGCGGCTTCCGTCAGCGGCGGTCCCGAATTAGCCCAGTCCTCCAGCATGATGAAGCTCGCCGCTGCCGGTCCTGCCGGATCGAGATCGGCGAAGTCCTCGTATTTGCGCACGGTGCGGGCGGGGTCCAGCTGCCAGAAGCCGGCTTGCAGCACCTCCATGGGCAACAGGCCGATCGCGGCGGCGGTGCCGGCGGCCTGTGTCCAGAGCGCCACCATCCGGTCGCGTGCCTCGGGCGAGAAACCGTCGAAGTGCCAGGGCGAGGCGAGGAGGGCGATGCCCCGCGTCTCACGAAGCGCGGCGGCGGCCAGCGCCATGGTGCCGCCCAGGCAATAGCCGACCAGCAGCGGCGGTTCGCCCCAGCGATCGACCAGGCGATCGATCATCGGCAACAGCATCGTCTCGACATGCGCGGCCAGATCGAGCGCGCGCTCCTCCGCTGAAGGCGTGCCCCAGTCCAGCAGCAGCGCCCGTCCGCCGCATCCGGCAAGATGCCGCATCAGCGAATTCGCGGGCGCGAGATCGAGAACGTCGGGCGGATTGATCAGCGAGGGCACCACCAGGATCGGCCGTCCCGTCCCGCCATGATCGCGCAGCATCGCGCGGCCGACCTGCATGATCGCCGGCGCGGGGGGCGGTCGCTCGGCGCGCGGCGCGGCCTGGAAGGCGCGCAGTCCCCTGAGCGTCTTGACCATCCGCGACGGGTCGTTCGCGGTTTCGCTGCGCAACAGATCGAGGAAAAGCGGCAAAGGCCGCGGTCCGTGTTGCGGTGCGGAATGATTTGATGTTAGCTTTGGCGAGTCAGACATAAAGGATCGCAGCAAATGGCGAAAACGGGGACGGGGACTGAAACGGTCATCATCAAGAAGTACGCTAATCGCAGGCTCTATAATACCGAAACGTCGAGCTACATCACGCTCGACCACCTCGCCGCCATGACCCGCGAAGGCCGGGATTTCAAGGTCATCGATGCGAAGTCCGAAGAGGACATCACGCACAATGTGCTGACGCAGATCATCATGGAGGAGGAAACGCGCGGGCAGACGATGCTGCCGGTCAGCTTCCTGCGCCAGCTGATCTCGCTCTATGGCGATTCGATGCAGTCGATGGTGCCGCAATATCTGGAAGCGTCGATGGACGCATTCCGCCGCAACCAGCAGCAGTTCCGCAGTGCGATGGAAGGCGCCTTCGCCGGCGGCCCCTTCGCGGAGATCGCCAAGCGCAACATGGAGATGTTCGAAGCGGCGGCGAACGCCTTCAAGCCGGGGCAGGGCGGGCCTGCCGTTCCCGGCCAGCCGGCGTCGCCCAAGCCCGCCGGCACCGCGCCGGACGACCTCGCCCAGCTCAAGGCGCAGCTCGCCGGCCTGCAGGATCAGATCGACAAGATGAGCAAGTGATTGCCGGCGGCTTCGGGCGGGCTGCTGTCCGCCCGAAGCCGCTGTCACGTCGCTATTCGGGCTTCACGAACTTCAGCGTGAAACGGTCGCTCTCGCCGATTGCGGCGTACTTCGCCTTGGTGGCATCGCCCTCGGCATAACCCGGCGGCAGGGTCCACACGCCCTTCGGCCAGTCGGTGGTGTCCTTGGGATTGGCATTGACCTCGGATTCCGCCGCGAGCTTGAAGCCGGCGGCTTCGGCCAGGCGGACGACGGTCGACTTCTTGATATAGCCGCTCTCCTTCTTCCGCGCGACATCGGCGCTTTCGGGCAGCCGGTGGTCGACGACGCCGAGGACGCCGCCGGGCTTGAGCGCCTTGTACATGTCGGCGAAAACCTGTGCGGCGGCGGCATCGCCGGCCATCAGGAAATTGTGCACGTTGCGGAAGGTGACGACGACATCCGCCGTGCCGGCCGGTGCGATCTCCGAAACCGCCTTGGGGTCCAGCACGGTCAGGTGCACCTTGTCGAACCGCTTGGGGTCGCCCTGCA
>Ga0160461_1001059_pt1 | contig 12701 bp, 12 predicted proteins | sample HID1975I_E6MG_FD_108266 | JGI IMG/M metagenome (GOLD analysis project Ga0160461, IMG submission 108266) | Enriched soil microbial communities from UW Madison campus, WI, USA - HID1975I_E6 MG | ecosystem: Environmental > Terrestrial > Soil > Unclassified | place: USA: Madison, Wisconsin...
CAGCGCGTAGTTCTGAAACACCGTGTTCAGGGGACGGTGGTGCGCGGGCAGGCGGCTGATGTCCTGACCGTCGATCAGAATGCGGCCCGATTCCGGCTTCAGAAACCCGGCTATCGCGCGCAGCAACGTCGTCTTGCCGCAGCCGCTGGGGCCCAGCAGGGCAACGAATTCCCCCTGCTGGATGTCCAGGTCGATGCGGTCAAGCGCCTGGTAGGCGCCAAAGCGCATCGACACGTCTTCGATGGTGAGCAAAGCGGACATGTTCAACCCCGGCCTAGCGCTTGCGGGCGACTTGGCGGTTCCAGGCGTCGGTAACCTCGGCGCGGCGGCTGTTGATGAGGTTCCAGTCGAACAGGCTCAAGTTCTCCACCGAGCCGTCGGCGCCCCACGGCAGCTTGCGCGCCACATCCTTCGGCACCTGCACGCCCTTGACGGCCGGCCCCAGGTACAAGCGCGTGGCCAGGCACGCGGCGGCGTCCGGCGTCAGGGCGGTGTCAATGAACTTCTTGGCGGCGGCCGAGTTGGGCGCGTCCTTGACCAGATGCAGGCGGGCGTCGGTGGCCCAGGCGCCTTCCTTGGGCACGGCAAAGCCAATGGGCAGGCCCTTGTCGATCAAGTCCCACGCACCCACGTTGAAGTGCGCGCCGATGATGGCCTCGCCGCTTTGGTAGGCGTTGCTGGCCGCGCCCGAGCTATCGAAATACAGCGCCGTGTCCAGCGCGGACAGCTTGGTGTAGAGCGGCGCCAGATTCGACGGGTCTACCCCCCAGACGCGCGCCAGGAAGAACACGAAGGGCACGCCGGACGAATTCGCGGGCGAGGGCACGGCCACCGCGCCTGCGTACTCGGGTTTCCACAAGTCTTTCCAACTGGTGGGCGCCTGCGGCACTTCCTTGGTGTTGTAGGTGATGCCCAGCGAGTAGTAGCCGGTGCTGACGGCGTAGGCCGCGTTGCCATGGCGGTACACGCCCTGGTCAATCACGTTCTTCAGGTTCGGGATGGCGGCGGGGTCCAGCGTGTCCAGCACCCCAGCCTGCTGGGCCAGCTCGCTGATGCCGCCGTCCATCCAGGCCACGTCGATCGTGGGCGCGTTCTTCTGCTGTTGCAGCTTGGCCAGCGTGGTGGTCGAGGTGCCCACTTCCGGCACCACGGTCACGCCCGTGGCCTTGGTGTAGGGGTCGGCGACGCAGGTGCGGAAAGCGTCGCCCCAATTGCCGCCATACCAGGCGACCGTGATCTTCTGCTGCTGCGCGCCTGCCGGGCCGGCCATCATTAGGCCGGCGCCCAGCAAGGCGACGCCGAGTACGCTGCGGGTAAGTGTTGCCATGTTGGATTCCCCTTGTCGCTTTGTCGATTTGTCGATTTTTCGGCTTAGTCCAGTCTGACGCAATGGAAGCGGCATAGGACATCGCCATGGATGCATCTTGGGTGACACGCGGGAAAACGAGCTTGAAGGCGCGGGACAAAAACTTGAATAATTGCGTCATGAACACCGTCGACTTCCCGCCCGCCACCGCGTCCTCCTATGACGAGGATGCCGATGCCTTGCCTCGGGAGAAACCCGCACTGAACGTCGGCATTGTGCTGATGGACCAGTTCACGCTGGCCGCCTTCGCCGGCCTGGTCGATGTGTTGCGCCTGGCCGGCGACCACGGCGGGCGCAGCCGGCAGATCCATACGTCGTGGCGTGTCATGAGCTGGGATGGCAAACCGCGTTGCGCAAGTGCCGGGCTGACCATAGACGTGGCCGACGGCCTGCCCGCGGACCCCGCCGAGTTCGACTACGTGGCGGTGTGCGGCGGCAACGACTATCACAACGGCCGCATGCCGGAACCCCTGCGCGACTGGCTACGGCTGGCGGCGGCGCGGCGCGTGCGCTTGCTGGGCATCTGCACGGGCACCTTCGCCTTGGCGCAGGCCGGCGTGGTCGGCCCGCGCACCGTCTGCGTGCATTGGAATGTGCTGGACGCCTTCCGTGAACGCTTTCCGCAGACGCGCGCGGTGGTGGACCGCTTGTTCGTGGACGAAGGCGACCTGATTTCCTGCGCGGGGTCTACGGCGGCCATTGATCTGGCCTTGTACCTGGTGGCCAGGCATTGCGGGCGCGACAAGGCCCAGCAGGCCATGCGGCACATGATGTTGCAAGGCGTGCGCCCGGGGCGTGTGCCGCAAGCGCATTTCCGCACCGATCTGTCCGGCATCCAGGACCTGCGGGTGAGGCAGGCCGCGCACTTTATCGAACAACGCATCGACAACCCGCCACCGCTGGACGCCATTGCGCGCTATGTCGGGGTGGGGCGCCGCCAGTTGGAGCGAGCGTTCAGGCTGGCCACGGGCAAGTCGCCCATGGCGTTTCAGCGGCAACTGCGCCTGGAATACGGAAGCTGGTTGTTGCTGAATAATCCTTGCAGCATCACGCAGATTGCGTTGGACTGCGGCTTTGCGGATGGCGCGCACTTCTCGCGTGACTTCCGCGCGCACTTTGGTTTGTCCCCACGGCAGTATCAGGCCCGCGGCTTGCTGGCCGTGGGCCAAGAGGGCGGCGCCGACGAATTTCCCGCCTGACCCTCGCCCTGACGCAAGGAGACGGCATGACGTATGACCTTTGGTATTGGGAGAGCATTCCCGGACGCGGCGAGTTCGTGCGCCTGGCGCTTGAAGCAGGCGGCATTCCGTACCGGGAGCGGGTGCGCGAACCGGACGCCTCGGACGAGGCCCTGATCGAAGACATGCGCGCCCCGCGTGCGCATCCCCCGTTCGCGCCGCCGTATCTGGTGGCCGGCAAGATCACGCTGGGGCAAACCGCCAATATCCTGCTTTTCCTGGGGGAAAAGCACGGCCTGGCGCCGGATTCCCTGGAGGGCCGGTTGTGGGTGAACCAGTTGCAATTGACCATTGCCGACATGGTGACCGAGGCCCACGACACCCACCATCCCATTTCGGCAAACGATTACTACGAAGACCAGAAAGAGGAAGCGGCCCGGCGCGCTCGGGCTTTCCGGGAAGAGCGCATTCCAAAATTCCTGGCCTATTTCGAGCGCGTGCTGGCCGGGTCGTCCGCGTGGCTCGCGGGGGGAGACGGCTGGACCTACGTGGACCTTTCGCTTTTCCATTTGGTGGATGGGCTGCTGTACGCATTTCCGAAGCGCATGGGCACGGTGGCGGCGCATTATCCGAACGTCATGGCATTGCATGCGCGGGTCGCGGTGTTGCCGGCGTTGCAGCCCTATTTTTCCAGCGGCAGGCGGCTGCCCTTCGGCGAATGCATATTCCGCCAGTATCGAGAACTGGATGCGCCGTGAGTTAAGTGGCTACTATTCGCATTAATAATTAGGGCCAGTTCTGGTGGCGGAACTGGCCCTTTTGATTAATGCGCAGCGAGGCTAAACGTGACTTTGTGGTAACCCAAGTTCACCGCAGGTTATACCGGGTTTATACGGAGAGAACAACTCCCTATAAATGACTTTTATGTCATGGAATTCAATTTTTTTTCACGGAGCACGAGTCAATAGGTTGAGAAACGTACATTTATAGGATTAATATTTTCGACTGGATACATTCTGCAGGGTTTATCTTCTTTATCGGTTTCGTCGCCGTTGGGGCGACGGATAAAAAAGGTGGTGCATGCGGCGTGGCGTGCATTGCTTGGCTTGGGTTGGGACGCGCCACTCAGGTCTGCTTTGAAAATACCCCTTTGGTCATTGTCAGCAACTTCGTCCCATCCCTGGCAGGAGACGCCACTATGCAATGGACTACATTCAGCCGGTTGTTCCGTGGAAATCGCGGTATGCAGAAGGCCGATCTATACGGTCAGATATCCGCCATTCACAAGGCGCAGGCCGTGATCGAATTCGATCTCCAGGGCCATGTGCTGACGGCGAATCAGAATTTCCTGGACACCATGGGATATTCCCTGGACGAAGTGCTGGGTCAGCATCACGCCATGTTCATCGACCCGGTTGAGCGCGAATCCGCGGAATACGCGGCGTTCTGGCACAAGCTGGGGCAGGGGGCATACGACGCCGGACGTTATCGCCGCGTTCGTAAAGACGGCAGCGATGTCTGGCTGCAAGCCTCTTACAACCCCATCTTCGATAAGCGCGGGCAACCGCTGAAGGTGGTGAAGTACGCCACCGACATTACCGACCAGCAACATCGCCAGGCCGACACCGAAGGGCAATTGGCGGCGATATCCAAAGTGCAGGCGATTATCGAATTTGAACTCGACGGCACCATCATCCGCGCCAATGAGCTGTTTTTGAAAACCGTGGGCTATCAAGCCTCGGAAGTGGAAGGCCGCCACCACAGCATGTTTGTGCGCCCGGAAGAGGCGCGCGGCGCGGCCTATAAGGAATTCTGGCGCAAGCTGCGCGCCGGTGAATACGACACCGGGCAATATCTGCGCATCGGCAAGAATGGCCGCCAGGTGTGGATCGAAGCCAGCTATAACCCCATCTTCGATGCCGAGGGCCGGCCGTTCAAGGTGGTGAAATTCGCCACCGACATCACCACGCGCTTTACCGCCGCGCAGACGCTGAGGGTAGCGGTGCAGGGCTTGACGGAAAACGCCGAGCGCGCGAGCCAGGCCAATGCCCTGGCGCTGGACGCAAGCCAGATTGCCGAGCAGGGTGGCAAGACCGTGCAGGGCGTGGTGCGCACCATGAGCGCCATCACCGAAAGCTCGCGCCGTATTTCCGAGATCATCGGCGTGATGGACGGCGTCGCCTTTCAAACCAACATCCTGGCGTTGAATGCCGCCGTGGAAGCGGCACGGGCCGGCGCGCATGGCAAGGGGTTTGCCGTGGTCGCGGCCGAGGTGCGCAGCCTGGCGCAAAGCAGCGCCGCGGCCGCCAAGGAAATCAAAGGCCTCATCACCACGTCGGTCGAGCAGATTGAAAGCGGGGCGGGCCAGGTTCAATCGGCGGGCGCCACGATGGAAGACATCGTGGCGTCGTCGCGCCGGGTTACCGAGATCATGGCGGAAGTGGTGAATGTGTCGCTTGCCCAGTCGGCCAAGCTGGGCGGCGTGACGGAAGACATCACCAAAATGACCGCCGAAGCCGAACAGACGTTGCGGGCCACCCAGGCAGCGGCCGATGCGCTGGAGGCGCGCCAAGCCCGCCAGCATCCCGTGGTCAAGCCGGTAACGGCCTCGGTGCGAGCCAGGCAGGCGGCCAATACCCCGCTGCCCCCGCCGCCGGTTTTGGAATATGTGCGGTACTGAGTGTGTGGCACCCGCGTGTGCGGCACTGAGCGTGCGGCACTGAGCGTGTAGTACTGAGCCCCACGCGAGTGCGCTATAAAGACGGTTCTGTTTGAATCCCAGGCCTGGGCCGGACCCTTACCGCCCAGGCCGATTTTTTTGCCGCCACCGTCCATGACTGAATCCGAAGCCCTGGCTCTTGCCTCGCACCGCCACTACAAAGGCGGCCTCTACCTGTATGTGGGCACGGCCCGCCACTCTGAAACCGAAGAGTCGATGGTGGTGTACGAACATTTGTGGCCGCACGAGCGTGGCCTGTGGGTGCGGCCCGCGTCGTTGTTCTTCGGTCAGTTGGCCGACGGCTCGCCGCGCTTCGCGCCCTTGCGCGCGGGGCAGTGACGCCGTGACTTTCTATAACCGGCGCCCGCGCACGGGCACTGCGACGTCACGCACGGCAGGCAAGCCCACCCAAGCGTCGGCGGCGTTGACGTCGGCCTTGCAGGCGCTGCGTGGCCCCTTCATCGTGGCCGACTTGGAAACCACCGGCCTGTCCACCGCCACGTGCGAGATCCTGGAATTCGCGGCGGTCCGCGTCGAGACCTGCGGCACGTTGGCGCGCGAGTACACGCAGGTAGTGCGCACGGCCTCGCCCGTGCCGTCCTTCATCACCCGGCTGACCGGCATCACGCAGGCCGAAGTCGATCGTCATGGGGTGCCGGTGATGCAGGCGTTTTCGTCTTTCCTGGCGTTTGTCGAAGACTTGCCGGTGTTCTTCCACAACGCGTCGTTCGACCGGCGCTTCCTGGGGGCTGCAGCCGATCGGACGGGGCTGCCGTTTCTGAATCCTACGCACTGCACCTTGGCGCTGGCGCGGCGCGCCTGGCCGGAATTGCCTTCGCACAAGCTGGATATCCTGGCCCGCCACGTGGGCGCTTCGAACCCCACTCACCGGGCGCTGGCCGATGTGCGCACCACGGTCGCCGTGGCCCTGGCGGCCAACGCGCGCTTGGCCTTGGGGCAAGCCGCGCCGGCGTAGGCGTCAGATCACTTGCTGTTCGTGATGCACCAGGGGCGGCTCGACGAAGAACCCCCCGACCAGCTTGCGCCATTCCTGGAAGTCAGGCGATTCGCGGAAATCCACCATGTGGTTTTCAACCGTTTCCCAGGCAACAACCAGGGTGTAGCGCTGCGGTTGTTCGATGCTGCGGTGCAGTTCCATTCCGTGGCAGCCACGGGCACGCAGGAACAGGGGCTTGGCTTGCGCGACGCCTGCCTCGAACAGCGCTTCCTGCCCTTCGCGCACATGGATGCTGGCAATTTCCTGGATCATGACGGGGTCTCCAATGAATTGGGGCCAGGTGAGTCCTGGCCGGCCGGAGTAGTATGGCGGAAATTTTCCATATCAGCCTGACCGATGAATTCCCGAGCCGCCGTCCTGACTCGTCTTGTTGCCGTCCGCCTGCTTTGGTATGGGGCGATCGGCGCCATTGCGCTGATGGCCCTGGTGCTGCACACCCAGTTCAGTGTGGCGGTGGTGCTCTCTGCGATTGCCATCTACATTCCTTTGTCGATGCTGTGCCTGCCGCTGATGGCATGGCTGTGCATAGGCCGCGTAACGCCGTCAGCCGGGCCCGGGTTGCCTCCCGTGTGGCCGGCGTGGCTGGCCGGCGCGTTGGGCATGGCGCTGCTGGCCAGCTACCACGTGCTGGCCGACCCCGTCTTGGCGGAATACGGTTTTCTGCTGCTGTTGGTGGGAGTTGATCTTGCGTTGGCCCGCCGCGAGGTGGGGTTGTTCATCCAGGCGCAGTTCATCCGCGCGTAGTCGATACGTGCCTGTCAATACGTTCCCAGTCGATGCGCGCGTAGTGAGTCCGGACGTAGTTGCTCCACGTCATGCGACATTCGCAAACTTCTCAGTAATCCTAACGGCCATCAGCGCCTGGCCACCCCGGCGTGCGCGCTAGGCGCCTTGTCTGAGCCGCTCGCGCCTTTTGCCATCCTTAGAGTTGAACCCGCGTCCGCGCGCGGCGGCATCGCCTGCGCCTTTCATCGGCCATATGTACGGTTTGATGCGGTGCTGCTCGTCATTTTTATGCTGCGCTTCATGCGTTGCGCTCGTCCACAAAGACGCGATCGACCGTTTAGCCGATATCGACATGCCTAGGACGGAGCAATCATTCCGTACCAATACGAAAGTCCCACGCCCAGCCTTGTTGCCAGGCGCATGGCAGGACGTAGCGGTCCGCGCCGGTCGGCCACCGGCACCTGTGTATCCGCATGAAGCGGGTCAGGAGGAGCTCAAATGAAAAAGCTCGCAGCAGTCGCAGCCCTGTCATTGTTTGCCGCATCGGCTTATGCCAGTGGGCCGAACATCTCGTCCGTGTCGATCACCGGCCATGCCGGCACGATCAACGGCACGGCCTCATCCATCTCGAACGGCAGTTCGGTGGTGGCCACCCAAGTCAACGGCTATGGCTCATCCAGCCAGACCTCGTTCGGTGAAACGGGTGGCGTCGCGCAAGTGGGCGGGTCGTTCAACCATGAGGGCACGACGGTGGTGACCAGCACGCGCCAGTACGCCACCAGCGAAACCTACGGCAGCGTGTCGGGCAACGCCCCGATCATGGTCGGCGACAGCATCGCCAACGGCGGCGCCACGTTCGGACAGACGGAAACCGTGGCGTCGGCCGCGGGCACCTTCAAGGCCGCCAACATCGGCGCGTTTGGGGCGATTGGTGGGGTTGGATCGATGGGCCACGTTGGTGGCTTCAATCGCTGACCCAATTATCCGGACGGCTTCGGCCGTCCGGTCGAGGGGACATCATGAAGAAAATCGTGTTTGCAATCACGCTGTCGCTGGTGGCCGGCTCGGCCTTCGCGCAGACCAGCAATTCAAGTTCCACTACCTCTGCGACGTCGGGGTCGACCAACGCCGGCAACAACCAGGGCATTACGTTCAACTCAAGCAACGACGGCTCCAGCTCGGTGAAGACGGTGCCCCCGGTGGGTGGCCAGAGCTTCTACGGGTCGTTTTCGTCGGATAGCTGCATGGTGTCCGCCGGCGGCGGCGGCTCGGTCATTGGCTTCGGCATGAACGTGGCGGTGCCGATCGAAGACCAGAAGTGTAGTTTGCGGCGCAATTTCGAACGCACCATGCAGGCAGCGGCCTCCACCAAGGATGCCGATCGTTCGCGACGCCTGGAAACGGCGGCCATCGACATCCTGTGCCAGACGGACGACCGCACCAAGGCCGCGCTGGTGGCGCAAGGCCTGTGCACCAATCCTGCCTTGACCACGGCGGACCATCGCTTCGATACCACGGCCGTGGCGCAAGCCGCGCCGACCTCGACGGCAGCCACCGTGCCAGCCGCGCCGGTGCAGAGCCGGGTGCAGAGCCGGGTTCAGGCGCCGCCACTGGCAACCGTGGCCGCGATGCAACCGTATCCGGTGCAAACCGCGCAGACCACCGCGCTGACGTCGCCGCCCTTGCGCAACCCGCGGCTTGAACGCCAGCAGTTCGCCGACCTGTATTCGCCCGGTTGAAGAGAAGGGGGGCGGCGCCTACGCCGTGGGCGGCGGCGCCACTCCCTTGGTCTCCTGTTCCGCGCTGAACGGCGAGGGCGATGACAGCAACATCGTCGGCGGCGACGACACTTCCAGCCCGGCGTCATGCAAGCGCTTGAGGACGGTGAACAGCAGAGCGCTGCGTACCCCGTAGGCGGCGCGCGGCGACGACACGTATCCCCTGGCGTTGAAAATCAGATGCCCGTTATCAATGCCGTCCAAAAACACGTTGGGGGCGGGGGTCTCCAGCACGTCCTCATGGTCCGTGAAGGCTTGCAGGATCAGTTCGCGCACCGCTTCGGCGTCGGTCGACAGCGGCATCGGCAGCTTGATCTGCACCAGCCCAAGCGGGTTCGAGTGGGTCACGTTGCGCACGGTCTTTGTCACGAATTCCGAGTTCGGCACGATCACGGTAGAGCGGTCGCCCATCTGGATTTCGGTGGCGCGCACGTTGATGCGCAGGATGTCGCCTTCGACGCCGCCCAGCGACACCCAGTCGCCCACCTTGACCGGCCGTTCGGCCAGCAGAATCAGGCCCGACACGAAGTTCTGCACCACGGCTTGCAAGCCGAAACCGATACCCACCGATAGCGCGCTGGCGATCCACGCCACGCGCTCCAGGCCGATGCCGGCGGCTGACAACGACAGCGCAAACGCAATGACAAAGCCCGCATAGCCGAACAAGGTGGCGGCGGACAGTTGCATGCCCGGATCCAGTTCCGTTGTGGGCAGATACCGGTTCGACAACCAGCGCTTGAGCAATTTGACGCTGAGCAGCGACAAGGCCAACACCACCAGCGCTTGCAACACCGCGCCCGGGCGGATCTGCGCTTCGCCGATCGACAAGCCCTTGTGCAGTTGGTCAAAGCGCTGCACCAGGTCCATCGGACCTTCGCCAAACGGGGCCAGCAGCAAAATGATGGCCAGCAACGCGACCAGCACGCGGCCCAAGCCGGAAAGCAGCACGGCCGCCTGGTCGCGCAGGCTGGCGCCTTCACGTTCACCCTCGCGGTGCGTCGTGCCCAGCAGCGTGCTGAATCCATCCTCGATCAGTATCGCCACCAGGTAGGCGGAGGCCAGCACGATCAAGACCCACAGCGCCTGCTTGGCCAGGAAGGCGCCGAACGCGACATAGCCTGCCAGCAAGCAGGCCAGGCTCAGGACAAGAACCGTCCAGAGGATGCCCAACAGCAGCGAAATCCAGAAGGGCGCGGGCGCCTCGGTTTCCTGGATCAGCTTGCGCCGCAGGCGACGGCCGATCACCAGCACGGCGCTCATGGTCGCCATGATCAACGCGGCGACGATGCCGGTCAGCGTGATCGTCGTGGTCAGGCTGGCGTTGAGCAACACAGGCAGGCGTTCAGCCAGCCAGATCATCACTACCAGCGTGCCCAGCAGATTCGGCAGCCATTGCAGCCGCGTGGCGGCGGCATTGCTGATGGGCGGCAAGCGCCACGAGGGGCGGCTGCGGGACAGCAGCGCATTGCCAAGTCCCGAGACATAACCGCCGAAACAGACGGTGGCTACCAGCGTTGCCAGCAACGAGACCGTGTTGTCGGACAGTTGCGAATCCCAATCCAGGCCGGTGTGGATGAGCAAGGCGATGATGCCGGGCGTCGCCACCGACAACATCACTTGCGCGACGGCCAAGAACGAGCGGCGCAGCCGGCCGGGCGGCACGCGGGTGGCGGTCAGGCGAAGGATCAGTCGGCCGATCCAGATGCGCAGCGCGATGGTCAGCGCGGCGGCGCCGGCCAGCAACAGCCAGCCCCACTTCGGCGTCTGGACGACGGCGGTCGCCAGGTCATCGCCCAAGGCTTCCAGGCGCTGGAGGTCGCGCGGAAACTCTTCCTGGAATTCGGTCCAGAACTGGCCCGACAAGAATGAATCGCGACGCTCACCCAGGCGTGCCTGAAATTGCTTGCGCCGCTGTGCCGAAATCTGTTCGGCGGTCTGGCCCGCGTCCACCGACAACAGCCGCGCCAGCTTGATCTGCGCATCCAGCGCACGGCTGTTCTTTTCCAACTGCGCGCGCTGGGCAGCGACGTCGGGCGCCTCCTTGGCGCCTTCCGGTGGCACGCCCAGTTCGCTCAAGCGGGCAGTCACGCTGGCCAATTGCGGGGTCAAGGCTTCGCTGACCGCGTCGGCCTTGGACTGGATGTCAAGCGCGTCGCCACGTTGCTTGACCAGCGTGGCGTCATCGGTTTCGTCGGCGACACGCTTGCGCATGTCGTCGATCTGCTTGCGGGCCGTGGCCAACTGCGTTTCGAATTCCGCCGGGTTTTGGGGGGGCGCCGCAAAGGCGGGCATCAGGCAAAACGCCAGCAGCATCGCCGCGATCAGCGCCGCGAAAGCGGGCATGCGCGAGCGGCGCTTGCAGAAGAGCAGGAAGGGAGCGGTGTAGGTCATATTCCGGGGGCGAGTCACTCGCGTCGAGGCGGCAGCATACCAAGGCCTTGCCTTGCCCGTTGCAACAAAAATAGTGCTGTGTCCCCGGTATGTCGAGCACGGTTCGACAGCCGATAAGCGGACCGCTGTCAGGGCCATAAACAGGGGCGGATCAGTTTCAGCGGTTTAGTGGCGCTTTGCCTGGCGTGTGGCGCGCAATCCCTCTTTACGAGGCCAACGTTTGGAATCAACTCGGTCGCGCTGGCGTACCCCGTGGCACGACTTTTTTCGGCTTGCCCAGCACCGCATCGCAGACGTCCAGCCACGCCCGCGCAGCGTACGACAGGTAGCCCGATTGCAGCCAGATATGCCCCACCTCCCATTGCATGCCCGACTTCGCCAGCTTGGCGGTGCTTAGGCCGCGCGTCTTCATGCGCTGCATCAGGGGTTCGGGCAGCAGCGCCACGCCCAGGCCGGCGGACGCCATCGCGACCAGAAAGTCCCAGTGCGCGCTCTGGGCGGCGATGCCGGGTTGAAAGCCCGCGTCGGCAAAGGCCTGGCGCAAGCGGCGCGTGATGGCGAAGTCGTCGGTGGGAATCAGCAGGCGCGCATCGCGCAGGGCGCTCAAGGGCAGCGACGTCTTGCCGGCCCACGGCGCGTCGGGCGGGCCGATCACCCAGATGGGGTAGTTGCCGAACGGCTGCGCAGCCAGCCCGCCATCAGGCGCAATGGGCAGGATGGTTGCGCCGACTTCCAGTTCACCGCTGGCGACCAGGCCTTCAACCGCTTGGCCGGTGCCCTCGCGCAGCGTCAGGTGAATACCGGGGTGCAGTTCGCGAAAGCGCTTCACCACCGGCGTAAACAGCAGGTTGATCATTGGCGGAATGCCGACCTCCAGCGCGCCGCGCCGCAAGTCAGCCGTCTGGCGCAGTTCTTCGCTCAGTTGGCGCATGGTCTCCAGCACCTGCAACCCGCGCTGGTACATGACGCGTCCGGTGTCGGTGGGCCGGGCGGTGTGGCCGTCGCGAATCAGCAGCGGTGTCCCGGCCTCGTCTTCCAACTGGCGAATCATTTTGCTGACCGTGGATTGCGTCACGAACAGCGTCTTGGCCGCCTGCGTGAAGCTGGCATGCCTGACGGTTTCAACGAAATAACGCAATGCGCGCACGTCCATGGCGGCGGGTTCCTGTGGCGCAATGCGCGTGAAGGCAATTCAAACTATGAAAAAAACGACTGGATTGAATGATTTTAAGTCATTACGAGATTCAAGCGCGCGTTTCTATACTGCGGAAAATTCTTGCGGCGCGGGCGTGATACGTGCACGCCGGGATATCGGGAAACGCCGCGTCAGACGGTGTCCGGGTGCTTGCGCGGTATCGCCACGCCCGGCCGCGAGCCGTTGGCCTTTAAATCTGGAGACACCATGCATCTCGACCGTATTCGCCATCCTGGCCTGCTCGCCAAGATCACGTCCGCCGACCAGGCGGCATTGTTGATTCAGAACGGCATGACCGTGGGCATGAGCGGGTTCACCCGTGCGGGCGAC
>Ga0160461_1001061_pt1 | contig 12690 bp, 8 predicted proteins | sample HID1975I_E6MG_FD_108266 | JGI IMG/M metagenome (GOLD analysis project Ga0160461, IMG submission 108266) | Enriched soil microbial communities from UW Madison campus, WI, USA - HID1975I_E6 MG | ecosystem: Environmental > Terrestrial > Soil > Unclassified | place: USA: Madison, Wisconsin...
CATCCTCCTCGTCTTCGCGCTGGTGGGCGAGGCGTTCCTGCGCGCGCTCAGCATCAGCCTCGATGCGTTCCGGATCGCGGGCGGCGGCATGCTGTTCCTGATCGCGCTGGAGATGGTGTTCGAAAAGCGCACCCAGCGGCGCGAGCATCGCGCGCAGGAAGTGAAGGACGCGCCCGAGCACGAGGACATCTCGATCTTCCCGATGGCGATCCCGATGATCGCAGGGCCGGGATCGATCGCCACCGCGATGCTGCTCACCTCGCGTCGCGCGGGGCCGGAGGAGATCGCCGTGGTGCTGGCGGCGCTCGGCCTGATCCTGATCCTGACGCTAGCGGCTCTGCTGGCGGCCGGCCCGCTGATGCGGGTGGTGGGCCGGCGGGTGGAAACCGTGGTCAGCCGCCTGCTCGGCGTGATCCTGGCGGCGCTGGCCGTGCAGTTCGTGATCGACGGCATCAAGGGCGCATTCGGATAGCGCCGTGTTCGGGTGGCGGTTGGTGTCGTCGAGGTGATATTGGCGACGCTCGGAGACATGCCGAAACCCACCCACCCCCAACCCCTCCCTTTCCGGGAGGGGAGAAACCGGCGTCCCCGGACGCGGCTGTTGCCCCCAGATTCCTGACCCGTCTCCCCTCCCGGAAGGGAGGGGTCGGGGGTGGGTTGCCCTCCGTATCACGAATCGGCAGCCTCCTTTTACCCCCTGGCTTTCTCCGCCGCGATCCAGGCGTCGATCTGCGCTTCCAGCACATCGAGCGGAACCGCGCCCTGCCCCAGCACCGCGTCGTGGAAATGGCGCAGGTCGAATTTCTCGCCGAGCGCCGACTCGGCGCGGGCGCGCAGCGCGCGAATCCTGAGTTCGCCCAGCTTGTAGGCGAGCGCCTGCCCCGGCCAGGCGATGTAGCGGTTGACCTCGGCCTCGATGTTGGCGTCGGTCAGCGCGGTGTTGTCCTTCATGAAGGCCACCGCCTGCGCCTTGCTCCAGCCCTTGGCGTGGATGCCGGTGTCGACGACCAGCCGGCAGGCGCGCCACATCTCGTAGGAGAGGCGGCCCATCTCCTTCTCGGGCGTGTCGTAGAGGCCCATCTCGATGCCGAGCCGCTCCGAATAAAGGCCCCAGCCCTCCACGAAGGCGGTGAAGCCGGCCAGGTACTTGCGGAACTTCGGCAGGTCGAGCTCCTGCTGGAGCGCGATCTGCTGGTGATGGCCCGGAACCGCCTCGTGCACGGTCAGCGCGGGCAGCTCCCATAGGGGACGCTGGTCGAGCTTCGAGGTGTTGACGTAGTAGAAGCCCGCCCGGCCCGCATCGACCGAGCCCGGCATGTAATAGGCGGTGGTCGTGCCTTCGGCCGTCTCCGCGGGGATCGCGCGCACGCCATAGGGCAGCCGCGCCAGCCGGCCGAACAGGCCGGGCATCTTCCCGTCGATCGTCTTGGCCATCAGCGCGGCGGCCGCCATCAGCTCCTCGGGCGTCCTGGCATAGTATTTCGGATCGGTGCGCAACTGCTCGATGAAGGCCTCGCGGCTCGTCGCGCCGGCCTTCCCGGCCACCGCCTCCATCTCGGCGCGGATGCGCTTCACCTCGTCGAGGCCGATCGCGTGGATCTGGTCGGCGGTCAGATCGGTGGTGGTCTCCTGCCGGATGCGGAAGGCATAGTATTTCGCGCCGTCGGGCTGGGCCGATACGCTGGGCGATTTCCGGCAGTTGGGAGCGTAGTGCTCGCGGTAGAAGCGGTCGAACTTCGCATAAGCGGGGTTGAGCCGGCCCGTGATCAGCGCCCTTGCCCGCGCCTGCAGCGCGGCCCATTCGGCGTCGCTGGCGTCGGCGGGCTTCGGCCCCGAGAAAGGCGCGTAGAAGCGCGACTTGACCGGATCGTCGGCGATCACGCCGGTGATCGACCCCTCGAAGCCGACCATCGCCTCGCAGGGCTGGGTATAGCCGCCCTTTACCGCCTGTTCGGTGATGCGGATCATCTCGTCGTTGAGCGCGGGGTATTTCTCCAGCCGGGTGAGGTAGTTGGCGTAATCGGCCTTGCCCCGGAAGCCGGTTATGTCGGCCAGCCCCGCGATCGTCTGGTGCAGTCCTTCGCGGTTGGTGAACAGGATCATCCGCTGGCCGAAGCCATTGGCCTCGATCGCCTCCTTCAGCGAGCGTTCGAGGATCAGCTTGTTGGCGCGATCGGCGGCAGGCAGCGCAGCGGCGGGGATCGCCTTCAGCTTCTTCAGCAAGGCCGCGTTCGCCGATGCGCGGGCGTCGGCGGCGGCAAGGCCGATGTCGTCGAGCCGGTCGTCATAGCCCGGCTCGCCGACGAAGGTGGCGGTGAAGGGGCTGTCGCGCATCGTCATCGCCCAATGCTCGTCGATCAGCGCATGGAGATCGTCGACCGGCGCGGCCGGGGCGGCGCTGGCGGTGACGAGCAGGACGGCGGCGATAAGCGAGCGGCGCATGGCATTCCCCTTCCTGACCGAGGCATAGGCCTGCCGTCGCGGCCGTGGCAATCAACCATCGCGACGAAGGGAATGGACAGCTTAGTTATTGGAACATATAATGAACATATGGCCCAGCTCGATGTCCGTCAGAAGCTCGAGATCCTTGCCGATGCGGCGAAGTATGATGCGTCGTGCGCGTCGTCCGGCACGGCGAAGCGCGACAGCCGGGACGGCAAGGGGATCGGGTCGACCGAGGGGATGGGCATCTGCCATGCCTATGCGCCGGACGGGCGGTGCATCTCGCTGCTCAAGATCCTGCTGACCAACGCCTGCGTCTTCGACTGCCATTACTGCATCAACCGCAAGAGCTCCAACGTGCGGCGCGCGCGGTTCACGGCGCGCGAGGTGGTGGAGCTGACGCTGGCCTTCTATCGGCGCAACTATATCGAGGGGCTGTTCCTTTCATCGGGCATCATCCGTTCGCCCGACTATACGATGGAGCAGCTGGTCGAGGTGGCGCGATCGCTGCGCGAGGATCATGGTTTTCGCGGCTATATCCACCTGAAGACGATCCCCGATGCCGATCCGGCGCTGGTGCGCGCGGCGGGGCTGCATGCCGATCGCGTCTCGATCAACATCGAGCTGCCGACCGCGCCGGGGCTCAAGCGGCTCGCCCCCGAGAAGTCGGGCGAGCGGATCGCGGGGGCGATGGGCGCGATGAAGGCGTCGATCGAGGAGGGTCATGACGCCACCCGACGCTTCCGATCCGCGCCGCGCTATGCGCCCGCCGGGCAGTCGACCCAGATGATCGTCGGCGCGGATGCGGCCACCGATGGCGAGATCGTGACCACCGCCAGCCGGCTCTACGATCGGTTCAACCTGCGCCGGGTCTATTATTCGGCGTTCAGCCCGATCCCGGATGCGAGCGCGGTGCTGCCGCTCAGGCGGCCGCCGCTGATGCGCGAGCATCGCCTGTACCAGTCGGACTGGCTGATGCGCTTCTATGGCTTCGCGCCGGGCGAGGTGGCGCAGGCGACCGACGCGACGGGGATGCTGCCGCTCGACATCGATCCCAAGCTGGCCTGGGCGCTCAAGTTCCGCGACCGGTTTCCGGTCGACGTCAACCGCGCGTCGCGCGCGATGCTGCTCCGCGTGCCGGGGCTTGGCGTCAAGGCGGTGGATGCGATCGTCGCGGCGCGGCGCTGGCGGCGGATGCGGCTGGAGGATGTCGGCCGGCTGACGGTGTCGATCGCCAAGCTGCGGCCCTTCATCGCGGCGGAGGGCTGGACCCCGACGGCGCTGACCGACCGCGCCGATCTCGGCCGGCAGCTGCGGCCGAAGCGCGAGCAGCTGGAGCTGTTCGCGGCGTGAGGAGTGTGGCGGAACCTGGATCTCCGTTCGTGTCGAGCGAAGTCGAGACACCGGGGCAACCGGCCTGCGTGGTGTCTCGACTTCGCTCGACACGAACGGTTTGGAGGTTTCTGCAACGTCTTCCTCACGAAAAGAGGACATAGGCGTGGCGGTCGCGCGGCTTGCGACGGCGGACGACTTCGATGGCTGGCGTGCGGCCGCGCGGGCCTTCATGCTGGCCGGGGTCGGGCCGGGGGACGTGCTGTGGCAGGTCGGCGACACGGCCGACGACCTTTTCGCGCTTCCTGCCGAGGGTGTACCGGGGCCGGTGGCGGCGGGGGCCTTCGCCGTGCCGCGTGCGTTTCTGAAGCTCGCGGAAACGGTGGTGCTGCATCGCGATCCGCAGCGCTTCACCTTGCTCTATACGCTGCTGTGCCGGCTTCGGGCGACGGCGGGGTTGATGGAGGATCACGCCGATCCGCTGCTCCGCTGGCTGGAGGAGATGGCGCATCAGGTGCGGCGCGATATCCACAAGATGCGCGCCTTCCTGCGCTTCCGCGAGGTGGCGGAGGCGGATGGGGTGGCGCGCTTCGTCGCGTGGTTCGAGCCCGAGCATCACATATTGCGCGCCAATGCGGGGTTCTTCGTCCGGCGTTTCGCGTCGATGCGCTGGTCGATCCTGACGCCCGATGGCGCGATCCATTGGGATGGCCAGGCGCTGACCGAGGGGCCGGGGGCGACCCGCGACGACGCGCCCGACGGTGATCCGATCGAGGAGGTCTGGAAGACCTATTACGCGTCGATCTTCAACCCCGCGCGGGTGAAGGTGGACATGATGCTCAAGGAGATGCCGCGCAAATACTGGAAGAACATGCCCGAAACCGCGTTGGTGGCGCAATTGATCGCGGGTGCGCAGGCACGGGAGAGCGGCATGGTCAAGGCGGCGGCGGCACGGATGACCGAAGCGCGGGCGGACGGCAATGCGCTGGCCGCGTGGCAGGCGCTGGCGGGCGAGGCCTCCGAATGCCGGCGTTGCGATCTCTGGAAACCCGCGACCCGGACGGTCTTCGGCGAAGGGCCGGTCGATGCGCCGCTGATGTTCGTGGGCGAGCAGCCGGGCGACCAGGAGGACCAGGCCGGCCGCCCCTTCGTCGGCCCGGCGGGGCAATTGTTCGATCAGGCGCTGGCCGAGGCGGGGATCGATCGCGCGCGGGCCTATGTCACCAATGCGGTCAAGCATTTCAAGTTCGAGCCGCGCGGCAAGCGGCGCATCCACCAGAAGCCCGACGTGGCGGAGATCACCGCCTGCCGCTGGTGGATCGACCAGGAACGGATGCTGGTCCGCCCGGCGGTGACGGTGGCGCTGGGGGCGACCGCCGCGCGCTCGCTGATCGGCAAGGCGGTGACGATCGCGGCGACCCGCGACGCGGCGGTGATGCTGCCCGATGGCGGCGAATGCTGGGTGACGATCCACCCGAGCTATCTGTTGCGGATCGAGGACAAGGCGCGCGCGGCGGAGGAATATGTCCGCTTCGTCGAGGATCTGAGGCGCGCGGGAGAGCGGGTAAAGGCAACGCGCGATTGAGAATGGGTCGCTGACCCTACTCCGCCGCCAGCAGTTCCTCGGCGGCGCGCAGGTCGACGGACACGAGGCGGCTGACGCCGCGTTCGACCATGGTGACGCCGAACAGGCGGTGCATCCGGCTCATCGTGACGGCGTTGTGGGTGACGATCAGGTAGCGGGTCTCGGTCTCCTGCGTCATCCGGTCGAGCAGGTCGCAGAAACGCTCGATATTGGCGTCGTCGAGCGGGGCGTCGACCTCGTCGAGCACGCAGATCGGCGCGGGATTGGTGAGGAACAGGCCGAAGATCAGCGCGACGGCGGTCAGCGCCTGCTCGCCGCCTGAAAGGAGCGTGAGCGCGGCGAGCTTCTTGCCCGGCGGCTGGGCCATGATCTCCAGCCCGGCCTCGAGCGGATCATCCGAGTCGATCAGCGCAAGATGCGCCTCGCCGCCTGCGAAGAGCGTGGTGAAGAGGCGGCGGAAATGGCCGTCGACCGCCTCGAAGGCGGCGAGCAGCCGGGCGCGGCCCTCGCGGTTGAGGCTGCCGATCGATCCGCGCAGGCGGTTGACGGCCAGGCCCAGTTCCTCGCGCTCGGCGATGCCAGAGGCACGCGCGGCCTCGATCTCGGCCAGCTCGCTCTCGGCGACGAGATTGACCGGGCCGAGGCGTTCGCGATCGGCGGTCAGCCGGTCGAGCGTGGTGGATTCGGCGGCGACGTCGAGCACTTCGGCGCTGGCGAAGCCGACCTTCTCGGGCAGGACCGGGGCGGGGCAGCCGAAGCGCTCGCCCGCGATGCGGCCCATCTCGACCCGGCGCATCTCCTGATTCTCGTGCCGCGCGGCCGCGCCGGCGCGGGTCTCGCGGGCCAGGGCCAGCGCCTCGCCGGCGGCGGCGGAGGCCGCCTCGGCCTTGCGCAGCGTATCCTCGGCCGCGCGCTCGGCCGCCTGCGCCGTGGTCGCGGCGGCGGATGTGGCTTCGCCCTCGGCTTCGGCGGCGGCGATCGTGGCGCGCAGCCGCCCGGGGGTGTCGGCCAGCGTCTCGGCCTCGGCCTCGGCCTCGGCGAGTCGGCGGGCCATCTCGGTGATCCGCTTGGCCGCCTCGCCGGCGCGGTTGCGCCAGCCGGCGGCTTCGGCCTTCGCGGCCCGGGCGCGGGTGCGATCGGCTTCCAGCGCGCTGCCGAGCGCCGCACCCTCTGCGCGAAGCTCGGCGATACGCGCGCGGGCCTCGGCCGCGCGGACGCTGAGCCCGGCGACCTCGGTGGCGATCCCCGATCCGTCGGGCAGCGCGGCGACCGCTTCCTCCGCGCCAGAGGTGTCCGCACTGGCGGCGCGATGCTCGGCGTCGCTCGTCCCGATCCGGTCCTGCATGTCGGCAAGTCGTCTCGCGCGACGATCGAGCGCGGCTTCGGCGGCGTCGATCTCGCGCAGGGCGGCGCGATGGGCGGTCTCGGCGGTGCCGAGCCGGCCGCGCTCGGCGTCCACCACGCTGCGCGCCTCGGCGATGGCGGACTGGGCGGCGGCGCTGCCGGCCCGCGCCTCGGCGAACGCGGCGGCCGCCTCGGGCATCGCGGCCTCGATCTCGGCTAGGCGGTTGATGCGCACGAGCCGCTCGGCCGCCGCCGCGCCGAGATCGCGCGCGACGAAGCCGTCCCAGCGGCGCAGGCGGCCGTCGCGGGTGACGATCCGCTGGCCGACCGCGAGCGCGGCACCGTCATCCTGCTCGACCACCGCGACCTGCGCAAGGCGGCGGGCGAGTTCGGGCGGGGCGGTGACATTAGCGGCGAGCGGCGTCGCGCCCGTCGGCAGCGGGGGATCGCCGGCCTGCGCCTCCGCGCCGATCCAGCGCCGCGCGGCTTCCCCGCCGATGCCGGCATCGAGATCGTCGCCGAGCGCGGCGGCGAGCGCGCGTTCATAGCCGGGCGCGGCGCGGATGCGATCGAGCACGCGATCGCGCGCCGCGCCGCCGGCCGCGATCGCCTTGCCCAGCGCCTTCGCCTCCGATTCGAGCGCGGAGAGCGCGGCACGCGCGGCGGAGGCGGCGCTCTCGGCCGCGTCGCGCGCCTGCGCGGCGGCTTCGCGCGCGGCTTCGGCGGTGGCGATGGCGTGGCGGGCGGTCTCGGCCCCGGTGGCGGCGGCGTCGCGCGCGGCGGCGGCGGTCGCCCGCGCGGCTTCGAGCGGCTCGACCGCGCCGATGGCCGCGTGTTCGGCGGCGAGACGCGATCGTTCGCGATCGGCACGTTCGAGGCGCTGGCGGGCGGCGGCGAGGGCGGCCTGGCGGACCCGGGCATCGGCCTGCTGCGCGGCCTGGGTGGCGAGCGCCTGCGACAATGCGACCTCGGCATCGCGGCCCGCGCTTTCGGCGGTGGCGAGGCGTTCGGCCATGCCGCCGCGCGCGGCCTCCGCCTCGGCGATGCGGCGATCGAGCGCCAGCCCCTCTTCGCGCAGCCGCTCGATCGCCTCGGCGGCGTCATGGGCCAGCGCACCCTCCCGCTCGCGATCGGCGGCCAGCGTCTCGCGGGCACGGGCGATCTCGGCGATGCGGCGCTCGGTGGCGGAAAGGTCGGCGCGCAAGCCGGCGAGGCGATGGCCGATCGCGGTCGCGGCGTCGCGTGCGGCCTGCGCGGCGGCGCGGGCCTCGGCGAGCCGGGTGGTCGCGTCCTGCTGCCAGGCGGCGGCGGCGCGCTGGGCCTCGCCGGCGCGGATCACCGCGCCCTCGGCGGTCTCGGCCTCCTTCTTCGCGGCGTCGGCGGCCTGCGCCGCCTCGCGCCAGCGGGCGTAGATCAGCCGCGCCTCCGCCAGCCGGATCTGGTCGCTGAGCTGGCGATAGCGCTCGGCGGCGCGCGCCTGGCGACGGAGGGACGCGATCCGGCCCTCCATCTCGACCATCAGCTCGTCGAGCCGGGCGAGGTTCGCCTCGGTCGCGCGCAGCTTCTGCTCGGCGTCCTTGCGGCGGACATGCAGCCCGGCGATGCCGGCCGCTTCCTCCAGCATCTGGCGTCGCTCGGCGGGCTTGGCGGCGATGATCGCGCCGATCCGGCCCTGGCTGACCAGCGCGGGGGAATGCGCGCCGGTGGCCGAATCGGCGAAGATCAGCGCGACGTCCTTCGCGCGCGCGTCACGCCCGTTGATGCGATAGGCGGAGCCCGCGCCGCGCTCGATCCGCCGGATCACCTCGAGCTCGCCGCCCGTATCCTCCGGCCGTTCGGCGGCGAGCGTCACTTCGGCGAAGTCGCGTGCCGGCCGCGTCGTCGTGCCGGCGAAGATCACGTCCTCCATCCCGCCGCCGCGCATCGACCGGGCGGAGCTTTCGCCCATCACCCAGCGGATCGCCTCCAGCAGGTTGGATTTGCCGCAGCCATTGGGGCCGACGACCCCGGTCAGCCCCGGCTCGATGCGCAGCTCGGCCGGGTCGACGAAGCTCTTGAAGCCGGAGAGCCTGAGGCTGCGGAACTTCACGGGCGGTCAGTTCCTCCCGCGGGCGGGAGGAACGTCGTTCACAGCGCCTCGCGGATCTGCGGTTCGAGCGACGCCCAGTCGGCACCGTCGATCTTCTTGCCGTTCAGGATGAAGCTGGGGGTTCCCTGCAGCTCATAGTCCTTCACCGCCTTGTCGCGCATGTCGATCAGGGTCTGCTGCGCCTTGGGATCGAGCAGGCAGGCCTTGGCCTTCTCGCCCGGGATGCCACGGAGGCGAACGAACTGATCGAGCCCGCCGAATTCGGCGAGGGCGGCGAACTGCTGCGCGGAGGGGAGCGCGCCGATCCGCTGCTGGGTCGGCTGGTCCATCGTCTGGAAGCGGCCGAGGACGGCTTCCTGTTCGCCCAGCAGCTGTTCGGTCAGCTTGAAATAGGCGGCCGGGCCGCCGCAGCGCGCGAGCAAGGCGGCGGAATAGTCAACCGGATCGCGCACAAAATTGCGGACTTCCAGGCTGACATGACCGTTTTTGACGTAGCTGTCGCGCAGCGCGGGAACGCCGGTCTTGGCGAAATCGGCGCAGTGCGAGCAGGTGAGCGAGAGATATTCGACCAGCTTCACCGGCGCATCGGGATTGCCCATGACGAAGCCGCCATCGGGCGTGGCGGAGATCACATCGGTCCACTGCTGGCCGGCGGGAGCGGGGATCGGCGGGGTCGAGACCGGGGCGACGGCGGCCGCCTCGGCCACGTTCGATCCGGTTTCGGCGGTGTTGGTGGTGGCGTCGTCACCACCGCAGGCCGCGACCAGCAGGGCGAGGCCCGCCGCACCGACGCGCCAGTTCAGTCCGCGCGCGTTCGTTTCACGCCTATCCGATCCGAGATGCCAGTTGGTCTTCGTCACGCGCAACAACCTCCTTCGAGAATCACTTCGCCAGCGCCTCGCGCAGCCGGGGTTCGAGCGTGGCCCAGGTGTTGGCGTTTTCCACCGCCACGCCGTTGATCAGGAAGAACGGCGTGCCGCCGATCTTGCGTTCGCCCCAGGCCTCGTTCGCCATGGCGGAGACGCGTTCCTGTTCCGGCTTGTTGGCGAAGCAGCCGGGCAGCCTGGCAGGGGCGACGCCGGCCAGCGTATCGAGCCCGACGCCCTTGGCGGTGGCGAGCAGCGCCTGTTCGAGGGGGGCGTCCTTGAGCTTTTCGGCTTCCTTCTCGCCGAACTCGGCGGCGCGGGCCAGCCATTCGCCCTGCTTGGCCAGCAGCGCCTCGCTCGTCGGGAAATAGCCCTGCGGCCCGGTGCACCGCGCGAGCAGGACGCCCGCGAGGTCATAGGGATCGCGCACCGCGTTGCGGAATTCCAGGCTGACCTTGCCGCTGGCGATATAGTCGCGCTTGAGCGCGGGCAGCCCTTCCGCCGCGAAATGCGCGCAATGCGAGCAGGTCATCGACAGATATTCGACCAGCCTTACCTTCGCGAGCGGATTGCCCAGCACATAGGCGCCGGTCGCGGTCTGGGTGACGCGCGTGGTCCAGCCGCCGCGCCGTTCGGTCGGGGCGGGAGCCGCCTCCGCAGGGGCGGATTCGCCGTAGATCACGCCCAGCGTCATCGCGACGAAGGTGACGGCGGTCAGCAGATGAGAGGTCACGGCCTTGGCCCTCGCTTGACGCCGCCATCGGCAGCGGTTTCCTCACGGCGCGCGCCGATCACCGGCAGGCCGCTGCTGCCCGCCAGCGCACCGGCGAGCGATTCGAGACAGGCGCGCAGTTCGGGGTCGCCGACGGTGCGCAGGCTATCGCCCAGATCCAGCGGGACGGGATCGAGCGCGATGGGGCGGATCGAGGGCGGGGCGACGCGCTTGGGCGCGGGTGGCGCGACGGACGCCCCCTGGCGGATGGCGACACGCGCGACCGCCGGATAGCCGAAGAAGCGGTTGACCCGATCGATGATCGCAGGCGCGACATGCTGCATCATCGGCGCATGCGCGCCATCGACGACCAGCGTCAGCACCCCTTCGGCGCGACGGCCCTGCGGGAAACGGATCGATTCGGGGGTGGAGACGCCGGCATAGCGTTCGCCCACGATCTCTCCCCAGCGGCTGACCACCGAGGACTGGACGAAGCCGAAGCGGCGGAAGGCCGCGCGGCCGATATCAGGCAGCATGTCGGCGACGGCGCGCGCGCGGCGGCTGCGCGGCGCATCGGCGGCTGCGTTCTTGCGGGGGGCGCCTTCGCGCGGGGGGTTGGATCGTTCCGTCATCGGGCGGAGCATGCCATAGCGCGACGATGCCGCCGCAACCAGCCTCCTTGAAGACAGCGATAGCGACCATGATGGCGACCGGGATGGCTACCGGGGATGACGGCCGGATCGCGGGCGATCTGCTCGGCTGGTACGATCGCCATGCGCGCCGCCTGCCGTGGCGCGCGCCGCCCGGTACGCCCGCCGCCGATCCCTATCGCGTCTGGCTTTCGGAGGTGATGCTGCAGCAGACCACGGTCGCGGCGGTCGGCCCCTATTTCGCGCGCTTCACCACGCGCTGGCCGAGCGTCGAGGCGCTGGCGGCCGCCGACGAGGCGGAGCTGATGGCCGCATGGGCGGGGCTCGGCTATTACGCCCGTGCCCGCAACCTCATCGCCTGCGCGCGGAAGGTGGCGGGCGAGCTGGGCGGGCGCTTTCCCGATGACGAGGCGGGGCTGCGCGGCCTGCCCGGCATCGGGCGCTATACCGCCGCCGCGATAGCCGCGATCGCCTTCGGCCGGCGCGCGGTGGTGATGGACGCCAATGTCGAGCGGGTGGTGGCGCGGCTGTTCGCGGTGGCGACGCCGTTGCCCGCCGCCAAGGAGCAGCTCTACGCGCTGGCCGACCGGATCACGCCGGATGCCCGCGCGGGCGATTTCGCGCAGGCGATGATGGATCTGGGCGCGACGATCTGCACCACCCGCCGGCCGGCCTGCGCGCTGTGCCCGATCCGGCCGGATTGCGCGGCGGGGCTGGCGGGGGCGGGCGAGCTCTATCCGGTCAAGCCGCCGAAGAAGGCCAAGCCGCATCGCCACGGCACCGCCTTCTGGGTCGAGCGTGGCGATATCGGTCAGGTCGGGGCGGTGCTCCTCGTCCGCCGGCCGGACAAGGGCATGCTGGGCGGGATGCGCGGACTGCCGACGGGGCCATGGACCGATGCGCCGCCGGGCCTGGCCGGCGCGCCGGTCATGACGGAGTGGCGTCAGACGGGACTTTCGGTCCAGCATGTCTTCACACATTTCTCCCTGGAGCTGAATCTGGCCTGTACGCGCCTCGAAAGCGGTTGCGCCGATCCCCCCGGGGGGGAATGGTGGCCGCTGGACCGGCTCGACGAAGCCGGCCTGCCGACGCTGTTCCGGCGCGCGGCGGAGATCATGGAGAAGGAACGGGGAAGATGATTCAGGAGAGGATCACGACTCGGCGCGGCTTCATCCGCGGGGCGGCTGCGCTGGGCGGAATCGCCCTGCTGCCGGGGGCAGGCTGGGCGCGGTCGCCCAAGGACTTCGCCGCGACCCGCGCGGTGATCGATCGCTATATCGCCGAACGGAAGATCGCCGGCGGCGTGGTCGCGCTGGGCCGGGCCGGCGGTGGCGATCCCGATTTCCTGAGCCGGGGCACGCTGGCCATGGGCGGGGGCGCGAAGATGGACCCGGACACGCTGTTCCGGGTCTATTCGATGACCAAGCCGATCACCGGCATCGCCGCGATGCTGCTGGTGGAGGACGGCCGGCTTTCGATCGACCAGCCGCTGCACGAGATCATCCCCGCCTTTCGCGAGATGACGGTGGCTGCCGATCCGGCGACCGGCGGCGCGGCGCGGCCGGCGGCCAAGCCGATCCGCATCCGCCACCTGATGACGCATACTGCCGGACTGACCTACACGATCATGGGCGATGGCCCGGTGCAGCGGCTCTACAAGGAAAACGGCA
>Ga0160461_1001064_pt1 | contig 12660 bp, 8 predicted proteins | sample HID1975I_E6MG_FD_108266 | JGI IMG/M metagenome (GOLD analysis project Ga0160461, IMG submission 108266) | Enriched soil microbial communities from UW Madison campus, WI, USA - HID1975I_E6 MG | ecosystem: Environmental > Terrestrial > Soil > Unclassified | place: USA: Madison, Wisconsin...
GCAGTTGGACACGCCCGTTTATCGCGACCTGATCCTGCAACGCTACGCCGACAAGGCGGGCGTGCAGTCGCCGTTTGTGTTCTGGGGCGCCTTGTCCGAAACCTTGCTGACCCAGGCGCTGGATTGCCTGCCCGCCGCGCACTTGAAGCTGGTGTTTACTCGCCTGCTGCGCGACGTGAAGACCAACCGCTCAGGCCTGCCGGACCTGATCCGGTTCTGGCCGGCCGAGCGCCGCTATGAACTCATCGAAGTCAAAGGCCCTGGCGACAAGCTGCAAGACAATCAGATCCGATGGTTGCAGTACTGCGTGGCGCACGGCATGCCGGTGCGTGTCTGCCACGTTACGTGGCAGGAGGGCGTGGCATGAGCTATGCCGTGGCGGTGCGCGCGCTGTGCGAATTCACGGCACGTGCCGGTGACCTGGACTTGCGCTTCACGCCCGCGCCAAGCGGGGTAGAGGGCATGGCGGGGCACGCCGTCGTGACCGGACGGCGCGGGCCTGACTACGAGACCGAGGTGTCCTTATCCGGCCAGCATGAAGGCCTGCTGGTGCGGGGGCGCGCCGATGGCTATGACCCCGTGGCCAATCAGCTTGAAGAGATCAAGACGTATCGCGGCCAGTTGGACAGCGTGCGCGAGAACCATCGCGTGGTGCATTGGGCGCAGGCGCGGGTTTACGGGCATCTGCTTTGCCAGGCGCGCGGGCTGGAACAGGTGCGCGTGGCGCTGGTGTATTTCAACGTGGTCACCGAGGAAGAAACGGTACTTGTGGAAACGCACGAGGCCGGGGCGCTGCAAACGTTCTTCCAGGAACAGTGCGATCGCTTCCTGGCATGGGCCAAGACAGAACTCGCGCATCGCCAGACGCGCGATGCGGCGCTGGAAAAGCTGGCGTTTCCGCATGGTGAATTCCGCGCCGGGCAGCGCGATCTGGCCGTGGCCGTGTACCGCACGGCGCGCGATGGCCGCTGCCTGATGGCGCAGGCGCCCACCGGTATCGGCAAGACGCTGGGTACGATCTTCCCACTGCTCAAGGCCAGCCCCGGCACGGGCCTGGACAAGATCTTCTTCCTGGCGGCCAAGGGCTCGGGCAGGGCGCTGGCCGTTGAAGCGCTGGATACCGTCAATGCGCAAGCGGCAGCGCCCGGCTTGCGCGTGCTGGACCTTCAGGCGCGCGACAAAACCTGCGAGCATCCGGACCTGGCCTGCCACGGGGATTCCTGCCCCTTGGCGCAGGGCTTTTACGACCGCCTGCCCCAAGCGCGCCAGGCGGCCGTACAGCATGCACGACTGGATGCGCCCACAGTGCGTGCCGTCGCCCGTGAACACAACATCTGCCCGTACTACCTGTCGCAAGAGCTGATCCGCTGGAGCGACGTGGTGGTGGGCGACTACAACTATTACTACGACTCGTCGGCGATGCTGTACGCCATGACGCAGGCCTACCAATGGAAGGTGGCGGTGCTGGTGGACGAGGCGCACAACCTGGTTGACCGCGCGCGCCGCATGTATACGGGGGAATTGGATCAGGCCTCGTTGTCGGCGGCGCGTTATGCCGCGCCGAAGGCCTTGAAGAAGCCGCTGGATGGCTTGCAGCGGTCGTGGAATGCGCTGAACAAGAAGCAGGCAGAACGCTATCAAGCGTATGACGCGGTGGCGCCGGGTGTGTTGGCGGCCGTGCAGAAAGCGGTGGGGGCCATCATGGAGTACATGGCCGAATCTCCCTTGCCGCAAGACGACCCGGTGCTGACGTTCTACTTCCAGGCGCTGCAATTCATGCGCTTGGCCGAGCAGTTTGGTTCGCACGCCTTGTTTGATGTGACGCTGTCGGACGTGGGCGTGGCCAGCGCCAAGACGCGGCCGTCCACCTTGTGCGTGCGCAACGTGATTCCCGCGTCGTACCTGGCGGCGCGCTATGCGGCGGCGCATGCCACCGTGCTGTTCTCGGGCACCTTGAGCCCGCAGCAGTTTTATCGGGACACCTTGGGGCTGCCCACCGAAACGCCATGGATCGACGTCGCCGCGCCGTTTCAGGCCGAGCAATTGGCGGTGCGCGTGGTGGGCAATGTGTCCACCCGCTATCGCGACCGCGAGCGTTCGCTGGCGCCCATTGTTGACCTGATCGCCACGCAGTATGCCGAACGCCCGGGCAATTACCTGGGCTTTCTCAGCAGCTTTGACTACCTGCGCCAGGTGTCGGACCTGATGCGCGCACGCCATCCGGCCGTGCCCATCTGGCTGCAAACGCCTGGCATGGACGAAGCGGGCCGCGCGGCGTTCCTGGCGCGCTTTACCGAAGCCGGCCAGGGCGTGGGCTTCGCGGTGCTGGGCGGCGCGTTCTCGGAAGGGGTGGACCTGCCCGGCAAGCGCCTGATCGGCGCCTTCATCGCCACGCTGGGCCTGCCGCAGGTGAATGCCGTGAACGAAAACATGAAGCGCGCGATGGACCTGCGCTACGGCGAGGAAAACGGCTACGACTACACCTATCTGTACCCAGGCATGCAAAAAGTGGTGCAGGCGGCGGGCCGCGTGATCCGCACGGAAAGCGATGTGGGTACGGTGCACCTGATTGACGACCGCTACCGCCGCGCCAAGGTGCGCGGGTTGCTGCCTAGCTGGTGGCGGGTGGACTGAGCCGCGCCGCGACCGTTTCACGCCGGCCCAGCAGCAGGGTGATGCACAGCGCCGTCAACACGGCGATGCCGGCCAGGGCATGCAGCACGTGACGAAAGGCGCTGTCATAGGCGTCATGCAGCAGCGGCATGGCCTGGGCCGTTGCATGCGGTAGCTGTGCCGCGGCTTCGTCCAACTGACCCAGCGCCGCGCGATTGGCGGCCATCACCAGGGCTTGTGCGTTCAGGCTGCCGGACTGCGCGTCGGGCAGGGTGGCCGACAATTGCGTCTGGATCAGCAGCGCCAGCAGCGCGCTCAGCACCGCGATGGCGACGCCGTCGGCCGACACGCGCACCGTGTTGAAGATGCCGGTCGCCATGCCGACGTTGCGCGCGTCGACCACGCTGACCGCCATGGCGTCCATCAAGCCCCACGGCAGGCCGATGCCGCAGCCGATCAACAACATGGGCATCCACAGGCCTGCCGCGCCCGAGGCCATCACGTCGGCCAGCCAGATCAAGCCCGCCGCCACCGCGATCAGGCCGATGGCCGACAGCAAGCCGGGGCGGAACCAGCGCGTCAGCAGCGCGGCCAGGAACGGCACCACCAGCAAGGGCGCGGCCAGGCCGATCATCAGTTGCCCGGCTTCCAGTGCGCTGTAGCCGTCGATGCCTATAAAGCGGCCGGGCAGCAGCGCGATCAGGGCGATGAACAGAAACGCCGGCGACGCCGCCAGGACCTGCACACCCACAAAGCGTGGGCTGCGAAACAGGCTCAGGTCCAGCATGGGGCGGGCGACGCGGCGTTCAATCCGCACGAAGGCCACGGCCAGCAGCACGGACGCCAGCAGCGCGCCGACGACGTGCGCGTCCGCCCAGCCCGCCTCGGGCGCCAGCAAGATGCCGTAGGTGAACAGCCCCAGCGCGCCGGTAAAGCTGATGGCGCCCGGCCAGTCAAGCCGGCCTTGCGCCACGCTTGCCGTGGGGCGCACGCTGATGGCCACCATGACGGCGCCCAGCAGGCCCACCACCCCCGTGGACAGAAACACCCACTGCCAACCGGCCGTCTGCACCATCCAGCCGGCAGCCAGCGGCCCGAACGACAAACCGATGCCGAAGGTGGTGCCCAACAGGCTGAACGCGCGGGTGCGCGCCACGCCATGGAATAGCGGCGCCAGCGACGACATGGCGGCAGCGAACGCGGCCGCGCCGCCCACGCCCTGCATCAAGCGCAGGAAGTTGATCCAGCCGGTCGTGGGGACGAACGCAATGGCAAACGTCGTGACGCAAAAGCCCGCCAGACCCAGCAGCCATACCCGCCGAGGCCCCACCAGATCGGTCAGGCTGCCCGCCACCATGATCACGCTGCCGTAGGCCAGGATGTAGCCGTTCAAGATCCAGTTCAGTTGCACGGGCGTGCCGCCCAAGTCGTGGCTGATGGACGGCAGCACCACGGCGGGGCCGGTGAAGCACAGCGGAATCAACAGCGCGGTCAGGCAGGCTGATAGCAGTTGCAGCCAACGGTGGCGGGGGGCGGCAGAGGGGTGGGAAAGCTCAGGGGTAGGCATGATGCACATCAGGGAATACAAAAGGGATGGCCAGCTTATGAGCCCCGGCATAAAAGAAAAATAGGCTAGGATTCCCATCATTCCGGACAGTAGTGTCCGCATTGGAGCGTGGTGGATGGATAGCCTTAGCGGCATCGAGGTGTTCGTGTTGGTGGCGCAAGCGGGCAGCTTTGCCGAGGCGGGGCGCGTGCTTGGGGTGTCGCCGTCGGCGGTGGGCAAGAGCATTGCGCGGATGGAAGCGCGCCTGAAGGTGCGCTTGTTTCATCGCAGCACCCGTCAGCTTGCGCTGACGCCGGAAGGCGAGAAATTCCTGGATCGCTGCCGCCGTATCTTGTGCGAGGTTGAAGCGGCTGAACTGGAATTGTCGGCGGCGTCAGACGCGCCGCAGGGCAAGCTGCGGGTGAGCCTGCCGCGCTACAGCGGCTTGTACGACGCCAGCATCGCCAGCTTCATGCGGCAGTACCCGGCCGTGGAACTGGATCTGGACTTCACCGACCGGATGGTGGATGTCATTGGCGAAGGCTACGACGCCGTGGTCCGCACGGGCGACATGGACGACTCCGGTTTGAAGCGCCGCCGCCTGGGGCCGTTTCGCCGGGTGCTGGCTGCATCGCCCGACTACCTGCGCCAACACGGCACGCCCAAGCGCGCGGCCGACCTGATGCGCCATGCCTGCCTGCATTACCGTTACCCCGCCACGGGCCGTCTGGAAAAATGGCCGTTCAAGCTGGGGCCGGACGCCCAAGCGCCCGAGTTGCCCTTGACGCTGGTGTGCAACAGCGTGGAAACGCGGATTGCGTTGGCCGTGGGCGGGCAGGGCATTGTCTGCCTGCCGGACTTCACCATCCGCCGCGAGCTGGCGGCGGGGCAACTGCAACTGGTGATGGAAGACCGCACGCGCGGAGGCGGCACGATGTGGGCGCTATGGCCCGCCAGCCGTCACGCTTCGCCCAAGCTGCGCGTGTTCATCGACCACCTGGCGCAGCATTTGTTTCCCTAAGGGTAGTGCTGGCCCCACCCAGGTTGCGTAGTATGTCGCCTGGGTGCACTGGCCAACGCGCCAGCCTGACAACGACCAAGACATTCCGGAGACCCTCGCATGCCCCTCGCCACGCCGACCGACGCCGCCAGCCTGAACCCCATCGTCGCCATGCCCGCGCATGCCTTGTCGGATGCGATCCGGCGCCGCGATTTGTCCTGTGTCGAGGTCATGCGCGCCTACCTGGCGCATATCGACAGCGTCAACCCCAAGATCAACGCCATCGTCGCCCGGCGCGACGCCGATGCGCTGCTGCGCGAAGCCGCCGAGCGCGACGCGCAACTGGATGCGGGCCTATGGCTGGGCTGGATGCATGGCATGCCGCAGGCGCCCAAGGACCTGACGGCCGTGCGCGGCATGGTCACGTCGATGGGCTCGCTGGTCTACAAGGACCAGGTCACGCAGCATGATTCGATCATCGTCGAGCGCATGCGAGCGTCGGGCGCCATCTTCATCGGCCGCACCAATGTGCCGGAATTCGGCTTGGGCTCGCATACCTACAACCAGGTTTACGGCACCACCGGCAACCCCTACGACCCGTCCAAGACGGCGGGCGGCAGCAGTGGCGGCGCGGCGGCGGCGCTGGCCGCGCGCATGCTGCCCGTGGCCGATGGCAGCGATTTCGGCGGCTCGCTGCGCAACCCGGCAGCGTTCTGCAACGTGTATGGCATGCGGCCGTCGGCGGGGCGCGTGCCGTTCGGGCCGTCGCCCGAAGTGTTCCTGAAGCAACTGTCGTATGAAGGGCCGATGGGCCGCACGCCGCGCGACGTGGCGCTGCTGCTGTCGGTGATGGCGGGGCACGACAAGCGTTCGCCCTTGTCGCTGCGCGACGACCCCACGCAGTTCGCCACCGCATTGGACGCCACATCAGACGCGGACCCGCGCGGCAAGCGCATCGGCTGGCTGGGCGACTGGGGCGGTTACCTGCCCCTGGAGCCGGGCATTCTGGACGTGTGCGCGCAAGGCCTGGCCACGTTGGATACCGTGGGCTGCGACGTCGTGGATTACCAGGTGCCGTTCGCGGGCGACCGGCTGTGGCGCATGTGGTTGACGCATCGCCACCTGATGGTGGGCGGCCAATTCCATGCGCTGGTTCAAGACCCGCAAACGCGCAAACTGCTCAAGCCCGCGCTGATCTGGGAGGTGGAAGGCCTGGACGGCATGACCGCGCACGATGTCTATCAGGCCACGCAAGAACGCAGCGCCTGGTACCAGACGGTGCTGAGCATGTTTGAAGAGGTCGATTTCCTGGCGGTGCCGTCGGCGCAGGTGTTTCCGTTTGACGCCACGCTGGACTGGCCCAAGCACATTGCCGGGCGCGCCATGGATACCTATCACCGCTGGATGGAGACCGTCACGCCGTGGACGCTGGCGGGTTGCCCGGTGATCAGCGTGCCGGTGGGCTTCAGCCCGCAGGGGCTGCCGATGGGCATGCAGTTGATTGGCCCGCTGCAGGGCGACCTGGATGTGTTGCGGCTGGCCCAAGCCTATGACCAGGCGAGCGACTGGGTAGAAGCCCACCCGCCGGCGTCGCTGTGGCAAGCGGCCTGACCGCGCTTGCGGTACGCACTGTCACGGAAAAACACAAGTTCCTGTAAGCGGACTTTGCGTTTTTCTGACGGGTATCCCCAAATTTACGGGGATTTCCCTAGTTTTTCATGGCTCGCCGACCCCGCCTTTGCAATAATCAGTGCATTTCCCCACATCCGGTCATGGGTGGGTCGGGCGCTGTCGTGTTGAACCCCCACAAAGGTCTACCTGAATGAAGAATCTGACTCTGCGCCAACGCATCCTGGCCAGCTTCATGGTCATCCTGGCCATCATGACGTTGATGGTGGTGGTTGATTACCGACGCCTGCTGCACATTGAAGACGAAGTGGTGATGATCAACACGGACGCCGTGCCGGGCATCTACTACAGCACGTCGATACGCGCGTCGTGGTTTGCCGGGTTCGTGGTGGTGCAGGACGCTTTCAACAGCGATTCCGACGCAGAGCGCCGCACCGTGCTGGAGGCGCTGCCCAAGAGCGACCAGCAGTTGGAAGAGCACATCGACTTTTACCGCCGCACGATTTCGCGCGAGGACGATCGCGCGATGTTCGCGGATTTCGAGAAGGCCTTGCAGGACTACAAGCGCATTCGTGCCGATATCCTGGGGGGCGCGATGGCGGGCGATACGCTCGGGGCGAAGAACCGCGTCAAGAACGAATTGCGGCCCGCCTTCTACCAGGGGCGCGACATCCTGGCGAAGATGGTGGTGGAAAACAAGAAGCAGGCCGACGAGGCCGCCGTCAGCATCAAGAAGGCGGTGGATGCGGCCGAGTACGGCATGTTGTTGTCGCTGGGCCTGGCGATCGCGGCGGCGATCGTATGCGGCGTGATGCTGATGCGCGCCATCGGCAACCCCATGCGCGACATCGTCAAGACCCTGGAATCCACCGGCAGCGGCGACCTGACCCGCCGCTTGGCCTTGGCACGCAAAGACGAATTCAACGCCATTGAAACCGGCTTCAACGGCATGGTGGACGAACTGACCGGGTTGGTCGGCAAGACCCAGCGTTCGGCCGTGCAGGTGGCGACGTCGGTGACCGAGATCGCAGCCACATCCAAGCAGCAGCAAGCCACCGCGTCCGAAGTGGCGGCCACCACCACCGAAATCGGCGCCACCTCGCGTGAAATTTCCGCGACATCCCGCGAGCTGGTTCGCACCATGTCCGAGGTGTCCAGTGCCGCCGAGCAGACCGCGTCGCTGGCCGGCAGCGGGCAGGTTGGACTGGCGCGCATGGAAGACACGATGCGCAACGTGGTGGGCGCGGCGGGTTCGGTGAACGCCAAGCTGGCCATCCTGAACGAGAAGGCCGGCAATATCACTCAGGTGGTTACCACGATCACCAAGGTAGCGGACCAGACCAATCTCTTGTCGCTCAACGCCGCCATCGAAGCCGAGAAGGCCGGCGAGTACGGCCGTGGCTTTGTGGTGGTGGCGACCGAGATCCGCCGGCTGGCCGATCAGACCGCCGTGGCCACGTATGACATCGAACAGATGGTGCGCGAGATCCAGTCGTCGGTGTCGGCGGGTGTGATGGGTATGGACAAGTTCTCGGAGGAAGTGCGCCGGGGCATGGCCGACATGCAGCAGGTGGGCGACCAGTTGTCGCAGATCATCCAGCAGGTGCAGACGCTGGCGCCGCGCGTGCAGATGGTCAACGAAGGCATGCAGGCGCAGGCAACGGGCGCCGAACAGATCAACCAAGCCTTGCAGCAGTTGAGCGACGCCGCCCAGCAAACCGTGGAATCGCTGCGTCAGTCCAGCCTGGCGATTGAAGAGCTGACGGTGGTGGCCAACGACCTGCGCAGCGGCGTGTCGCGCTTCAAGATCTGAATCCCGTCATGGCGGAACTTGCTCCATCCATCCAGCCCGGCGCCGCGGGTTCGGCCGCGCGGCGGCTGTATCTGCTGTTTCGCATCGGCGGCGACCGCTATGCGCTGGATGCGGGCGAGGTGATCGAGGTGCTGGGTTTGCGTACGCTGAAACAGGTGCCCGGCGCGCCATCCTGGGTGGCGGGCATGCTGGACAGGCGTGGCGCGCCGGTGCCCGTGATCGACATGAGCGCGCTGGCGGGGCAGGGCGCCGCCGCCCGCGTCACCAGCACCCGCCTGGCGCTGGTGCATTACCGGCCGGCTACGGCTGAGGCCGCAACGCCGGCAGTCACTGCAACGGTGTCAGCAACTGTGGCTAACCCCGGCGCCGCTGACCATGTGCTGGGACTGATCCTGGAACACGCCACCGAGACTTTGCATTACGACCCGGCCGCGTTCCAGCCTTCGGGTTTGGACAACCCCAACGCCCGCTACCTGGGACCGGTGCTGAGCGACGCGCACGGCATGGTCCAGGCCGTAGGCGTAAACGACCTGCTGCCGCCGTCCGTGCGCGCGATGCTGTACCCGGCCGACCCTGATGGTAAGGCCCGGCCATGATGCTCATCGATGAATTCAGCGCCTTGCTCAAGCGCAAGATGGGGCTGGACAGCGGCTCCATCGGCCATGCCGCGGTTGAGCGCGCCGTGCGCCACCGCATGAACGCGGTGGGCGTGGCGGACGAACACGAGTTCCTGCGGCGGCTGCACACGGTGGCCGACGAAATGCAGCAACTGATCGAAGCCGTGATCGTGCCCGAGACCTGGTTCTTCCGGTATCCGGAATCGCAAACCGCCATGGCCGGCCTGGCGCGTGAACGCTTGTTCGCGGCCGGCGTGCCGGAAAGCCGGGTGCTGCGGATACTGAGCGTGCCGTGCGCAAGCGGCGAAGAACCGTATTCCGTCGCCATGGCCTTGCTGGACGCGGGCGTGCCCGCCGCGCGCTTTCACGTGGATGCGGTGGACATCAGCGAACGCATGGTGCAATTCGCGCAACGCGCCGAGTATGGCCGCAACGCATTCCGTGGCGACGACCTGGCGTATCGCGACCGCCACTTTGTGGAAGCGGCCGACGGCCATCAACTGAACGCGCAGGTCCGCGAGCGGGTCCGCTTTCAGCATGGCAATCTGTTCGACGGCAACCTGCTGGCGGGCGCGGCCCCGTATGACTTCGTGTTCTGCCGCAATTTGCTGATCTACTTCGACGGGCCGACCCAGGAACGTGCGGTGCAGGTGCTGCGGCGCTTCACGCGCAATGACGGCGTGATCTTTGTCGGGCCGGCCGAAACCAGCCTGTTGACGCAGCGCCGCCTGCCCGCGCTGCCGTTGGCGCGCTCGTTCGCCTTTCGGGCGCAGGCCTTGCCGGCGCCGCCCGAGCCCGCGATGCGGGCCATGGGCACGATGGGGGCGATGGGCACCAATGGGGCCACTCCGATCGTGCACGCCTGGTCGCCACCCAGGCGGCCCGTGGCGCAGGTGCCGGCCGCGCGCCTGCCCCTGGCGCATGCGGCAATCGCCCCGGCGCCTGGCAATGGCGACCTCAGCGCGGCAAACGGCAACACCGGCACGGCCATGGGCAACACCAACGCCACGGCCTCGCTGCGCCAGATTGCGCAGATGGCGGATCGCGGTCGCGTGCAGGACGCCCTGGCGCAATGCCGCGCGCACATAGACCTGCACGGCGTCAGCGCCGATGGGCTGCATCTGCTGGGCCTGCTGCAAGATGCAGCGGGCGACGCGCGCCAGGCGCAGGCGTCTTACCGCAAGGCGTTGTACCTGGACCCGACCCACCGCGAAGCGCTGCTGCATCTGGCCGCCTTGATCGCATCGTCAGGTGACATCGAAGGCGCGCGCCGCTTGCAGGCGCGCGCGGCACGACAGGAGGCCCGACGTGATTGAGTCCCTTGCGCGCCTGTCCGACATTGACGACTGCTGGAACCGCATCGGTATCCGTGGCGACAAGAGCTGCGACCAGTTGCCCGCGCATGTGCATTGCCGCAACTGCCCGGTTTATGCGGCCGCCGCCAAACGCATTCTGGACCGTCTGCCGCCACAACTCGATTCGTCCGACGGCGATATTGAGCAGCCCCGGCAAGACGTTCGCTTGTCTTCGCTGCTGGTCTTTCGCGTGGGCGCGGAATGGCTGTCGCTGCCGACACGCGCCTTGGACGAGGTTGCCGCCACGCGCATGATCCTGACGCTGCCGCATCGCCGCGACCCGGCGGTGCTGGGCGTGACCAATGTGCGCGGCACCTTGACGGTGTGCGTGTCCTTGGCGCGCCTGTTGGGGCTGGACGCGGCGGGCGATGACACGCGCGAGCGCGCCGGTGCCGCCCGCATGCTGATCTTCGGCGGCGCCGGCCGGGCCGTGGTGCTGCCGGTGGACGAGGTTGAAGGCATCCATGCCGTCAACCTGGACCAACTGGAACCGCTGCCATCAACCGTGGAGGGCGCCAGCCTGAAGTATTCGCGCGGCGTGGCCCAGTGCAGCGGCCGCAGCGTGGGGGTGCTGGATGAGGCACTGCTGATGCAAGCTTTGGAACGGAGCCTGGCGTGAACCCGGACGAGATGCGCGACGCCTCCTTGCTTGAGCTGTTCCAGCTTGAGACCCGCACTCAGGTGCAGGTGCTGAACAACGGCCTGCTGGCGCTGGAACACGACCCGACGTCGGCGGCCCAGCTTGAAGCCTGCATGCGCGCGGCGCATTCGCTCAAGGGCGCCGCCCGCATCGTGGACCTGCACCCTGCCGTGCGGATTGCGCACGCCATGGAAGACTGCCTGGTGGCCGCGCAGGAAGGGCGGCTGCGCTTGCAGGCGGATGATATCGACGCCTTGCTGTTGGGCACTGACCTGCTGCAACGGGTGGCCACGCCTGGCGCGGAACTGGGTGGCGAGATCGATGACCTGGTGGTGCGCCTGAGCAACGCGCCGGCCGTCGCGCCGGCGCCGCCCCGTCCGCCCAGGCCGTCGGATTTTCTGCCGCCGATCCAGCGCTTCGACGATTTGCCAGCTTCGGCCCGTGTCCCGCAACCGGGCCGAGCTGCGGCAACGACCGCGGCACCCACTGCGGGTTCGAGTGCACTCCCCACTGCCGCCCCGAGCCCGAGCTTGGCAGTGACGCCGCCACCGCCGACGGTATCCCCCGCCCAGCCGGCGGCACGCCGCAGTACGGATCAAGGCATCTTCGAAGGCGAGCGCGTGTTGCGCGTCACCGCCGACACGCTGAACAAATTGCTGGGCCTGTCCAGCGAGACGCTGGTGGAATCGCACTGGGTCGGCCCGTTCGGGGCATCCATGCTGCGCCTGCGGCGCTTGCAGGCGGGCGCGGCGCAGGCGCTGGACGGCGTGCGCGGCGCGTTGGCCGGCCAGCAGGTGGACGCCCGCGCGCAGGCGGCGCTGGACGATGCCCAGCGCATCGTTGAGCAATGCCAGCAGGAACTGGCCCAGCGCACCAACGAAGTTGATGAGTTCGGCTGGCGCATGAGCCATCTGGCCCAACGCCTGTACGACACCGCGCTGGCTTGCCGCATGCGGCCCTTTGGCGACGGCGTGGGTGGCATGCCGCGCATGGTGCGCGACCTGGGCCGCTCGCTGGGCAAACAGGTGCGGCTGGAAATCGAGGGCGACACCACGCAGGTGGACCGCGACATTCTTGAAAAGCTGGACGCGCCGTTGATGCACTTGCTGCGCAACGCGGTGGATCACGGCATTGAAATGCCGATGGACCGTCTGGACGCCGGCAAGCCGCCGGAAGGCCTGATCAAGCTGTCGGCGCGGCACTCGGCCGGCATGCTGGTGGTGGAACTGAGCGACGACGGCGCGGGCATTTCGTTGGACCGGCTGCGCGTGGAAGTCGTGCAGCGCAAGCTGACCACGGCCGACACCGCGGCGCGCCTGAGCGAAGCCGAACTGCTGGAATTCCTGTTCCTGTCCGGCTTCAGCACGCGCGGCGAAGTGACCGAGATATCGGGGCGCGGCGTGGGCCTGGACGTGGTGCAGACCATGGTGCGCCAGTTGCGCGGCGC
>Ga0160461_1001068_pt1 | contig 12637 bp, 13 predicted proteins | sample HID1975I_E6MG_FD_108266 | JGI IMG/M metagenome (GOLD analysis project Ga0160461, IMG submission 108266) | Enriched soil microbial communities from UW Madison campus, WI, USA - HID1975I_E6 MG | ecosystem: Environmental > Terrestrial > Soil > Unclassified | place: USA: Madison, Wisconsin...
GCCTTCACCGGCGAGACCACGACCGGCCGCCTGATCATGCAATACGCCAGCGAGAACCTGATCCCGGTCACGCTGGAGCTAGGCGGCAAGAGCCCCAACATCTTCTTTTCCGACGTCGCGGCCGAGGATGACGACTTCCTCGACAAGGCGATCGAGGGCTTCGCGATGTTCGCGCTCAACCAGGGCGAGGTCTGCACATGCCCCAGCCGCGCGCTGATCCACGAGAGCCTCTACGATCGCTTCATGGAACGCGCGCTCAAGCGCGTCGAGGCGATCGTCCAGGGCGATCCGCTCGATCCCGCCACCATGATCGGCGCACAGGCCTCGTCCGAGCAGCTGGAGAAGATCCTCTCCTATTTCGACGGCGGCCGGAACGAGGGGGCCGAGGTGCTGACCGGAGGCGAGCGCGCCTCGATCGAGGGGCTCGACGGCGGCTTCTACGTCAAGCCGACCGTGCTGAAGGGCCACAACAGGATGCGGGTCTTCCAGGAGGAGATCTTCGGCCCCGTCGTGTCGGTGACCACCTTCAAGGATGATGCCGAGGCGCTCGCCATTGCCAACGACACGCTCTACGGCCTCGGCGCAGGCGTCTGGACCCGTGACGGCACCCGCGCCTATCGCTTCGGCCGCGCGATCCAGGCCGGGCGCGTGTGGACCAACTGCTACCACGCCTATCCCGCCCATGCGGCCTTCGGCGGCTACAAGCAGTCCGGCATCGGGCGCGAGAACCACCGCATGATGCTCGATCACTACCAGCAGACCAAGAACATGCTGGTCAGCTATAGTCCGAAGAAGCTCGGCTTCTTCTGACGACCTGCGGGCGGCCGCGCGGGTGGGGCTCCTTCCCCCTCCCGGTTCCCCCCACCGGCTTCCCTGTGCCGGCCGCCCGCCCTTCCCTTCGATCACGCAACTGTTCCAAGCAGGAGAGGCCAGAATGGCGAAGACTATGAAGGCGGCTGTCGTCCGCGAATTCGGCAAGCCGCTCACCATCGACGAGGTTCCCGTGCCCGAGGTCGGCCCCGGCCAGATCCAGGTCGCGATCCAGGCGTCCGGCGTGTGCCACACCGATCTCCACGCCGCCGAGGGCGACTGGCCGGTCAAGCCCAACCCGCCCTTCATCCCCGGCCATGAGGGTGTCGGCTTCGTGTCGGCCGTCGGCGCGGGCGTGACCAATGTGAAGGAAGGCGATCGCGTCGGCGTGCCATGGCTCTATTCCGCCTGCGGCCACTGCATCCATTGTCTGGGCGGCTGGGAGACGCTGTGCGAGACGCAGCAGAACACCGGCTATTCGGTCAACGGCGGGTTCGCAGACTATGTGATCGCCGATCCCAACTATGTCGGCCACCTGCCCGACAGCATCGGCTTCGTCGATATCGCGCCGATCCTCTGCGCGGGCGTCACGGTCTACAAGGGCCTCAAGATGACCGATACCAAGCCGGGCGATTTCGTCGCGATCTCCGGCATCGGCGGGCTCGGCCATCTCGCCGTGCAATATGCCCGCGCGATGGGGCTGCACGTCGCGGCGATCGACGTCGACGACGCCAAGCTCGATCTCGCGCGCCGGCTGGGCGCGACCGTCACCGTCAACGCCCGCAACGAGGATCCCGCCACCGTGATCAAGCGCGAGACCGGCGGCGGCGTGCAGGGCGCGCTGGTCACCGCCGTCAGCGAGAAGGCGTTCGAGCAGGCGGTGGGCGTCATGGCGCGCGGCGGCACGCTCGCGCTCAACGGCCTGCCGCCGGGCGATTTCCCGCTCAACATCTTCGGGCTGGTGCTGAACGGCATCACGGTGCGCGGATCGATCGTGGGAACCCGGCTCGACCTTCAGGAGTCGATCGATTTCGCGGCGCGCGGCCAGGTCAAGGCGACCGTCTCCACCGCGAAGCTGGAGGAGGTCAACGAGGTGTTCGCACGCATGCACAAGGGCCAGATCGAGGGCCGCGTCGTCCTCGACCTCGCAGCATGACGGACCGGGGGCAGCCGGTGCTGGCGGCGGAGGGGCGGCTCTCCGCCACTCCGCCCGCGATCGCGCTGCTCCGGGAAATCGTGGAGGAGCATGGCGACGTGCTCTTCCACCAGTCCGGCGGCTGCTGCGACGGCTCCTCGCCGATGTGCTATCCGCGCGGCGAATTCCGGCTGGGCGAGGCCGACGTCCTGCTCGGCCATGTCGACGGCCAGCCCTTCTACATCGGCGGCCGCCAGCTGGAGGCCTGGGGCAGCGACCTCCAGCTCCTGCTCGATGCCGTCCCCGGCCGGGGCGGCATGTTCAGCCTCGACAACGGCCGCGAACGCCGCTTCCTGATCCGCTCGTCGGCCTGCGTGGTGGGATAGGCGGGGATGGCGCGGCGACGCGTATGCGCCGCGCCATCCCCGTCCGGATCACTCCGCGGAGGCCGGCACCGGCGTGTTGAGCAGCTGCTGCTCCCACAGATAGGCGATGCCGCTGCCGGCGGCATGTTGCTTGATCACCTCGGTCAGCGCGATCGCGGTGTCGATCCGCGCCCAGTCCCGCTGCCATTCGCCCGCCAGCGCCAACCAGGTCATCACATTCGCGCCGGCCGCGATCATCCGCTGGCTGGCGACCTGATGCGCCTCGACCGAAACCGCGCCCGACGCATCGGTGATGACGGTCACGTCCCATCCTTCACCAAGCGCCTGGATCGCCGGCATCGCGACGCAGATCTCGGTCCACAGACCCGCGATGATCAACTGCTTGCGGCCCGTCGCCTTGACGGCGTCCACCACCACCTGATCCTCCCAGGTGTTGATGAACGTCCGGTCGATCACCTCCTGGCCGGGGAACACGTCGGTGATCTGGGGGAAGAGGAGGCCACCGCGATCGGCGATTACGCTCGTCAGGATCGTCGGCACGCCGAACGCCTTGGCCGCCTTCGCCAGAGCGGTGGTGTTGTTGACCACCATCTGCGGCTCATGGCTGTTCACGTTCGCGAGCTGATAGGGCTGATGGTCGATCAGGACGAGGACCGAGTCCTCGGGGCGGAGAAGCGACGCGAGGCCGTTGCGAAAGGTCATGATTTTCCTCTGCTACCGTTGGGGATGAGACGTTTGCCGAGAGGCGCGCACCGGTTGCGGTGCCGCCTTTCGGGACAGTGTCATTCCGGGATATGATACGATAGCACCGGTTTGCGGCACGCTGTGTCGCGCCATGGGGAACGCGGACATGGATATCGAGGAACTGCGGACGTTCGTGGAGGTGGCGGATGCCGGGGGCGTATCGCCCGCCGCGCGCCGGCTCGGCATCGCGAAATCGATCGTCAGCCGCCGGCTCTTCCGGCTCGAGGCCGAACTCGGCGTCCAGCTGCTGGCGCGAACCACCCGGGGTGCCGCGCTCACCGAGGCCGGCGCGACGTTCCGGGACCACGCCGCCCGCGTCTGCGCCGAGATCGAGACCGCCCGGGAAGCGATCCTTCCCACTGGGGACCTGCGCGGCCGGCTGCGGGTCGCTGTTCCGCTCACCTTCGGCCCGACCCACTTCGCGTCCGTGCTCGCGGAGATGGCCCGCCGCCACCCGCTGCTCCAGATCCACACCGCCTACAGCGATCGTTTCGTCGACCTGATCGCCGAGGGTTTCGATTGCGCGATCCGTGTCGGCTATCTCCAGGATTCGAACCTGATCGCGCGGCGGATAGGCCCGCTCTACGGCAAGCTGGTCGCCAGCCCCGCCTATATCGAAGCGCATGGAGCCCCGGAGACGCCCGAGGAGCTCCTGACCCATCAGGCCGTCATGCAGGGCACCGAGGCCTGGCAGCTGGCGGATGGCGACCGGATCATCACCGTCCGGCCGCAGGGCCGCTTCAAGGCCGACAACGGCACGGCGCTCGCCGCCGCGGCCGCCGCCGGACTCGGCATCGCGTGGATCCCGGACGGCATCACCGACGCGTATATCGCCACCGGCACGCTGGTGCCGGTGATGACCCGATACCCCCCACCCCCGGCCGGCATCTACGTCATCCGCCCCCCCGGCCAGCACCCCGCCCGCAAGGTCCGCGTCCTCACCGAAATGCTGTTGGAGTGCTTCGAGGAGCCTGTGGGGGCGTTTAAGGCATAGCGGCGGCGCTGGCGGAGAGGGTGGGATTCGAACCCACGGTGAGCTTGCACCCACAACGGTTTTCGAGACCGTCCCAATCGACCACTCTGGCACCTCTCCGCGGCGCTGGCGAACGGCCTGGGGAGGCCGCTTCCGGTCGATGAAGGCGGGCCATTAGCGGAAGGATTCGCGCTTGCCAAGCCACCGCTTGCCATCATCGCCGCAGCGCTTACATTGGTGACGTGATGAACCGTAGCCTTACCGCGTCGTCGCGTTCCGAAACGCAGCTGATCCCCGCCCTGCCGGTCGCGCCCTCGATATCCCATGCGCGATTCGCCATTGGCGAGGTCGTGCGCCACCGGCTGTTCGAGTTCCGGGGCGTCGTTTTCGACGTAGATCCGGTCTTCGCGAACACCGAGGAGTGGTACGAGGCGATCCCGGAGGACGTTCGTCCGAATAAGGACCAGCCCTTCTATCACCTGCTGGCCGAGAATGCGGACAGCAACTACGTCGCCTATGTCAGCCAGCAGAACCTGGAACATGACGACAGCGACGAGCCGGTCGACCATCCCGCGCTGTCGGGGCTGTTCGACGGCTATACCGAAGGCCGCTACACGCTGCGCCGCGAACACCGGCATTGATATAGGGCGCGGGGGCCGAATTTCCGGCCCGGCCATGCCGCAGAATCGTTGACAGCATGATGACCGTCCGGTAGCAGCCCGGCTTTCCCGCGCGGGGGTCACGCCGTGGCCCTGTCTGCGCGGTCAGCTATTGAAGAGTGATGAGGACCATGTTCGCTATCCTGCGCACGGGCGGCAAGCAGTATCGGGTTGCCGCCGGAGACAAGATCGTCGTCGAGAAGATCGCCGGCGAGGCTGGCGACACGGTGTCGCTGGCCGACATCCTGCTGGCGGGTGAGGGCGGCGACCTGAAGCCGACCAAGGACCTGACCGTTTCGGCGGAGATCGTGGCGCAGGCGAAGGGCGAGAAGGTCATCATCTTCAAGAAGCGCCGTCGTCACAACTATCGCCGCAAGAACGGCCATCGCCAGCAGCACACGATCCTCAAGATCCTGAGCGTCGGCGGCGAGACCAGCAAGGCGAAGGCCGAGGCGGCTGCCCCGGCGAGCGCCGAAGCGTAATCGGAGTAGAGCGAAATGGCACATAAGAAAGCAGGCGGCTCTTCGCGCAACGGTCGCGATTCGGCCGGTCGCCGTCTCGGCGTCAAGAAGTTCGGTGGCGAGCTGGTGATCGGTGGCAACATCATCATCCGCCAGCGCGGCACCCGGGTCTATGCCGGCCGCAACGTCGGCATGGGCAAGGACCACACCCTGTTCGCCACGGCGGAAGGCCGCGTCAGTTTCCACGACGGAAAGCTCGGCCGGAAGTATGTGAGCGTCGATCCGGTCGCGCTGGCGGCCGAGTAATCGGACGATCTTGATGGGGTCGTCCTGCGGGGCGACCCCATGATCCGCTTCGGTGGATCGTGAGGGAGACGGGTCGAACCGGCTCCCTTTTTGCTGTCTCCCCGCCCATCTCGAACATGCCCGAAATTTTTCTTCGAACGCATGTAACCCTTTTGGAACATGCGCGTTGGGCACGGCGCGAGGGAGAGCGACAAAGACATGTTTGCACGTACCGAAAGGCTGCTTCTGCGGCCTGCCTGGCTTGAGGACGCCCCGGCGCTGGCCGAGGCAATTGCCGACGAGACCGTTGCCCGCAATCTGGCCCGCGCGCCCTGGCCCTATCGGCCGGTCGACGCGGAGGAATATGTGGGCCGGCAGATCGAGGCCGAGCGCCCCGACATGCTCATCTTCCTGCGGACCCGGGGCAAGCCCCGGCTGGTCGGCGGCATCGGCCTGGCCGATGCGCCCGGCGGCGCGGCGGAGCTGGGATACTGGATCACGCGGACCTGCTGGGGCCTGGGCTATGCGACGGAGGCGGCGCGCGCCGCCGTGTCGATCGCCTTCGACGGCCTGCGCCTGCCCGCGCTGGTCTCCGGCCATTTCGCGGACAACCCCGCATCGGGCCGGGTGCTGCGCAAGCTCGGCTTCCGCCCGTCCGGCACCACCACGCGCTACAGCGCCGCGCGGTCCGGCGATGCGCCGTCGATCGACTACCGCCTGGATTCGGGACACTGGGCGATGCCGCCCCGGCAGATCGCGGCCTGAGCGCCGCGATCCTGTCCGCGCTCATCTCGTGTCATTATTGTGCAACGCAACACAAGTTGATGCGTCCGCGAAGTTATCGCTTGACTGGAAAGCGTTCCTGAATGCCTTTGCAGCGAACCTTCCAGGGAGAATGCCGTGCTGCATGAGGATCATTACCTGACCGTCCAGCAGAAGGTCGATCAGGATCGCTTCAAGAAATATCCCGTCCGCCCCCAGCGGATCGCCGATCATTTCAGCAAGATCCTGGCTGACGCAGGCATCACCAGCGGCAAGGTGCTGGAGATCGGCGGCCGCGCCAATCCGATGTCCAAGTATCTGGCACCCGGATTCGAATATCTCCACCTCGACATGGCCGAGACCGGCCCCGGCGTGGTGATCGCGGACATCACCGATTGCCCGCAGCTGGAAACCGGCAGCTTCGACGTGATCCTCTCGATCGACGTGTTCGAGCACATCAACCGTCCCTGGCTCGCCGCCAGCGAGATTTCCCGCCTGCTGCGTCCGGGCGGCGTCGCCTATACCTCGACGATCTTCGCCTGGCGCTACCACCCCTGCCCGATCGACTACTGGCGCTTCACGCCGGCCTGCCTCAGCTACCTGTTCTCCGAACTGACCGTGCTCGAGGCCGGATTCGACAAGAGCGAGCGGCGTCGCAACATGATCGGCAAGGGCGGAAACCGGGTCGAACCCGATGGTTTCGGCGGCTGGCGCGAGAACTGGCGCGTCTTCCACGCTGGCCAGAAGCCCCTCGCCTGACGGCATTCGCGGGCGGCGTCGCGGGCTGACGTGACCGCCGCCCGTCACAAATGCTGGCGCGCGATGGCAGGCTCGCCTACATCGCCGCCATGCATTTTCTGGATCAAGCCAAGATTTACGTCTCGTCGGGCGTAGGTGGGCCGGGAGCGGTCAGCTTCCGGCGGGAGAAATACGTCGAATATGGCGGACCCGACGGCGGCCATGGCGGCAAGGGCGGCGACATCGTGTTCGAAGCGGTGGCCGGCCTCAACACGCTGATCGACTTCCGCTATACCCAGCATTTCCGCGCGCCGCGCGGCAAGGGCGGGGCGGGCCAGAACCGCGCCGGGGCCTATGGCGAGGATCTGGTCATCAAGGTTCCCGTGGGCACGCAGGTGCTGTCCGAGGACAAGGAGCAGGTGCTGCTCGACTTCACCGCCGTCGGCCAGCGCGAGGTGTTCCTGCGCGGCGGCGATGGCGGCCGGGGCAACGCCAGCTACAAGACCTCCACCAACCGCGCGCCGCGCCAGCACGGCCCCGGCTGGCCCAATGAAGAGGCGTGGGTCTGGCTGCGGCTGAAGCTGATGGCCGATGCCGGCCTGGTCGGCCTGCCCAATGCCGGCAAGTCGACCTTCATCAACGCGGTGACCAACGCCAAGGCGAAGGTGGGCGACTATCCCTTCACCACCGTCCGGCCGCAGCTGGGCGTCGTCACTCATCGCAATCAGGAATTCGTGCTAGCCGACATCCCCGGCCTGATCGAGGGCGCGGCCGATGGTGCCGGCATCGGCGACCGGTTCCTCGGCCATATCGAACGCTGCCGCGTGCTGCTCCACCTGATCGACGCGACCGGCGACGATCCGATCGACGCCTATCACATCGTCCGGGGCGAGCTCGAAGCCTATGGCGCGGACCTGACCGAGAAGGTCGAGGTGCTCGGCCTCAACAAGATCGACGCGCTCGACCCGAAGGACGTCGCCAAGCTCGCGAAGAAGCTGGCCAAGGCCAGCGGCGCGGAGGTCATGCCGCTTTCCGGCGCGGGCGGCGACGGGGTCGAGGCCGTGCTCGACCGGCTGTCCGATGCGATCGGCGGCGAGAAGGAGGCGGCCGAGCAGGCCGACGCGGCCAACGGCGAGGGGGCCGACGGCAAGGGGACGGGCGAATGGTCGCCGATCTGACCGCCGCCCCCGCCGCCCCGTCCGCGCCCGATCGCTTCTCTCCCGCCACCTGCCCCCGTCTCGTCATCAAGATCGGCTCGGCGCTGCTGGTCGATCCGGCAGGTGCGATTCGCCGCGACTGGATGGCCGGCGTTGTCGCGGATATCGCGGCGCGCATCGCCGCCGGGCAGCGGATCGTGGTCGTCTCCTCGGGCGCTATCGCGCTCGGCGCGCGCCGGCTTGGGCTGGAGCGCGGCGGCCGCGCGAGCCTGGAGGATGCGCAGGCCGCCGCCGCGACCGGGCAGATCGCGCTTTCGCATTGCTGGGCCGAACTGCTCGACGCGCATGGGCTGACCGCCGCGCAGATGCTGGTGACGCTCGACGATCTGGAGGATCGCCGTCGCTATCTCAACGCCGCCGCCACGCTCGACCGGCTGGTCACGCTCGGCGTCGTGCCCGTCATCAACGAGAATGATTCGGTCGCCACCGCCGAGATCCGCTTCGGCGACAACGATCGGCTGGCCGCGCGCATCGCGCAGGCGGCGGCGGCGAACGGCGTGATCCTGCTGTCCGACGTCGACGGGCTCTACACCGCCAATCCGGGGACGGACCCGACCGCGACGCTGATCCCCGAGGTCGCCCGTGTCGACGCGCGCATCCTCGCCATGGCGGATCGCGGCTCGGCATCGGGCATGGGATCGGGCGGGATGGTCAGCAAGCTGGAGGCCGCGCGGATCGCCAGCGCGGCCGGCGCGCATCTCGCCATCGCCACCGGCCGTATCGATCACCCCCTCGCCGCCTTTGCCGAGACCGGCCACGGCACCGTCTTCGTCGCCGCCAAGGGCGCGTCGGCGCGCAAGGCGTGGCTGGCCGGCCGGCTCACCGCGCGCGGCCGCATCCATGTCGATGCCGGTGCCGCCAGCGCGCTCGGCCAGGGCAAGAGCCTGCTCGCCGCCGGTGCCACCCGCGTCGAGGGGCGATTCGCGCGCGGCGACGTCGTCGATATCCTCGATCCGCAGGGACATCCGCTGGCGCGGGGCCTGATCGAATACGATGCGGAGGAGGCCGCCAAGCTCGCCGGCCGCCGCCGCGATGCCCATGCCGCGATCCTCGGCTATGCGCCGCGCGCGGCCCTCGTCCACCGCGATCACATGGTATTGCTTTGACTTCCTTCCAGACGCCGAATTCCTTCCAGACGCTCGCCGTTACGGGCGGCACCGGTTTCATCGGCCGCCACTTCCTCCGTCTCGCGGCGGAGCGGGGTTATCGCCTGCGCGCGCTCACCCGCCGGCCGCAGCCGGCCATGGCCGGGGTCGAATGGATCGCCGGCGCGCTCGACGATCCCGCCAGCCTGCGCCGGCTGATGGACGACGCCGATGCCGTGATCCACATCGCCGGGGTGATCAGCGCGCCCGATCGAGAAGGGTTCAACGCCGGCAACGCGGTCGGCACGCTCGCGGTGATCGAGGCCGCGCGCGCCACCGGCATCCGCCGGCTGATCCACATCTCCTCGCTTGCCGCGCGCGAGCCCGATCTGTCCGACTATGGTTGGTCCAAGGCCCGGTCGGAGGCGATCGTCGCGGCCTCCGGGCTGGACTGGACCGCGATCCGCCCCCCCGCCGTCTATGGCGAGGGCGACCGCGAGACGCTGGAGCTGTTCCGCATGGCCAACAAGCGGGTGATGCTGCTCCCGCCCGGCGGCCGGCTTTCGCTGATCGAGGTCGGCGATCTTTCCCGCCTGCTGCTCGCCGCGCTCGACGATCCGGAGAGCATCGCGCGCGTCTACGAACCCGATGACGGCATGCCCAACGGCTGGGATCACAAGCAGCTTGCCCGCGCGATCGGCGATGCGCTCGGCCGCAAGGTCTGGCCGTTCGCGGTGCCCGCATGGCTGCTGCGCCTCGCCTCGCGACTGGAAGCGAGGTGGCGCGGCCCCGCCGCCAAGCTCACCGCCGATCGCGTCCGCTATTTCTGCCACCCGGACTGGGTCGCCGCGCGAGACCGCCTGCCCCCGCCCCTCCTCTGGCGCCCCAAGACCGGCAGCTTCGGCGGCCTCAAGGCGACCGCCGAATGGTATCGCGCGGAGGGGTGGCTGTAGCCAACCCGAACCCCTCCATGAAAAGATCCGGGGTCAGTTCTCGGCGCTGAACGCCTCCATCCGCTTCTGCATCTCCGCCTCCGGGACTTCCTCGACCACCGTCGCGATCGACCATTTATGCCCGAAAGGGTCGATCAGCGCGCCTATGCGATCGCCCCAGAATTGCGTGGTGATCGGCTTGTCGATGGTGCCGCCGGCCGCGATCGCCTTTTCGAACGCCGCGTCGACATCGGGCACGTAGATCAGGAAGCTCGCGGTCGGCCCGCCCCGGCTCCGGGGGCCGAGGATATCCATGTCGGGAAACTCATCCGCCACCATGATGATCGAACTGCCGATCTGGAGCTCGGCATGGCCGATCTTGTCGCCCATCGGCAGGCGCAGCTTTTCGACCGCGCCAAAGGCCCGCGCATAGAAATCGATAGCCGCCTCTGCGCCCGCGATGACCAGATACGGGGTGACGCTGTGATAGCCTTCCGGGGGATTCGTGATCGCCATGACTTTCTCCTCTGTTTGACGCCTCACCGACTCGAAACGGAACATATCGCGAACATGGATAGCCGATACCCGCCCGTTCGACAAACCCCGATCGATCGCCTAAACGCGCGCGCATGACCGACAGCGCCAGCCCCATCACGCCCGAGATCGTCGCCGAACACGGCCTTTCGCCCGAGGAATACGAGCGCGTGCTGCACGCGATGGGGCGCGAGCCGAACCTGACCGAGCTCGGCATCTTCTCGGTCATGTGGTCGGAGCATTGCAGCTACAAGTCGAGCCGCATCCACCTGAAGAAGCTGCCTACCACCGGCCCGCAGGTCATCTGCGGCCCCGGCGAGAACGCCGGCGTGGTCGATATCGGCGACGGCCCGAACGGGACGAAGCTGGCCGCGATCTTCAAGATGGAGAGCCACAATCACCCGAGCTACATCGAACCCTATCAGGGGGCCGCGACCGGCGTCGGCGGCATCCTGCGCGACGTGTTCACGATGGGCGCGCGGCCGATCGCCAACATGAACGCGCTGCGCTTCGGCCGGCCCGATCACCCCAAGATGCGCCACCTGATCTCCGGCGTGGTCCACGGGATCGGCGGCTATGGCAATTGCGTGGGCGTGCCGACGGTGGGCGGCGAGGTGAACTTCCATCCCGCCTATGACGGCAACATCCTGGTCAACGCGATGACCGTGGGCATCGCCGAACAGGACAAGATCTTCTATTCGGCCGCCTCGGGCATCGGCAATCCGATCGTCTATGTCGGATCGAAGACCGGCCGCGACGGCATCCACGGCGCCACCATGGCCTCGGCCGATTTCGGCGAGGATTCGGATGCCAAGCGCCCCACCGTGCAGGTCGGCGATCCCTTCACCGAAAAGCTGCTGATCGAGGCCTGCCTCGAACTCATGGCCTCCGACGCGATCGTCGCGATCCAGGACATGGGCGCGGCCGGCCTAACCTCCTCCTCGGTCGAGATGGCCAGCAAGGGCGGGGTCGGGATCGAGCTGATCATGGACGACGTGCCCCAGCGCGAAACCGGCATGAACCCCTATGAGATGATGCTGAGCGAGAGCCAGGAGCGGATGCTCATGGTGCTAAAGCCCGGCCGCGAGGATTTCGCCGAAGCCATCTTCCGCAAATGGGAGCTCGATTTCGCGGTGATCGGTCACGTCACCGATACCGGCCACATGGTCCTCAAGTGGAAGGGCGATGTCGTCGCCGACATCCCGCTCGCGCCGCTCGCCGACGAAGCACCGCTCTACGATCGCCCGCATGTCCCGACGCCCAAGCCCGCGCCGCTGGCCGACGCGCCGGAAAGCACCGACATCGCCGCCGATCTGCTGGCGATCATGGGATCGCCCGACATCGCCAGCCGCCGCTGGATCTGGGAGCAGTACGACCACATGGTCGGCGCGGACACCGTGCAGCGCCCCGGCGGCGACGCGGCGGTGGTCCGCATCCACGGCACCGCCAAGGGCCTGGCGATCAGCACCGACTGCACGCCGCGCTACTGCTTCGCCGATCCCTATGAGGGCGGCAAGCAGGCGATTGCCGAATGCTATCGCAATCTCTCGGCGGTGGGCTCCACGCCGCTCGCCGTCACCAACTGCCTCAACTTCGCCAATCCGCAGCGGCCCGAGATCATGGGCCAGATCGTCGGCTGCCTCGACGGCATGGGCGATGCGTGCCGCGCGCTCGACTTCCCGATCGTGTCGGGCAATGTCAGCCTCTACAACGAGAGCAAGGCGACCGGCGGCGGCAGCGCCATCCTCCCCACCCCCGCGATCGGCGGCATCGGCCTGCTCGCCGACTGGTCGAAGAGCGCGACGATCGCCTTCAAGGCCGAAGGCGAGACGCTGTTCCTGGTCGGCGAAGCGCCGTGCCATCTCGGCCAGTCGATCTGGCTGCGCGAGATCGCCGGCCGCGAGGAAGGTGCCCCC
>Ga0160461_1001071_pt1 | contig 12630 bp, 10 predicted proteins | sample HID1975I_E6MG_FD_108266 | JGI IMG/M metagenome (GOLD analysis project Ga0160461, IMG submission 108266) | Enriched soil microbial communities from UW Madison campus, WI, USA - HID1975I_E6 MG | ecosystem: Environmental > Terrestrial > Soil > Unclassified | place: USA: Madison, Wisconsin...
CGAGTACGACGTGATCGTCACCGAGAACATGTTCGGCGACATCCTCACCGACGAAGCCTCGATGCTGGCCGGTTCATTGGGCCTGCTGCCGTCGGCCTCGCTGGGCGAGCCCGGCGCGGTCGGCATCTACGAGCCCATCCACGGCTCGGCCCCGGACATCGCCGGCAAGGGCATTGCCAATCCGTATGCCACGATCTTCAGCGCCGCGATGCTGTTGCGCCATTCGCTGGGGTTGGAGGAGGAAGCCGCCGCGGTGGAAGCGGCCGTGCATGCCGCGCTGGATGAGGGTGTGTTCACCGCCGACCTGGCGGCCAAGGGCGCGGCGGTGAGTACCACCCAGGCCACCGACGCGGTGCTCGCCCGCCTGCGCGACTGATCCACCGCACACCTTCGGTAGAGCCACCCCATGGGTGGCTGCACCCACCCGATCTGCTCCATCGAGCAGATCAGGCCACATCATTGCCGGCCTTCACGCCCGACGCCAGCGGCTGCGTTGATTCGTCGACGGCGAAGCACCGCAAGCCATAGAAGCGTAAGGGAAAGCACTGCAGGAAAAACAGAAAACAGCAACCAGACAACGCCGCCACCCGTCAAGTTTCCTCCAGACGTGTCAACGCAACTTGAGTTTTCCAGAGCGTCGATACAGTCCCTGTACCTGTAGTAACGCGCGTAGAACACCACGCCAAAGAATGCGGACAGTGCAGCGAAGGCGGCGGAAAAAGTGACGAGCGCCCGTCCTTTAGAGGACTGCCCGGCGATGCTCGGCCGAGAGGCGACAGACTTTTCGGGCTGCCTCAACGGCATACCGCCGTGTCAGGGTCCCCGCCATCAAGCCTCAGCAGGTCTGCACAGGGGTCATCACCTAGGTGCAGCCCGGTCGGCCCGCGCACCGCTGGCACGTAGATAGCCTTGAACAGCGCAGCCGTGGTCCAGGCAACAGAATGCTCGTCGGCCACCCAGCGCTTCGCCCCATTGACGTTTTCGTAGTTGACATGGAGCGGTGACGACATTCGCGCCGGAACCGTCTGGTTCGTGTTCACCGACCAGCCCATCTCAGGCAGGTATCGCAGCGTGGGCACTTCGCAGCGCATCTCCATGCTGGCAACGTGTCGTCGGTAAGGAACGTTTGCCACCGTGAACTCGACATCTCCAGCTTCACAGACGGCGCTCTCAAGCGCCTTCAGGCTTGCCTCGAAAATGGGCCAGTGACGCCCGCCGCTTTTCTCCACCCAGTTTTTCTGCGGCACCAGGGCCCGACGTTTGTCCACTGCAGCAGGCCAGAGCTTGCGCTCCACTTCGGCCTTCGACTTGCCGACAACCGTCCAGTACGCCAGAAAGCCCTCCTTCTCGACGCGGCTGTTTGCGTTGAGTGCCATGATCGCCACTCTTTGCGGGCCCAGACCGTCAGCGGGCAGCCTCCCCCAGGGGGTACTTTTGAACACGCGAATGGACTCAGCGCGAAGCAGTGCGGAGGCAAGCTTCATCGGAACGTCAAAGGTCTGGAGGGTACCGTCCACCATCGAGCCCAACGCCTCGTTTGTTTCGCGGCCCTGGTCTACAACCCACACCTTTCGACCCGCCTTGACCTGCTGCTCCAGTTTGAGCGAGGAGGTGTTGATTCCCGTCCTCGGCCCATCGGCACCACGACGAACGCTTTCCACAATCCTCTCCATGCGCTCAGTCGCCGACAATGCTGCGAAGCCCTCATCCTGTGGCGCCGTCCACTCCGGGTGTTTGCACTCGAGTGCGACCGATACGCGGAGGTTGCCGTTGTCAGCGGGCTCAAGCGGCGTGGCTCCGGTCGTCTGGCAATCCGCGATCATGCGCAGCTTCATGATTGCCCTCATCAGGTCCCCGACCTGCCCCTGAGCCTTGGGTCCACTGCAACGCCTGCAACGGCGTCCTCGTAGAACCGCTGGGTCAACACAGGAGTATCGGACTCGAGGAGAGCCTCGATCTCCTTTTTATGCATCCTCCAGTTGCGTCCAATAGCGCGGCGCTCTTCACCCATGTTCCTGGACAGCGCGAAAAAGGCGTCACGGCCCTGCGTTGAACCAACACGGTAGGTCGCAAGCGCAACCTCCTCGGGACCAATCTCCAGAGGAGGGGTGGCGTCAGCGCAGGCAGCCAGGAGACACGCGCTCAGAAGGGCCAACCCACAGGCGCGGAATGAGGCACCATTTCCAGGTCGCGAGGTCGCAATGTTCAGGTATGTGTGCATCGCACTTGTCCTTGGATTTACGGCGCCGGACGCGATATGGCGCGTCCAGTTTCACCACAGCGTGCTCCTCACACTCTGCTGGACGGACTCTGTTGGCAGGAATGCCAACGACTGGCCGCTCTGGTCATTCAGAAGCCAACCCGATCCTTGATCGCTGGGCTTAAACGCCAGCACATCACCGGCACGCAGCGCCTCGGCTGGATTGCCTTCGCGCGCCGGCCAGTTCAGCACGCCGTGCTGCCCGGGCTGGCCGACCACCTCCACGGCAACATGAATGTCGCCATTGACCTGGGGATCCACGCCGGTCACCTTCAACGGCGGACGCGGCCCGGCCTTGGTCCGATCAACGGCACCTTCCCCGCCTTCGCCCACATCGCCATCGCCGCGAATCGAGTCCACGGCGGCGCTGACGCCCAGCGCCGGCGACACCACGACCCACGCAAGGGCCGATGTCGTGACCAGCGCCGATAGTGCACTCGTTTGAGAGCGGTCGTGTGTTGACAGTGCCACACAAGAAAAGGGCAGCAGCAGCGCCGCCGTGAGCAGGACGTTTACAACGATGGATTGCTGCTTCAATCGATTGCCTCCATTTAAGGCCCGGGACGGTGGTGCCAGTAATCACCCCTGCGGTACGATGGCTCCAGCAGCACGGGCCGGCCAACAGGCACAATGCAGGAGGCCGCTGCGGACCGCCATGCAACTATTCCGAAACCGGGCGTCTATCATCGTCGCTCTGCTGCTGACGGTTTGAGCGACGCGCCGCGATATGGCATGCGTCGCGGGTCAGTCGTCGATCGTGACGCGCCGCCGGTACATGCAGCCCGCAAGGGTATCTACTCCGTCATGCTGCAGGACCACCACACTTCGGACCACCCTGCTGCCCGCACGGTCGTCACTGTGCAGGTCCTTCTCCCACAAGCCGGGTTCGGCGCGGTCGGCAGCGGTCATTCCGGCGGCCTGCACGGCCCGCTCGGTGGTGCCCGGCTCGATCACGGCAGCCAGCAGCCCCATGCCCAGCGCGACGTTGCGCGTGGAGACACCGTGGACCTCGATGGGCTCGAACAGCGTCGCCACGTAGAGCACACCGCTGTCACGCGACGCGATGCCCTGGAGCTGCGCCGGCCACGTGTACTGGCTGGCCTCCAGTGCCAGGTTCCAGAACGCCTCCACCCGTTCCAGGGCTTCCGGGGACGCCCGGCATTCGGCCGCGGCGGCCAGGTCGTGTGCGTCGGCGACGGGCGGGCGGCGCGCGGAGGCGACGTCTTCGCCCTGTTCGCCAGACCGGTCGCAGCCCAACCGGTAGCCGTCGCCATCGCTACGCACGACGACTGCGGCGGGAAGCGGCTTCTCCCCCGCTACAACAGGCCGCGACCAGACGCTAAAGGGCTCGTGCAGGGTGCTGGAGCGCAGGCGCAACGCGTGCGTGGCCACGATGCGCTCGCGCTGGGCGCCGTCGATCGGCATCGACATGCCGAGGTCATCGACGAACACACGGCGGGTCGTGATGCCTTGAGCCTTCAACGGGGCGGGCATATCGATGGTGGTGAACGGACGATCTTCATCGCCACCGCGTTGGAACCGCCAGTCGCGTAGATGGGCGGGGCGTTGCTGCGCATCGCCATACATTGCCGCCCGCAGGGTGTTGCCTATGCGCTGCGTGGTGGCCGGGTCCGCCCTGCATTCCAGAATCGCGACCAGGTCGCGCTGGAAGCTGGCAGCGGCCGTCGCACCAGGGGCTGACGCGGTTGCCGAGGCGCACGCCAGCAGAAGTGCGAAGGCGACGATCGCCGATGGCAAGCGTAGAGAAACATTGGGCATGGTAGTGGGATACATCGAAAGTTCCAATCGGCCATTGTCATGCCTGCGCGTGGCGCGGGCCATGGGAGGTTGTGACACATTCGCTACGGAGTTGCAGCCACAAGGCGCCGGGCAATGCCCGGCGCGCCACGGGGCCGACAGTACGTCGGCCCCTGAAACATCAACCTTCGCTGGTCCTGGCCTCATCCGGCTTCACCCGGAACCATGCCGCATACAGCGCCGGCAGGAACACCAGGGTGAGCACGGTGCCGACGATCAACCCGCCCATGATCGAGATCGCCATCGAGCCGTAGAACGCACTGCGCGACAGCGGGATCATCGCCAGCACCGCGGCGAGCGCGGTCAGCACGATCGGGCGGAAGCGGCGCACGGTGGCGTCGATGATGGCGTGCCAGCGGTCGCGCCCGGCGTCGATGTCCTGCTGGATCTGGTCGATCAGGATCACCGAGTTGCGCATGATCATGCCGGCCAGCGCGATGGTGCCCAGCAGCGCCACAAAGCCGAACGGCGCGCGGAACAGCAGCAGGAACAGCGTGGCACCGATGATGCCCAGCGGTGCGGTGACCAGCACCATGGCCGCACGCGAGAAGCTGCGCAGCTGCAGCATCAGCAGCGTGGCCACCACGACCAGAAACAGCGGCATGCCGGCCTTGATCGAGTTCTGTCCGCGCGCCGAATCTTCCACGGTACCGCCGGTTTCCAGCAGGTAGCCCGAAGGCAGCTGCGCGCGGATGCCGTCCAGGGTGGGCAGGATCTGCTGCACCACGTCCAGCGGCTGCTCGTAAAACGCCCAACAAAAGGAAGCCGAGAAGACAGCGAAGATGACGAACAAGGCGACGCACTTGAAAACCACAGTGACTGTGTCTTTCACAGCTTCTACTCACCTGAAAGCACGTCAGGATACGTTTCCTCGTAGTAGCAACCCTGTGTGGTCATGCCGGGATCGAGCTCGTAGACGTACAACAACTCTCGCACGCGCCAGCCATCCTCCGCGATCCCGCTGGCCACAACGTGCCGATAGATGAAACCTCGTTCTTCGTCCTCAATCGCGCGAAGACCCAGCGCCTCCCCCAGTTCAGAAGGGGTTTTCCCCTGGAAGGCGACGAAGTAGTTCCTGTTCCACTGATAGAGGCGTGAGACCTTCTGGCCGCTCACTTCTATCTCTTTGGGCAAGTCCCACCAATCAATGCCCGTACGGGTCTTTCCGGCCACCCACTCCCGTAGCGAAGGAGTATCCGCAGTCCTTCTTGCGGAAAACAGATAGTGATTCAACCAATCCCGATCTTCTATGCTCGCTTTGCAGCTGAGCAAGCGCGGCAACATGTCCAGAACGCTCGTCGCATCGGCAAATCGCGGTTCCAGAAGCGCAAGGTCCGGCTTGATCAGCGAGGGACGGCGCGTCCGAACATAGCCACATCCGAGCATTGCCTTGCCCGGCAGGCTTTCGCTTTTTATCAGGCGAAGATTCGCATGTTGCCGTTCACCGTTACCCCGATTTTTCCAAGAAACCTCCTTGGTCCACTGCTCGCTCATGCCGAATGATGGAGATACCTTGGCCAGCTGCAGTCGTTCGGTCTCGCCCTTGAGCGCCGGCTCTGGCAACACCAGAGAGAACCCGAATATATTGACGGCCAGGTACCGGCTCTGATGCCCAAGGGCCTTCAATGGCTGCGGCAACTCGATCAGATGCAGCCATGTACCCTCCACCCGACTCACCTTCCACTTCTCCAGTTCTGGAGGCGTGTAGTCGGTTTGGTTGTTGGCGAAATCGAGCACTGTGTCGTGCACACGCTGCACAGTCTCAGGATCGGCCTTGCACTCGATGAAGGCCGTCAGGTCATCCAGCAATGCCGCCGCTGATGATGCGTAACTGGACGAATCTCTAGCAGACACCCTCCCACACATCAGCAAGGCAAGCAGCAGCACGACTGCCGTTCGAATGTGCGTTTTGAGTATAGTGCTTTCTCTATCCATATGATCCAACCGAGGAATGAGGAACACCCAGCACCATGCCGATGGCATCGCTGGACAACCATGCAACTTCTACGAAACCATCACTTCAACGCAGCGCGCTGGTCTGCAGGCGCGTTCCGTCGGTGGAAACGATGCGTTCGAGCGCTTCGGCGTCAATCGGCATCGCGATGCCCATGTCATCGGCTAGCAAGCGCCGGGTACTGATACCTCGGGCTGTCAGCGACCGAAGCTGGCATTTCTGCAAGCTCTTCCATGAAGTAGCAGCCCTGTTCACTCAGGCCCATGTGCATGTCCGTCACCACAAGCCGCTTCTGCTCCAGCCAGCCGTCGGCCGCCTGCACCTGCGGGTATAGGCGCATGTAGCTGGGCTGCCCGTCATCGCGCTCAGCTGCGCTGAGGCCCAGCCGATCCGCCAGCTGGCCCGCACTGTCCCGCATGTGTATGACGTAGAAGTTCCGATCCCGGTAGTAAAGGCGCCTGACCTTCAGCCCGCCTACGTCGATCTCAGCAGGGAGTTCCCACCATTGATTACCCAGCCTGTCTTCGTTTCGCCGCCATGCTCCAAGCCCGGACGTAGTGCGTCGCGGGTGATGGCGCAACTGGGTGTTGAGCCAGTTGCGTTCCTGGAGGTCAGCGCTGCAAGCCAACAGCCGCGGCAGCAGTTCCAAGGCCGCCTGTTCGTTGGCTGCGTCATCAACTGAGATACGATGATCTTCGCTTACCCAGTTGGATCGTTGCACGTTCGAGTAGGTGCACCCGATTGATATCTCAGCGCCCCTGAGTTGATCCCGGACGACCTTGAGTTCTGCCCGCAGCGCATTGCCGTTGGCCAGATTGCGCACATACGCCACCCGCCCCCACTCATCGCGCTGTCGCGCGGGACTGATGGCCTGCCCCTGCAGTTGCTGAACGCCCAGCAACCGCTGCAGATCCACACGAGCCAGAGTGGCGCGCTTCTCGTATCCGTCCAGCACTACTTCCCTGCTCGATACACCAAACACCTTCATGCGTTTAGGCAACTCGATGACAGCCACACCCTTGGCATTTTGCTTGACCCGCCACTTCCCGAGGCCTGGCGGGAGCTTCTGATGCTGGCGCAAGACCGTCTGCAGCAGAATATGGGTACGCACCCTGGCAGCCTCGTCTGCACGGCATTCAACCGTGGCGGCGAGGTCGGCCAACGCGCCGCGCTGATCGAGCAGCGCGGCACTGCCGTCCTCTACGCTCACCTGTGCGGACAGCGGGAAACCGATGAAGGCCAGACAGAGCAGGCCAACACGCGACATTCGCAACAGCCGGAGACAGTTACCTCGCGCCGCACTCACGCCCCACCCCTTGGGCCATGAAGGTCCGGCCCCCAGTCGGGGAACGTCTCGGTGTAATCGCACCCTTGGAAGACCCGGCCCTGGGGAAGATCGAACACCGACAGCGTCTTTCCTTCGTGCCATCCATCGTCGGCAATCACCTTTGGCATCTCATACCGGAAACGCCCCCCCTCCTCCACGCCTGCTGCTGGGGGAATACCGAGATTCCTTGCGACGCTTGCCGCGGTCGTACCCTCATGGATGACGTAGAAGCTACCCGATTTCCTATAGAAGGCGTTTACGTCGTTGCCGGCGATCATCACGGGTGTTGGGAGAAGCACTAGTTCGCCCACTTCACCACGGTTGCCATGTCTCCAATCCAGAGAGAACGCATGTCCATCGTCTGCGAAGATGGACAGCTGTCGCTTCATCCACGCACTTTCGGCAAAACCAGCCTCGCAGCTGAGCAATGTTGGCACCATGGCCAGTGCCTGGCGTTCATCGCGCACTACCGCAGCCACCACCGAACGGCGCTCGGCAGTGTAGTCGCAACCTACGATGATCTTGCCCGGCAGTGACGGCATCACCGCCACTCGTATCGTGGCCGTCCTTCGCTCACCGCTCGCAAGGTGGCGGGAAGACACTATCCTCGTCCACGAGGCATCATTCAGCGGCGGGCCACCCGACAGACGTGGCCGGCGGAACACGGCGGTCTCTACCAGGCCAAGGCTCTGGACCAGAGATTCGCGGTATTGTTCGGGGACAATCAGATGCGTGCCGCCGACCAATCCGATCAGTCGATCTCCCGGCACACCGAAGGCAGAGACGCTCACCGGCAGTTGAATCTGCGGCAGGCCGGGAATAGCACTGCGATCCAGGCTCCAACGCGCATAGGCCTCTGGCAGACGATGGCGCCCATGCGAGTAGATTTCCATTACTGCGTCTTCAAGTCTGGATCGTATCGATTCTTCGGCACGACATTCCAGCAACTGCCCAACATGATCCATCAACTGCTGTTCAGAGGTAGGCGATGGCGATGGCTGGGCCAGCCCCCTCGGAGTGGAAGTGAAACCTGCGACGACAATGGATGCCACCAGTGCCGCCTGCACCCACGCGCCAGAACGGAACACACTCATCCCTGGCCTCCCAGTTCACCGTCCAGCAGGTAGTAGGTCCAGGGAAATGACTCGGTGACCCTGCAGCGCTGGGATACCCGCCCATTGCCAAGGTCGACCACTTCCATCGTCCTGCGTTCGACCCAATGATCGTCGACAGGTTGCGCGGGAAGGTCTTTGGTGAATGTTCCTGCGTTTCCAACGCGGTCGGACAATCCCTGCGAGCGGCCGATGGCAGCTGCGCTGGTGCCTTCGTGCAGAACATGGAACCCATCAAGATCGGAGTACAGGCGTGTGACCGGCCTACCACTTACCTTGACAGCCTCTGGTAGCTCCCACCATCGCGATCCGCGTTCATCACTACCTCCAGGCCACTGGAAGAGCTTTGCACGCGTTCCGTCCTTTGCCTGGACCAATTGGGTAAATAGCCATCGGCCTTCCGTAGTGCCTAGCTCGCAGTTCAACAAGGCCGGAATCAGCTCCAACAGCCGGGCAGGCGAGCTATATCTGAAGTCCACCATGTCCCATTCCGACCCATCCACGACCCTCCGCTCTTGCCTGGTGTACTTGCAACCCACCAATACTGCGTCAGGAAGAGCCGGCGAGTACGCAGCCCGATATTCTGCGGACCATCGCCGTTCTTCGCCTGGCCGGCTTGCAATCCAGACCAATCGGCGCCAGTCCGCAGTTATCGCCGCGTGCGTGGCGTCTCTTCTCCGCAGGTCCAGCGCATCAGTCACTGCACCCAGTGTTTTCCCGTCGAGCACGGCAAATGGCCCCTCAGACGTGACAAAAAGCTGATTCGACGAATGCCCAAAAGCCCGGAACTGGCCTGGCAAGGTGACCAGAAAGGCATTCCCCATGGAAAGCCCCGTTACCTTCCACTGTGCGTACGCGGCGGCGTCAGGAAGTTCATGAAGGCGGTGGTTGATCAGGTCACTGATCCCATTGGTAATACGATCTTTGACCGCATCTGTCGCAGTGCACTCAAGAATCTGCGCCAATTCCGACATCAGAACACTGGGATCATCTTCAGTGGCTGGACTGGCTTGCGCCCCGGGCGTCGCCAGCATGCATGCGGTGAGCAGCACAAACAGGCATTGCCCTATGCAGCGGCGATCGAGCGATAACATTGAACAATCCTTCGAGACGGCAAAGCGCTTCAGAGCATGCGATCTGCAGCTGCACAACACCATACAAAAAGTTGCGAATTCATTCGCCAAGCACGGCCTCGAAGCTGAGGGGTGCGCAGTCCCATCCGGCAAGAAGATCATGACTTACCACGACCTGCTCATCGCGTCCTGCTGCGCCCAGTCGGCTGGCAGGAATGCAAGCTGCTTACCGACCTCATCAAGAAGGAACCAACCAGAACCTCCGCCGCTCAGAGTAGAGGCCAGTACATCCCCGGCACGCGGGGTCTCCGCAGGGTTCCCCGAGCACGCCGGCCAGTTCAATACGCCCTGGTTCCCTGGCTGGGCAACCAGGTCCTCGGCAGCGCGGAGATCACGTTGGGTTGCCGATCCACATCGATGACCTACAACGGCGAGCGGCACGGTCGAATACGAAATCCATCGACCACACCTCATTGCCTGCGGATGGCCGTATCAGTGACTGGCGCTCGTCCTGCGGCACTTTCCTGCGCTTCCTGCGACGCACTTGCAGGCCGGCGTCCCGATACAGACGCTCCACTCGCTTGTAATTCACCACAAGGCCCTTCTGCCGCAGCTTCAAATGGATCAAGCCCACGCCATAGCGTTGGTACCGGTGCGCCATCACAGCGATCTACCCGCGAGGTTCCACGTCGTGATCGGCCTCGGGCTCGTAACTCAAGGCACCTGCACTCATGCACGCCACGGCCAGCGCACGTCGCTCACCCAACCCCTTCTCGATCATGCTCAGCAGCAGCGGCCTGCGCGCTGGTGCGGTCACCACTCTTATCGCAATGCGTCTTCTCAGGTCGCCTTGTCTTCTGGCCGGCAGATGCTGGAATCAGTGATGGTGAACTGACTGCCCGCGGCGGCCAGGTCGTGTGCGTCGGCGACGCGCGGGTGGCGCGCGGAGGCGACGTCTTCGCCCTGTTCGCCAGACCGGTCGCACCCGACCGGTAGCCGTCGCCATCGCTACCCACGACGACTGCGGCGGGCAGCGGCTTGCAGCCACAAGGCGCCGGGCAATGCCCGGCGCGCCACGGGGCCGACAGTGCGTCGGCCCCGGCAACATCAACCTTCCGTAGTCCTGGCCTCATCCGGCTTCACCCGGAACCATGCCGCATACAGCGCCGGCAGGAACACCAGGGTCAGCACGGTGCCGACGATCAACCCGCCCATGATCGAGATCGCCATCGAGCCGTAGAACGCACTGCGCGACAGCGGGATCATCGCCAGCACCGCGGCCAGCGCGGTCAGCACGATCGGGCGGAAGCGGCGCACGGTGGCGTCGATGATGGCGTGCCAGCGGTCGTGCCCAGCATCGATGTCCTGCTGGATCTGGTCGATCAGGATCACCGAGTTGCGCATGATCATGCCGGCCAGCGCGATGGTCCCCAGCAGCGCCACGAAGCCGAACGGCGCGCGGAACAGCAGCAGGAACAGCGTGGCACCGATGATGCCCAGCGGTGCGGTGACCAGCACCATGGCTGCACGCGAGAAGCTGCGCAGCTGCAGCATCAGCAGCGTGGCCACCACGATCAGGAACAGCGGCATGCCGGCCTTGATCGAGTTCTGTCCGCGTGCCGAGTCTTCGACGGTACCGCCGGTTTCCAGCAGGTAGCCCGAGGGCAGCTGCGCGCGGATGCCGTCCAGGGTGGGCAGGATCTGCTGCACCACGTCCAGCGGCTGCATGCCATCGCCGATGTCGGCGCGCACGGTCACCGTGGGCAGGCGGTTGCGGTGCCAGATGATGCCGTCCTCGAAGGCGTACTCCAGGCGCGCCACCTGCGACAGCGTCACCGGGGTGCCGCTGGCGGTGGGAATGGCCAGGCTGCCGAGCAGGCCCAGCTGGGCGCGCTCGTTGTCCGGCCCGCGCAGCAGCATCTCGATCTGGCGGTTGCCTTCGCGGTAGGTGCTTACGCTCATGCCCGACAGCGAGCTGCTCAGGAACTGGCTTACCTGCGCGCTGCTCACGCCCAACGCGCGGGCGCGGTCCTGGTCGATCACCAGCCGCACCACCTTGCTCGGCTCGCTCCAGTCCAGGTTGACGTTGATCACGTGCGGGTTCTCGCGCACCTTGGCTTCAACCTGGCGGGCAATCGCCTGCACCTGCGCAATGTGCTCGCCGGAAATGCGCATCTGCACCGGGTAGCCCACCGGCGGGCCGCTCTCCAGGCGGGTCACGCGCATCTGCACGTCCGGGAACTGCTTGATCACGTCCTTCATCAGCCAGTCGCGGGTGGATTCACGGGCCTTGGCGTCGGCCGTGAGCACCACGAACTGGGCGAAGTTGGTGGCCGGCAGCTGCTGGTCCAACGGCAGGTAGAAGCGCGGCGAACCGGTGCCGACGTAGGCCACGTAGTTGCTGATGCCCTCGCGACCCTTCAACAGTTTTTCCAGCTTGGTGGCCTGGGCCTGGGTGGAGGCCAGCGATGCGCCTTCGGCCAGCTCGATGTCGACCATCAGCTCAGGCCGGGTCGAATCGGGGAAGAACTGCTGGGGCACGAAGCGGAAGATCGCCAGCGAGAAGATGAACAACGCAATCGTGGCGCCGATCACCCACCAGCGGTGGCGCAGGCAGGTATCCAGGAAGCTGCGGAAGCGCGTGTAGAACGGCCGCTGGTACGGGTCATGGTCGTGCGCATGTTCGGCCGGCTTGATCCAGCGCGCGAACGCCGGGTGGCGGTCGGCCCACTGCAGGCGGCGGGCGTGCCAGCGCCCGGCCAGGCTGGTCGGCTTGGGCGGCTGTCGGTTGAACAGATCCGGCAGCATCTTGTCGCCCAGGTACGGAATGAACAGCACCGCGGCAATCCACGACACCACCAGCGCGATGGTGACCACCTGGAACAGCGAACGGGTGTACTCACCGGTGCTCGATGCCGCAGTGGCGATCGGCAGGAAGCCGGCGGCGGTGATCAGGGTACCGGTGAGCATCGGGAAGGCGGTGGATTCCCAGGCGAAGCTGGCCGCGCGCAGGCGGTCGTAGCCCTGCTCCATCTTGGTGGCCATCATCTCCACCGCGATGATCGCATCGTCCACCAGCAGGCCCA
>Ga0160461_1001074_pt1 | contig 12553 bp, 10 predicted proteins | sample HID1975I_E6MG_FD_108266 | JGI IMG/M metagenome (GOLD analysis project Ga0160461, IMG submission 108266) | Enriched soil microbial communities from UW Madison campus, WI, USA - HID1975I_E6 MG | ecosystem: Environmental > Terrestrial > Soil > Unclassified | place: USA: Madison, Wisconsin...
ATAGACGCCGCCACGCGCGGCCAGCCAGTCGACCAGCGCGGCGACGGTATCGACATCGGCGGGCGGATCGATCCGCTCGGCATCGACGCCGATCGCCTCGCGGATGCGGGCGAAGTAGAGGAGTTCGATCGTCATTGGCCGGCCATCCGGATCAATCCATGTGCCGCACGCCGACGCGCAGATAATCCCAGCCGGTGATCAGCGTCAGGATCGCGGCGGCCCACAGGCTGGCGAGGCCGACGGTTCGGACGAATGCCCATTCGGGCAGCGCCCCGCCCAGGATGATGCCGCCGAGCGAGACCAGCTGGAAGGTCGTCTTCCACTTGGCCAGCCGGGATACCGGGATCGACACCTGCAGCCCGGCGAGGAATTCGCGCAGGCCCGACACCGCGATCTCGCGCAGCAGGATGATCAGCGCGGCGATGACGTGCCAGCCCGCGATCAGCGGTTCGCCGTCATGAACAGCCTCGAACGCGACGAGCATCACGATCACCGCCGCGACCATGATCTTGTCGGCGATGGGATCGAGGAAGATCCCCAGTTTCGACACGGCCCCCTGCGCGCGGGCGAGATAGCCGTCGAAATAATCGGTGATGCCCATCAGGCAGTACAGGCCGAAGCACAAAGCGTAGTCGAGCCGGCTGGGTTGCCAGAGCAGGAACACCAGGATCGGCACGGCGAAGATGCGCGAAAGCGTCAGGATATTGGGCAGGGTCAGCATCGTGGCACCGGTCTACCCGCAGAATCGCCGGTTGGGGAGCCCCGACCGTAACGGCGCGCCGAAGGGCGATCGGCCGCAGGGAACAGGGCCACAGCGGGATTGGACGCTTGCGTCTGAATGGTTTATGGCCCGGCCCTGAGCAATCGCCACCCCTGAGCAATCGCCAGCGAGCCAGACCAGCCCATCATGCAGTCTTCCATCCGCCTGTTGGCGAAGCGGCGCTTCCTGCCGCTGTTCGTGACCCAGTTCCTGAACGCGTTCAACGACAACCTGTTCAAGACCGCGATGGTGATGCTCGTCACCTACGAGATCTATTCGGATCCCGCGCGCGAGGCATCGTTCAATGCGATCGCGAGCGGGCTTTTCATCCTGCCCTTCTTCCTGCTTTCGGCGGTGTCGGGGCAGCTGGCCGACGGGCGCGACAAGGCGGGCATCGTCCGCCTGGTGAAGACCGCCGAGATCGGGATCATGGCCGTCGGCGCGGTCGGCATCCTCCTGCACAACGTGCCCGCGATGCTGGCGGCGCTGTTCGCGATGGGCGTCCATTCCACCTTCTTCGGCCCGATCAAATACGCGATCCTGCCGCAGCACCTGGACCGCGAGGAGGTGCTGGGCGGCACCGGCCTGGTCGAGGCGGGCACCTATGGCGCGATCCTGCTCGGCACGATCGTCGGCGGGCTGATCCCGTCCGGCATCGCGGCGGTCATGGTGGTGGTGGTCGCGCTGATCGGTCGCGTGACCGGGCAGTTCGTGCCCCCCGCCCCGCCCGAGCCTGGCACCGACCCGCGAATCGACATCCACATCGTGCGCGCCTCGATCCGGCTGGTTTCCGCGACGATGCACATCCCCCGGCTGTTCCTGGCGATCATGGCGATCAGCGTGTTCTGGGGCCAGGGCGCGATCCTGGCCGCGCAGTTCCCCCCGCTGGTGAAGAACGAGTTCCATGCCGACAAGGAGGTCGCGACGCTGTTCCTGTCGATCTTCTCGATCGGCGTGGCGATCGGTTCGGTGGTGATCAACCGGTTGTGCGCGGGCCGCGTCTCCGCCCGCTTCGCGCCGGTCGCGGCGCTGGTGATGGGCGCCTTCGTCTGCGACCTCTACTGGTCGGTCACGCACTGGCCGATCAACGACGGCGCGCTGCTCGATTTCTGGACCTTCATCGCGCTGCCCCATGCCGAGCGCGTGATGCTCGACCTGCTGGGCGTGGCGGTGGCCGGCGGCATGTTCGTGGTCCCGCTCTACGCCTTCCTGACCACCACCGTTTCCAAGGCGGAAACCGCGCGCACGGTGGCGGCGAACAACATCGTCAACTCGGGCGCGATGGTGTTTTCGGTCTGCGCGGTGGCCGGCATCCTGCTGACCGGGGTGACGGTGGGCGACACGCTGCTGATCGTGGCTGCGGGCAGCCTGCTTTCGGCCTGGACGGCGTGGCGGCTGCACAAGGCCTGCGAGCGCGAGGACCAGGCCTGTTTCGAGAATGCGGGGGGGTAGCATCAAGCCCCTCTCCCCTCCATCGGAGGGGAAAGGGGTGCGCAGACTTCGGGATTGCGCAGCAATCGCTTAGTCGGAGCTGGGAGAGGGGTGGGCGGCTGCGCAGCAGCCGCGCGAGGCTTTGCCTCGCACCCCCCTCTCCTAGCTGCGCTAGACGGCTTTGCCGTCAAGCTCCGCTACCTCTCCCCCAAGGGAGAGGTACGCTCGATCACCCCCTACCCTATGAACAGGTAGAAGAAGACGAAGCCGGCGATCCACGCGGTGGCGAAGAGGCGCAGGTCGTCGGCGCGGCGGATGCGGCGGGCCTGATGCGCCGTCACGAGGGCACCCGACTCGCGGCTAGCCGAGCCGACTCGCGGGCGGCCGGTGCGCGCGCCGCCGAGTCGTTCCCGCCGCACCAGATCCGGCGACAGCGCCGCGAAACCACGCTGGCGCGGGCCGCCTTCGGGGCGGATACGACCGGACGAACTGGTGGACGAACGGGCGGGCGAACGGACTGGCATGGCCAAATCCTAACGCGACGCTAACCCTCTTGTATCGGGGAAACAGGGTTAACCCGTTGTTTCGCCGTGGGACGCGCGGAACGAGGCAGCATGGGTTCGGCCTGGGCTCGGTTCACGCAAATAACCGCGTCGGTTCATCGATCCGGACTTTACACCCCCCCACCCCCTACTTATATCGCCTCTCCGCTGCCCCATGGGACTTCCACCGCAAGGCAGCTTTTTGCCCACGACGACACTGGAGGTCCCTTGAGTTGCACAAGCATCATAGCGCGCTGGGGCTAGCTGGCTCCCTTCGGCCGGTTCAGCCGGTCACGCTCGTTCGCCCCCACGCCGCCCGGCGGGCCGCCCGATTCTTCGTGGAGAAGTTTCCGGGTCGCGCGCTCTATGCGGTAAAGGCGAACCCTTCGCCCGATCTCCTGCGTATCCTGTGGGACGCCGGGATCACGCATTTCGACGTCGCCTCGATCGCCGAGGTGCGGCTGGTGCGGCGCACGTTGCCCGAGGCGACCTTGTGCTTCATGCACCCGGTCAAGGCCGAGGAAGCGATCACCGAGGCGTATAACGTCCACGGCGTGCGCACCTTCTCGCTCGATACGATCGACGAGCTGGCGAAGATCATGCGCGCTACCGGCGACGCGACCGACCTGACGCTGTGCGTCCGGCTGCGCGTTTCCTCGGATCATTCCAAGCTCAGCCTCGCATCGAAGTTCGGCGCGCTGCCGGGCGAGACCAAGGAGCTGCTGTTCGCGGCCCGCCAGGCGGCGGATGCGCTGGGCATCTGCTTCCACGTCGGCAGCCAGGCGATGACGCCGGCCGCCTACACCCAGGCGCTCGCCCGGGTGCGGGATGCGATCGTCGAGGCGGCGGTGACGGTGGACGTGATCGACGTCGGCGGCGGCTTCCCCTCGGTCTATCCGGGCATGGAGCCTCCGCAGCTCGACGCCTATTTCGCCGCGATCCACAACGCGTTCGAGGCGCTGCCCGTCAGCTACTCGGCGGAGCTGTGGTGCGAGCCGGGCCGTGCGCTGTGCGCCGAATATGCCAGCCTGATCGTCCGCGTCGAGCGGCGTCGCGGCAGCGAGCTCTACATCAACGACGGTGCCTATGGCGCGTTGTTCGATGCGGCGCATGTCGGCTGGCGCTTCCCGGTAACGCTGCTGCGCGAGCCTGAATCCGACGCCAGGGATCTGGAATTCAGCTTCTACGGCCCGACCTGCGACGACATGGACCATATGGCCGGCCCGTTCATGCTGCCGGCCGACACCAACGTCGGCGACTATATCGAGATCGGCATGCTGGGTGCCTATGGCTGCGCGATGCGCACCGGCTTCAACGGCTTCGGCGAGACCGAGACCGTGATCGTCGACGACGAGCCGATGGCATCGATGTACGCCGAGATCGACGAGGAACCTGCGGTTCCTTCGAACGTCGTCAAGCTGTAACACGCCACCCAATACATGGCCGTCACCCCGGCACAGGCCGGGGTCTCGTCGATCGGGATCGCACCCGTGGCAAGAGACCCCAGCCTGCGCTGGGGTGACGCCTATGCTATTCGCGTTCTGATATCCGGGAGAATCCCATGACCGACCTGCCGATCAACGACACCCGCAAGGCCGAGCTGCTCTCGACCCAAGTCGAGCATATCGACATCACCAGCTTCGACGCGCGCCCGATCGTCGATGCGATGAAGAAGATGAGCTTCACGAGCCGCGACCTCGGCCGCGCGACCGAAATCTACAACCAGATGCTCGCCGACAAGGACTGCTCGGTGATCCTGGTCATCGCGGGATCGACATCGGCGGGCGGCTGCATGGATCTCTACGCAAAGCTGGTCGAATCGAACATGGTCGACGCGATCGTCGCCACCGGCGCGTCGATCGTCGACATGGATTTCTTCGAAGGACTTGGCCACAAGCATTTCCAGGCCAAGGAAATTCCCGACGACGACACGCTGCGCTCGCTCTACATCGATCGCATCTACGACACCTATATCGACGAGGTCGCCCTCCAGAACGTCGACCACACGATCTTCGAGATCGCCGAGACGCTGGAGCCCCGCCCCTATTCGTCACGCGCCTTCATCCGGGAGATGGGCAAGTATCTGGTCGAGAACGGCAAGAAGGAGAACAGCCTCGTCAAGCTCGCCTATGAGCATGACGTGCCGATCTTCTGCCCGGCGTTCACCGACAGCTCGGCCGGCTTCGGCCTAGTCAAGCACCAGGTCGACGCGATGAAGCGCGGCGGCCATTACATGACGCTCGATTCGATCGCGGACTTCCGCGAGCTGACCGACATCAAGGTGAAGGCGGGGGCCACCGGCCTGCTGATGATCGGCGGCGGCGTGCCGAAGAATTTCGTGCAGGACACCGTGGTCTGCGCCGAGATCCTGGGCCATGACGACGTCGAGGTTCACAAATACGCGATCCAGATCACCGTCGCCGACGTGCGCGACGGTGCCTGCTCGTCGTCGACGCTGCAGGAGGCCGCGAGCTGGGGCAAGGTCTCGACCGCGCTCGAGCAGATGGTCTTCGCCGAGGCGACCTCGGTGCTGCCGCTGCTGGCGTCGGACGCCTATCACCGCGGCTTCTGGAAGGATCGCGAGAAGCGCCGCTGGGGCAAGCTGTTCGATTGATCGCCTAACTCCTCCCCTGCAAGGGGAGGGGGACCGCACGCAGTGCGGTGGAGGGGGCGTTCCGCAGACGGCGACCTCAGCGAGGGTAGCGCCGGCGGCCCGCCCCCTCCGTCAGCCTTCGGCTGCCACCTCCCCGTATCGGGGAGGAACTTGTCACTCAACAAGCCCCGCACTCACTCGCGGAACGCCGTTTCCTTCAGCTTGCTCAGCGGCGACAGGATATAGGCCATCACCGATCGCTTGTCGCCGAGCAGGCTGACCGACGTGGTCATGCCGGGGCCGATGGGGAGCGGCTCGCCGCGCTTGCCGACCAGCGCGTTGCTGTCGGTGCGGACGCGGACGATGTAGTGGCTGCGCTCGGTGCGCTCGTCCATGATCGCGTCGGGCGAGATCGCGACGACCTTGCCGTGGAGCGAGCCGTAGACCGCCGAGTCATAGGCGCCGATATCGACCTTCGCGGTTTGGCCGAGGCGGACCGAGGCGATGTCCTTGGGGTCGACCTGCGCCTCGACCAGCAGCGATTCCTCCGAGGGGACGATCTCGACCAGCGGGTCGCCGGCGCGGACGCTGCCGCCGACGGTGGTGACCATCACGCGGTTGACCCGGCCGTCGAGCGGCGCGCGGACGATCGTGCGGCGCAGCTTGTCGGCCAGCGCGGGCATCGCGCTGCGCCGGGCGGCGAGTTCGGCCTGCGAAGTGGCGAGCTCGGTCGCGGCGGTGGCGCGCCAGTCCTGCCGCATCTGGGCGAGCGTGGCGCGCGCCTCGGCAGCACCAGCCATCGCGCGCGAGATCGCCGCGCTGGCGGCGATGGCGTCGCTCACCGCCATGCGCTCGGCATTCTCGGCCTGGACGAGGCTGAGGCGCGGCTCGATGCCCGAACGGACGAGCGGGCGGATCATGTCCGCCTCCGCCTTCGCCGCATCGCGGGCGGACACGCGCGAGTCATGCGCCGCCTGCGCCTCGGCGATGCCGCGTTCGGCCTGCGCCAGCCGCGCGTTGCCGGCGGCGAGCATGCTGGCGAGATCGGCGCTGCGCGAGGCGTGGAGCGCGCGTTCGATGCGGATCTGCTCGGCCGCCGCCTCGTCGCTGGGGACGGGATAGCTGGGGCTGCGGCCCTCGATCTCGGCGCTGAGCCGCGCGATCTTGGCGTCGAGCGCCTCGAAGGCGGCGCGGCTGCTGCCGAGTTCGCCGCCGCTCTGGGTTTCGTCGAGCCGGACCAGCTCGGCCCCGGCCTTCACGATCTGGCCGGTGCGCACGAAGATCTGCGCGACGATGCCGCCTTCGAGATTGGATACCACCTGGAGCTGCGAGCTTGGAATGACCTTGCCCTGCCCCCGCACCGTCCGGTCGAGCTCGGTCAGGTTCGCCCAGAGCACGAACAGGACGAAGAAGCTGACGATCGCCCAGAGCAGCAGGTTGGACGCCGACTTCGGCTTGATCCGGACGGCATAGTCCTCGAGATGCGGATGCGTGACGGGCGCCTCGGCCGCCGCGGCGATCGCCTCGGGATCGGCGAGGAGGTTGGTGCCGGGCGGGGTGCCCTGCTGGCCGGGCACGGGGAGGCCGGTTTCGCTGTTCATGTCAGGCGGCCGCCTTCGGCCGGGTGACGTGCTGGAGCACCTGCGCCGCCGGCCCGTCCATCGCCACCTTGCCGCGATCGACGACGATCACGCGCTCGACCAGCTTCACCAGCGACAGCCGGTGGGTGATCAACACGAGGGTGCGGCCCTTGATCTCGTCCTGCAGGCGCTGGATCAGCGCGGTCTCGGTCTGGATGTCCATGGCGCTGGTCGGTTCGTCGAACACGAGGATCGGGGGCTTGAGGGCGAGCGCGCGCGCGATCGAGATCGACTGGCGCTGCCCGCCCGAAAGCCCCTCGCCCCGATCGGCCAGGCGGAGATCATAGCCGTTGGCGATCTGCCCCATGAACTGGTGGGTGCCCGACAGCTCGGACGCGCGGAGCAGCTCGTTGTCGTCGACCTCGGGCCGGTCGAGCACGATATTCTCGCGCACGGAGCCGGTCATCAGCACATTGTCCTGCATCGCCGCCCCGATCCGCTGGCGCAGGACGACCGGCGCGAATTGCCGGACGTCGGTGCCGTCGATCAGGATCACCCCGCTTTCGGGCGGATAGAGGCCGAGGATCAGCCGCGCGATCGTCGACTTGCCCGATCCGACCCGGCCGAGGATGGCGACATGCTCGCCCCGGTTGATCGTGAAGCTGATGTCGTCGAGCGCCTTCTGGTTCGCGCCGGGATAGCGGAAATCGACGTTGCGGAATTCGATGCGCCCCTCGATCGCGGGCCTGAGCGCCTCGCCCGCCGGCCCTTCGGACGGCATCCGCATGATCTGGTCGATCTGGGCATAGGCGGTGCGGGTCTGGGTGAGGCGGGTCATCAGCTGGGCGATCTGGCCGAGCGGCGCGACGGCGCGCCCCGCGAGCATCGACGCCGCGACGAGGCCGCCCATGGTGATCTTCTGTTCGGCCATCATCAGCACGCCGACGATGACGACGCCGGCATAGGCGATGCTGTTGGCCGAGGCGGCGACGTTGACGGTGATGGTGCTGACCAGCCGCTGCCGCAGCGAGCTATCGGCATGTTCGTCGATCGACTGGAGCCAGCGGCGCATCAGCATCCGCCCGGCACCCGCCGACTTCACCGTCTCCAGCCCGCCGATCGCCTCGACCAGCACGGATTGCTTGAGCATCCCCTGCCCCATCGACCTGGCGGCAAGCCGTTCGAGCGCGGGATGGGTGAGATAGCCGGCGAGGATGACGATCGGCACCATCGCCAGCGGCACGAACACCACCGGCCCGCCGATGATCGCGATGATGACGAGCGTGACGATGATGAACGGCACGTCGACCAGCGCGCTGATCGTCGCCGAGGCGAAGAAATCGCGCAGCGTCTCCAGCTCGCGCATCAGTCCGGTCAGCTGGCCGGTCGAGCCCTTCTTGAGCTCCAGCCGGATGTCGAGCAGCCGCTGGAACACCTCCTGCCCGATTTCCCGATCGATATCGGCGCCCGCCACGTCGACGAAATAGCCGCGCAGCGTGCGCAGGACGAAGTCGAACACCACGACCACGCCGAAGCCGATCGACAGCGCGATCAGCGAGGCGGTGGCGTTGTTCGGCGCGACGCGATCATAGACCGTCATCGAGAACAGCGAGGTGACCAGACCGAAGAGGTTGATCATCGTCGCCGCGATCGCGACCTTCAGGTAGATGCCGCGATTGCGCCGCATCGGCGCGGCGATCCATTCGGCGAAGCGGGGCGGCTTCTCGCCCGAGCCGAGCGCGCGGTGGTCGATCGGTTCGCTCACGGCCGGCGCTCCTCATTCGGAAGTTCGATGGGCAATCCGGCCAGCAGCCGCCCGGTGCGCGACAGCAGGACGTAACGCGCGACATCCAGTTCGCCGAGCCCCTGGATGTAGGCGCTGGCGGTGCTGAAATACTCGCTTTCGGTGCTGAGCAGATCGAACAGCGTGCCACGCGCGATACGGAAACGCTCGACCGTCACGTCGCGGGTGATGCGGCTGGCGACATAGCTGGCGCGCAGGGCCTCCAGCTGCCGGACCAGCGCGTCGACATCGGTCCACGCCACGGCCGCGTCGCGACGGGCTTCCTCGCGGACCCGCGCGGCGCGCGCCTCGGCCGATCGGGCACGGGCCTCCGCCTCGTCGGCGCGGCTATCGACGCCGCCGAAGAGCCGCTGGCGCACGGTAACGGTGCCGCGCACGTCATAATCCTTGTCGGTCTCGAACACGCCATAGCGGCCGGCGTTGACGTTCGCCGCGACGTTGAAGCGGGTATCGGCGCGGGCAGCGCGGGCATCCTCGCGCGCGGCCTCTGCATCCGATTCGGCGGCGCGTACGCTGGGCAGCTTCGAGGAAGCGAGCTCGGCCGCCTCACGCGAGACGCCCGGGCCATCGGCGATCGGCGCGCGGCCGAGCGACGGCGGCGGGGCGACGCCCATCAGTTCGACGAAGCGCGCCTCGGCCGATGCCAGCGAGCGACGGAACCGGGCCAGTTCGGCCTCCGCCGAGGCGGCGTAGCTTTCGGCGCGGACGACATCGGCCTCCGCCGAGACGCCCTGCCGGACGCGTTCGCGCACCGAGCCGATCGCCTGGGCCTGGGCGGTTGCGAAATCCTGCCCCATGTCGACCAGCGCGCGATACATGAACACATCGTACCAGACCGCGACAGACCGCAGCGCGATGTCGTCCGCCGTGCTCTCCACCCCGGCCTCGGCGGCGCGATAGCGCGCTTCGGCGGCGTCCTGCCGCGCGTCGCCCGCGCCGAAATCGAACAGCGTCTGCGACAGCGTGACCGACGCGTCGGTGCGCCGGTTGGCGCGGGAGCGTTCGACGATGTTGTTAGGGTCGTTCGAGAATTCACGCGCGACGATGCGATAGGAGCTCATCGTCGCGTCGAGCGACGGCAGCCGCCCAGCGCGCGCCGCCGATCGCGCCGCGCGCGCCTCGGCCGCGCTTGCCTCGATCTCGGCAAGCCCCGGATGGCGGCGGATCGCCTCCGCCAGCAGATTGCCGAAGCGATCGGGCTCGGTGCGCCGGTCACCGAAGCGGAGCACGGGATCGGCCGCGAGATCGGGTGCGAGCAGGCCGGCGCGGATGCCATCGACCGTCGGAATCGAGGGCGTCGGGATCGAGATCGTCGCGGCGGCGAGTGGCGTGAGGGCGGCAGGCTGGAGGCACGAGGCGGCAGCAGCGATCAACGCAAGCGCCAGCCCTCTCCCCCGGTTGCCGAGACCCATACGCCACACTTCCCCCGCCCCGGACCTGCCAATACCATGACGTTAACCATCATGGAATCGCCGTGCGACGAGACGGAGCCGACGGACAGAGCGCCAGCCCCCTTGCGGCCAGAGTGGTTACGATTCGATTTCCGACGATATCGGGCGCTGCTTACCCCATTCCTCCCCCGCCAGGGGGAGGTGGCTCGCTAAGCGAGACGGAGGGGGAGGAAGCGCCGTGCCATCGAGGGGGTACCGCCGTCCGCCCCCTCCGGCACCTTCGGTGCCACCTCCCCCTCGCGGGGGAGGAACGTCGGATGCCGAGCGGTCGTCCCATCAAGATCGGGGACGGGCCGTGTCATTCACGTCATTCCGGACTTGATCCGGGATCCCGCTTTTCATGGCGTTTGGGAAAAGCCAGATCGGACCCGCAAAGGAAGCGGGGCCCCGGATCAAGTCCGGGGCGACGCAATCCGGGGACGGGGCGCGATCGCCATGTTTGAGGCGGCGCGAGGATTTACCCCCCTCCCCGATCAATCGACCGGGGGGAGCCAGCCGTTGCGGGCGGCGATGGCGACCATCTGGACCCGGTTGGCGGCACCGGTCTTGAGGCGCACATCGTCGATCGCGGCGGATACCGCCTCCGGTAGCAGGGCGAGTTCATCCGCGACGTCGGCCACGGACCAGCCGGTGCCGACGAGCGCCAGCACCTGCGCTTCGCGCGCCGTCAACCCGATCATGCCAGCCGCGCTCGCCATGACGTCATTCCCCCCGGACGCGCGGCTGACCGCGCATTTATTTCCCCTTCGCGATTGTCGCCTCCGTATCACGCCACTGCAACAGCGATTGTCGATCGCGGGCGGGCTTGACGTGCCGAAGCGGTATTGTGCCATTTCGGGACAGCGCGACCAGGGCGTGACAGGTGCGCCGCGAAATGGCTAATCTGTAGCTATCGACGGAAAAGCGCCGAAAACAACAGCGGCGACCAAGCCGCCATGCGGGGAGACTGGGATGCCGAAGCTGGATCACATGCTGGCGCTGGAAGATTTCGAGGCGGCGGCACGGTCCCGGCTTCCCCGGAGCATCCATGCCTTCGCCGCCGCCGGATCGGAGGGCGGGCTGACCGTGGCGGGCAATCGCGAGGCATTCCGCCGGACCCGCATCCTGCCCCGGATGTTCCGCAACGTCGCCGCGCGCACCACCCGGACCACGCTGTTCGGGCGCGAATGGGCCGCCCCCTTCGGCATCGCGCCGATGGGGCTGACGGCGGCGGCGCGCTTCGACGGCGACCTGATCCTCGCGCGATCGGCGCAGGCCGCGAACCTGCCCTTCATCCTGAGCGGGGCTTCCTCGATACCGATCGAGGAGGTGATGCGCGCGACGCCCGAAAGCTGGTTCCAGGTCTATCTGACCGGACATCCCGAGATCGACGCGGCGATGACCGACCGCTTCGTCGCGGCCGGGGTGAAGGTGCTGGTGATCACCGCCGACACCCCCGTCGCGCCCAGCCGGGAGCTTTCGATCCGCAGCGGCGGGCTCAACCTGCCGTTGCGGCTCAACAGCCGGCTGGTGGTGGACGTGCTGCTCCACCCCGGCTGGATCGGCACCACCCTGCTGCCGACGCTGACCCGGCGCGGCATTCCGCGCTTCGTCAACGCCGGGATCGGCCCAGCGTCGCGCTGGATCGACGCCAATCCAGGCGGCCCCGGCGCGGCGCGCGACAAGCTGCACTGGGACGATATCGCGCGCATCCGCGAACGCTGGCCGGGCAAGCTGGTGATCAAGGGGCTGCTCGCGCCCGATGACGCATCGGAGGCGCGGCGGATCGGCGCGGACGGCGTGATCGTCTCCAACCATGGCGGCCGGCAGCTGGACGGCACGGTGGCGACGCTGGACGCGCTGCCGGGCATAGCGGCGGTCGCGGGCGACATGGCGGTGATGCTGGACGGCGGCGTGCGGCGCGGCGGGGACATCGTCCGCGCGCTGGCGCTGGGCGCGTCCTTCGTCTTCGTCGGCCGGCCGATGCTCTATGCGGCGGCGGCCTTCGGCGAGGCCGGCGTCCACCATGCGCTGGCGCTGCTGGAGACCGAATTCGCGCGCGCGCTGGCGCTGGCGGGATGCCGCGACCCCGGATCGATCGACCGGTCGTTGCTGGGGTGAATCTCAGCGCACGCCGAGCGAGGCGGTGCGGGTGCCCTCGAAGCAGGATTGCGACAGCGTCACCCGGTTCCGGCCGTCGATCTTCGACTGGTAGAGCGCGCGATCGGCGCGGAGCAGCGCGGCGCCGAAGCCGGAGACGTCCTCGCCCAGTTCGGCGACGCCGAAGCTGGCCGTCATGCGCGGAAATTCCCCGCCGCCGTCCATCGCCTCGATGCCGAGGCGGAGCCGCTCGACCGCCTCGAACGCCTCGTCCTCATAGGTGTCGATCAGGACGAGCGCGAATTCCTCGCCC
>Ga0160461_1001079_pt1 | contig 12477 bp, 12 predicted proteins | sample HID1975I_E6MG_FD_108266 | JGI IMG/M metagenome (GOLD analysis project Ga0160461, IMG submission 108266) | Enriched soil microbial communities from UW Madison campus, WI, USA - HID1975I_E6 MG | ecosystem: Environmental > Terrestrial > Soil > Unclassified | place: USA: Madison, Wisconsin...
TCTCCGGCATCGCCTCTTCCATCGAGGCGGGCTTGGCACCGGCGGCTTCGCGCGCGGTCTTCGTGAGATATTGCGGGGTGCGGATGCCGGCGACGACGTCCTCGCCCTGCGCGTTGATCAGGAACTCGCCGTAATAGGCGCGGTCGCCCTTCGAAGGATCGCGCGTGAAGGCGACGCCGGTGGCGGAGGTATCGCCCATGTTGCCGAACACCATGGCCTGGACGTTGACCGCCGTGCCCCAGCCGCCGGGGATGTCGTTCAGCCGGCGATACACCCTGGCGCGTTCCGACTGCCAGGAGCCGAACACCGCGCCGACCGCGCCCCAGAGCTGCTCATGGACGTCCTGCGGGAAGGGTTTGTTCCAAAGTTCCTCGACGATCGCCTTGTACTTGGTGACCAGCACTTGCCAGTCGGCGGCGGTCAGCTCGGTATCGAGGCTGTAGCCCTTGTCTTCCTTGGCGATCTCCAGCGCTTCCTCGAAAGCCCCGTGATCGAGCTCGAGGACGACGTCCGAATACATCTGGATGAAGCGGCGATAGCTGTCCCAGGCGAAGCGATCGTCGCCCGAAGTGGCGGCGAGGCCCTTCACGGTCTCATCGTTGAGGCCGAGGTTGAGGACCGTGTCCATCATGCCGGGCATCGAGACCCGCGCGCCCGAACGGACCGAGACCAGCAGCGGATCGGCGGCGTCGCCGAACTTCTTGCCGGTGATCCCCTCGATATGGCCGATGCCGCCGGCGACTTCCGCCTTCAGGCTGTCCGGAAACGCCTCGCCATTTTCGTAATAGACCTGGCACATCGCGGTCGAGATGGTGAAGCCGGGAGGAACCGGCAGGCCGATCGACGCCATTTCGGCAAGATTGGCACCCTTGCCGCCAAGCAGATTGCGATCGCCCGAGCCGCCATCCGAAATCCCGCCGCCGAAGCGATAGACGAACCGCTGATCCGTGGTTGCAGCGTCAACGGTCTTGTCACTCAGCACACTGGCCATTTTCGGTCCCCATTCTCGGAAAATCGGCAGGATTGTGCATCGCACCACACCGCCGATCAATCAAGGCCGGCCCGGTCTTCGGTTGTCCCGATCCGGTCCAGCGGCAAATGGCCGCGCCCGGGCGGGCGCGGCGGGTTGGTTCAGCCCTCGATGCGGGAGAAATCCGCGACCCGATGCACCGCATCGCGGATGCGGCGCAGCAAGGCGAGGCGCGCCAGGCGCGTGGCCGGATCGGGATCGTTCACGATGACCTGTTCGAAGAAGGCGTCGATCGGCGCACGGAGCAGCGCGAGGGCCCGCATAGCACCTTCGAAATCCTCCGCCTCGACGGCTGCGGCGGCGGCCGGTTCGGCGGTGTCGAGCGCGGTAGCGAGGGCGGTCTCCGCCCCTTCTCCCCTCCCTGCAAGGGAGGGGACGGGGGTGGGTGCGCGGCCCGCAGGGTCGCGGCCGACGGCGGCGGCGGAAGGCGAGCCTGTCGGCTCGCCACCCACCCCCAGCCCCTCCCTTGCAGGGAGGGGAGTGAGGTCGGCGTCCTTCTTTTCCTCGATGCGCAGGATATTGGCGGCGCGCTTGTACCCGGCGAGCAGGTTCGCCCCGTCCTCGGTGGCGACGAAGGACTGCAACGCCTTCACCCGCGCGAGCAGGCGGACGAGATCGTCCTCTCCGCCTAGCGCGAACACCGCATCGATCAGATCGTGGCGAACGCCGGCTTCGCGCTGCTGCACCTTGAGGCGATCGGCGAAGAAGTTTGCCAGTCGCTCCTCTATTCGATCAAAGAACACCGCCTCAAACTTGCCCAAGTCTTCTCCGCAGGCTTGCAGCAGCACTCGCTCCAATCGAAAGCGCAGTTCGTTGCCAAGTATGAGCGAGATGATTCCCAATGCCGATCGTCGGAGCGCAAACGGATCTTTGGATCCTGTAGGCATCTCCCCGATAAGGAAAAACTGAGCTAGACTATCCAGCTTGTCCGCCAGCGATACCGCCACCGTCACCGGGGCGGTCGGCACGTCGTCGCCCTGCCCTACCGGCTTGTAGTGATCGCGGATCGCGTCGGCGACCGCATCCGGCAGGCCCTCGGCGCGCGCGTAATAGCCGCCCATCACGCCCTGCAGCTCGGGAAATTCGCCGACCATGCCGGTGACGAGGTCGGCCTTGCAGAGGCGCGCTGCGGTTTCGGCGAGGGTGGCAAGCTCCTCCCCGGCACGGGGAGGGGGACCATCCGCAGGATGGTGGAGGGGGCTTTCGGCAGGGTGCGGCGCTTGCGGCGAGCCCCCGCCGCCGCCTTCGGCGGTCCCCCTCCCCGTGCCGGGTAGGATTATCCCCTCCTCCACCAGCCAGCGGGCGAGTTTCGCCACGCGCTCGACCTTGTCGGCGACGGTGCCGAGCTTCTCGTGGAAGACGATCTGGTCGAGCTTCTTCGCCTGTTCCGCCAGCGGGGTCTTCAGATCCTGCTGCCAGAAGAAGCGCGCGTCGCTGAGCCGGGCGGCGAGCACCTTCTGGTTGCCCGCGACGATCAGCGCGCCGCCGTCCGCCGCCTCGATATTGGCGGTGCACAGGAAGGCCGGCGCGAGCGCGCCGGCCGCGTCGTTGAGCGCGAAATACTTCTGGTTGGTGCGCATGGTGAGCTGGATCACCTCGCGCGGCACTTCCAGGAACTGCGGGTCGAAATGGCCGAGCAGCGGCACCGGCCATTCGGTGAGCCCGGCATTCTCCGCCAGCAGACCCTCGTCGGGCACCACCGTCAGCCCCGCCGCGGCCGCCGCCTGACGGCCGCCCTCGGCGATGATCGCGCGACGCTCGGCCGGGTCGACGATGACGTGGCAGGCGCGCAGCTTGACGGCGTAGTCGTCGGCATTGCCGATCGTCACGGCATCGGGGTGGTGGAAGCGGTGGCCGACCGTGGTCGCCCCGCTCTCCACGCCATCGACCGACAGCGGCACGACGTCGTCGCCGAGCAGCGCGACGATGCCCTTGAGCGGGCGGACCCAGCGCAGGCTCTCGGTCGAGGCTGAGGCAGCACCCCAGCGCATCGACTTGGGCCAGGGGAAGGCGCGCACGATCGCGGGCACGGCCTCGGCCAGCACCTCGGCCGTCGCGCGGCCGGGCTTCTCGATCACGGCGAACAGCACGGTCGCGCCCTTGGGGTCGGTCCGCTCGACGAGCTGCTCCCGGGCTAGGCCGGTCTTCTTGAGGAAGCCGGCGAGCGCCTGTTCGGGCGCGTCGGCGCGCGGGCCCTTGAGCTCCTCGGATACCGCCTCGGTCGCCAGCGGGAGCCCGCGCGCGATGAGCGCAAGGCGGCGGGGCGTGGCGAAGGCCTCGATCGCCTGCGCCTTGAGCCCGGCCTTGCCGATCGCCTCGACGAACAGACGCGCGAGATCGGCGGAGGCCTTCTCCTGCATCCGCGCGGGGATTTCCTCGGAGAGGAGTTCGAGCAGGAAATCGGTCATAGCCAGTTCCTCCCCTGCAAGGGGAGGGGGACCGCCCGAAGGGTGGTGGAGGGGGCGGGCCACGAGCGGAATGTCAGAAAGGAAGCGTCTCGCTCGCCGAGAGCCCCCTCCACCATGCGACGCATGGTCCCCCTCCCCGTTCCGGGGAGGAACTTTTGATCCGCCATCACGCCGTCCACCCGTTCTTTTCCATCCACGCTGTGCAGCTGCCCTTCGCCAGATCGCGGACGCGGCCGATATAGGCCTGGCGTTCCGCGACCGAGATCACGCCGCGCGCGTTGAGCAGGTTGAAGATGTGGCTGGCCTTGATCGCCTGGTCATAGGCCGGCAGCGGCAGCTTCGCCTCCAGGCAGCGCTGGCATTCGCCCGCCGCATCGCGGAACCACTGGAACAGCATCTCGGTGTTCGCGACCTCGAAGTTATAGGCGCTGAACTGCTTCTCGTTCTCCAGGAACACGTCGCCATAGGTGACGCCGGAATCGTTGAAGGCGAGATCATAGACCCGGTCGACGCCCTGGATGTACATCGCCAGCCGTTCGAGGCCGTAGGTCAGCTCGCCGGCGACGGGCTTGCAGTCATAGCCGCCGACCTGCTGGAAATAGGTGAACTGGGTCACCTCCATCCCGTCGCACCAGACTTCCCAGCCGAGCCCCCAGGCCCCGAGCGTCGGGCTTTCCCAGTCGTCCTCGACGAAGCGGATGTCGTGGCGGGTGAAATCGATGCCGATCGCCTTGAGCGACCCCAGATAGAGATCCTGGATGTCGCCCGGCGAGGGCTTCATGATCACCTGATACTGGTAATAATGCTGCAGCCGGTTGGGGTTCTCGCCATAGCGGCCGTCGGTCGGCCGGCGCGAGGGCTGGACATAGGCCGCGTTCCACGGATTGGGGCCGAGCGCGCGCAGCGTCGTCGCGGGGTGGAAGGTGCCCGCCCCCATCTCGACGTCGTAAGGCTGCAGGATCACGCAACCATGCGCGCTCCAGTAATCGTGAAGCGTCAGGATCAGCTTCTGGAAGCTGAGCGGCTTGGGATCGGCCACGGCCCGCCTTTCGCGCGAACAAGGGTTGGATGAAGCCGCCGCCGTTTGGCCCAGCGGACAGGGAGGGTCAAGGGAATGGCGCGACCGGCCGCCACGACACCCCTTGGTTTCCCGCAACCGCCGCCCGATATCCGCTGGCCATAGCCTCGCTTTCCCGGATAGCATCGCCCCATGCCGCTTCCCCAACTGCTCCGGCGCCTGATCGCCGCGATCGCCGCCCTGCTGATCGGGGCATCGCCCGCCGGGGCGGAGGCGCCCGGCGACCTCCAGTCGGCCGACTTCAAGGGGCCGGCGCTGTGGAAGCTGGCCGATCAGGACACCACGATCTGGCTGTTCGGCACGATCCACGTGCTGCCGACCACGGTGAAATGGGAAACGCCGGCTATCAAGGCGGCGGTGCAGGCATCCGACGCGCTGGTGATCGAGACGGTGATCGGCCCCGATCCGCAGGCCGCCAGCCAGCTGCTGCTGCGCATGGGGATATCGCCGGACCTGCCGCCGCTGATGGACCGGATCAAGCCCGACCGGCGCGATGCGCTGGCCGACATGATCCGGCGCAGCAAGCTGCAGCCCGAGATGCTCGACAGGCTGGAGACCTGGGCGGCGGCGATGCTGCTGGTCGGCGCGACCGTCACCGACCTCGGGCTGGACGGGGCGAGCGGGGTGGAGGCGGTGCTCCAGCGGGTGTTCACCACCGCCGGCAAGCCGGTGGAGGGGCTGGAGACCCCGATGCAACAGCTCGGCTATCTCGACACCCTGCCCGAGGAGGCGCAGCGCGATTTCCTGATGAGCGTCGTCGACGAGCCCGCCACGGTGCGCGCCGAGTTCGATCGGATGCTGTTGGCCTGGCGGCAGGGCGACGAAAAGGGCATCGCGCGCAGCTTCGACGACGAGGTCGCGCTGTCGCCCGAGCTTCGCGACGCGCTGCTCCGCCGCCGCAACCTGGCATGGACCGACTGGCTGATCGACCGGCTCGACAAGCCCGGCACCTATTTCGTCGCGGTCGGAGCGGGGCACCTCGCCGGCCCGGATTCGGTGCAGCGGATGTTGCGCAAGCGGGGGTTCAAGGCGGAGCGGGTGCAGTGAACTCAGCGTCATCCCAGCGCAGGCTGGGATCGCGTGCCGCATGAGGACGAGCCCGATCGCGGCCGACCCCAGCCTGCGCTGGGGTGACGATAACTGGCCGGGGGAGGCGAATAGGGGAATCCTTGCCCCAACGCCAACTTTCCGCTATGCGCGCCGACTTCTCGGCCATGGTCATCCCTGGAGGCGTGGCGGGAATATCATTCATCCAAGCGAATTTGGAGACAGACAATGAGCGATCTGCTGACGCTGTCGGCCGAGGCGCGCGATCGGGCTGGCAAGGGAGCCTCCCGTTCACTGCGTCGTGAAGGCCGCATACCCGCCGTGATCTACGGCAACAAGGAAGAGCCGGTTGGCATCCACCTGAACCAGCGCGAGCTGGTGAAGCAGTTGGGAACCGGCCATTTCATGAACAGCGTCTTCATGATCGAAGTCGGCGGCAAGAAGGTCCGCACGCTCCCCAAGGACGTGCAGTTCCACCCCGTCACCGAGCTTCCGCTCCATGTCGATTTCCTGCGCATTTCCGAGCACACCACCGTGCACGTCAACGTACCCGTCGTGTTCGTCGACGAGGAGCAGGCCCCCGGCATCAAGCGTGGCGGCGTGCTCAACATCGTCCGTCACGAGCTGGAGCTGGTGGTCGACGCGGCCGAGATCCCCGATGACATCACGATCTCGCTCGCGGGCCTGGAAGTCGGCGATTCGATCCACATCTCGGCGGTGACCCTGCCGAAGGGCGCCAAGTCCGCGATCGACGACCGCGACTTCACCATCGCCACGATCGTCGCCCCGAGCGCGCTCAAGAGCTCCGAGGGTGAAGCCGAGGGCGAAGGCGAAGAGGCTTCGGCTTAAGGCTTCCCTGTTAAGCCCTTTCCCCTCTCCGGGGAGAGGGTTGGGAGAGGGGCAGTCGGGACGGCAGCGGCGGGACACCTCGCCCATGTCGTCCCCTCTCCCCGGCCCTCTCCCCGGAGGGAGAGGGAGTTCAATGCAGATCTGGGCCGGTCTCGGCAATCCGGGCGCGCAATATGCGCTCCATCGCCACAATGTCGGCTTCATGGCGGTCGACGCCATCGCCGAGGTCCATGGCTTCGATCCGTGGAAGAAGCAGTTCCAGGGCTGGGCCGCATCCGGCCGCGTCGGCACCGACCGCGTCCTGCTGATCAAGCCCGCCACCTTCATGAACGAGAGCGGCCGCGCCATCGGCGAGGCGATGCGCTTCTTCAAGGCGGAGACGGGCGACGTCACCGTCTTCCACGACGAGCTCGACCTGGCCCCGTTCAAGGTGAAGGTGAAGACCGGCGGCGGCACCGCGGGGCATAATGGCCTGCGATCGACCGAGGCGCATGTCGGCAACGCGTTCCGCCGGGTGCGGATCGGCATCGGGCATCCGGGCCACAAGGATCGGGTGACCGGCCATGTGCTGGGCAACTACGCCAAGGCGGAGATCGATCCGCTCGCCGACATGCTGGGCGCGATCGCGGCCGAGGCTCCCTGGCTGGCGAAGGGGGACGACGCACGCTTCATGAACGAGGTCGCGCTGCGGCTGCAGGACGCCGCATGACCAGCCGCGCGCTCTTCGCAACCCGTTTCTACGAAGGGACGCTGGACGACGCGGCGCTGCTTGCCGAGCTGGAGGACGCCTGCCGCGATCTCGCGGAGCAGGATCGCGCCGGCCGGGCCTGGGCAAAGGCGCATCGCTATCGAGGATACACCAGCTACGCCTCGCTGGACGACCTGCCGTGGCGCGACCCGCGTTTCGGCGATCTGGTGCGCCACCTCAACCGCCATGTCGCGCGCTTCGCCCGCGATTGCGCCTTCGATCTTGGCGGCAAGCGACTGAAACTCGACAATATCTGGGTCAACATCCTGAAGCCGGGGGGCACCCATTCGGGGCATATCCACCCGCATGGCGTGGTTTCGGGCACGATGTATGTGGCGGTACCACCGGGATCGGGCGCGCTTAGGCTGGAAGACCCGCGCCTGCCGATAATGATGGCGGCACCGCCGCGCGATCCGGCGGCAGGCGAGGATTTCGCGAGCTTCGTCTATGCCGAGCCCACAGCCGGCACCGTCTTCCTGTGGGAAAGCTGGCTCCGGCACGAAGTGATGCCCAATGCGGCCCGGGAGGACCGCATCAGCATCAGTTTCAACTACAAGTGGTAATCCAGCATGTTACTTGACGTAGTTCTTCGGATTTCCGAAGTCGACCTGCCCGCCCTGCGCACCGGCGCCGCCCATGTTCGCGGCATCGCCATCGTCGCTGCCCTTAGCCCGCGCCTTGCGCAGCAGCGCCTGACGCTCGTCCTCGACGCGATCGGCGAGCACCTCGGCCTGGTCGCTCGGCGGGCTCTTGGGGGTAATGTCGGTCATCGTCTCTCTCCTTGTTATCCTCCTCCCCCAACGAAACGCCGGCCGGGCCGTTCCGACCGGGCGCTGGCGATACGGCCGGCCGATGCCGCGCCGCGCTGGATTTCGTCGCCCGAACCGCTTATCGGCGGGCACATTCCGGGCGCTTCGCCCTTCCCCGAACTGCTTACGACAAGGGCATATCCATGGGTTTCCGCTGCGGCATCGTCGGGCTTCCGAACGTCGGCAAGTCCACCCTCTTCAACGCGCTGACCGAAACGGCGGCGGCGCAGGCGGCCAATTATCCCTTCTGCACGATCGAGCCCAATGTCGGCCAGGTCGCGGTTCCCGATCCGCGCATGGCCGCCATCGCGAAGATCGCCGGATCGGCCAAGCTGATCGAGACGCAGCTGGGCTTCGTCGACATCGCCGGTCTGGTGCGCGGCGCATCCAAGGGCGAAGGGCTGGGCAACCAGTTCCTGGCGAACATCCGCGAGGTCGACGCGATCGTCCACGTCCTGCGCTGCTTCGAGGATGGCGACGTCACCCATGTCGAAGGCAAGGTCGATCCGATCGCCGATGCCGAGACGGTCGAGACCGAACTGATGCTGTCCGACCTGGAGAGCCTCGAGAAGCGGGTGCCCGCCTTCGTGAAGAAGGCCGCGCAGGGCGACAAGGAGGCCAAGGCCGCCGCCTCCGTGCTGGGCCAGGCGCTCGACCTGCTGCGCGAGGGCAAGCCGGCGCGGCTGACCAAGCCCAAGGACGAGGACGAGACGCGGATCTTCGAACAGGCGCAGCTGCTGACGTCGAAGCCGGTGCTCTATGTCTGCAACGTCGAGGAATCCTCGGCGGCCGAGGGCAACGCGCTCTCCGCGCGGGTGTTCGAGAAGGCGAAGGCGGAAAATGCCGAGGCGGTGGTGATCTCGGCCGCGATCGAAGCCGAGATCGCGACGATGGACCCTGAGGACCGGCCGGCCTTCCTGTCGGACCTCGGCCTCGAGGAAACCGGCCTCGCCCGTGTCATCCGCGCGGGCTATTCGCTGCTCCACCTGATCACCTTCTTCACCGCCGGCCCGAAGGAAACCCGTGCCTGGACGGTCGAGAAGGGCGCCAAGGCCCCGCAGGCGGCCGGCGCCATCCATACCGATTTCGAACGCGGCTTCATCCGTGCCGAGACGATCGCCTATGCGGACTATGTCGCCCATGGCGGCGAGACCGGCGCGCGCGATGCAGGCAGGCTGCGTTCCGAAGGCAAGGAATATGTGGTGCAGGATGGCGACGTCCTGCTGTTCCGGTTCAATGTTTAAGGATGCCTGATCCTCCCCTGCAAGGGGAGGTGGCGCGCGTGAGCGCGACGGAGGGGTATCGCGGCCTGAAACGGAGCGCGCCGCGGTAAACGGGGATACCCCTCCACCATGCTTCGCATGGTCCCCCTCCCCTTGCAGGGGAGGATCAAGAGGAAGCAGCATGTTCTTCGAGGATTACACGGTCGGCGAGATCATCCGCTTCGGGCGGCACGAGGTGACCCGCGAGGAGGTGCTCGCCTTCGCGCGGGCTTATGATCCCCAGCCCTTCCATCTCGACGACGAGGCGGCGGCGGCCAACCCGATATTCGGCCGGATCGCGGCGAGCGGCTGGCATGTGGCGGCGATGGCGATGCGGATGACGGTCGATCACTGGCAGAAGCTGGGTCCGAGCGGATCGCTGGGCGGCGCGGGAATCGAGGATCTGCGCTGGATCAGGCCGGTCTATCCGGGCGACGTGCTACGCGTCGAGGTCGGGCCGATCGAAACGCGGCCGTCCGCCAGCAAGCCCGATCGTGGCATCGTCCGCTTCTCGACGACGGTGTTCAACCAGCATGACGAGCCGGTGATGCGGCAGACCGGGACCGGCTTTTTCCGACGGCGCGACGCGGACCCAAGCAACCCCTCGTAATCCGTCGTCACATCGACTATGTGACCGCCCTCCCATGGCTCTCGAACTCCCCTCCCCGCCCAAGGTCGGCATGGTTTCGCTCGGCTGTCCGAAGAACCTTGTTGACAGCGAACGCATCCTGACCAAGCTCCGCTCGGACGGATACGCCATGTCCCCCGACTATGCCGGGGCGGACATCGTGCTGGTCAATACCTGCGGCTTCCTCGACAGCGCCAAGGAGGAGAGCCTGGAGGCGATCGGCGAGGCGATCGCGGAGAACGGCCGCGTCATCGTCACGGGCTGCATGGGGCAGGAGGCCGAGGCGATCCGCGCTCGTTTTCCCCAGGTGCTCGCGGTCACCGGCGCGCATCAATACGAGCAGGTCGTCGGGGCGGTGCACGAGGCGGCGCCGATGCCGCCCTCCCCCTTCGTCAACCTGGTGCCCGAGCGCGACCTGAAGCTGACGCCGCGCCATTACAGCTATCTGAAGATTTCCGAGGGCTGCAACCATCGATGCAGCTTCTGCATCATCCCGGCACTGCGCGGGGATCTCGTCAGCCGGCGGCCCGATGCGATCCTGCGCGAGGCGGAAAAGCTGATCGCGGCCGGCACGCGTGAACTGCTGGTGATCAGCCAGGATACCTCGGCCTACGGCCTCGACCTGAAGCACGCCGAATGGAACTGGAAGGGCGATCCCGTCCGTGCGCACATGACCGATCTGGCGCGCGAACTCGGCAAGCTCGACGCTTGGGTGCGCCTGCATTATGTCTACCCTTATCCGCACGTAGACCGGGTCATCCCGCTGATGGCGGAAGGGCTGGTGCTTCCCTATCTCGACATCCCGTTCCAGCATGCCGCGCCCAATGTGCTGAAGGCCATGAAGCGCCCGGCTAACGAGGCGAAGGTGCTCGAACGGCTGCGCAACTGGCGGGCGATCTGCCCGGACATCGCAATCCGGTCGACCTTCGTCGTCGGCTTCCCTGGCGAGACCGAGGCCGATTTCCAGTATATGCTCGACTGGCTGGAGGAAGCGCAGCTCGATCGCGTGGGGGCGTTCCGCTTTGAGCCGGTCGCGGGTGCGGCCGCCAACGACCTGCCCGATCCGGTGCCCGAGGCGGTGAAGGAAGAGCGCTACGCCCGGATCATGGAGAAGACCGCCGCGATCTCCGCCGCCAAGCTGCAGGCGAAGATCGGCCGCACGCTCGACGTGATCATCGACGAGGTGGACGAGCAAGGCGGCGCGAGCGGCCGATCCAAGGCCGACGCGCCGGAGATCGACGGGCAGGTCCATCTGCGCGACGCCGATGGCTTCCAGCCGGGCGACATCATCCGCGTCGAGATCGAAGACGCCGACGAGCACGACCTGTTCGGGGTGCCGACAGGGCGGTAGGCGGAGCCGCTGGTGGGGCGTTGCACCGTCGCGCGCCACCCACTATCTTACCTTCATCTTACGATGGAGATCGCGATCATGGCCACGCCACGGACCGCCACCACCCGATTGTCGACCAAGGGGCAGATGATCCTGCCCAAGGCGATCCGCGATCTGCGCCAATGGGACGCCGGGACCGAATTGACGGTGATAGACACCCCCGATGGCGTGCTGCTCAACGCCGCGAAGCCGCTGTTTCCTCGCAAGACGATCAAGGAGGTTGCCGGCATGCTGAAATATGATGGGCCTACCCGCACGATCGAGGAGATGAACGAGGCGATCGCTATGGCGGTGCGGGAGCGACATGCGCGCGGTCGATACTAATGTCGTCGTCCGCTTCCTTACCGGAGACGATCCGGATCAATTCGCCCTGGCGATGCGACTGATCCAGGGGACAGACATCTACGTGCCGATGACGGTGCTGCTCGAAACGGAATGGGTGCTTCGCTATTTCTACGGCTATTCTCCGTCGAGGGTCGTGGAGAGCCTGCGTGACCTCGCGAGCCTGGAAAGCGTCACCCTGGAGAACGCCGAGAGCGCGGCGATCGCCTTCAAGCTCACCGACGACGGCGTGGACTTCGCGGACGCCTTGCATCTTGCACGCGCCGGCCTGTGCGAAGATTTCGTGACGTTCGATCCCCGCTTGGCCCGCCGGGCAAGCGATCCCGAATTGCCATCCGTAACGCTGCTCAAGGACTAGAATGACCGACTTCGCCGCCCTGCTTCAGCCCGATCGCGGGCAGCCTGCCCATGTCCTCCACACGCTGCGCAAGGACGACCTGGAAGGATGGCTGTCGGCGCAGCCGGAGCGGGTGCGGGCGGCGGCAACGGCGGCGCGCTTCGCGGCGAAGCCGGGCGAGTTCATGATCATCCCCGGCGTCAAGGGCGACGACTGGTCGGCGGCGCTCGGCATTCCCGAGGAGGCCGGGCCGTGGGATCTGGCCCCGGCGGCGGCCAAGCTGCCCGAGGGAAGCTATCGCCTGACCGAGCAGGGTCCGATCCCCGGCGCGCTCGGCTGGCTGCTCACGCATCATCGCTTCGATCGCTATCGTAGCGATCCCGATCCCATTCCCCAGCGCATCCTGCTGTCGTCCGATCCCGCGCGGATCGACGCGACGGTGCGGCTGGCCGAGGCGGTCGCGCTGGTCCGCGACCTCGTCGACACGCCGGCGGCCGACATGGGGCCTGCCGACCTGCAGGCGGCGGTCGAGGCGGTCGCCAATCCGCA
>Ga0160461_1001081_pt1 | contig 12426 bp, 10 predicted proteins | sample HID1975I_E6MG_FD_108266 | JGI IMG/M metagenome (GOLD analysis project Ga0160461, IMG submission 108266) | Enriched soil microbial communities from UW Madison campus, WI, USA - HID1975I_E6 MG | ecosystem: Environmental > Terrestrial > Soil > Unclassified | place: USA: Madison, Wisconsin...
CACATTACAGCTGCTTCATTTACTCGGGCAGCGATCTTTTTATAATCTGCTATATTTCTTCTAAAAGGTTCGTCGACCCACGGAATGGTTAAAAATTCACTTTTTAGAATTTTTGCTGCTTCTATTGAAGTTATTAGTTCTTCGGTATTTCCATCGTATAAAAAGCTCCCTAAATTATAATGGCCGCTTACTGCTTTCAGTCCGTTATCATCTAAAATCTTTTTCAATTCTTTAGGCGTTAATCCCCAAAACTGATCTTTAATAGAAAAACCATATGTTTCGACAGTTGTAAATCCTGCTTTCGCTACTTTTTCTAAAGTTGCCTTTACATCTTTCGGAAGCTCTTCACGAAGTGTATACAATTGTAAACCTATTTCTTTTTTATTCATAGAAAATGCGAATGACGGCGAAGCCAGAACTGCTGTAGTGGCGAGACCTGTAGTTATAATAAAGTTTCTTCTGGTAATCATTTTAGTAAATCCACATAATTATAAATTATTTTTTGTTGAAACAGCCTCAGCATCCTTTTTCATTGCCAAAAATTCGGGAGTCAGATTATTTTGTTTAAAATAATCCTCTAAATCTGCCAGCCTCTTCCTGTCATCGTATTTTATACAAGAACTTAATTTTTGCTGACAGACAGAACATAATCGTATAGATTGTTTGTCTGTTTCGCTCATGCTGTTAGATCCATTCATTACACAATCAGCATTGATACAATGATGTAATCCAAACATATGACCTATTTCATGAGAACTTATTTTGAGTAATCGAGACAAACAAACATTAAAATTTTCAGAAGTCAGTTCTCCATCCTGCAACCTGTAAATTGAACTCACACCAACTTTGTCGCGGTAAGAAGCCAAACCAAAAACATAGTTCCATTCTGGTTTAGGATATAGATCAAGTTCTGAAAGTCCCATTAACGCAATTCTATTTGCAGGTTTTTCTTTCTTTAATACATCATCTAAAAGATAACCAGCCAATAATTGTTCGTGCCCAAACATCATTCTTCTTGCAGAATTTGGCACTATATCATTAGAAATGGGTTCTAGAGTTTTTGTTTTTAATTGAAAGAAAATTGCTAAATATTCATTTAACAATTCAATTTGTCTCTTTTGTAAAGAATTAAAATTTCCAATTGGGCGTATATAAATAATATTTTCTTCCTTGGTCGGAATAATATGTTTAGAAAAAAAGTATTGCTCAAAAGTCTGACCCTTTTCTTTGCGGGAAAACAGCCAATCACCATAAACCGGCTTTCCTAATTTAACATCATTACTTTTGATCTGCGTAAAATATAATGCTGTTTCAGGAATCTCTTTTCGGGTTTCTTTCGGAATCTCCTTTAATTTTTCCTTATTACAGGAACATAATAATACAAAAACAATAATAGCTATTTTTTTCATATACTTTTTGCTAAATATATTTAAAAAACAGCTAGAATTTAAATCAAATAAAAAATATTTTAACAATTTAATTAAACCGTTAAAATACTTAAATTATAAGATAGAATTACTTCGAAGTTAACAATTTCATTCCTTCCAATTTTTGTGAGTCAATAGCTTGAGGAGGGTAATTCTGTTTCTCTTGTCTTGTTGAAGTAACTTTACCTTCTTTATTTACATATATATAATTGTAAGTCCAATAATTTTGACCTGCAATTCTTGATCCGTCAGCATTATCTTCATTAGTAAAAACTTGATCTGCATAGACTAGAATTTGTCCATCTTGATTGTCAGCTAGTGTTCGCACAGGAGTTCCCCAAGTTTTTATCAATTTTGCTTTGGTTTCCCCAACAGAATTGTTCATTGCGTTTTTTGAACTTGAGCATGAAACCTGCAAAACTATTACGGTAAATAGTAGTATTTTTTTCATATAGATATGTTTTTGGAATTTGTAAAAATTTAAATATGTAATTAGGTGTCGTAATGGTACTTAAAATTACGAAATAAATAATTACACAATTAAATTTTATTGTTATATAATTATTATTAACAAACTAAAAAGCAACGAGTTGCAAACAATATTTATAATCATAAGGAATTCATTAGATTGAATTTAAAACATTTCTAGGGATTTGAAATTTGTTTTTTTTATTGCCAAATATTAACTTGTATCTTTGCAGTCTAGAATAACTACAGAAAAATGCGAATTGACATTATTACACTTTTACCAGAATTATTAAGAAGCCCTTTTGAGGCTTCGATTATGAAACGTGCCATTGACAAAGGTTTAGTTGAAGTACATTTTCACAATCTTCGTGACTACAGCACGAACAGACAGAAAAGTGTTGATGACTATCCGTTTGGGGGCGGTGCTGGAATGGTAATGACAATTCAGCCAATTGATGATTGTATCACCCATTTAAAAAGTCAGCGTGAGTATGATGAAATCATTTATATGTCGCCTGATGGTGAAACTTTAAATCAAAAAATGGCCAACACGATGTCTATGTATGAAAATATCATCATTCTATGCGGACATTATAAAGGTGTAGATCAAAGAGTTCGAGATCATTTTATTACTAAAGAAATTTCGATTGGTGATTATGTTTTATCTGGAGGAGAATTAGGTGCTTTGGTTTTATCTGATGCTTTAATTCGATTAATTCCAGGTGTATTGAGCGACGAAACCTCAGCGTTAACAGACAGCTTTCAAGATAATTTACTTTCTGGACCTATATATACGAGACCTGCAGATTATAAAGGATGGAAAGTCCCAGAAGTTTTAACCAGCGGCCATTTTGCCAAAATCGATAAATGGCGAGAAGATATGGCGTATGAACATACTAAAAACAGACGACCAGATTTATTAGAATAAATTTCAAATTCAAAAAATCCCAAATCACAAATAATCAGTTCATTAAAAAATTGTAATTTGGAATTTTATTTCTTGGATTTTTATTTTTTTAATTTATCTTTGCACCCGAATTAGACTAACCTCTGGCGAAATCCGTGAATGTTACTCTATCTAAACTATAATAATAAAATTATCATGGCAGATTTATTAAAATTCGTTCAAAACGAATTCGTTGCTAAAAAAGATTTCCCTGAATTTGGAGCTGGAGACACAATCACAGTTTTCTACGAAATTAAAGAGGGTGAAAAAACTAGAACTCAGTTTTTTAAAGGAGTTGTAATTCAAAGAAGAGGTTCTGGTAACACAGAAACTTTTACTATTCGTAAAATGTCTGGAGCTATTGGAGTTGAGCGTATCTTCCCAGTAAACTTACCAGCTTTACAAAAAATCGAAATCAATAAGAAAGGTGCTGTACGTAGAGCTAGAATTTTCTACTTCAGACAACTTACTGGTAAAAAAGCTAAGATTAAAGATAAAAGAAGATAATCATTTATCGAATTGTTATAAAAAACTCGTTTCATATTGTTTGAAACGAGTTTTTTTTATGTTCTATTTTCATCACTAACAAAACTGTAATTTTTTAATATCAAAATCATCGATTTAGCAATTTAAGGAGCTTGGATTAACAATCTGTTAATTTCTCCTTTTCTCGGGAAAACTCAACCGTTTTCGTTGTGATTTTATTATATTTGCTCCGCTCATTTTGAGCCGAATATATCTTTTACATCGTTAACTCCTGACGATACGATTATAAAAAAAAAAGAAAATGAATAAATCAAAAATTTTTTACACCTTAACTGATGAGGCGCCGTTATTGGCAACTTACTCTTTGTTACCAATTGTTCAAGCTTTTACAGCAACAGCTGGAATTGAAATCGAAACCAGAGATATTTCGCTGGCAGGAAGAATTTTATCAAACTTCCCAGATTCTTTGACAGATGCTCAAAAAACTGGAGATGCATTGGCTGAATTAGGCCAATTAGCAACTCAGCCAGAAGCAAACATTATTAAATTACCAAACATCTCAGCATCTGTTCCTCAATTAAAAGCGGCTATTGCTGAATTACAATCTCACGGATATAACGTGCCAAATTTCCCAGAAGATCCTCAAAACGATGCTGAAAAGGAAATTAAAGCAAAATATGCAAAAGTTTTAGGTTCTGCTGTAAACCCAGTTTTACGTGAAGGAAACTCTGACCGTAGAGCTCCAAGAGCAGTTAAAAACTTCGCAAAAGCAAACCCGCACTCAATGGGCGCTTGGTCTGCTGACTCAAAAACTAAAGTTGCATCTATGCCAAACGGTGATTTTTACGGAAGTGAAAAATCATTGACTGTTGCAGATGCAAATGATGTTAAAATCGAATTTGTTGCAAAAGACGGAACAACAACTGTTTTAAAAGCAAGTACTCCGCTTAAAGCAGGTGAAATTATCGACAGCTCTGTTTTAAGTGTAAAAAAATTAAAAGAATTTGCTGCTAATGCAATTGCTGAAGCAAAAAAAGAAGGTGTTTTACTTTCTGTGCATTTAAAAGCTACAATGATGAAAGTTTCTGATCCAATTATCTTTGGCGCTATCGTTGAAGTATATTTTGCAGATCTTTTCAAAAAATACGAAACTTTATTTGCTGAGTTAAATGTGGATACTAAAAATGGTTTAGGTGATATCTATGCTAAAATTGCTGGAAGACCTGAACAAGCTGAAGTTGAAGCTGATATTACTAAAGCTATCGAAAACGGACCAGCTTTGGCAATGGTTAATTCTGATAAAGGTATTACAAACTTACACGTTCCTTCGGATGTTATTGTTGATGCTTCTATGCCGGCAATGATTCGTACTTCTGGACAAATGTGGAACAAAGATGGTAAAGCGCAAGATACAATTGCTGTTATTCCAGACCGTTCTTACTCTGGAGTTTATACTGCAACTATCGATTTCTGTAAAAAACACGGTGCTTTTGATCCTAAAACAATGGGAAGTGTTCCTAACGTTGGATTAATGGCTCAAAAAGCAGAAGAATACGGATCTCACGATAAAACTTTCCAAATGAAAGCTGACGGTGTTGTTCGTGTTGTAGATCAAAATGGAAATGTTTTAATGGAACAAAACGTTGAAACAAATGATATTTTCAGAATGTGTCAGGCAAAAGATGCACCTATTCAAGACTGGGTTAAATTGGCTGTAAACAGAGCTCGTTTGTCTCATACTCCTGCTGTTTTCTGGTTAGACGAAAACAGAGCACATGATAGAGAATTGATCGTTAAAGTTGAAAAATACCTTAAAGATTACGATACTACAAACTTAGATATCCGTATTTTAGATCCAATTGCTGCTACTGAATTTACTTTAGACAGAATCATCAAAGGTTTAGATACTATTTCTGTAACAGGAAACGTGTTACGTGATTACTTAACAGATTTATTCCCAATTTTAGAATTAGGAACTTCTGCAAAAATGTTATCTATCGTTCCGTTAATGAACGGCGGTGGATTGTTCGAAACTGGTGCTGGAGGTTCTGCTCCTAAACACGTTGAGCAATTTACAGAAGAAGGATATTTACGTTGGGATTCATTAGGAGAATTTTTAGCTCTTGGTGCTTCATTAGAGCATTTAGGACAAACTTTAGATAATTCTAAAGCAATTGTTTTAGCTGAAACGCTTGACGAAGCAAACGATAAATTCTTAGCTAACGATAAATCTCCTGCTCGTAAAGTTGGACAAATTGACAACCGTGGTTCTCATTTCTATTTAGCATTCTATTGGGCTCAAGCTTTGGCTGCTCAAAACAAAGATGCTGAATTGAAAGCGATCTTTACTCCAATTGCTGCTGATTTTGAAGCTAACGAAGCAAAAATCGATGCAGAATTAATTGGTGCTCAAGGAAAACCTCAAACTCTTGGCGGTTATTACCAGCCAACTCCTGAGTTAGTAAGTAAAGCAATGCGTCCGAGCGAAACATTCAACGCTATTATTGCAAAAATTAAATAATTGTCAAAATGTACTAATAGTGCATTTTTCAATAATATTAAAAAGGACAACTCAAAAAGTTGTCCTTTTTTTATCTTAACTTATGTTTAACAAAAGTTCCGCTAGAATGTTAAGTAAGAATTGTTAACTATGTATATCAAAATCAATGTAATGATTACAAAAAATACCTGCGCATTTTTTCTTTTTATTTTAACGATTTTCACATCCTTTTCACAGGAAAAATTCACTTTAAGCGGTACAGTCAGTGACAGCAAAAACAACGAAACTTTAATTGGAGTAAATATTTATATTCCAACACTTAAAATAGGAACTACAACAAACGAATACGGATTTTATTCTATTTCTATCCCAAAAGGAGAATACGAAATTGAGATTAGCTATGTGGGCTACCAAACCATTCAAAAAAATATCCTTTTAAATCAGAATACCAAAAATAACTTTTCTATCAGCGAAAACGGCGAAGAGCTTCAAGAAGTTGTCATTACAGACAACAGAAGCAAAATCAATATTAAATCGCCAGAAATGAGTGCCAATAAACTTTCTATTGCCACTATAAAAAAAATGCCGGTTGTTTTAGGAGAAGTTGATGTCCTTAAATCTATTTTATTACTTCCAGGCGTTACGAATGCCGGCGAAGGCGCTTCTGGATTTAATGTCCGCGGAGGCGGCGCAGATCAAAACCTAATTCTTTTAGATGAAGCCACAATATTTAATTCATCGCATGTTTTCGGCTTCTTTTCTGTTTTTAATCCCGATGCAATCAAAGATTTAAAATTGTATAAAGGGGGAATTCCCGCACGTTACGGCGGAAGGGCTTCTTCTGTTTTAGATATTTACCAAAAAGACGGAAGCAGTAAAGATTTCCACATGAACGGCGGTATCGGATTAATTTCAAGCCGTATACTTGCCGAAGGTCCAATTGTAAAAGATAAAGGCTCTTTTTTAATTGGAGGAAGAGCTTCTTATGCTCATTTATTTTTAAAACTTTCCGAAGATGACAAAAATAATGCTGCTTATTTTTACGATTTAAACACCAAATTAAGTTATAAACTCAACGATAACAACAGTTTATATTTATCAGGTTATTTTGGCCGTGATGTTTTCAGTTTGAATAAAAGTTTCACCAATATATACGGAAATTCGATCTTGAATTTAAGATGGAATCATTTATATTCTGATAAATTATTTTCAAATCTCTCTTTGATTTACAGCGATTACTACTACGGATTAGATCTTGATTTTGTAGGTTTTAAATGGGATTCTGGAATTAAAAATTATAACATCAAATACGATTTCAAACATTATCTTTCAGATAAACTAAAACTTAATTATGGTTTAAACGCAACTTATTATGAGTTTAATCCTGGAACCATAAAACCAAGCAGCACAGATTCTGGAATTAACCCCGATCAATTAGATAAAAAATATGCTTTTGAGCCATCTGTTTATCTAGATGCAGAAAGTCAGCTTTCGAATAAAATTACTGTTGCTTACGGATTACGCTACAGCCTTTTTTATAGATTAGGTTCCTCAACTATTAATTATTATGACAATGATCAAGCAGTCGTTTTTAATAGCGATATTCAGATTTACGAAAAAGGAACACCGACTTCTACGCGATATTTTGGCAAAAATAAAGTGATAAAAGATTATAATAATTTTGAACCTAGGTTTTCAGTTTCTTATCAATTAAATGATGACCAAGCCATAAAAGCAAGTTACAATCGTATGGCGCAGTATCTTCAATTAATTTCAAATACCTCATCGCCTACTCCATTAGATGTCTGGATGCCGAGCGACAAATACATTAAACCGCAGCTTGCAGATCAAGTTGCATTAGGATATTTTAGAAATATCAGCAGCGGAGCTTACTCATTTGAAATTGAGACCTATTATAAGGAGGTTAAAAATAGACTCGATTATATTGATGGAGCCGACTTAATTGCTAACGATGCTATTGAACAAGTAATTTTAAATGGTCGTATGCGAGCGTATGGCTTAGAAATTATGGTTAAGAAAAATAAAGGCAAGTTCAATGGCTGGGTTTCTTACACATTATCTAAATCAGAACAGCAGACTCCGGGCAGAACACCAGAAGAAATTGGAATTAATAACGGAAAATGGTACGCTTCGGCTTATGACAAAACACATAACTTAGCTATTACGTCGGCTTATAATTTAAATGAAAAATGGTCATTTGGAGCTAATTTTGCATTGCAGTCTGGACAGCCGGTTACATATCCGAATGGACAATACGAATATTTAGGAATTACCGTTCCAAGCTACGGATTACGTAATGAAAATCGACTTCCTGCTTATCATCATTTGGATATTTCTGCGACCTTAACTCCAAGAAAAAATAAGGATAGGAATTGGAAAGGCGAATGGGTTTTCAGTATTTACAATCTCTATAATCGTATGAATGCTGCGTCTATAAATTTTAGACAAAATGTAGACACTGGTGATAACGAAGCTGTTAAAACATCCATTTTTGGAATTGTACCAGCCGTTAGTTATAATTTTAAGTTCTAAAAATACTTTCTGTCAAAGAAATAAAAAATACATTATGAAAAAAGCAACCTTATTAATCGTGTTTTTAATATCATTCTTCTTCGCAAGTTGTGAAGAAGTTGTTGATGTTGATTTAGATACAGCGCCTCCAAAATTAGTTATAGAAGCTGCTATTAATTGGGAAAAAGGAACAACAGGAAATGAGCAGACAATAAGATTAACTACAACAACTGGTTATTTTGAAAACACAATCCCAACGGTTTCTGGTGCAATTGTTTATATAACAAATAGTCATAACGAACAATTTAATTTTATAGAAGTTAAAAAAACAGGCCAATATGTATGTATTAATTTCAAGCCAGTTATCGACGAACAATACACGTTAACTGTAATTAGCAGAGGCAGTAGATATATCGCAAATGAAACCTTAAAATCAGTAGCACCCATTACCCGAATAGATCAAAATAATGAAGGTGGTTTTACAGGAAAAGATATTGAAATAAAAGCGTTTTATAATGATCCTGCCGATGCAGATAATTATTATTTATACAAATATGTTTACCCTAATAAAGTCAAATCAACTTACTATGTAGATGAGGATAAATTTTTCAACGGTAATGAATTTTTCAGTCTTTCTGATGATGATGATTTAGAAATTGGAAATGAAATCGAAATCACACATTCTGGAATCTCAAAACAATACTTTAATTATATGAGTATTTTAGTAAGTATTGCTGGCAGTAATTTTGGAGGGCCGTTTCAATCTCCTCCGGCAACTGTAAAAGGAAATATTGTGAATGTAACTACTAAAGAAAATTACCCTTTAGGCTATTTTTCACTTTGCGAAACGCACACAGTCAAGTATAAAATAACTTCAAAATAAAAAATGGAAGTACAAATTAAAACCTTAGCCGAAAAAAAACTTATCGGTCATTCTATTGAAATGTCTTTCATAGAAAATAAAACATTTCAATTGTGGAGTGGTTTTATACCCAAAAGAAAAGAGATAAAAAACGTCGTAAACCCTAATTTATATTCTTTAGAAGTTTATCCTGAAAATCATTTTGATAATTTTGATCCTAATGACAATTTTCAAAAATGGGCAGCTGTAGAAGTTTCAAATTTTGACGATCATCCTTCAAGAATGAAAACACTAATTGTACCAAGTGGTTTATATGCCGTTTTTCTTCATTTAGGACCAGCAGCAGAAGCGCATAAAACGTATCATTATATTTTTGCAGAATGGCTTCCAAATTCCGAATATGTTGTAGATGAGAGACCTCATTTTGCTGTTATGGATGAAAAGTATAAAAAAGATGATCCCGATTCTGAAGAAAAAATCTGGATTCCGATAAAAAACAGAAATTGATATGCTAATCGAAACACTAAAAATACTTTTCAATAGAGATTTAAATAAACTGAAATTCGAAATTGAATCGTATGAATACGAAAATCAAATGTGGGCTGTGAATAACGACATTTCTAATTCTGGCGGTAATCTCTGTCTTCATTTAATTGGCAATTTGAATACTTACATTGGAGCAGAAATTGGAAAAACAGGATATGTTAGAAATCGTCCTTTAGAATTTTCATTAAAAGATATTCCAAAATCAGAATTGATTCAGAAAATTGAAGATACTATCATAGTGGTAAATAATGCCCTTGAGGTTTTAACTGAAGAAGATTTGAATGCAATTTATCCACAAATTGTTTTTGAAAAAGAAATGACAACTGGTTTTTTCCTAGTGCATCTTGCGACACATCTTGCCTATCATTTAGGTCAAATTAATTACCATCGAAGATTGATTTGATTTTAGATCAATAGGCTTCGACTTCGCTCAGCCAGACAACCGTAATAGCTGGATTTATTTTCTTATTGTCAGACTGAGCGAAGTCGAAGTCCTTTTTACAAAACAAAAAATCTAAAATCTACACTCTAAAATCTAAAATCTAAAATACTAACTGTACCTTTGCTGAACATTCAAAAAAACTCACATGTCATCACACCATATAGTTCGCGACGATCAGGAACCTGCTTTAATAATTGCAAATGGAGCCGCCTGCGATCCTGAATTATTAGGACAATTGTTAGAATGGTCTCCACTTGTAATTGTTTTAGATTCTGCTATAGAAAGAGTGATTGAATTAGGCATAAAAGTCGATGTACTTTTGGGCGATTTTGATCGTGGTTTTGATCCTGAAATTTACAAAACTTCTCAATTTCCTATCGAAATCGTTCACACGCCAGATCAAGATAAAACAGATTTAGAAAAAGCGTTTGATTATCTTATCGATAGAAAAATTCCTGCCGTAAATGTAGTTTGGGCAACTGGCAGACGTGCAGATCATACTATTACTAATCTTACCAATATCGTTCGTTACCGTAATTTACTTAAAATTGTAATTCTCGACGATCATTCAAAAATATTTCTTTTGCCATCAAAATTCGAAAAATGGTATACGGCTAAAACTCCAATTTCTCTTATTCCTATTGGAGTGGTAAACGGAATTAACTCCAGCAATTTAAAATATGAATTAAACAACGACACCCTCACAATGGGTTACCGAACCGGGAGCAGTAATTCTGTCGAAAAAGATGGCATCGTAACCATAACACATCGTGAAGGTGATTTGCTTTTGATGGAGTGTTTTGATTAGAAGCTGTTTTTATAACCTTAACCAAAAATTTCGCTCCTATGGAGCTTTTTATTTAGCGTACTAATTAAACTATAAATATTACGCTCCGCTGGAGCTTTATAGAAATTTCAAAAACAAAATCTTATCCTTGTTCAGAAAACCATATATTTTTTTAATTCCAATTGAAATTTTGAATGGTATTTTCGAATAATTTAAATACTAATTAAATGATATACACTGATAATTGGTTATTGAACTGGAAATAGTGAGTCTAGAAAAAGACGAAATAGTATCCATAATACAACGCGAATATAATCTTCCATTAATCAGTTTGATCAAAGAAGTCCCATCGGGACGTAATATTTATAGAAATTAACCAACACTCTCAAAAGAAACCCCAGAGGGGTAAATATATTTTAATCTAAAATTTAACTCCTATCTAGCTCTTTTTATTTAGGAGACTAATTAAAACTATAAATATTATGCTCATGCTGGAGCTTTCTAAAAATTCCAAATACGGAATCCCTATCTTTGCACAGAAATCAACAAAAATGAAAGCAGAAAATAATTCCCAAAAAGACAATTTACATCCAAAAAATCTTCATCGTTCCCGTTATGATTTCGAATTATTGATTTCAAATTGTCCCGAATTAAAAGCTTTCGTTTCCATCAACAAGCACGGAATTGAAACTGTCGACTTCAGTAATCCTCTTGCTGTAAAAACTTTAAACAAAGCATTACTGCAGACATATTACGATATTCAAAACTGGGATATTCCGAAAAATTATTTGTGCCCGCCAATTCCCGGACGCGCAGACTACATTCATTATATTGCTGATTTATTGGCAGAAACCCATAACAATCAAATTACAGAAACATCGAATATATTAGGTTTAGATATCGGAACAGGAGCAAATCTCATCTATCCGATATTAGGGAATTCAATTTACAATTGGAGTTTCGTAGCAACAGATATTGATCAAAAAGCTATCGAAAACTGCAGTAAAATCATTGAAGCAAATCCAAAACTAATTGAAGCTATAAGTCTGCAGCAGCAAACAGAATCTCGTTTTATATTTAAAAATATTATAACGCCAGAAGATCGATTTACATTTACAATGTGCAATCCGCCTTTTCATGCCTCTGCAGAAGAAGCCAATAAAAGTACCTCTAGAAAAGTTTCCAATCTAAATCCCAAAGAAAAAAGAAACACAAATCCTGTTTTAAATTTTGGAGGTCAAAATGCCGAATTATGGTGTAATGGCGGCGAAATTGGTTTTATAACCCAAATGATTTACGAAAGTGCCAAATATGCATCACAGGTTTTATGGTTTACCACTTTGGTTTCTAAAAAAGAAAATCTTTCTTCTATTTATAAAATTCTGAAAAAAGTAAATGCCGTTTCTGTAAAAACAATTGAAATGTCACAA
>Ga0160461_1001086_pt1 | contig 12397 bp, 10 predicted proteins | sample HID1975I_E6MG_FD_108266 | JGI IMG/M metagenome (GOLD analysis project Ga0160461, IMG submission 108266) | Enriched soil microbial communities from UW Madison campus, WI, USA - HID1975I_E6 MG | ecosystem: Environmental > Terrestrial > Soil > Unclassified | place: USA: Madison, Wisconsin...
CCTCGTCCTCGCTACCGGCCTTGTCCATCCAGCCGTAGGCCTGGCCTTCGCCGATGGCAATGGCCCCCCAGCGGTCGGACGGAGGCGCCAGGCGCCCGGAGCGCTGGGCCGCCATCATCGCCGGCAGCGTCACCGTGTTGTACTGGACCGAGCCGGGCTGCTGGGCGAAGACGTCAGCGGAGGGAAACAGCACGATACCCGCGAAAAGAAGTGCGACATTCCATTTCATATGCAGCGTCCTTGAGTGCAGAGTGGATAGCAGTCCCGTTGACAGTGTACTGCGACCGCTGCGCGGTGAGCCACCAAGGCTTCTTGAGTCCGTACAGCGCTCAACCGGCTCCGTGTACCCGTAGGGGATATCGTGCACCCAGCGTAGCCGCACCTTCTCAGTGCTCTTGCCCGCAGGGTTTCTGCAGATCGTCCTGCTGCCGGCTGCAGACCTCGCCCCTCGCCTGATTCCGCGAGATCAGCCAAAGACTCTGCGGGATGTCGACAGCCGGCTCGAGACCTAATGCCCCGCCGCGCAACCTTCCCGCACTATCTCGCAATCACTGCCGCAAGCGCTCATCGCCGAGTTTCGAAGTGATTCCATGGACTCTGAATCGACATCGTTGACAACCCACCTAAGCTTCGTCGGAGTAGCAGCAATCACAGCGCAGCCGTTAAAAAAAGCCTTAAGGATTCTGCAATTCTTCCCCCCATTCGCCTTGCATTCTTGAACCGCGCCAGCCTCCGCCGCTTTTTTCGTCCGGGCGTTTAACGTAAAGCCGAGCTCACGACCAGCCCCAAACGCGATCGCGCCCCAGCGGACAGGCGAGTTCTGCAACGTATCCCCCACGCCGTGTCCAGGGAGGTACACGGTGTTGTACTCGACTGAGCCAGGCTGCTGTGCGCCAGCAGTAGCCTGCATGAGACCAACCAACAGAAGCGCCGCACCACTGAACAGGACCGATCTCATCAGCTTCTCTCAAATAGAATAAGTCCGCTCGTCAAGCGGAACATTCAAGGGAAAGTCCCACCCAAAGGCTGGACCTTGTTATCACCTTTCTTTCCCGCATCCCCATCGCATCCGCGCATCCCGACCGCGACTGAACTCAGCGCCCCGGCAGCGAACACGCCTCACGAATGATTCTGCAGTGTGCCTCACCGCACTCGGAAAAGCATGTTTCCTTGGTCTAGCGAAGAGCCTTACCTTGATGCGAAACACGGAATCGCTGCACGGAGATATCCGACCTAGGCCCTTCGTAGTGCCAGTGAATCAAGCGAGGACACCCTGACAAGCAGTCCAGCTCACTGCGACGGCTCGGTGCAGCCCTCACGAACAATTCTACACTCGGTCCAGAATGCTTAGTGTCGCCTAAGCCATTAGTAGGAAGAAGAACGGTGTTGTACTCCATCGTGCCAAGCGGCCGCGCGGATGCCAGCGGCACAGACGTCACGGTAACGCTGACAGCCAAGAGCATCCTTAGAGCGTTCATCTACCCCTCCAGAACACACAGCGCTGTCTTTTGTCGCCTCTTAAATTCGTCGCTCGAAATGCTTGCGGCCATAAAACTCTTGGCTGGGCCTGTGCCCAACCAAATCCCGCTTAAGATCCGACACGCGCTACCGATTACCTCACATTCACTCCCACCTACCGACCTGCACAACTCGAGAGCAACGCCCTCGCCTTCCCCTTGCTGGTCGCATCAACTTTCCAGCCTAAGCCGTCGTTCTTATCCATGGCGATCGCGATAGCCACCCACCGGTCCGGCAAGGCTTTACGAGCGGCAATTTTGCTCTGCGTGCAGAACCTTGATGGTATCTTGCACGGAGCCCGGCTGCTGCGCGGATGCGGAACCCGCAAAACCAGCCACCGAAAGGAGCTGCGGATGGCTATATGGCGCACCGGTCAAAGCCCCTAATCAAGGTGATGAAACCCTTTATCAACCTGATAAGGAAACCCCAATCGCACAGCAACCAAGCCCGGAACCCTCGCCTGCAAGGCAATCAATTTGGAACTGTGCAGCCAGCACGTACAATTCTACAATCCACCTGACCACACTTTCTTAAAGCGTCCTTTTTCGTATAAGCAACGCTCCGCCTTGTCTCGTGCGTGAAGGAGACCGCGTATCTACCGGCGCCAAATGCAAGGGCTGCGCAAGAATTGGCAAACGTTCCTATCACCTCGCACCCACCTCCTCCCGCTGCCCTGCACGACTCCAACGCCCCGGCCACGGCATCCTCTTTAGTTGCCGCATTGTCTATCCAGCCCAAGCGATCGCTTTTATCGTTTGCGATCGCAATTCCGGCCCAACGGTCTGGCAACACGTTTCGAGCGACGATTCCATTCGCAGGAAGAACCTGCGTGTTGTATTGAACGGAGCCTGGCTGTTGTGCGCTTGCGCAATCCACGAACATAGCCAACAGACAACATGCGAATAGAGTTTTCATCGACTTCATGCTCATTAGCCTTCCTTCGAATATCCGACCGCGTGAACAGACGCGTCCACGGCGACAATCCAGTCCTGCAGTACGCGCGAGCTACAGACGAACGCTGAAGCTTCTTGGTACAACGAGCAGGGACTGAGTATCGCACAAGAAGTCTGCAACACCTGAAGTCAGGGCGCCAAGCCCATCAAGATCGACAAATCAAAAATCGATCAACGGACTCCGGGAATCGACCGGGCCTCAATTGGAGGCCGGGCAGCAAAATGAGCAATCCTGTAATCCAGGGCACCACCCTCCTATAGCCTTCTCTTTCGGACACGTTCGAAGCAGATCTAAGCGGCCTACACTTTTGAACTGAGAATTTTTACCCCTACGTTCGCTTATGGATCTGTGATCAAGTCCTCGAATTAGGGCGCCGAAGTCTAGGGGCACGCCGAGGTTCAAACTGATCCTGGCTGACGACGCGTAGAGGCGAATGCATGATGGATGGTCTGTAGTACACCGCGACGCAGTTGCAGACGTCGGCCGCGGCCTTGCTCCCGCGAATCAAACTTCGAGCAGAGAGACGCCGCTGTGTGCGACGGTGCCGCGCTGCCCACTCACTGGCAAGGGCCCGGCAAGGGCTCAACGTCAATCGCCCAAATCCTCCTGCAGGCTGTACATCACCCTTACCGGCTTGGCATCGAACAACCTTCTCGAACGATCTTGCATTCACTGCCACATTGACGGAGCACGCGCTCTTTCACCCCTGCAAGGCTCGTCTCCTCTGGATTCGAACTGGAAACTGCGTAGCGGCTAGGACTTAGCGCAAGGGCCGCACAAACGTTGAAGAAGACTTGTTCCACACGACAACCAATCGCGCCCTCATTCGAACGGCATTGTGCAAGCGCTGCCGACTGAGCAGCTTCTGCGGAATCGACGCCCAAAACCCAGCCAAACGCATCGCCCTTCCCTATCGCTGCCGCTCCCCAGCGCTTGATATCAGACGGTCGCTTGGTGTCACCCACGCCGTGGGCGGGCAAATAAACGCTGTTATATGCGGTCGAGCCCGGCTGAGGTTGCTGGGCGACAGAATCGTTTGCCGCGATGAACACCAAGCCGACCACAAGCAGGATTGGTTTGATCTTCATTTGCATCGTCCTCGACTTGATCCAGGTAACTGGTCCCACCATTGAAGGGAACAAGGCGCCATTCGCCCTGAGAATTTTATTATCGGACGTCTACACTCGACGCCGCGGCCTCACCGGCCGACCGGAGCCAACGGTCGGCCCGAGCTACAATCGACCGGCCCTGGTACCTGGACCCATACTGAGGCTTGCTGTTGGACGAAGACAGATTTTCGGAGCAAGAAATCCGGCTTGAGGTCAGACTGCTAACCACTGCTGTTACGGCCCAAGTTATTGAAGCTGGAATTAGCCGAAAATGAGCCCGGTGAGCCGTTGAAGAACATCGCCGCCGTTGCGCTCTTCCGAGTCAAGCAATCAAGGTACGCAGCCATCATAAAATCGAATCAGCAGCCTGTAAGGCCATCAGTTTGGGACCGTGCAGCCAGAGCGAACAATCTTGCAATCCTCGAAGCCACAGTGCTTTATAGCGTCCTTTTTCGTATAGGCGACACTTCTGCGCGTGACCCCAGTGTACGACACTCCGTACCTGTCAGTGCCGATCGCGAGGGCAGCGCAAGAGTTGGCAAAGCTGCCCACCACTTTACATTTGGTGGCACCTGCCGACCTGCACAACTCTAGAGCAGCGGCCTCAGCCTCTTCCTTACTGGTCGCGTCATCCTTCCAGCCCAGGTGGTCACTCTGATCCGTTGCTATCGCAATAGCGCCCCACCTGTCTGGCAAAGCACTTCGAGAGACAATTCCATTTGCAGGCAAAACCTGCGTGTTGTACTGCACGGATCCTGGCTGCTGTGCAAATCCTGGATTTACAAACAAAACCAACAAAGAACAGGCGGAGATAATATTAATCAGTTTCGAGCTCATTGAGCCTCCCTCAAATCACAGACCGCATGGCCAACCGAATTCGCGGACGTCAATCCTCATCTCGAGTGCAGCGGCCTTGGCCTCCTCTGGTGTACTCGCATTGTCTGTCCAGCCGAAGCCGTCACCGTTGCCCTTTGCGATTGCAACTGCCCCCCCCACCGCTCCGGTGCTGGGCGGCGATCGACGATCCCATTGGCGGGAAGCACCTGAGTGTTGTACTGCACCGAGCCTGGCTGCTGCGCAGATGCAGAATTGATGATCTGACTTAAAATGCAAAAGGCCACGAAAATACATACAGCCTTTGGGCTCATTGGATTCCGTTCCCACAATAAGCAGAATGAACTGGAGCGGTAGACTGCCTCGCCCCAACTGTGTGAAGAGCATCGCCGCCATCGGCATGGACATGGCCATCAGTACCGACATCAACAGCCCCGCCCTGCTGCACGCATCGGAACTTATGCTTCCGCACACCCCTGACGGACGATCTTGCAGTCATCTCCACACATCTTCATAACTTGCGACTTGACCGAATCGAGAACCTGGGGCCCGGCATCATCACTGGCCCAGTTCGCCTTTCCTGGCTTGGCCGCAACCGCAACGCATTCATTAACAAACGTCGTCACTACCTTGCAGTTCTTCCCGCCACTGGCAACGCAGTCGGCCAACGCCAGCTTCTTTGCTTCTGCCTCCTCCCTGGTGCCGATGACAAAGCCAAGCACCTTTCCATCCCCGGACGCGAGCGCCCCCCAACGATCGACCGAGTTTGCCTGTGTCGTGTCGCCGACACCGTGACTTGGGAGGAAAACGGTGTTGTACTCAACCGAACCAGGCTGCTGCGCAGCAACGAAGGCCGTCGCGCACATCAGCAAGAGAAACATCGACACGCGCTTGAAAATCTTCACCCAATGATTCTCCGAGCAAAGCCGCACTCTGCAGGCGCGGCGAGATAAGAACCACACCGCTTATTTATTCACTATTACCTTGCGATCGTCACCACCAGCCGTAACGTGCGCTCCGTGTGAAGCCCGACAAACGAACAATTCTGTAGAGACATCGGCCTGATAAAATCGATTTATCCCCAATTCAACCCACGGCCGGCGGAAGACATCACCGCCATTGACGCGGACATGGCTATCAGCACCGACATCAACAGGCCGCCCTGTCATTCTACACCGCAGCGAATCTAATGCCTTGGAAGAAGCAGAAGACCCAACTACCGGATGAGAAGGTAGAGTCTATCGGCACACCGGATAGTGAGCGCGAGGCCCGCGAGTGGCCACCGAATGAACACATCGGACTTTACGCCGGCGCCCGTGCTTCCGCTTAATGCGTTCTTTCACGCGATCGGTGCTGACTGCGCCCGAGCCAAGCCCTGCGACGCGAGATACGGCGCAAGAACCTCACATCGCCCAGTTGGCTCTGGATCTCCAAAGCCAAGCCAGCCTGGCATCCAAGACTAAGAAATTCGAAATCGACAAATGAAGCCCGAAACATGCGTCAGCCTCAGCTGGGGATCGTGCATCCGGAACGCACAATCCTGCAATCTTCCACGCCACATTTCCTTACAGCCTCCTTTTTCGTATAAGCAACGCTTCGCCGCGTGTCAGCAGTAAACGACACTCCGTCCCTATCGGGACCCAACGCAAGCGCGGCGCAGGAGTTGGCAAAACTACCTACCACTTTGCATTTGGTCGCCCCTGCCGACCTACACAACTCGAGAGCGCTCGCTTCGGCTTGATCCCTGCTGGTCCCATCGTCTTTCCAGCCCAAGTGATCGCTCTTATCCGTGGCGATAGCAATAGCCCCCCACCGATCTGGCGAGGCATTACGGGCGACAATTCCGTTCGCGGGAAGAACCTGGGTGTTGTATTGCACAGAGCCTGGCTGCTGTGCAGATACGGAACTCACCGCAGTAGCCGACAGACAACACGCGGACAGACTGCTTATCAACTTCATGCTCATTAGCCCCTTCGTTAAAACGCCGGGCCGCCTCACCAGAAGCATCCATGAGCACCAGTCCAATCTGACAGGGCGAGGAAGCTACCCAATGAAGCTGGAGCTCATCGGTACAACGGGCAGTGACTGAGTGGCGCACAAGCGGCCTCTCACTGCCCATTCGGAATTTTCGGTAAGGGAGAAGTGCAACTACCAGCAACAGTAGCATCGCGCACGGAGTAAACCTGATGATGCGGAGCACTAGGACCGGAATTGCGGTCCTAATGTCTTCCAGTCCAAGGCGTCCATCGCTCATCGCTTATAGAGAGCTGCGCCCAGAACAATCTTCCGTGCCCGCCTCTGCGATTAGCGCACCGGACTGGCACAACCCTCGCGAATGATCTTGCAATCGTCCGTTCCGCACTTACCAAGTGCTCGCGTCCTGAGCCATTCCGCTGAATGCTTCTCCGGATCGGCGGTAGACCAGGAGAACTGGCTGGAATTCATCGTAACGACCGCACAGGAATTGACGAAGGTCTCTTCCACCAGACATTCCTTGCCACCGGCGGCGGCGCAGTCACTGAGTGCCGCTCTCTTGGCCTCACTCTCCGACTTGGCACCCACCATAAAGCCAAGCACTGCGCCTCTACCGGTGGCTACTGCCCCCCAACGATTCCCAGGGTTGGGGCGCCGAGTGTCCCCGACGCCGTGTGCTGGAAGGTAGACCGTGTTGTACTCCACTGAACCCGGCTGGGGTTGCTGGGCAAGTGCTGTGTCGATTGATAACGCCATCCCAACGAAAACAAAGACTCTGGTTGCAATGTTCATCTAACACGCTCCAGCGGAGACATCAGCGACTGCGATTATCAGTGGCGCCAGGTGGAAGTCGATCAGGAAGTGAACCTCACTTCCTGAATTTCGAATTGCTATCGCTCTGCGAGCCCTGATTCAACTTGTCCGAACCCACGAAATCCTGCTGGAAGTCGGAACGCTGACCCGAGCTGTTACGACCCAAGTTACCGAAGCTCGAATTAGCCGCAAATGAACCCAAGGTGCCATTGAAGAACATGGCAGCCATCGGCGGAGCCATCACCATCAGGACAGACATCAGCAAACCGATGCCACCCTGCTGAAGGGCAGCCGAGTTGATACCCGCGCCGAAGCCCAGCAGACTGGCACCGGCAGAGGACGCATAGTACGAAGCAGTCATCATGGCGGCGGATATGGCCACCAGCTTGGTTGCCACTGAAACAGTAAACGACAGGACCGCCATCGAGAACATGGTGCCGATTCCGTAGAGCAGCCAGCGCTTGAAAAGATCCTTGGTCTGGTCAAACAGGAGGCAGAGGATGAAGATTGGCGCAAAGCCTACGAACAGAACCAAGGCAATTTTGTAAAGGAGCAGCATTGCGCCGCCGACCACCGACGGCCCGGCGATGCCGACGCCAATCAGGGTGGTTGCCTTCTCCTGCTCTTTGGCGTTGGTGTCATCACCCTTGGTGGGCAATGCATCCATGAGCGCGAAGATCAACCCCATGACCTTCAGGTTATCGTCGATGGCGTCCTCAACCTTGTCGTTCTTCCCGGTCACCACCTGATGGATCTCTGTAGGCAGATAGTCGGTCAGGAACTTGGTGACGTTCGTGCCTGCGAAGGACATGGATGTCGCTGCGATCACGATAAGGAACGCGCGAAGAGAACCGACCACCAACGCCATGAGCGATTCGCGGCTACGCCCTGTGATGATCATGAAACCATGCATGAGCACCCACAGCGTGAGCAGGGTCAGCGCCATTCCGCTGACCCACTGCATGCTGCGCAACAACATCGCCGCCTGGAACGCTTCGATTTCCTTGTTGACCAGCTCGAAGACGATGGAGAAAAAGGCCCATTGAATAAGGCCGGTTGGATCGAAATTGGGCATGAAACAGCTCCTGGTTCCTTTAGATGCCGCCGCCCGTCAGGCCGGAAATCCCGGGCAAGCCCGAGAGATCCAAGCTGCCGCCGCCCTTGAATGCGTTGCGCGTCAATGCGCTCTGCATATTTTGGATGTGCGCTACACGGGCGTCGTAGGCAGCCATGTACGTCTGATACCGGTCACGGTCGTTGTCCATCAGCGCGGTAAGCGTCAACAGCTCGTTGGTGTTGTACTGAAGGTTGGCGTAGTCATTCGAGCCAAGATTGCGGCGTCGATCCTGAATCTGCTTGAGCCGATCGTAGTTCTCCTTCGAGCGTTCGAACATGCGAAGAGAGAAACGGTAACGGGCCAGCTCGGTCTTGGCCAACTCCTGGCACAGTTCCAGCTGGTGTCTGCCAAGCGCAGTATCTGCGCCGGTTGTGCACAGCTTGTCCATCGGCAACACGGTAGCTGTCGGCTTTGTGGCATCGAGCTTTTCTTCGCCGCTTGGCTCCACCACCATGGCCGGCGTCGCATCTGACTGCCGCTTGGTCACGCTCAGCTTGGTATTTGCATCGTTCAGCTGACCGGTCACAGTGCCGTTGCTGCCGAGCTTGCTATCCAATTTGGCCTGCGTCTTGGAGTCATTCACCTCCCACGCCGCCATGGCGACGCCCGCACCCAACATCGACGCAATCGCCAGCGACAGGACCAGCCAACGGTTCGCCTTCGGCAGCACGGGACCGGCGCCGAACATGCGGGTCCAGGCCTGGTCGAAGCTGCTTGCGGTACCAAGATTACGGTTTCCCTGGGATGCCATTTTCCACCTCCACTAGTCTCTATCTGGGTTATACAGCCAGTGCGCGCCGGATATCAGCGCGTAACCGCCCGCCTGCGTTCAGAAGTTTCCCCGCCTGTCTTGCCACCACGGCCGGAGCCCTTGCGGTTTGCATAGAAGGCTTCAAGCCATTGGTCCGGGGTCAATTCCGATCGGTCGATTTCGAGTCGCTCGGCCTGCTCGCGCACGATGCGATCCATGATTTCAATGTTGTCCGTGCTGGCCGAGATGACCGCCAGGGCGTCGTCCATGCCGCGCAGGTTGAGCTGGCAGACGGTGGAGCCGTGGCCCTGCTTGACCAGGAAGCTGCGCGAGCGTTCGTCGAGCTTGACGACCACCTCGAACTCGGCCTCGGTCAGCTTCAACCCCTCCATGTACTCCTCGCGGGACGCATTGGGGTTGGGCAGCAGGATCAATGTGGCGGTCTGTTCGATCAGCGCCGCGGAGATGTCGCTGGCCAGCGCATCTTCCGGGCTCTGGGTGGCGAAGATGCCCAGGCCGTTCTGCTTACGGATCGTCTTCTGCTTGTTCTTGGCGAAGTCCTTCAGCGCGCCACCGCCGTCGAGGATCTTCCAGAATTCGTCCATCACGTAGATCAGCGGGCGACCGTCGATCAGCTCCTCCAGCCGGTGCAGGAGGTAGTTGATGACCGGCACGCGCACTTCGACGTTGTCGATCACATTGGTGTAATCGAAGCCGATGATGTTGGCCTTTTCCAGGTCGATGATGTCGACCGGGTTGTCGAAGACCCAGCCCAGCGTGTTGCCGGCGGTCCACTTGCGCATGCGCGCATACAGGCCGTCGTCGCCCATGTTGGGCAGGCTCTTCTGGAAGTTGGTCATGGTCCGATACTGCATCGGCATGTCCAGCATGCTTTCCACCGCGCGGAAGATGTCCTCTTCTTCGCGTGCCGAATAGGTGACCTTGCCGGCCAGCTCCTTGACCAGGTCGCCGAGGAACTGCACGTTGGCGTCGGTGTTCTCGCACTGGAACGGGTTGAAGCCGGTAGGCTCGCCGTTGTCCAGCGCCAGGTAGTTGCCGCCGCAGGCGCGCACGAAGATCTCGGCGCCGCGGTCCTTGTCGAAGAAGAAGATGGTCGGCGACGGATCGTACTTCTGCACCTGGCTGAGCAGGAAGTTGATCAACGCGGTCTTACCGGTACCGGACTTGCCGATCACCATCGTGTTGCCGATCGCCTTCTCACCCAGCGAATTCTCGGCCGGGTGGGTGGCATGGAAATTGAAGTAGTACGGCTGCCCGTTGGTGGTCTGCAGCACGGTCAGGCACTGGCCCCACGGGTTGTTGTCGCGCTTGCCGGTGGCGAAGTTGTGCAGCGGCGACAGGCCCAGGAAGTTCAGCGAACTTACGTTGGCCACGCGCGTGCGGTACTTCCAGTTGCCCGGCAGCTGCGAGTAGAACGAGGAACAGACCGCGAGGTCTTCCTTGGCCGAGACGAAACCGGCGTTGGACAGCTCGGCGCGGGCCGTTGCCAGGTTGACCGACAGCGACTTCTGGTCGTCGGCGTACAGCGTCAGGATGAAGTGGTACTCGCCCAGCACGAAGTTGCCGGACGCCACCTGGTCCATGGCGTAATCCATTTCGGAGATCTGGCTGACTGCCTTGTCTCCGGAGGAAATCATCATGCCCTTGGTGCGCTCGAGGATCTTGAGCGCATCCTGGCGGCCCATCGGGCTGAAGGAATGGGTGATGACGTACTCGAAATCCAGGTACTTCAGGTTGTTCAGGATGCCCGGATAGGTGGCATCCGTGTATTCCTTGATGTTGAGGATGGCGCCGTAGTGGTTCTTGCCGCTCGGGGTGTTGATCACGAAATCGCCCGAGCGCGCCGAGAACATGTGGCGCGAGACCGGCAGGTAGTCGTAGACCGGTGCCCGCAGGACGGGCACCGGCTCTTCGACCCGGTTCAGCAGGTAGCCGAGGAAGCTCAGCACCTCCGAGAACACCACGCCGTTCTTTTCCTCGTACATGCCCAACTGGACCGGTGCATAGTCCTTCAGCACCGCTTCCACGTTGCCGGCCAGCTCCATGATCTTGCCCACGGCCTGGTCCTCTTCGGACTGCAGCCGCGAGACATCCGCGGATTTCTCCACGAACCGCTTGCCGGACACGATCGGCCGGTAGAGCATGGTCAGGTACAGCTCGTTCTGCATGATCTTTTCAGACGAGAGCCGCTGGAAGTACTCATCCGACAGCTGCTGGTTGAACACATGCTCGTACGAACTGCGCAGCTCCACCCGACCGCGTCGACGGATGTCGTGCACCCAGAACGCGACGTTCACGAAATCCGGCGCACGCAGCGTCTGCAACATCCGGTTGAAGGTGTTGTGCCGGTGCTCCAGCTCCCACTCTTCTCGCCCGACAAACGGCAACCCGTCCAGGCGCCAGATGATGAGGTAGTCGCCGCCCGTCGTTTTCACGACCTGCGGTGACACGTGCGAAGACAGCGGGATGAAATCGGCGATCGGGGTATCTGGCGCCAGCATTGGACTAGTCCGTGGAGGATTCTTCGAGCGACTTGCGGTAGCTGTTGGGTGTGAACACCCACATGCCGTTATGGTGCTTGATGTTCCTGGCCCTGAAGCGGAACTGCAGCCGCAGCCCCAGCAGGCGGAAGATCATTTCGTCCCGACGGGCCATCTGCCGCATGACCATGATGATCACCGGCAGCAGCAGCAGGAAAAACATGTTGAAGTAGAACGTGCAAAGAATGCACACGCCCGCTGCCATGGCAAAGGGGAGATACGGCACCCCCATGAACATGGCCGGGCGTGTGCAACCGCGAAATAGCGCGTTCTTATGCATACTTCAGCAGGGATTCCGCGATGACCATGGTGGTGGCGGTCACGTCGGCCGGCAGCAGCATCTTGGCGATCTGGGCGGCGGCGCCGATCAGGAAGCCGCCGATCAGGACCGGTGCCACGTCGGCGATACGCTTGTGGGCGAAGGCGATCTGGTAGCCGGCGAAGATCACCGCGATGGTCACGACCGCGATCGAGGCGACGTTGAGGATGCCATTGACGTTCTCGAAGAACTTGTTGACGCGGCCGGTCGCACCGGTGCCGTCCTGTGCCATGGCAATCAGCGGCAGCGCGAACAGGGTGGCTGCAGCGGTGGCCGAGGAGACCCGGCGGGCGATGGTGGAGAGGTGACGCTTGGCTTCGATCTTCATGGGTTGAATCCCCGTGGTTGTGGAAGGAGAGACCTGCGCTTTACTACAAGGCCGGGCATCGGCCGGAGTCGAAATCGACCTAGAACACCAACGCGGCGTCCCTTTCAGGGACTCCCGCG
>Ga0160461_1001087_pt1 | contig 12391 bp, 12 predicted proteins | sample HID1975I_E6MG_FD_108266 | JGI IMG/M metagenome (GOLD analysis project Ga0160461, IMG submission 108266) | Enriched soil microbial communities from UW Madison campus, WI, USA - HID1975I_E6 MG | ecosystem: Environmental > Terrestrial > Soil > Unclassified | place: USA: Madison, Wisconsin...
CGCTGTTCAACACCAGCCGCGTGCCATCGTCCAGCATGCGCGTCAGTTGTTCGCCCGCGGCGGTGCGCAGATCCGCGCGCCAGGCGGGCGCCTCGCGCCACGCCATCCAGCCGACCGGCGCTAGGACGCCCAGCCCCAACGCCACGCGCAGCACGGCGCGGCGGCCCTGGCGTTTGCGGGTGGCGCGCAGCACGTCATGTCCGATCTGGGCGGGCAGGCCGTCGAACGCGCCCAGCACCTGTTCGGCGCGTGCCCAGGCCCGTGCATGGGCCTCGCCCTGCGCAAGCCAACGCTCGAACGCCCGTTGTGTGCTCGCATCGGCGGGCTCGTAACGCAGTCGGATCACCCAGTCGGCCGCTTCTTCAAGCAGTTGATCGCTGGGCATGGCCGTCATGGTGTTGCTGCCCAGCGCGCTCATGCGGCAACGGCCATGCAGGCCATCAAGGCCTTGCGCAGATGGCGTCGTACCGTAATCACGGGTTTGCCGGTTTGCTCGGAGATTTCTTGCAGCGTCAGCCCGTCAAGCTGCGCCAGCAGGAACATGTCGCGCGTGGCGGCGGGAAGGCGCTGCAGCATGGCGTCGATTGCCACCAGCGTCTGCACGATGATGAGGCCCGTTTCCGGTGGCGGAACCTGCGGTTCGGGCAGGTGCGCGATGGCGTCCAGATAGGCCTGCTGTACCGCGCGGCGGCGCCAGTGGTCGACCAGCAACCCCTTGGCGATATGCGTGATCAGGGCGCGCGGCTCTTCGCGCAACACGGGCGGCCGGCGCGCGGCCATCAGCCGCACGAACGTGTCCTGCGCCAGATCGGCCGCGTCGCCGCTGTCGCCCAGCTTGCGATGGAGCCAGCCTTGCAGCCAGCCATGGTGATGGCGATAAAGCTGCTCGACGGCGGGGAGGGTAAGAGAGTCGGGTGATTGCAAGATGCCCGGAAGTTTACCGAATGCGAATAAGAAATACTATTAATTAGATTGGCTGAGCAGGTGCCGGCGCGGCGTGCGCGCAACAGGGCCGCGTCATGTCAGGGCCCCGTGCCAGGGCCTTTTTTTGTAAAACCGTAGTCAGCCCCTAAAGCAGTCCGCCCAAGTTGCCGTCAATGCAGCGTGTCCGATTCATGGATGGAATTCCCATGATCCGTAAGTTTTTTCCGATGGCATCGGCCTTGTTGATGGCGGGTGGCATGGCCGTGCCTGCCAACCCTGCAAATTCGTCGCCCGTGACGTCTATGAACGTGTCGTTCACGGTGCTCAGCCTATGCACGGTCGGCCACCAGGATGGCAGCCACCCGATCGTGCGCTGCGCTCACAAGACGCCTTCTCTCATTCAGCGCAGACCCGACGCGCAATACTGGACAGTGGTTTTCTGAGGCTCAGAACTCGATCGTAGCGGTCACCACGTCGGAATACTGTCCCGGCTGCGGTGCGGTCTGCGCGGGCACGCGGCCATAGACTTGCACCTGTTGCGGGTTGCCGGTGCCCGTGCCTGTTACAAAAGCCGTGCCCAGTGTGCCGTCCCCCCACGGAACGGTGCGCTGGGCGGTGGTATGCAATTCATAGCGCACCAGCCTGCCGTTGTTGGAACGCATATAGCGCTGGGCGACGGTACCGTTCTGGCCGCCATTGAGGCGGATTCGGTAAGCGTCGTTGTTGGTGCATCTGACACTGAGGGCGCTGTTGGCGGTGCGCGCGGTCTTGAAATCCGCCACCGCGCCGAAGTTCAACGGAGCGGCCGAAATGGTGCAGTTGTTGGTGACGTTGGCGCGCACCGTGAAGTTGTAGCTGCCGCGCGAACCCAGCGCCGAACACGCGGGCCGGGTCAAGGCATAGAACCCATAGTCGATCGTGGCCACCCCCGCGAACGTCTCGGTATACGCCGTCGTGGCATTGTTTACCGTCGGCACCGTGTATTGGGCGGGCAAAATCTGTCCCGTGATGGGCTGGTTGAAGGTCACTTGCCCACCCAGCAACGGGCGTGAGAACACGATCGAAATGGGCGTCGTGCCGGTCGCGGTCGCGCCCCATAGCGGGCTCATGGACGGGCTGGGCGATAGCCGGTACTGCAGCCGATTGGCGCCATTGGCCATCTGCCGAGGATCTTGCGCCGTCGACCCGCTGCCTATGCCCAGGTTGACGCACACGCGCGCATATCCCAAGGTGAGCAGCCCCCAGTTGCAGGCCACGGTCAGCGTTCCCGTTTGCGTTGCCGACGAACCCAACACGGGATTCACATTGGGAAAGGTGAGGGGCGTCATGGATGCCGTGCAAGTCTGCGCCTGGGCGGCGTTGCCACCCAGCCCCAGCAACGCGGCCATCAACAGGAATAGGGCGGTTGTGGCTTTCATGCCTATTGCCCTAAGCACTTGACCGGGCCCAGGCGTGGCAAGGCGCCATCGTCGGGGGCCTCGAAAACGAAGCGTGCCGTGCAGGCAAGGTTCTGCGCCCGCACGTCCAGATGATTGACGTCAACCAGATCGCGCACGAATGTCTGGCTGCCATAGCCGACCACGCCTTCCGATCCGCTTTCCCGATGTACGACGCGGGCACCCACCGGCAGCGGCTTGCCTTCGGCGTCGACCAGCAGCACTGTCGCCGCCGCTTCGCGCGCGATGCCGAACTTCACCAGCACACCCGATTGCCATTGGGGCACGATGTCGCGCGAGTAGGCGGTTACGTGGGCGTTGGGGGGTAAATCCAGTCCATCGATGTCCAGCGTATTGGTCTGGTAGCTGTTCAGGTCCGGCACGACCAGGTAGCCGCTATCCCCGGTATGGCCGGTGACGCGGTTTTGATGCAGGACGGGTACGTCGGCTTCTTCACCCGTGGACACCAGCGCGAAACTATCGTCAATGCGCCGGGAAGCCTGCGCGGTTCCATCCATGAACACCAGGGCGCCGTTCACATCGAGTTCGCCCGTGGTCCGCCCATCAAAGCGTTGCGCGCCCACCGTAACCTCGCCGTAGCGCCCCAGATACCGTCCCCAGCCCTGTTCGTAGTGTCCGCTGGCATAGGTGCCGGCCTGAACGCCCCAGCCAAAGCCGCCGCCATAATCGGGGGTGCGGATGGCGCCCGCATTGGCATAGGGTTCGCCGTCTTGCCAACCGGCCGTGGCGTTGACGGATACGTCGTCCAACGCGATTCCCAGGCTCAGGAACGCACCTCGGCTGTTACTGTCGCTGAAGTCCTGGAAGGCGCTCATGGTCAGGGTGGCGCGATTGCCCAGGCGTGTGCTGTAGGCCATTGATCCGATATGCGCGGCCTCGACGCCGGGATACTGCTGCCCGATATAGCTGATCGACACCGACTGCCCGCCGCCCAAGGGTAGCGCCAGGGTTGCGCGATCGCTGGCGCGCGCCACCGGAATGCCGTCGTTGGCCGCCAGGTCGGCATAGGCCGAGGTGCTGCGCAACGTTTGTATGTCGATGGAGAATTGGGGGTCCACATACTGGTAGCCCAGCCCCACCTGCAGGCCCGCGCTTCTACCCGCGCTGCCGGCAACGGAAGCATTGACCACCCCCGCCGTTCCCAGTTTTGCGAGCACACCCGTGCCCACGTTGTAGAGACCGCTGGTCGCCTCGCCATGCGCTTCGGCCGTCACGGCATTCGAAACTCCGTATTGCCACGAAGCGCTCAGCGCGGGGTCATCTTTATAGTCGAACGAGCGCCAACCATAGGCGCGGCGTAGAAACCCCGCTTCGACCGAGTAACTGGACATGTCCTCTGCCAACAACCGCGTGTCGATATAGATAGGCAGCGATTGCGATACGGGTCGGCCCAGTGCATCGCGCGTGATGACGTTGGCCTGGCCAAAGCCGGTGATACCCGCAACGTTGTCAACCACGAACGGCCCGCTGGGCACGTCGCCGGAATAGCGTCGGATGTTGTTGATGTACACGTCGACCGAGGAGGGCACCACGGCGCTGCCGCCAAACGCCGGCATGGGAAAGGTCACCAGATCAGGCCGTAGCGAGAAGTTGCGCCGCCACTGAAAGCCGGCCATGCGTATCGAGCGCGACCATGCCAGCGAACCCGAAATCGTGTCACCCAGTTGGCGGGTCGTCAGCGTCTCGGGGTCTGACTGGGTCCAACTGGTGTCATACCGAACATAGCGACTCAAGTCGCGTTGCACATAGCCCGTGCCGGTATTGCTCAGCACGCCGTACTGGTCGAAGTAGCGTTGCTCGCTCCAGAGCGCCAACGGATTTTCCCGCTCGGTGCGGGCATACAGGTCGTAGTTGATGAGAAACCCGCGATCCGTCGTTGCCGCGGCGGTGGGGGCCAAGCCCCGGCCATCGATTCTGCGCGCGACGCGATAGCGGTCGGGCATATCAATATCCACCTCTTGCGCGGCCGCATCGAAGCGATACGTCAACCCTGGAATCTGATCCAACGGCACGTGTTCCTGGTCCGGGATTCCCAAGGCGGGAGTATCGATTCCAATGCCGCGCAGGTCGACGCCGCGTGCCGACAAGCTGCCGTTCTGATCTTGGAACCGAGCAATGTAGGGACTGCGCTGGCCGTTGAAGCTGACCGTCAAATAGACGTCGATGGCAGATGCCGCCGCCAACGTAGCAGGGGCGGGTTGCGCCTGTGATGGTGCGCCGGTCATTGCGGCGGCAAGCGCCAGAATCCATTGAAGGGCGCGCGCGCACAATGTCTCACTTCCCGGGGGATGGCCGCAAGGGTGCGTCCATTTCCACACTGTTCACCCGCGCGCGCACCGACATTGATGCGTTCGCGCCGGGTTGGAACGGCAGGCGCCATTGCCGCGTGCTGCCGCTTAATACATAGCCCAGCAGGCCATCCCGCACGCTACGGTCTTGGCCGTTTGAAACCAGAACCACATCGCTGAGCTGTGCGCGGTGTGCGCCGTTGTTGCGGACTTGGAGCGCCCAGCCCGTGCCGTCGCGCGCCAACGACCAGACCAGGTCGTCCTGCACGGCCTGTTGCGGCGCCGCGCCCACGAAAACGGGTACTGAATAACGCAACCGTACCTGTACGCCGGTGGTGCGCAGCGGATCGGGCGGGGCGATCTCATCAATAATCAGTCGGTACGATTGCTCGCCGGACGGCGCTGTCGCGTTCGGCCGCAGCAGGCGCACGACTTGCCGGCCGCCTGGTGCAATCTGAATCATCGGGGGGCTGGCCACCAGGGCTGATGATTCGGTCAGTACATCTTCGTTCAGCGTCTGGTGCCATGCATAGATGCGCACTTGACCATAGACGGGGGCGGCGCCCTCGTTGCGCAACGTCATGGTCGTCGCTTGTTCAGTGCTGCCCAGGTTCAGGATCACGGGCGAGATCTGCAAGCTGGCGGAATGGGCATGTAGCGCCACGCCGATCAGGCAGGCTCCCGCCGCTTGGCGAAGTATCCCAAGCGTCGTCATGGCGATCCGTGACTAGAAGTAGACGGTGGCGGTAACGGTCGACTGATAGGTGTCGGGCGCCGGCGCATCCTGCGGTGGCACTTGCCCGTACACGGTCAGCGTCTGCGCGGCGCCCGTGCCGGTACCGCCGACGGTGTCCGTGCCTTGCGTATTGCCCCAGACCGTGGTGCGCCCTGCGTTCTGATAAAGCTGGTAATCGACCGTCGTTCCCGTGTTGCCCGGTGCAGTACCGGTTAACAGACGACTGGCAATGGTTGAGCCTGCCGCCGTACCTGCATCCAGGCCGACGTTGTAAGGCGTCGTATCCGTGCAGGTAACACTCAACGTCGTTTCCTCATTGGCCGGCGCGCTCAGCAAGCCGGTAGCGGGAAACACCAATGGCTCGGCCGCTATCGTGCAATTGGCCTGCACGGTCAATGACACATTGAAGGTCGCGATTGACGTACCGTTTTCATACACCTGCGCTTGGGCAAGCGTCGGCGCGCAGGCGCCGACAACAACGGTCAATGCAGTGGCATACCCCATCGCTTTCATACCGACGCTCCTCAATGTTGTTAAGTGCTTCGAACCATTTAAGTGCTTCGAACCACTCTAGCGATGGGGGGTGAGGAACTTATTTCCTTATTTTTCCAAGCTCGTCATTTACTGTCTATGGGCGGGCCTGCATATATAAATGCCTGTCTTCGTGCTGCGGTGGGTATAGACCCGCTAAACGTGATGTGATTGACACGTCACATTGCTAAAAACTAGAAACAATTTATAGACGGGATTTTGAAACTAATATTAAAGGCCGCCAAATACGGCGAGAATAACCACGCTTAATCGGCAATGAGTTTTCAAGTTGGGCAAGGTTCGATCCGATTGCGTCCCGCGGCCTTTCCTCGGTATAGCGCGGAGTCGGCCTGCCGCAGCGCATCCACCAAGCCAGGCGCGCCATGGAAGGGCGGCGAAATTCCAATGGTGATGGCGACGAGCGTGGAGGCAACCATATGGGTGTGGGGAGTCGACGCTCAGCGCACCGGCAGCAGATATTTCAGGCCCTGAGTAAATCCACGTGGCGCGACGGTGAGATGGTCTTCGTCGTTCAGGACCGCTGACTTCAGTTTCAAGCCGGGGTATTTGCGACTCTGCAGTGCCGTTTCCAGCGCCCGGTTGTCGGCGACCATGTCAACCGTCTGGTTGTAGCGTTGGTCCCCTTTGCGCAGGGCTTCATAGGCGCCCACATACATAAAGACATTCGCCTTCAGATCCTGATTCTGCTTGGCGTAGCGCGCTTCGAAGGTCAAGGCGACTCGCTTGTCGTACCAGAGGGACGGACTGCCGAGGATATAGCCGCTGAACAGGCTGGGCTCGGTGAAAAGGATTTGCGTCCCAAGCAGGGCGCCGTAGGAGTGGCCCAGAAAGAGGGCGCGGGCAGGGTCTGCCCGGTAGCGGGCGGTGATGAATGGCTTGACCTGATCGCGCAGATACGCCTGATACGCGCGCGACTGACCATGGATTGCGTTGGCGGGCGCGGTGCTTGGGCCGTTTGGCGTCGGCGTGTAGTCACGTTGGCGGCTGACCCCGCCGTCTTCGCCCTTGGCATAGGACAGGCCGACAAGGATGAATTCCTCGATCTTGGGGCCCTCTACGTTCAGCCGGCGGCCTAACTGCCGGATGATCGGGAAAGCGTAGTCGGCGTCGGTCACATACAGCACCGGGTAGCGCCGCTGCGGCTGCTTTGCATAAGACGGCGGCAAGGCAACAAAGACCTGATAGCCGCGGCCAGATACCGGATCGGGCACATCCCAGACCTCGCTGTCGGCGATCTCGTAGGGGCGGCCTTCGCCAGGTTGCACCTTTATCGTCGATGGGGGCTGGGCATGCGCCGGGCGGCTAGTGACGCCAAGGCTGGCGATAAGGGCGAGCAGCAGGGCGCTTAGATAATGTCGTGGCATGTGAAGTCTGCGTTTTTCGACAGCGGGAACTTCCGACGAGTCTTCGATGACCTGGCCGGACGTTTCGTGTTGCTACGTGTGGCAATCGCGCTGTTGTCTCAGCCCTGCACCGGCGTGCACAGTTCTACCAGCGTGCCGTCGGGACAACGCAGGTAAGAGACGACTTGGCCCCACGGCTTGGCGGCCGGCGCACTGAGCTCCGTTGCGCCCAACGACACGGCCTTGGCGTGGGCGGCGGCAACGTCCTCGGTCACAAAGGCCACCTCCATGCCCAACGGCTTAGGCGACGCCGACGCTTCGATATGCCCCGTGGCAAAGTTCATTGCAGCCAGTTCATGCGCCGCGAACGACAGCGTGGTGGCGCCGGTATCAAGCTCTCCGTACGTTTTTGACTCGTGCAGGAATCGCACCGGAAAGCCAAATGCCGCTTCAAAAAAGGACAGCGAAGCCGCTACGTCAGGCACATAAATAATGGTGTATCCGAACTTCATGGGGTTTCCTTGAAAGCCAGGGTTGTGCGCGGGCAGGCACGCCGACGCCGATGCTGCGCATCATACGTGGACATTGCGGCGTACCTGCTTATTGCTTGGCTCGATTTCCAGCCGCCTCACCCGCCACGAAACACCGCCTCCATATTATTTCCGTCGGGATCCAGCACGAACGCGGCGTAGTATCCCGGCGGGTAGCCAATCGCCGTGTCGCGCAGGCCGGGCGCACCGTTATCGGTCCCGCCCGCCTTCATGGCGGCTTGGTAGAACGCGTCGACTTCGGCACGGCTCTTAGCCGCGAAGGCGGTGTGCTGGCGCACGCTATGCGGATGGAATTTGTCGATCCAGAAAATCGGATAGTCGACGCCATAACCCACGGCATCAGACCCGTCATCGCTGGGAATCTGCATCACTCGGCGCAGGCCGAGCGCTTGCAGGACTGAATCGTAGAAAGCGGCGGAGCGGGCGACGTCTGCCACCCCGATACCGGTATGGTCGATCATTGTGGACTGCCTCCTATCGCGTTGCGGTTTCGAAGTTATGTGATGCACATCAGGCGCTGAACGACTACGCCAAGCCCTGCGCTTCGTGAAGCATCCATTTCGCGAATGCCTGTAGTGGCGCTGCACTCAACTCGATTGGCTCGGGGAGAACAAGGCAGAAATGCTTGGCAATCGATTTGCTGTCCGGCCAAGGCGCGACCAGACTGCCTTGTTCAAGCTCTGTCTCGATGTAAAGACGCGGCACCAGCGCGACCCCCAGGCCGGCTACGGCCGCCGCGATCAGCATGGAATGCAGATCGTAGCGCGCGCCGACTGCCGAATTGCTTAGCTCGATGCCGGCCTCTTGTGCGTAAAGCTGCCATGCGTCCGGGTTTTGCCGGCGGTGAAGGCGGGGCAGCGCGTCCAACGACGTGTTCGCACCGGCTTCCGCCAGCAGCGCCGGACTACAGACGGGCACCAGCACTTCCTCCAGCAAGTAATGCAAGTGCATACCCGCCCATGCCGGATGCTCATAATGGATGGCCGCGTCGAAACCACTACCCGCAAGAATGAAGGGCTCCATCCGCTCGGTGATATGCACGGTGATGTTGGGATGCACATTCTGAAAGCGTTTCAGTCGAGGGATAAGCCAGCGGGTGGCGAAGGTGGGAATGGCGGCGATATCAATCGTCCCGCCTTCGGTGGGCTGCCCCATCACATAGAGGCTGTCCCGCTCAAGCCGATTCAGGATCTCGCGCACTTGCACCGCGTATCGCATGCCATTGGGTGCAAGCCGTACGCGATTCCCAACGCGCTCAAAGAGTGCGACGCCCAAAAACGCCTCCAGGCGACCGATCTGACGGCTGATCGCGCCCTCGGTCAGCGCCAATTCCTCGGCCGCGCGGGCGAAGCTGCCGTGTCGCGCCGCTGCCTCGAAAGCCAGGAGTGCGGAGTTGCTGGGGATCTTGCGTCGCATGGGGGCTCGTTGATGGGGTGCGCTTGAAGCAGCTTGAGTAAATATCACTGAAGGCTGATTTTATATCGCTGTATCGGCAGCCAATGCCCACTTAGCATGACGTTATCGCAACGACTTAGCGGAACAACTGAAAAGTTGTTATGCCGCGTCGAACATTCAAGCCTGAAATTAAAGAGTCTTTCGGAGAAAAGTTGTGTCCGCCATTCGATTTCCAAGCCAGCAAGCCGGAGACTTCACGGTTACCGCCATCAGCGACGGCTACCTCACCGCCAGCCTGGACTTGCTCTCGAATATCGACCCGGGCGATGCCTCCAAAATGCAAAATGCCGCGGGCCAGAAGGAGCCAGCCGCCGTGCATATCAATTGCTATTTGGTGCAAGGAGCGGGCCGCACGATTCTGATCGACGGGGGGGCGGGAGGGATCAAGCAATGGGGTGGCCGGTTGATATCGAATTTATCGCTGGCTGGCGTCAAGCCCGCCGACATCGACACCATCCTGCTCACACACGCCCATCCCGATCACGTCGGCGGGCTGGTGGACGCAGCCGGACAAAACCTCTTTCCGAATGCGGAGCTTGTGGCTCATCAACGCGAGCTTGCGTTCTGGCAGGATGACGGAAACTTAAGTCGTGCCAGCGAGCGCGCGCGCGGCAACTTTCTGATTGCGCGTCAAGTATTCGACGGCTACCGCGACACGCTTCGAACTTTCCAGGAAGGGGAGGTGCTTCCCGGTATCAGGGCGATGCCGCTACCGGGGCACACGGATGGACACGCCGGATATCTTTTCGAATCCCTGGATCAGAGCCTGCTTGTTTGGGGAGACATTGTTCATTTTCCCCACATCCAGATCGCGCGGCCAGACGTGTCGATTGCCTTTGATCAGAATCCTTCCCTTGCCGCCGCCACACGATCACGGCTGTTGGATCTGGTTAGTTCAGAGAAACTCTTGATTGCCGGTATGCATTTAGGGGAACTCGGCTTCGCGCGAATAAAGCGAAGCAGCGAAAGCTACGGCCTGGAGTATGAGACCGAAGCGTGAAGCCCCCAATCCATGCAACCCCGCTTACAGGGTCGGTTGCGGAATCGGGGTGTCTTTCGGCAGCGTGCCCGATATGCGCGACGGGCAATCCGAAATTCCCCACTTGGTGACCACGCCCTTTTCAATCATGAACTTCTCGGCGCACACGTGGTAGGCGGACATCGGACCCCAGATCTCTTCGTACGAAATGATTGTTGCCCCGCTGGCAAGCGTATAGCTTTTCTTGGGAGGTCCCCACTTGGAAATCAGTTGCTCTTCCGTGCTGCCGACCCAGACTGCATTGACGTCGTTATAGGTTTTATTCCGGGTGCCCATCAGCATGTTCATCTGTCCAGAAGTACATCCGACAAGCAGCGATGGCAGGACAACAAGCAGTGCTAATTTTTTCATTTTGAGCATTACCTAAAGTTCGACGGTTGAGAGTCAGGTGCTTTTATTTTTTCCGGGCGTCAATGTATCAGAAACATCAGAAATATCAGAGACCTTGCCGCCCGGCGGGAAACTTCCGTCAAGCCTGCAATTCACTTTCCTTGAACGCCGGCGATTTTCCTGGCCGTTAATGTCACGGTGAAAAATTCGTCAGGCCTATCCATCCAGGCCTTGGGCTGGCGCTATGGCTGACGCTTGCCGCGCAGAACAATCGGCGCGATTTCGCTGGCGCGGCAGCGGCACAAGAATGCCTGGCGCATATGCAACTTTGGTGAGAAACGTGACAGAATGTCAGGCACGTGCCGCCCGGCTGCACCGGTGAATCCCGTATTGATCAGGTTGTGAAATGCCCGTTATCGGTGATCCGTACCTAACCCGACCCCCTGGCGATGGCGCGGGCGGCGCGCAATGCGACGCCGACGGATCCCTGGACCGGCTGGCACGCCTGACCCGGCGCTTCTTCAGTGTGGACATGGCAATCCTGGCGGGCACCGACGCCAATGGTGCATGGCAGGCAGTGGATGGCACGCCGCCCTCGAATCCCCAGCCCTGGTCCATCGAATGCCCCGTGCGCGCCGTCGATGGGCGCCTGCTGGGCAGCTTGCGGCTGCTGCACGGGCAGGCGCGCGATGTCACCCACGAAGACAACCAAGCCTTGCAGGACCTGGCCGGTCTCGCGGCCACGGCCATCGAACAGCGCCATGCGCTGTCGAGCGAGCGCGCCGGCGAAGACACCTGGCGCGAAGAAGCCCGAAAGCTGTCGCTGGCCATCGCGGGCAGTGGCACGGGCGTGTGGGACCGCAACGTGGTGACAGGCGAGATCTCCTATTCCCCCGGCTGGAAGGCCCTGCTTGGTTATTCGGAATCGGAACTCACCACGCGCATCGAGGACGCCTACACCCGTCTGCATCCGGACGATCTGGACTACGTGCGCGCCGCCATGCAGGACCATTTCGACGGCAAGACCAACAGCTACGAAGTTGAGCACCGCATCCGTTGCAAAGATGGTAGCTACAAGTGGATCTGCAGCCGCGGCAAAGTGATCAGCCGGGACGCAGCGGGCAGGGCACTGCGGATGATGGGCACGACCACCGACATCAGCGCGGTGCGCGCCATGTCCGAAAGGCTCAAGCGCACGGCGGACCTGGTCGTCAACCTCACCGACGCCGTGCCTGGCCTGGTCTTCCAGTGTCGGGCCGTGCCCGAGGGCGGCGCGTGGTTCTCGTATGTCAGCGCGGGCATCCGGGACATGTTCGAGCTCACCGTCGAAGACACACGCGCCAGCGCCACCGCCATCGAACAGCGCATCCACCCCGAGGATCTGCCGGCCTATCGCGCGTCGCTGCATGCGGCGGCCGCCGCGCTGACGCCGTGGCACCTGGAGTTCCGCGTCTGCCTGCCGTTGCAAGGTGTGCGGTGGCGGCAGGGAGATGCCAGCCCGCGCCGGGATGCCGACAATGGCGTGGTGTGGCACGGGTTCGTCACCGACATCACCGACCGCAAGCGCGCTGAGTTCGAATTGCGCGAGCTTGCCGCCACGGACGCGCTGACGACCTTGCCCAACCGCCGCCACTTCATGTCGCGCATCGCCGCGGAGCTTGCGCGGATCAAGGGCCTGGGCGGCCTGGGTTCGGCGGTGCTGATGTGCGACCTGGA
>Ga0160461_1001088_pt1 | contig 12388 bp, 11 predicted proteins | sample HID1975I_E6MG_FD_108266 | JGI IMG/M metagenome (GOLD analysis project Ga0160461, IMG submission 108266) | Enriched soil microbial communities from UW Madison campus, WI, USA - HID1975I_E6 MG | ecosystem: Environmental > Terrestrial > Soil > Unclassified | place: USA: Madison, Wisconsin...
CGCCGGGGTAGCGGCCGTCGGCGGCGCCTCGTCTGCCTTGCCCCGGCCCAGCCACTGCATGACGCGCGGGCGCGAGCGGTCGTAGGCCAGGTTGTACAGGAAGGCGTAGGGCAGATAGAACAGCACCAGCGCGATGTCCAGCACGAAGGCTTCCCACAGGCTGATATTGAGCCACCAGGCCGCCAGCGGGATCACGATCAGGATCAGGCCCAGCTCGAAACCGAAGGCGTGAACGACTCGCACGCGCATATTGCGGGTGAATCCCAAGCGGTTTTCCAGGCGGTCGAATCCGGCGTTGTAGATCATGTTCCAGACCAGCGCGATCCAGGCGATCACCGCGGTCAGCACGCCCATTTCGAACAAGGATTTGCCCATGGCCCAGGCGGCAGCGGGCGCGCACAGGCCGATGGCCAGGATTTCGAACAGGAAAGCGTGGAAGAAACGTTCTTTCAGGGTTTTGGTGCTTGGGGTTTTTGAGGATTGCGACATGACCCACCTGCGGTCGATTTAAGAGAACGGCGACGATTTTCGACGATATTTCCGGTACGATAAAGATACTATCCATCGGAAAACCCGATACAACCATGCGCCACTCGCTCGAATCCCTGGCGGCGTTCGCCCAGGTCGCCTCTGAAGGCTCCTTTTCCGCCGCCGCCCGCAAGCTGGGCAAAAGCCAGTCCACCATCAGCGAGACCATCGCGAACCTGGAGGTGGACTTGAACGTCACCCTCTTTAACCGCAGCCAGCGGCAGCCCGCCCTGACCGAAGCCGGCCAGGTGCTGCTGGGCCAGGCGCTGCAGGTGCTGGCCGCCAACGACCGCTTCAACCGCAGCGCCAACCAGTTGGCCGACGGCCTGGAACCCCGGCTGACCGTGGTGTTGTCGGACACGTTCCAGTCGAAGACATTCGAGAACATGCTCAGCCAGATCGACCGGCGCTACCCGGCGCTGCGCTTTGAATGCCTGATCGCCGAATACGAAGACGTGGTGGCGCTGGTGCAGCAAGGCCGCGCGCACCTGGGCCTGATGGCCGCGCAGGACGATTACCCGCCCGATGTGGCGCACGCAACGTTGTCGGAGCTTTCCGAAATCGTATTGTGCGTGGGCCGCAACCATCCACTGGCCAGCCAACCCAACGTCGGCACCGATGCGCTCAGGCTCGAACGCGAACTGCGCCTGAGCACCTACGAGCTTGACGATAAGAACGCCGCGCCGCCGAACGCCACCTGGTCGGCACCGGGTTACCTGATGCTGCTGGAAATGGCGAGCCTGGGTTTTGGCTGGGCCGAACTGCCGCGCTGGATGATCCAGCGCTTTGGCCGCGATCAACTCGTGGAACTGACGGTGCCGGGCTGGCCTCGCCACATCCGCGTGGATGCCGTCTGGTCCACCCGACGCGCGTTGGGGCCGGCAGGCGCCTGGCTGCTGGATAGCCTGACCCGCGACGCTTCCCGGCAGGGCTGATTCGCGCGCGGCCCCCTTCAGTACGCCGGCAGCCGAGAGATGCGCACGCCATTGGCGTTCATCCAGTCACCCAGCTTGGGGCTTGCCAGTACATCGAACTCGGCACGACGTTGGCTCGACATCGGGTTGCCCTCTTGCACGCGCATGGCGGGATGGCACATCAGCAAGTCGCCGTCGCGCGCATTGAACAGCCAGTTCTGCAGTAGATCCGCATAACGCCGCTTGCCGCCTTCGAATCCATACACGCCCAGCAGCCGGCGATTGGTACGCAGCCCGTCTCGGCGGGCCTGACGCGCCAGCGCCCCCGCACCCAGCGCCCCGATGACGCGCGCCTTGATCGATTCCTTGAGCGGGATGCCGCAAAGCATCCCCGGCGCGGTCTGGCGCAACCAGGGCCGGTGCGCCCCCTGGCGACGCTTCAACTGCGACAGCACCTGATCGCGTATGCCCGGCAACTGATGCACGTGCTGATGGCCATCGACATAATCCGGCGCGCGTCCGAACGCGGCTTCAAACGCATCGAATTGCAGGTCTAGTTGTGCCTGCACCCACCCCGTGTCCAGGCGGCCCACATAGGCGTTGAAGATCAGCTTGCCCAAGGCAGGCATCGGCATGGCCCCGACGCCCAGCGATTCGGTCAGGTTCACGTGCAGGCCGATATCGACATCGCGCTCGCCCAGACGGTGGGCGTTGGCGGCGAACGTGGGGCCCGACACAAGACAACTGACCGCGCTGATGCGGCCCATGTCGGCCAGTGCGATCATGCCTTCATCGATGTCGGCATTCATGCCAAAATCGTCGCCGCAGACTATGACTCGTTTGCTCATCGCATTTACCTCAAGATTCCCATTCACGCCGGCCCAATGCGCGCCTTGCTTCACCAGATCAGCCTCTTTGTTGCCGTTGGATGCGCCGCGGCCGCAACCCATTGGGCGGTTGCCGTCGGCTGCGTCGAGGCCTTCGCCATGCGGCCGCTTGCCGCCAACCTGATCGGATGGCTGGTCGCCTTCGCGGTGTCGTTCGCTGGTCACTATCGGCTGACGTTCCAACATGCCCAAATTCCCTGGACCCTGGCGATCCGTCGTTTCTTCCTGATTTCAGCAGCGGGCTTCGTCATCAACGAGTCGGCCTATGCGCTGTTGCTGCACACCACCAACATCCGCTATGACGTCTTGCTGGCCCTGATCCTGATTGGTCTGGCGTTCGCCACGTTCGTGGCGAGCAGGCTGTGGGCCTTTCGCAAGCCCGCCAACTGAGCGGCGCGCGGGCTCAGAAGCCGAAGTCAGAAGCCAAGGTCAGACCCCGGGCTTGCCAGCGTCCGTGCCGGCATCCATGGGCCGGCCACGACGCTGGCGCACCACATACAGCGGCCGCCCCTTGACCTCGTCAAAGATGCGCGCGACGTATTCGCCCACGACTCCCAGCGAAATCATGTTCACGCCGGCAAAGAAAAGCACGGCGGTGACGATGGTCGTCCACCCCGAAACAGGGTTGCCCGAGCGCAGGTAATCGCCCACCAGATAGGCCGCGTAAGACATCGCAGCGAACGCGAAAACCACGCCGGCCAGGCTCACCAGCCGCAGCGGCCAGGTGGTAAAGGCCGTCAAGCCATCCAATGCCAGGCGAAACAGGCGCAGGCCGCCGAAGCGGCTGTCGCCATGCATGCGCTCGTCGGGGGTGTAGGGCAGGGCTTCGCCTTTGAAGCCGACCCAGGCGTACAAGCCCTTCATGAAGCGGGTGCGTTCGGGCAAGGCGTTCAGCGCGTCCACGACGCCCCGGTCCATCAAGCGAAAGTCGCCCGCGTGTGCCGGCACATCAACGCCACGCGCACTGCTCAACAGCTTGTAGAACCAGCGCGCGCCAGAGCGCTTGAACCAGGATTCGTCATGCCGGGTTTCACGCACGGCGTAAACCATCTCGGCGCCAGCGGCCCAGCGGGCCAGCATCTGCTCGATCAAGGCCGGCGGATGTTGCAGGTCGGCATCCAGACAGATCACGGCGTCGCCGATGGCGGCTTGCAGCCCGGCGCTCAGCGCGGCTTCCTTGCCAAAGTTGCGTGATAACTGCACGTAGCGAAAGCCCGCGTGCTGCGTCCATTCGGCCATCAGCGATTCCGTGGCGTCCGTACTGCCGTCGTCCGCCACGATAATTTCCCAGCGGCTGCAAAGCGCCGACAAGCGGCTGCGCAAGAGCGGCAGCAAGACGCGCAGATTCTCGGCTTCGTTCAGGCAGGGAACCACGCAGGAGACACAACTGTCATATGGCACCGCCGCGGACGCGACCACCGCTCTTGCGGCCCAAGGCGTTTCCAGCGGGTACGGGTGAGTCAGCACGCGCTGAGCTATCGGGTCAGACCGGAAATGAAGATGCATACGACGGTGGTCTAGAAATGCAGGGAGTGCAATGACACGAAGTATGTGCGGCGCTGCGTCAAATTTTCATGAAATGCCCGAGCGCGCACCTACCGGCCTGCCCAGCGGAAACCCCACGGCCGCCACTATGCGTCCCCGATTCGCAACGCCACGTGAAGTGGCGTCCCGGCCCGCATCGGTAAAATGCGCGGCAGTTTTTTTGTCTTTACAGGTTGTTATGCAATACCGAGTCCGACCTATGCTGGCTAGCGACGTGGACGGCATCTTGGATACCCAGGCCCTTGCCTATCCCGACTTTCTACTGGAAAGCGCTGCGTTCTTTTTGAATCGCTTGATGCTCGCGCCCGATCACTGCTGGGTGGCTTGCGCGTCCGACGATGACACCGTGCTGGGTTATCTGATTTCGTACCCCTGGGACGCGGGCTTGCCGCCTGCCCTGGGCGTGGCGTTGACGACGCTGCCCGCGCACGCTGACCACTGGTTCCTGCACGACTGCGCCGTGGCGCCGTCCGCGCAAGGGCTGGGAGTGGGCCAGGCGCTGCTGCACACGGCGGCTTCGCGCGCCATGGAATCCGGACTACAACGCGCCAGCCTGGTATCGCTGGCGTCGGCGACCAGCTACTGGCATCGCCACGGCTACCGTCCCGTGTCCGAGACAAACGTTGGCCCCGATAAAAACGCCGCGCCCGATAAGAACGATTCGGCCTTGGCCGACAAATTGGCGGGCTATGGCCCTCAAGCCAGCTACATGGCGCGCAGCTTTCCGCTGTAGCCGCCCTGCCCCGGGCCTTGCATCGCAAGGCCCCGCGCGTTGACGCTTCTTTTCTATACATCGCGACATTCGCGGCCGTAATATAGGGCCGCAATCTCAATGATGTGGCGGCAACGGTTCCGATAGTCTGACTTGCTGCGCCCCGCACGGGCGCGAAGGTTTATATGATCTCGCTTTCGCCCGTCCAGTCTTTGCTAGCCTGCTGCCTGGTGCTTGTCATCGGCCGCGTGCTGACCACCAACATCGGTATCCTGCGCCGCTACAGCATTCCCGACCCCATCGTGGGCGGCCTGTTGTTCGCCATCCTGGCCTACGCACTGGCGAACTGGGGCGGCGTGTCCGTCTCGCTGGAAACCAGCATCAGGCCCACCTTGCTGCTGCTGTTCTTCGGCTGCATCGGCCTGACGGCAAACTTGAAATTGCTGGCCAAGGGCGGCCCCCGCCTGATCGCCTTTCTCCTGGCGCTGATCCCCTTCCTGATTTTGCAGAACGCCGTGGGCCTGGGCATGGCCTGGCTGCTGGACATGCATCCGCTGATGGGCCTCTTGGGCGGCACGATCACTCTTGTGGGTGGACATGGAACCGGCGCGGCCTACGCGACGCGCTTTGCCGACTTCAACAACATCCAGGACGTCATGGCCCTGGCGATGACGTCCGCCACCCTGGGCCTGGTGCTGGGCGGCGTGGTGGGTGGCCCGGTCGCGGAATGGCTGATGCGCCGGCACAAGCTGGCCGGCAGCCTGGATCCCAAGGCAGATACCGGCAACAAGGTGCCAGACCTTGCCGAGCCCACGGAACCCGCCACCGCCGGGTCGTTCATCGTGTCGATGACGGCGGCGTTTGTCTGCCTGGTCGTGGGCGGTTATCTGGCCATGCTGGTCGAGGGTGCCCCCGTCAGCCTGCCCAACTTCCTGTGGTGCCTGGCCACCGGCGTGCTCATCCGCAACGGCGGCGCGCGCCTGGGCCTGAAGCTGGACGACCGCGTCACCGAGATCATCGGCACCATCGCGCTGTCGCTCTTCCTGGGCATGACCATGATGACGCTGGACCTGTCCAGCGTGGCGCGGCTGGCCGGCCCGCTGGCCCTGATGCTGGTGGTGCAGACGCTGTTCTGCGCGCTGTACGCCGCCTGGGTGGTCTTCCGTCTGCTCAAGAGTGACTACGAAGCGGCGATTATGTCGGCAGCCTTCTGCGGCTTCGGCCTGGGCGCCACCGCCACCGCCATCGCCAACATGCAAGCCTTGACGCGCCGCCACGGCCCCGCGCCGGAGGCGTTCATCGTGGTGCCGGTCACGGGCGCGTTCCTGGTCGACATCCTGAACGTCATCGTGCTGACGTCCTTGATCTCCTTGCCGTTCGTGGGGGGGATGTGACCATGTTCAAACGCCTTGTCCTGATCGCGCTCTGCCTGATGCTGGCCGCTTGCGGCCGCGCACCCGACGCCGATGCGCTACGTGCCGACGTCAACACCGCCCTGGCCGCCACCTATGGCGAAGGTCTGTTCCGCATCACGGACCTGAAACGGCGCGGCTCCGCCGCCGACAGCAATGCGCCCCCGGGCGAAAGCCGCCGCGTGGTGTATTACGACGTCGAACTGACCTTGGGGCGCGACATCGCGCTGGGCGCCTGGGACCAACCCGGCGCCGCCTCGCTGGTGACCTTGCTGGGCGCGGGTCCGCGCAGCATCACCGGCGTGAAGTCTGGCGGGAACCAGGCCGGTGACCGCCTGGTGGCGCACGCCAGCGCCATCTATCGCCAAGAAGGCGACGCCTGGAAACGCGTTACGCCGGCGGGCTTCAAGGCCGCCGAAGCGCCGTCGCTGGATACCGGCGCCCCGCCCCCCGTCACCCGGCGCTTGCTGGACGCGCTGGACCAGATCACCCATTCCGTCGCCTATAGCGCATCAAGCACGGCACAGAATGTCGTGCAGCAGGAACTGGAACGCTCGGTCGCGCGCATCAACGGCCGGCTGGCGCGCCTGCAACAAGGCTACCCGCTGGCGGGCGGCCCCGACGGTGGCGAATACGTGGCATTCGCGCGCGCCCTCAGCGCCGTGGCGCGCGCCCGCCAGATCCGCGTAACGCCGCTTATTACTGGCGGCGGCGCCGAGAACATCGCGCTGCTGCGCAGTGGCGACGCGGTGGTGGGGCTGGCGCAAGCCGACACCGCGCGCCTGGCCTATGAAGGCCGTGGCCCGTTCGCCGCGCAAGGCCCCTTCGGCAGCTTGCGCGCGCTGGGCAGCCTGTATCCGGAACTGGTTCACATCGTGGTGCGCGACGACCCGGCATTGCGGGGCGTCCGTGATCTGAAGGGCAAGACCATTGCGCTGGGGCCGGAAGGCTCCGCCGTGCGCGCCACATTGGAAGCCGTGCTGGCCGCCCACGGGCTGCAACCCGGGCGCGATTACACGGTAGCCGACACGCCTTTCGCGGCCTCCTTGCCCGCGCTGAACGCCGGCTCGGTGGATGCGGCGGCTCAAGTGATCGGCGTGCCCGCCACCCCGCTGCGCGATGCGCTGACTCAGGCGCAGTTGAAACTGCTGCCCCTGGACCCTGCTGCCATCAAATCGCTGACGGCGAGCAATAGCGACCTGATGCCGTTGGAAATCGCGGCAGGCACGTATCCCAACCAGACCGCGCCCATCGCCACCGTCGGCACGGCGGCGCTGCTGCTGACCACGGCAAACCTGACCCGCGACGAAGCGCTGGTGATGGTACGCGCCGTCTATCAGACCGGCCAGGACCTGCTGGCCGCCGGCTCGGCCCAAGGCGCGCAGGTGTCGGTCGCCAATGCGCGACGCGGCCTGAGCGTGCCGCTGCACGACGGCGCCGAGGAAGGTTTGGCGGGGTTGGAGCACGCTAAACCGCGCTGATCGCGGATGCGCTTATGATTGCGCTCCTAATCAGGAATTCCCATGAATAAATTCGACCTCCAAAAAACTCAGGCCTTGAAACTGGCCGGCCAGCTCAAGCAGTCCGCCACCCCCGACCGCTTCGGCGTGGCGTCGCAGGCGCCCGATCGCCGTGAACAGCGCAAGCTGGATCAGGCGGCCGGCCTGGTGCCGTTTCCGCTGAAGCTGTCGCAGGCGCATGCTGACAAGCTGCGTGCCCTGGCGGCCGAACGCGGCGTATCCACGAATGACATCGTGGCCGAGGTCCTGCAGAAAGCCTTGGGCGAATAAGCCCGTATGCACATCTGGGTCGATGCGGACGCCTGTCCCGTAGTCATCAAGGACATTTTGTTCCGCGCATCGCAGCGCTGGCAGGTGCCGCTTACCTTGGTGGCCAACCAGGCGCTGTTCACGCCCCCTTCGCCGCTGATCCGCGCTGTGCAGGTGCCGCGCGGCTTCGACGTGGCCGACGCGCACATCGTCGAACGCGCGGAACCCGGCGACCTTGTGATTACCGCCGACATTCCGTTGGCCGCCGAAGTACTGGCCAAAGGCGCGATGGCGCTCAACCCGAGGGGCGAGCGCTATTCGCCTGAAACTATCCGGGAAAGGCTGGCGGTGCGCGACATGATGGAAGAACTGCGAGCCGCCGGCATCGATACGGGCGGCCCGTCCTCGTTCAGCCAGGCCGACCGCAAGGCGTTCGCCAATCAGCTGGATACGCTGCTGGCGCGTCTTAATAAAAAGTGATGTAGGCCTTGTACAAGATGGTGCCGATGGCCGTGATCAGGCCAACGCCCATCAATCCCATCCCGATATTGCGGTCACGAAAGCCGAAACCGATCAGCATCATCGCCACGCCCGTGACGACAATGATCAATATGGTGTTGTTGTGGGTATACATGGACGTCTCCCAGGCGCCGACAAGCGCCGCTTCCCTATGCTCCGGCAAACGCCGCTGAAGGATTTCCTTTCCGCGAGTTGCCGCAAAACAATCATAGGGACGCCGGGACACGCTGGCGCACAACGGCAAGCGCCATGCTTGCGCCAAGTCAAGAAAACAAAAAAGCCAACCGGTTAGGGTTGGCTTGCTTTGCTTTTTTTTCCTTTCTTTTTTTCTTTCTTCGCTCTCCAGTTTTTCAACTGGTTTGCTAGTTCCAAATGACACTGCGCTTTCACGCTTTGCTTGGGCGACAACGGCAATGAATGAATCCCTGCGCTGTCTTCCAAGGGTCTTTGGTGGGTGGTACAAGTTTCGAACTTGTGACCCCTGCCGTGTGAAGGCAGTGCTCTACCACTGAGCTAACCACCCTGAAAGAGGCGAAATAATAGCATAGATTTAAAAACGTGCGCAAGTGGACTGCGGCGATTATTTACGCCGCCGTCACCGGCGCATCCAGCTTGCGCCACACGCACTCGCCGCCCACGGACTTGTCCAGCGCGGCCAGATAGGCGTCATGCTCGGTCAGCTCTTCATCGCTGGCCTTCAGTACGATCAGGCCCGAAGCGTCAAACTTCGCCAACACGATGCCGTCGCTGCCCGCGCCATCGTTGTCGTCGACATCGATCAGCAGCGCGTCCTGGCCGCGCGTCATGGCCAGCCACACTTCCGCCAGCAATTGCGAGTCAAGCAATGCGCCGTGCAGCGTGCGGTGCGCGTTCGAAATGCCGAAGCGGTCGCACAGGGCGTCCAGCGAATTGCGCTTGCCTGGGAACAACGAGCGGGCGTGCAACAGCGAATCAGTGATGGCTTCGCAGAACTCGGAGATCGGGCCACGGCCCGTCTTCGCCAGTTCGGCGTTGAAGAACTTCACATCGAACGCGGCGTTGTGCGCGATCAGTTCGGCGCCCTGGATGAACTCGACGAACTTGTCCGCCACCTCGGCAAAGCGCGGCTTGTCGGACAGGAACTCTGTCGTCAGCCCGTGTACGGCCAAGGCCTCGGGGTCGCTGTCGCGGTCCGGGTTCAGGTAGATGTGCAGGTTATTGCCCGTGGGCATCCGGTTGACCAGTTCCACGCAGCCGATCTCAACGATGCGGTGACCCTGTGCGGGGTCCAGTCCGGTGGTTTCCGTGTCAAAGATGATCTGGCGCATAACTTATTCCGACGCTGCATTGGCCGACGACGGCGGCGTGTGGGCGCCCGGCGGGTGGGCCGGCGGGTGCTCCGCGCTACCGGCGTGGCCGGGTTTCTTGCGTGCGGTGGCAATCAGCGTATAGGCCACCGGCACGACGAACAAGGTCAGTAGTGTACCCAGCAACAGCCCGCCCACCAGCACCCAGCCGATCTGCTGGCGCGATTCGGCCCCCGCCCCCGTGGACAAGGCCAGCGGCACGGTGCCCAGCACCATCGCCCCCGTCGTCATCAAGATCGGGCGCAGCCGCAGCACGCTGGCCTCGATCACGGCGGTGAATAGTTCCTTGCCTTCGTCGCGCAACTGGTTGGTGAATTCCACGATCAGGATGCCGTGCTTGGTAATCAAACCCACCAGCGTGATCAGCCCAATCTGGCTGTAGATCGACAGCGTGCCGCCCGTCAGCCACAGCGCCAGCAACGCCCCCGTCATGGACAGCGGCACCGACAACATGATGATGAAGGGGTTGCGCCAGCTTTCAAACTGCGCGGCCAGCACCAGGTAAATGAAGGCCAGCGCCATGCCGAAGACCAGATAGATGCTGCCCGATGAATCGCGGAACTCGCGCGACTGGCCGTCCAGGTCCGTGATGATGGTGTTGGGCAGCACGTCGCGCGCCACCTGATGCATGTGCGTCAGCACCTCGCCCAGCGCGTAGCCCGGCGCGACCGCCGCATCGATCTTGACCGCGCGCAGGCGGTTGAAGTGGTTCAGCGACTGCGGCGACACGCCTTCATGCACGCCCAGCAGGTTGTCCAACTGCACCATGCTGCCGTCGCGCGCCCGCACGTAGATGCCGGAAATATCCGTCGGGTTGGCGCGATCGCGCGGCGTCACCTGGACGATCACGTCGTACTGCTCGCCCTCGTCCTTGTAGCGCGTGACCTGGCGCCCGCCCAGCATGGATTCCAGCGTGCGGCCCACCGTGTCCACGTTGGCGCCCACGTCGGCCATCTTGTCGCGGTCCACGCGCACCCGCAATTCGGGGGTATTCAAGCGCAGATCCGTATCCATGTTGAGCAGGCCGGGATACTTGCGCAGCTCCGTCAGGAACACCTCGGTCAGACGCGCCAGCTCTTCGTACGACGCCTGGCTCATGATGATGAATTCCACCGGCTTGGATCGGGCGGACTGGCCCAGCGACGGCGGGTTGGTGGGAAACGCACGCACGCCAGGCAGGGACGCAAACTGCGGCTGCAACTGCTGGGTGATTTCCTGCTGCTTGCGGGTGCGCTCTTCCCAGGGCTTCAGGCGCAGGATGGCGGTGCCGTCCGTGACGGTGGGAAAGCCCACCGTGACCTGGCTGCCGCTGGCCTCGGAAATCTGTGAATAGAACTTCTCGATACCCAGCATGCTGTCCAGCGTGTAGTTCAGCGTGGCGCCTTCTGGCGAATTGACAATGCCGAACACCACGCCGCGGTCTTCGACCGGCGCCAGTTCGCTTTTGACCACTGTGAACAGCACGCCACTGCCCCCCGCCACCGCCACGCCTATCACCACCACCAGCCAACGATGACGCAGCGACGCGCCCAGCAGGCGGCGATAGCCGTTGCTCATGCCGTTGAGCCAGCCTTCGATCAGGTTGTACCAGCGGTTGTGATTGCTTTGATGGCGCAGCAGCACCGAGCACATCATCGGCGTCAGCGTCAGGGCCACGAAACCCGACACTAGCACCGCGCCGGCCAACGCCAACGCAAATTCAATGAACAAGCGGCCGGTGCGGCCCGTGGCGAAGGCAAGCGGCGCGTACACGGTCACCAGCGTCATCGTCATGGCCACCACGGCAAAGCCGATTTCCTTGGACCCTCGCAGCGCCGCTTCCTTGCGCGGCATGCCGTCTTCGATATGCCGGTAGATGTTCTCCAGCACCACGATGGCGTCGTCCACCACCAGCCCGATCGCCAGCACCATGGCCAGCAGGGTCAGCGTGTTGATCGAAAAGCCGAAGAAGTACATCAGCGCGCACGCTCCCACCAGCGACACGGGGATGGTGACGATGGGGATGATGCTGGCGCGCAGGTTGCGCAAAAAGAAGAAGATCACCAGCACCACCAGGACGATGGCTTCGCCGATGGTGTGGAACACGGAATCGATGGAACGCTCGATGAACACCGACGAGTCATACGCGATGTTCAGCTTCATGCCCGCCGGCAGCGTTTCGTTCAGCCGCGCGACTTCCTGGCGCGCCGCCGTGGACAGCTCCAACGGGTTGGCGGTGGATTGCCGCGTGATACCGATGTTGATGGCGGGCTTGCCGTTGAAGCGCGACAGGATGCGGTCGCTGGCGGCGCCGATCTCCACATTGGAGACATCGCGCAAACGCACCGGGTAGCCCTTCACGTTCGCCACGATCACGTCTTCAAACTGCGCGGGTGTTTGCAGGTCGGTGGACGACACCACGGAAAACTCGCGGGCGCGCGATTCAATGCGGCCGGCCGGAATCTCCACGTTCTGGCTGCGCAGCGCGGCCTCCACGTCCTGCACGGTCAAGCCGTAGGCGGCCAGCTTGTCGCGGTCAACGTAGATACGCATGGACGGCAGGCGTTCGCCAAACACGCGCACTTCCGCCGCGCCGGGCAAGACGGACAGGCGGGTCTTGATGTAGCGGTTGATGTAGTCGGACGTCTGGATCGCCGAGTACGACCCGGATTCCACCGCGATGTAGATGATGGGTTGGGAATCGGCTTCAACCTTGCCGATGATGGGTTCGTCGATCTCATCGGGCAAAAAGCGCCGCGCGCGCGAGACTTTGTCGC
>Ga0160461_1001089_pt1 | contig 12372 bp, 10 predicted proteins | sample HID1975I_E6MG_FD_108266 | JGI IMG/M metagenome (GOLD analysis project Ga0160461, IMG submission 108266) | Enriched soil microbial communities from UW Madison campus, WI, USA - HID1975I_E6 MG | ecosystem: Environmental > Terrestrial > Soil > Unclassified | place: USA: Madison, Wisconsin...
ATGGCTGGCTCGAACACGCCGGTGGAATACGCCAGCCACGTCAGATAGGGCCCGCGCTGCGCGTCGCCCACCAAGGGCCCCAGCCCCTTTTCGGGGAAAAGGTCCGTCAGGTACAGCGCAATAGCCGGGGTTTCGAAGATGGGCACGCCGTCGTGCACCAGGGCGGGCACCTTGCGGTGGGGATGAATGTCGATGTAGTCGGCGGGCATATGCCCCGCGCTGTCGGTACCCCGGATGGACACCATTTCGGTGTCGTAGGGCACGCCCAATTCCTCAAGCAGCCACAACACCCTGAACGACCGCGAGCGCGGCGCATGGTAAAGCGTAAGCATGGTCGGCCTCCTCTGCCTTGGACTCCGACCATTTTGCCTTGCGCCGCGCGCGGACGAAAGCCGCCGAAGTGACTACTGATCTGCCTCGCCCAGGGCGCGCAACTGCGCTTTCAGGCGACGCACCTCTTGGCTCAGGTCCAGGATCAGCGCAACCGCGTCCAGGCTGGCGCCAAAGTCGTGTTCCAACCTGCGCGCGTGCAGGGCACGCTGCAAGTCCATGCTGTAGAAGCACCATTCCGCGGGTTGACGCCCCCTGGCATTGACGATGCCGACCTCAACCAGTTGGGCCACCCACTCCACTTCCGCGTGGCAGGCGCGGGCTAGATCATCCGCGCTGAGCGGCTGCGATTTGCCCACGACGGTGGCGCTGGTGATGACAAGTTTGCTCATGATCAGACCCCCATGTGGCGTCGCGGGTTGAACGGCGCGTCTTGTTGCAGCTTCTGGTAGGCCGCCTTGGCCGCTTCGCTATCGGCGGGCGGCAGCACCAGGTCCAACACCAAATACAGGTCGCCCGGCGGATCGCCCGGTATGCCGCGCCCGCGCAGCCGCAGCTTGCGGCCGTTGCCCGACCCGGCCGGTATGGAGACTTCTACCGTGCCGCCCGGTGTGGGCGCATTCACCTTCGAGCCCAGCGCGGCTTCCCAGGGCGCCACCGGCAGCGTCATATATAAGTCGCGCCCTTCGGCGCGGTAGCGAGGGTGCGGCTTGAAGCGCACCTCAAGATAAAGATCGCCGTTTTCGCCGCCGCCGTATCCGGGCATGCCCTGGCCGGACAGCCGGATGAACTGGCCTTCGCGCACACCCGCCGGGATGCGCACGCTTAGGGTGCGTGTCTGCAGATGCGGGCGACCTTGCGCGTCCGTCTCCATGGCGCGCAGGCTGATGTCGCGCGTGGCGCCGTGTATGGCGTCTTCCAGGTCAACCTCGATGGCGGCATGATGGTCGTCGCCGCGCACGCGGAAGTCCTGCTGGCTGGCGCCGCCTGGGCCACCGGCGCGGTGGCCGCGTTGGCCACGGCCCCCGAACAGCGACGAGAAGAATTCGCTGAACTGCGCTTCATCGCCGGGCGCCGCGCCACGGTGGAATTCGAAGCCCTCGTCCCAGCCGGGAGGCGGCTGGAAGCCGCCATCGGGCGACACGCCCGCCGCCAGGTTGTCGTAGGCCACGCGCTTTTCCTGGTCGCGCAGCACGTCATAGGCTTCGTTGACGTCACGCATGCGGACTTCGGCGTCGCTTTCCTTGCTGACGTCGGGGTGGTATTTGCGGGCGAGTTTGCGGTAGGCGCGCCGGATCTCGTCTTCCGACGCGCTGCGCTCGACCCCGAGAATGCTGTAGTAGTCCTTGAACTCCATATGCCAGCCCACCTTAAAGGTTTCGGCCGCCTGGGGCACTGCCGCATCCGGCCTTGAATATCAACAAGATAGGGGTTGCGGACCGATTTTTCAATGCGCAATATCAGACCAAGCCGTGGATGCGACATGTCACGCGAGTGGCGTAGTATCTGTGCCGTAGTATCGATTTTTTACCGGCGGCCCAACCACGGCCGCCGCCCAACTCCACGCAGGATCCACGATGAAGATGAGCAACATCCCCTTCGGCACCACGGACTGGTCCGAAGTCGAACGCACCGAACACGCCGGCGACACGGGCATGGCCTATTGGCGCACGCGCCAATTCGGCGACCTGCGCGTACGCATGGTGGAATACACGGCGGGCTACCTGGCCGACCACTGGTGTACCAAGGGACACATCCTCTTCTGTCTGGAAGGCGAGCTCCACACCGAGCTTGAAGACGGCCGCCAATTCGTCTTGACCTCCGGCATGAGCTACCAGGTGGCCGACCAGGCCGAACCGCACCGTTCGTCCACCGCCACGGGCGCCAAGCTCTTCATTGTTGACTGATGCGCCTGCGCCACACGGAAAACCGCCGTTGCGTTACGCTTTGCAAATCATGCGGCCCGGCGCCGCATGTCGATTCATTGCCGCATTGCCAGACCCCCGCCTGACCGGAGACTACATTGGGCGCCCCGATTACCCTATACGTCGATTCCCAGTTCCTTAGCCCCTACGCCATGTCGGTGTATGTGGCGCTGACCGAAAAGCAATTGCCTTTCGAAGTGCGCCCCATCGACCTGAGCGCGGGCGAGCAGCGGATGCAGCCCTATCAGTGCCGCGCGCTGACCGCGCGTGTGCCGGCGCTGACGCACGAGGACTTCAACCTGACGGAATCCAGCGTCATCACGGAATACCTGGAAGAGGTTTTTCCCGCCCCACAACACGCCGCCCTGTATCCGCAGGCGATCCGCCCCCGTGCCCGCGCCCGCCAATTGCAGGCCTGGTTGCGCAGTGACCTGGCGGCGCTGCGCCAGGAACGTCCCACCGAAACCGTGTTCTACGGCGTGGCGGGCGAGCCCTTGTCCGACGCGGGGCACGCAGCCTCGGCCAAGCTGATTCGGGTAGCCAGCTACCTGATTCCCGTGGGCCAGACCACGCTGTTCGACACCTGGAGCATTGCCGACCTGGATTTGGCGGTCATGCTCAAGCGCCTGGCCCTGGACGACCTGCCCGACCCGTTGCGTGCTTATGCCGACGCCCAATGGCAACGCCCGTCCGTCCAGAAATGGCTGGAACACAACGCCGCCGCGCGCGACTGACAACGAACCCTTGCCGGCCCATCGACAACAATAAAAAGGGACGGCTTTATTCGCTGCGGATTACCGAGTTTTAATCGCTGAAATGTTGCGGCGCAGCATTCGTTGCGGTGTAATGGTGAGGTCAACTTAGCCGGCTCCACTTGGGGCCGGTCCGACGGTCTTTCGCCGTCGGGCGCCACTTACAGGAGATCGCCATGGCCGATTCCGGCAACGATCGCGTCCCCACCCCGTCCTTCAATCCCTGGACGGCCGCCTACGAATATGCCGTGGATGCCTGGCAACGTGGCGTGCTCTACGCCGACGTGCTGCGCCAACGCGGCAACCAGTATCACGAACACATGGCCAAGCGCGCACCCAACGTGCTCAGCATGGAGTTCGAACTGGTGATGGATGGCCGTGAGCTGCCCCGCCCCGTCAACTACGGGCTGTTGCGCATCCAGCCGCCCGAAGGCGTGGAAACCGACCCGATCAAGCGCCCCTTCCTGGTGGTGGACCCGCGCGCCGGGCACGGCCCGGGCATCGGCGGTTTCAAGCCGGAAAGCGAAATCGGCGTGGCGGTCCGCGCAGGGCACCCCTGCTACTTCGCCACCTTCCTGCCGCAGCCCATGCCGGAACAGACCGTCGAAGACGTGATGATGGCCGAGGCGCGCTTCCTGGAAGAGATCATCGCGCTGCATCCCGACGCGGAAGGCAAGCCCGTGGTGGTGGCCAACTGCCAGGCCGGCTGGCAGATCATGATGACCGCCGCCATCCGCCCCGAATTGTTCGGCCCCATCATCGTGGCCGGCGCCCCGCTGTCGTACTGGGCGGGCTGGCGCGGCATGAACCCCATGCGCTATTCCGGCGGCTTGTTGGGCGGTAGCTGGTTGACGGCGATGACCAGCGACCTGGGCAACGGCAAATTCGACGGCGCCTGGCTGGTGCAGAACTTCGAAAACCTGAATCCGGCCAACACCTTGTGGTCCAAGCAGTACAACCTGTATTCCAAGGTGGACACCGAAGCCGACCGCTACCTGAGCTTTGAAAAATGGTGGGGCGGCCACGTTTTCCTGAACGGCCCCGAAATCCAGTACATCGTCGACAACCTGTTCGTGGGCAACCGCCTGGCCACCGCCGGCCTGGTCACGTCGGACGGCATCCGTATCGACTTGCGCAATATCCGCTCGCCCATCGTGGTGTTCTGCTCCAAGGGCGACAACATCACGCCCCCGCCGCAGGCGCTGGGCTGGATCCCGGATCTGTACCAGAACGAAGCCGAAGTGCTGGCGCACGGCCAGACCATCGTCTATGCCGTGCATGAAAGCATCGGCCACCTGGGCATCTTCGTGTCGGGCAGCGTGGCCCGCAAGGAGCATCAGGAATTCACGTCGAACATCGACATGATCGACGTGCTGCCACCCGGCATCTACGAGGCTGAAATCGCCGACAAGACGCCCGACACGCCCAATGCTGACCTGGCGTTTGGCAACTACGTGCTGTCGTTCGAACAGCGCACGCTGGACGATGTGCGCACCATTGTCGACCGCAAGGAAGAGGACGATCGGCGCTTTGCCGCCGTGGCCCGCATTTCGGACATCAACCTGGGCATGTACCGCAGCTTCATGCAGCCGTGGCTGCGCGCGCTGGTCACGCCGCAATCGGCGGAATGGTCGCAGCGCATGCATCCGCTGCGCTTGCCTTACGAGCTGATTTCGGACCGCAACCCCGCCATCGCCCCCATCGCCGCGGTGGCCGAACAGGTACGCGAACACCGCCAGCCGGTGTCCGAGTCCAACCCGTTCCTGATCGCGCAGGAAATGTTCTCCAACTGGGTCGAGAGCAGCCTGAACATCTGGCAGGAAATGCGCGATTCCGCGGACGAACGCACGTTCATGGGCGTCTACGGATCGCCGCTGGTGCAGGACCTGGCCGGCCTGGGCGCGCGCTCCGGCCCGCCGCGCAAGCACCCCGGCGTGTCGCCCGAACACCGCCGCTTCATGGAAGAACGCACGGCCGACCTGCGTTCGCTGCTGCAGGAAGGCGGCTTGCGCGTGGCGGCCATCCGCATGCTGCTGTATGTGTCCGGCGCCGAAGGTGGCCTGGACGAACGCAGCTTTGCGCTGATCCGCAAGGTGCGCGCCGAATCCGACAACGCCATGACGTTGCAGGAATTCAAGGACACCATCCGCGACCAGGCCTTGATCCTGACGCTGGATTCCGACGCCGCCATCCAGGCCATGCCGCGCCTGCTGGAGAAGTCGCCCCCCGACGCCATCCGCAGCGCGCTGAAAACCATGAAGCATGTGCTGGAAGCCGCCGAACCGCTTAGCCCGGCGGCACGCGAAAGCCTGACCGAAATGGAGCGCATCTTCGAGGCCGCCGAACGTCGTGCGACGAAGCGCGCCCAGACGCATGCGCCCGCCAGGCTGGAAGCCACGCCCTCGCCCACGACGCCCGCGCTGAATCTGATCGACGCGGCCGCGCAAGTGCCGTCCAAGGTCGCCAAGCCTCACCCGGACGCGGCAAAGTCCGCGGCCACGGAAGCGCCAGAAAAGGCCGCCAAGGCGGCACCTGAGGCTGCGACCAAGGCTGCCGCCAAATCGGCATCCAAGGCCGTGACCAAATCGGCGGCCAAGGCAGCACCCTCGGCGTCGAAGCCGGCGACCAAGTCCGCAACCAAGGCGGCGGCAAAGCCGGCAGCAAAGTCGACCACAAAGCCGGCAAGCAAATCCGCGGCGAAGCCCGCCACGAAGCGCGGCACAAAGTCTTCCACCGCGTCCGCCCCTGCGTCCACCCCCGTCGCCGCCAACTCAGGCGCCCGTCAACCCGCCAAGGCCAAGCGCGCATGACACTGCCCACGTCCACGCATTACGACACGCTGATCGCCCGCGCGCAGACGCTGGAACCGGCCTTCTGCGCCATCGCCCACCCCTGCGACGAACCGTCCTTGTCCGCCGCGCTGGAAGCTCGCGACCTGGGCCTCTTGCACCCCATCCTGGTGGGGCCGGAAAAGAAGATCCGCGACACGGCCACCCAGTTCAATCTGAACCTGGGCGACGCGCGCATCGTCGACGTGCCGCATAGCCACGCCGCCGCCGAAACCGCCGTGGCGCTGGTGCGCAACGGCGAGGCCACGCTGCTGATGAAGGGCAGCCTGCATACCGATGAACTGATGCACGAAGTCGTCGCGCGCACCACCGGTTTGCGTAGCGGCCGGCGCATCAGCCATGTGTTCATCATGGAAGTGCCCACCTATGCCGGCCCGCTGTTCATCACGGACGCGGCCATCAACATCTTCCCCGACCTGGAAACCAAGGCCGACATCATCCGCAACGTGATCGACCTGCATCACGGGCTGGGCTTGGGCGAGCCGCGCGTGGCCATCCTGTCGGCGGTGGAACAGGTCACGCCCAGCATACCCAGCACCATCGAAGCGGCGGCTTTGTGCAAGATGGCCGACCGTGGCCAGATCACGGGCGGCCTGCTGGACGGCCCGCTGGCGCTGGACAACGCCATCAGCCCGGACGCGGCGCGCATCAAGGGCATCCGCTCGCCCGTCGCGGGCGTGGCGCAGGTGCTGGTGGTACCCGATCTGGAAGCGGGCAACATGCTGGCCAAGAACCTGACGTTCCTGGCCAACGCCGAAGCGGCCGGCATTGTGCTGGGCGCGCGCGTGCCCATCATTCTGACCAGCCGCGCCGACAGTCCGCGTTCGCGCCTGGCCTCGTGCGCGGTGGCGGCCATCTACGCGCACCACCTCAGCCAGTTGGCGGCCCGCCCCCTGGTCTGACCCGCGTCCCCACCGCTACCGGATCCCAGAACCATGAGCGAACCCCGCGACACCCGAGATACCAGCGACACCATCCTCGTCATCAACGCCGGCAGTTCCAGCATCAAGTTCTACCTGTACGACATCGACGGCAAGCAGGAACTGGCGCCGCGCCTGGGCGGCCAGTTGGAAGGCATCGGCACCTCGCATCCAAAGCTGCGGGTACGCGACGCGGCGGGCCAGACGCTGCTGGAACGCGATGTTGCGCCCAGCCACGCGCCCGACGTGCCCAACGCCCAGGAAGTGGTCGGCACTTGGTTAAGCGGCCATCTGGGCGGCGCGCCACTGGCCGTGGGACACCGCGTGGTGCATGGCGGGCCGGACCTGGCCGAACCGGTGCTGGTGGACGATGCCGTGCTGGCCAAGCTGGATACGTTCACGCCGCTGGCGCCGCTGCATCAACCCAACAACCTGGCGCCCATCCGCGTGATCCGTGAACGCCGCCCGTGGATACCGCAGGTAGCGTGCTTCGACACGGCGTTTCACCGCAGCCATTCCGACGTGGCCGACCGCTACGCGCTGCCGGAATCGCTGTACCAGGAAGGCGTGCGCCGCTACGGCTTTCATGGGCTGTCCTACGAGTACATCGCGCAGCGCTTGAAACAGGCGCTGCCCGAGCTGGCAATGGGCAAGATCATCGCCGCGCACCTGGGCTCCGGCGTGTCCGCCTGCGCCATGCACGAAGGCAAGAGCGTGGACAGCACGATGGGCTTCACCGCGTTGGAAGGCCTGCCCATGGGCACGCGCCCCGGCCGGCTGGACGCGGGCGTGGTGCTGTGGATGATGGAACGCGGCATGGACCACGACCAGATCGAGCATCTGCTCTATCACGACTGCGGCATGAAGGGCCTGTCGGGCATCAGCAACGACATGCGCGAACTGCTGGCCAGCGATGCGCCATCGGCCAAGCTGGCGCTGAAGTATTTCGCGTGGCGCGTGGCCGAAGGCATGCTCGGCCTGGGCTGCGCCATGAATGGCATCGACGGCATTGTGTTCACCGCCGGCGTGGGCGAGAACTCGCCCCAGATCCGCCAGATGATCGCCGACCATTGGGGCTGGCTGGGCATCAAGCTGGACCCCGAACGCAACGCCCATCAAGGGCCGCGCATCTCCAGCGACGACAGCCGCATCGGCGTGTATGTGGTCCGCACGAATGAAGAGCTGATCATTGCCCAGCACACGCTGGCCCTGGTTCGCCAACAATGAATGCGCCAAGCAATGCGCCAACCGCGAGTGAGCCCACGATGAACGCCCCTACCCACAACGCGGCGCTGCCGCTGGCCGGCAAGCGCGGCCTGGTGACCGGCATCGCCAACGCCGATTCCATTGCCTGGGGCTGCGCCAAGGCGTTTCGCGCCATGGGCGCCGAACTGGCGGTGACCTATCTGAACGACAAGGCCCTGCCCCACGTCGAGCCGCTTGCGCGCCAAGTGGATGCGCCATTGCTGATGCCGCTGAATCTATTGAACGACGGCGAACTGGAAGCGGTGTTCGACCGCATCACGGCCGAATGGGGCCACCTGGACTTCGTGCTGCACTCCATCGCCTTCGCCCCGCGCGACGACCTGCATGGCCGCGTGACGGACTGCTCGCGCGAGGGCTTTCTGCAAGCCATGGACGTCTCGTGCTGGTCGTTCATCCGCATGGCGAAACTGGCCGAACCGCTGATGGCCAAGGGCGGCGCCCTGTTCTGCATGAGCTATTACGGCTCGCAGATGGTGGTGGAGCACTACAACATGATGGGGCCGGTGAAGGCGGCGCTGGAATCGGCCACGCGCTATCTGGCCGCCGAACTTGGCCCGCAAGGCATCCGCGTACATGCCATTTCACCCGGGCCGCTGAAGACGCGCGCCGCCTCCGGCATTGCGGAATTCGACGCGCTGCTGGACCGCGCGCAATCCAAGGCGCCCGCGCGCAGCCTAGTATCGATTGACGATGTGGGCGAAGCCACCGCATGGCTGGCCACCGACGCCGCGCGGCTCATGACCGGGCAGACGCTGTACATCGACGGCGGCTATCACATCATCGATTAGGCTCAGGCAAGCGTGGATGGCGCCCCCTGGCGCCATCGCTCTATCGCTTCGACCGCTTGTTCCGCGCTGCCGAAGATCTTGTCGCGGCCGATCTTCTTGACCAGCCCCGAACGTTCAAGCGCCATGCGGAACTGGCCGTGGCCGCCCGCCACCAGCAAGCTCATGTGGCGGGCATCCAGCTCGCGCTTCAACTCATACAGCGCTTCGACCGCGTCGGCATCGGCCTGCGTCATGGCTTCGGCGTCCAGCACGAACCAGGTGGCGTCACCCGCCTGATCCATGACTTCGCGCGCGCGGCGCCGGAAGGCATCGGCGTTGAAGAACCAGACCGACGATTCAAACAGCCAGATCACGACGCCCGGCACGGGCTGCGCGTCGGGGTTCAGATGCAGCTTGCCCAGCACGTATTCGCCGGGCAGCCGGCCCAGCAGCGCGTCGCGCGGGTTGCCCGATACATACATGGCGTACAGCAAGGTCGCGCCCACCGACACGGCCACGCCCTGCAGCACGCCAAAGCCCACCACGCCCACCGCCGCCAAAATGCCGAAAGCCAGTTCGATGCGTGAAATGCGCGCCAGGCGCATGAAGGCCTTGGCATCGAAGAGGCTGGCCGCGGCCAGCAGCAAGATGGCCGACAGTACGGCTTGTGGCAGCCAGTACAGCGGCGCGCTCAACAAGCCGACGACGATCGCCAAGGCAACGGCCGCGCTGACGCTGACCAGCGGCGACGAGCCCCCGGCCACCAGTCCCACCGCGGTCCGCGAATCGGCCCCCGTCACGACAAAGCCCTGAAACAGACCCGCCGCCACGTTGGCGGCGCCAAAGCCCACCAGTTCCCGGTTGGGGTCCACGTGTTCGCCGGTGCGGGCGGCAAAACTGCGCGCGGTGACGATGCCGCTGGAAAAACTGACCACCAGCACCCCCGCCGCGCCCAGCAGCATGCTGTCCACGCCTTCCAGCCGTACGGGCAGGCTGATGCCCGGCAAGCCGGCGGGCACTTCGCCCACCACCGCGATGCCCAGGCTGGGAAAATCAAACAGCCACGACAACAGGCAGCCGCCCACCACCAGCAGGATCGGGCCGGGCCAGCTTGGCCGCCAGCGCTTGACACCCACCAGCAGCGCGCACGAGGCCAGCCCCAGGATCAGGGTCGGAATCTGAATTTCCTGCACGCGCCGGGACAGTTCCAGAAACGGATGCACCAGGCCGCTGTTGCGCAACCCCACGCCCGTCAGCCCACTCATTTGCGACACCGCCAAGGTAATCGCCACGCCGGCCATGTAGCCGATCAGGACGGGGCGCGACAGCAGGTTGGCCAGCACGCCCAGGCGCAGCACGCGGGCGATCAGGCAGCCCACGCCCACGGTCAGCGCAATGCCGGTGGCGGCCACCAGCCGGTCTTCGGGCGACGTCAGCGCCATGCCCGTCAGGGTGGCGGCGATGAGCGTGCAGGTGGCGGTGTCCGGCCCCACGATCAGGGTGCGCGACGAACCGAACAGCGCATAGCCCAGCATGCCCGCAATGGCGGCCCACAGGCCGGCCACGGGGGGCACGCCCATCATCGCGGCATAGGCCAGGCCCACCGGCAAGGCCACCGCCGCCACGCTTAGCCCGGCCATGACATCGCGCCGCGCCGAGTCTCGGGTCATGCCACGGAAATTGTTCAGGCCAGGGAAGAAGCGTAGGTTCATGATGCTGCGAGATGACCTGATCGAAGATGATGCGCGACGGGGCACATAGACCGCAAAGGCTACACCAGGCGGCGCACGCCGAACCCGATTCACATCAACAAGCCGGCGCATTTCATTCCTTTTTAGAATGAAGATCGTTGCGTATTTATCTCTTTTATCGAAAAGCCGGATTGCGTAGAGTCCCCCGCATAAGAACAGCGGCACTTCGCCGCGCCTTGCACACCGACATGGCCCGCCCGCATCGACCACCCGACGCGAAGGACAGGGCCGGCACTTCTGGAGACTTGATGTCCTACGCATTCCTGCGTCGCGCCAGCCGCGCGCTTATCCTGGCCGCCTTTGCCGCGGGCGTCGCCCCTGCCGTGCACGCACAAACCTATCCCGACCGCCCCATCAAACTGGTGGTGCCCTGGCCGCCGGGCGGCGCCACGGACTCGCTGGGCCGCCTGTTGGCGCAACGCCTGTCCGAACGGCTGGGTCAGACGGTGATCGTAGACAACAAGGCCGGCGCGGGCGGCAATATCGGCACCGCGTCTTTCGTGCGTGAAAAGGCCGACGGCTACACGCTCTTGATGGCCACCAGTTCCACCAACGCGGCCAATCCGCACCTGTATTCGCGCCTGGGCTTCGATGCGGCGAAGGACTTCGCGCCGGTCGCTTTCGTGGCCGAAATCCCCAACATTCTTGAAGTGCCCAAGCAGTCACCCTTTCATTCTGTCGCGGACGTGATCGCGGCCGCCAAGGCGGAACCCGGCAAATTGAACTACGGCTCGGGCGGCGTGGGCTCGTCGCAGCATCTGGCGGGCTCGATGTTCAAGCACCTGACGGGCGCGGATGTAATGCACATCCCGTACAAGGGCAGCGGCCCGGCCGTGTCGGACCTGCTGGCCGGACAAGTGGACATGATGCTGGACACCGGCTCGCTGGCCCAGGTTCAGGCCGGCGCCCTGCGCGCATTGGCCGTGGCCTCGCACCAGCGCCTGCCCGCCCTGCCGAACGTGCCCACCTTCGAGGAAGCAGGCGTGCCGAAGATGTACGCGTCGGCCTGGTACGGCATCGTCGCGCCGGCCGGTACGCCGTCGGACGTGGTGCAGCGCCTGAACAAGGAAGTCAACGCGGTCGTGGCCAGCCCGGACGTGAAGCAGCGCATGGAAAACATGGGCGCGCTGGTCCCGGCCGGCCAATCCCCAGAAGAATTCGGCGCGTTCATCCAGTCGGAGATCAAGCGCTACGCAGAGATCGTGAAGATCTCCGGCGCCAAAATGGAATAAGAATGGCCGGTTAAAAACCGATCTTCAATGGTCGGATAAAAACCCGATCTTCAATGGTCGGTTAAAAACCCGATCTTCAATGGCACGTAGGATGGGTGCAGCGCGAGCCCACCGCATAGAAGAACACAAGTCCCTTACGCGCGAAACCCATCAAGCAGCACAGGCAAAATGGCCGAATCAGCCACATGCGTATGCCGCTTGATGGGTTTCGCGCGATAAGTTGCAGCGCCCCTGCAAAGACCTTCTCGCGCTACACCCATCCTACGATGGGAAATTGCGCGAACGTGCTGCACCCAGCCCGTAGGATGGGTGCAGCGCGAGCCCACCGCATAGAAGAACGCAAGTCCCTTACGCGCGAAACCCATCAAGCAGCACAGGCGTAATGGCTGAATCAGCCACATGCGCATGCCGCTTGATGGGTTTCGCGCGCTACCCTGCAGCGCTATTGCAAAGACCTTCTCGCGCTACACCCATCCTACGATGGGCATTGCGCGATTGATCCATCATTACGACGCGCGCGCTTCCAGCACGGCTACCGCCGGCAGGGTTTTGCCTTCCAGGAATTCCAGGAACGCGCCGC
>Ga0160461_1001091_pt1 | contig 12351 bp, 11 predicted proteins | sample HID1975I_E6MG_FD_108266 | JGI IMG/M metagenome (GOLD analysis project Ga0160461, IMG submission 108266) | Enriched soil microbial communities from UW Madison campus, WI, USA - HID1975I_E6 MG | ecosystem: Environmental > Terrestrial > Soil > Unclassified | place: USA: Madison, Wisconsin...
CATCCCCAGGATACCGCCGCCCCAACGCCACCACGGTCGCCAGCACCGGCAACCCGATCCCGATCGAGGCGATGATATCCTCGCCACCGTCACCCAGCAGGCCCGCGACCAGCCCCACGATCGTCACGATCGCCAGCAACGTCGGCAGCAGGAAGATCGCGAGCAGCGACTGGCGGGCGCGCTTCATGCCTTGCGGCTCCGGCGTCGCGAAACCCATAGATAGAGCCCGCTGCCGAGCACGATGATCGTCATGACGTCGAGGATCGCCCAGAACAGTTTCATCGCCAGCCCGCCGTAATCGCCGAAGTGCAGCGGCTGCGACAGCAGCAGCGCCTGCATGTACCAGGGCATCGGCCTGACCGCCGACAACGCGCCGCTCTTCGCGTCGATCAGCGCCGGGGTCAGCAGCTGCTTGGTCAGCGGCGTCGCCCCCTGCAGGAACACCGCGAAATGGTGGCTGCTGCTGAAGGTCACCCCCGGAAACGCCACGAATTGCGGCCGCGTGCCCGGTGCCGCCGCCAGCGCGCCCGCGACCGCCTCATGGACCGAGGCGAGGTCGCGCGGCACCGGCTGGCCGGCATAGGGGCGCACCATCTCGGCCAGCTGATCGGCCTTCCAGTAATCGGTCAGCGGCGTGACGAGGGTGTTGATCACCCCGGTCAGCCCGACGACCGCCGCCCACATCAGCGTCGTGATGCCCAGCAGGTTGTGATAGTCGAGCCAGCGGACGCGGGGGCGCTTCTCGCGCCGCACTGCGCCGAAGGGCAGCCGCGACATGAACGGCGCATAGAGCACCACGCCCGATACGATCGCCACGAAGAACAGCAGCCCCATCGCGCCCAGGAACAGCATCCCGGGCAGGCCGAGGAACATGTCGGTGTGAAGCTGCAGCAGGAAATCCATCACGCCGCCGGGCGGGGCAGGGGGCAGGATTTCGCCGGTCCGCTGGTCGAGCGAGAAGAAGCGCATGTCGTGCTCGCCGGCATCGGGGGTCGGCCCCGTGGTAACGTTCACCACCGGCCGATCCTCGTCGAAGCTCATGTAGAGCGGCACATGCCCGGGCCGGACCGCCAGCGCGCGCTTCAGGATCTCGTCGAGGCTCAGCAGCGGCGTATCCGCCGGCAGCTCGGCGAGGCGGGCCTGCTCGCTGGTCGCGGCATCGATGTCGTCGTGGAAGACCAGCGGCAGTCCCGTTACGCACAGCATGAGCAGGAATGCCGTGCAGACGAGGCTCGACCACTCATGGACGAGCGCCCATATCCTTATCGTTCCGGAACGCATGGTCAGCCCGGTAGCATCATCGGCGGGACGAGCGCCACCGGGCCCGCATGATTACAGGTCGATCGACGCCGACAGCTTGAAGGTGCGCGGCGCGCCCTGCAGCAGCTGCGGGCTGAAGATGTCGAACGACGACGCCCAGAAGCGCTTGTTGGCAACATTGTCGACATTGAAGCGCAGCGTCAGCGGACGCTCGCTCACCAGGGCGACATAGCGCATGCCCACGTCGAAGCGGGTCCAGTCCGGCAACTCCAGCGTGTTGGCGGAATCGATCTTCTGCTCGCCGGTGTAGACCACCCGCCCGGTCAGCGTCAGCGCCGGCAGGAAGGGCAGATCCCATTCGACATTGGCGTTGGCGAGGTGCTTGGGCACGCCCGGCGCGCGGTTGCCCTCGTTCACGCCGCCCTGCGTGTCGCGGAACTTGGCGTCGATGATCGATCCGCCCGCGATCAGGCGAAGGCCCTCGGTCACCTCGCCGTCGACGCTCAGCTCGATGCCGCGATTGCGTTGCTTGCCGTACACGCCGAAGCGGACGAAGCCGGGGAACTGCGGATCGGGGATCGAGAAGGCGCTCGGCTGGTCGGTCCGGAACAGCGCGACCGAGGCGTTGAACCTGCCGAGCTGCACCTTGCCGCCGATCTCGTACTGGGTCGACTTGGCGGGGCCGAACACCTCGCCCGCGTTGATCACGGTCACGTCGATCGGCGCGCTCGGGCCCTGCGCCAGCCCCTGGATGCGGTTGGCGAACAGCGAGACGCCCTCGACCGGCTTGACGACCAGGCCGAATACCGGCGTCACCGCGCTCTCGTCATACTCGGTCGTCAGCGCGCCGCCGAAATAGGAGAACGCCTTCACGTTGATCGTCTGGAGGCGAAGGCCGGCGGTGAAGAGGACGCGGTCTTCCCACAACCCGATCGTGTCCGACGCGAACAGGCTGGTCAGCCGCGACTTGCCGACCGGGAACGGGTTGTCGAGATCGCCGCCGACCAGGCTGGAGCTGGGGAGGGGAACGTCGACCGTGTCGTAGAGATTGGTCGCGTATCCCGCGAAACCCGGCCCGTAGAGGAAGTCATAGGCGTTGCGGTTGACCTGCCAGATCGCCGATCCGCCCAGGTTGAACTCCTGCGTGACGCCGCCCGCCGCCAGCTTGACGCGGATGCCGGCCTGGCCCGCCTCGTTGTTGTCGGTGCGCGGCACGAACAGCGCGTTGCCGCTGCCGTCGCCGGTCAGCGCGTTGGTGACGGTCAGCCCGCCGTAGATGCCGTCTTCCGAACCGTCGCGCGCGCCGAACGAGGCGTAGAGCATCGCGTCGTCCGAAAGGTCGTATTCGATCTTCGCCATGCCGAACACGTCGCGCAGCGTGCTGTAGGTCCAGGGCTGCGAGTAGTTGTGGTCGGCCTTGGGCACCTTGGGGACCGAGGTCAGCCCGGTGATGACCACCTTGTGCCGCAGCCCCTTGATCTTGACCCGCTGGTAGCCGAGGTCGAGCGAGACGCGCAGCGGACCAGAGTTATAGTCGAGCGCGGCCCCGATCACATAGGTGCTGCGGAACTCGTCGTCGATCGACACGTCGCCGCGCCGCGCGGCACCGTTGATGCGGATGCCGAAGCTTCCGTCGCCGGGGCGGCGGGCGAAGTCGAAGCTGCCGCCGATATGCTCGTCGCCGGTGTAGTTCAGCGTGATGCGCTGTAGATCCTTGCCGGTCGCGCGCTTGGGGATCAGGTTGACGCTGCCGCCGATGCCCGTTCCGCTCGGCGCCGCGCCATTGAGGAACGCGCTGGCGCCGTTGAGCACCTGCACCGATTCATACAGTTCCGGCGCGATCAGCTGACGCGGGGTGATTCCGTAGAGGCTGTCGAGCGCGACGTCGTCGCCGGCGAGAACGAAGCCACGGACCACGAACTGCTCGGCGGCATTGCCGAAGCCATAGGTCGTGCGGATCGTCGGGTCGTTCTCCAGCAGCTGGCCCAGCGTCTGGGGCTGCTGGTTGAGGATCAGCGCCGCGTTGTAGCTCTTGACGCTGAACGGTACGTCGGCCGCGTCCTTGTTGCCGAGCGCGCCGAGCGAACCGCCGCGCGAAACCTCGGTACGGTTGGTCTTCTGCGCGGTGACGATGATGGTGTCGTCTTCGATGCTGTCGGCAGCGGCGACGTCCTGCGCCTGCGCGGCGAAGGGCGCGAAGGCAGCGCCCGCCAGCAGGGCCATGGCAAGGCGCGCGCCCAGCCGCGTGGCGTTCGTGGTCGTCGTCTTGCTCGTCATCGCTGATCCCCCTCAACCCGCATCGGGTCGGTCCCCACCGGACCAAGGAATGCGCCTTTGCCGAACATGCGAATGATTAGCAATATAGCTCAAATGGCAGATGGCGACGGTCTGTCCGGTTCGATCGCCACCGTGTCGATTCTGCAACGCATAATCCGATATCGCCGGCAATCCCGTGCGAATGCGGATCAATTCGACGCGGCGTCGCCCACCTGCCGGCCATTCCCCAGCAGCTCCGCTGCGCGATCCAGCAATTCGATGCCTGCCGCTTCCAGTCGCTCGTCGAAGCGCGCCGCCGGGATGGCGATGCTGAACGCGCCTAGCGCCACGCCGTCACGCAGCGCCGCCTTGCCCAGGCTGTAGATGCCTTGATTGTACTCCTCCCGCGTCCGCGCGATCCCGGTCCGCCGGATCTCGTCCAGCTCGGCCCGCAGCCGGCCCGCATCGGTGATCGTGTTTGGGGTGAAGGCGCTCAGCTCGGCGCCCGCCAGATACTCGGACAACCCTTCCTCGTCGAACAGCGCGAGCAGCGCCTTGCCGGCGGAGAAGGCATGCATCGGCAGCGGGCGGCCGATCTCCTGCGTGTAGCGCAGCGCGTGGAGCCCGGTCTCGCTCGCCACCGCCTCGATCATGAAGCCGCGCGCCACGAAGAAGCCCACCGTCTCGTTGAGCTGGTCGCGGATCGACCGCACCAGTGGGCCGACCATTTCGGCCAGGTCGGGCACGCCCTCCGGGTTCAGCCGCGCCAGCGCCTCGCCGGGCAGATAGCGCCGCCCGTCGCGATGCAGATAGCCCAGCCCGATGAGCGTGTTGAGCAGATAGGCCAGGCTGCTGACCGGAATCGCCAGCGCCGTCGCGATTTCGTGCGCGGCCATCGGCCGCCCTTGCGCGACCACCGTCTCCAGGATGCGCAACGTCCGCACCGCCGATTTAACGCTGTCCCCAGCTTCCTTGCCGGCCATCGGCTCTCCCCTCTCGCCGCGTGCCGTCCGCGTCCTGTCGCAACGACCGTTCCGATCGCGCACTTCGTATATGCGAATTGTTCAGTGGAGTGGATTGCTTTTGACACTGCTGTCAAGATCGGGTGTCGGCTGGCCCCAGCCTGTAGAGTAAGGAACCGATATGAGCCTGGCGCCCGAGATCCCCCAGCGGGGAGCAGAGACCGACAGTGGCCAGCCCTATCCGCCCGCCGGGCAGGCCTGGTACGCGGTGTTCGCGCTGGCGCTCGCGGTGATGGTCAATTTCCTCGATCGCGGCATCCTCAACCTGCTCGTGCAGCCGATCAAGACCGACCTCGGCCTGTCGGACAGCCAGATGGGCTGGATCATGGGCTTCGCCTTCGTGTTCTTCTACGCGCTGCTCGGCCTGCCGGTCGCGCGGTTGGTCGATCGCGGCACCCGGAAGCTGATCTTCAGCACGGGGCTGGCCATCTTCGGCGTCATGACGCTGGTCTGCGGCCTGGCGAACAGCTTCTGGCAGCTGTTCCTGGCCCGCATGGGCCTCGGCGTCGGCGAGACGACCAGCGGTCCGTCCGCCTATTCGATGCTCTCGGACTATTTTCCGCCGCATCGGCTCGCCCGCGCGATCTCGGTGATGCAGATCGGCTTCGTGCTGGGCAATGCCGGCGCGCTGCTGCTGGGCGGCTGGCTGATCGCGCATGTCGGGCTCGGGCCTCGCGAGGTGCCGGTGTTCGGCACGCTGATGGGCTGGCAGGTCGTGCTGATGCTCATCTCGATCCCCGGCTTCCTCGCCGCCACCGTCATGCTCACCGTCAAGGAACCGCCCCGCCGTGGCGGCGTCCGCAAGGATGCCGCGCCGATCAGCGAGGTCTTCAGCCAGGTGATGCGCCACAAGGCGGTCTATCTGCCGCTCTTCATCGGCATGGGCCTGCGCTCGGCGCAGATGTTCGGCGGGCAGAGCTGGAACGCGCCCTTCTATGAGCGCACCTATGGCTGGAGCCCGTCGCAATACGCGATGGTCGGCGGCCTCTCGGTGCTGCTGTCGATGCCGATCGGCCTGTTCCTCGGCAACTGGTTGACCGAATATTACCACAAGAAGGGCCATCACGACGCCCATGTCCGCGTGGTGGTGAACGCGACGCTGATCTCGGTGCCGCTCGGCATCGTCTACCCGCTCGTGCCCAGCCCCTGGGTCGCGGCGGGGCTGTTCCTGATCGCGTCGCTCACCTCGATGATGGTCGCCGCGCCCGAGAACGCCGCCATCCAGACCGTGACGCCCAATCGCCTGCGCGGCCAGATCACTTTCCTGTTCCTCTTCGTCATGAACGTGATCGGGATGGGGCTGGGGCCGATCATCGTCGGCGAACTCAGCGACAAGGTCTTCGGAGAGGAGAACATCCGCTACGCGCTCGCGCTCACCGGCGCGCTGATGGGCATTCCCGCAGTCTACGTCTTCTGGAAGGGCATGGCTCCCTATGGCCGGGCGATTGCCACGGGCCGCCCGCTCGAATAGCAAAAACATAACATTTGTTATCGTGATTCGGATCTGAAGGAGAGGATATAGATGACTGATATCAATGCGCTGACCGCCCGGATCGACAAGCTCGAGCACGATCTGGGGATCCAGCAGGACATCAACGCGATCCGCAAGCTGCAGTACACCTACGGCTATCTGATCGATAAGTCGCAGTACAACGAGGTGGTCGATCTGTTCTCGGAAGAGGGCGAGGTCTGGTTCCTCGGCGGCATCTACAAGGGCAAGAAGGGCGTCCGCCGGCTCTACATCGAACGCTTCCAGACGCAGTTCACCAACGGCCATAACGGCCCGCGCTACGGCTGGCTCCTCGATCATCCGCAGTTGCAGATGGTCATCGACGTCGCGCCCGATCGCAACTCCGCCAAGGTTCGCGGCCGCTCGATGATGCAGGCCGGCCTGCACGAGAGCGCCGATGGCGATCAGCGCGCCTGGTGGGAAGGCGGCATCTACGAGAACGAATATGTCCGTGAAGATGGCGTCTGGAAGATGAAGGCGCTGCGCTACTACCCGTTCTGGCACGGCACCTTCGCGGACGGCTGGGCGAAGACCAAGATCGACTTCATTCCGATGGCGACGGTGATCTACCCGCAGGATCCGCTCGGCCCCGATGCGCTGATCGATCCGGCCCCGCGCCTCTGGCCCGCGACCGACACCGTGCCCTTCCACTACAACCACCCGGTCACCGATCAGCCGATCGCGATCGACAACAGCCGCGCGCGCGAAGGCTTCAAGGACTGACGCCTTTTGCGTGACCGACTTTCTCCGGCCGGTGGGTTGACCCATCGGCCGGAGTGGTTAGCCGGTGATCGCCTGACCGGGAGGAGCAAGACCGATGACCCTCGACACCCGCGCGATCGAGCATGACTGCGCCAAGCTGATCATCCGTTATGCCGCGCTCAACGACGCCGGCCTGTGGCACGAGGTAGCGGCCCTCTATGCCGAGGACGGTCGCATGAGCCGCCCCACCGCGCCGGACGTCTTCACCGAAGGCCGGGAAGCGATCCTGGCCTCCTTCCTGTCGCGCCCCGCGCGCGCGTCACGCCATGTCTGCTGCAACATCGTGGTCGATGTCGCGCCCGACGGCCTCAGCGCCACCGCGACCAGCAACATCCTGCTCTTCGTCGCCGACGCGGCCGAGGATGGCGGCCTCCCGATCCAGAAGCCCACCCCGCCGCTGGTCGGCAGCTATCACGATCGCCTGGTCGCAACCGCCGACGGCTGGCGCTTCGCCGAACGCCGCGGATCGCTGGATTTCAGGGCGGGCTGACCGCACTCCTCCCCGGCACGGGGAGGTGGCGCGCGCAGCGTGACGGAGGGGGCGTTCGGCGAGCGCAACGGCCCGAACATCCCTCCGCCGTTCAAGCCGCCGACTTCTCCCGCGCGCCCTGTGAAGACCTCTCCTCGCCATATTCGTTGACCGTCGTCCGGCGCATGTCGCGCTTGTAGAGCTGGTCCTCGAAGGCGGTCGCGCGATGGAGCGTGCAGCGATTGTCCCAGATCACCAGGTCGCCGTCCTGCCAGCGATGCGAATAGACGAACTGCGGCTGGGTCGCGAAAGCGTAGAGCTCGTCGAGCAGCTCGCGGCCTTCCTCGGCATCCATGCCGACGATCGAAGCCGCATGCGCGCCAATGTAGAGCGTCTTGCGCCCGTTCGCCGATGTCCGCACCAGCGCATGCCGCGCCGCCGGCATCGCCTTCTTCATCTCCTCGGTCACCGTCGTGAACCCGCCGCGCTCGCGCGAATGCCACAGGTTATGCTCGGCGGTCAGTCCCTCGACCCGCGCCTTCATCTCGTCCGACAGCGCGTCATAGACCGCACGGGTGTCGATGAATTCGGTGTTCCCGCCCACCGGCGGCACGATATGCGCCTGCAGCAGCGACCATTTGGTCGGCAGGTCGTTGAACGAGCTGTCGGTGTGGAACAGCTCGTTGCCCTTGCTGTATTTCCGCTTGGTGCTGTCGATGCCGACGATGTTGCCATCGGCGTCGAGGTTCGACGCGTCGTAGAGGCCGGGCGCGATCCGGGGCTTGAAGCTCATGCTGCTGATCTTGAGATCGGGCGGCAGCTCGAGCGGACCGAAGGATCGGCTGAAGGCCAGGTGCTGGTCGTCGTTCGGCCGCGATCCGCGCAGGCAGACGACGGCATATTCGGCCATCGCCCGCTCGACGGTATCGATCGTCTCGGGCGTCGGCTGCTCGCCGACGTCGATGCCGGTGACGATCGCCGCGAACAGCGGATGGGCCTGCTCGATCGCGACCGGGCGGTTATCGGTGGACATCTCTTTTCCTCTTTCCCGCTCTCTTGCCGGCTTCAGTCGTTCACGCCACGCAACCGGATTCCTCCGGTGGTGACGCGCTCCATGTAGCGATACTGGCCCTGGTAATCGGCGATCGCGCTGTGATGCGCGCACCAGTTGTCCCAGACGAGCACCGTGTCGTTCTCCCAGCGGATGCGGCCTGTGAACGCCATCGACGTCAGATGCGCCTGCAGGAATTCCAGGATCGTCCGGCTTTCCTTCTCCGAATAGCCCTTGAGCCGACGCGTGTAGACCAGGTTGAGGAACAGGTGGCGCAACCCGGTGACCGGATGGACGCTGACGATCGGATGCTCGACCTCGCGGTCGCCCTCGTCGATCTTCATGTCCTTCATCATCACGTTGCGTGTGGCGGCACCACTGCCGAACAGCGCCGTCGCGCTGTTCACCCCGATCAGCGTGTCGCAGAATGCGCGCATCGGCTCCGACAGCGTCTCATAGGCCAAATAGAGATTGGCGAAGGCGGTGTCGCCGCCATAGGCCGGCATGTCGATGGCGTGCATCGTCACCGTGGTCGGCGGCGTATCCATGAAGGTCGAATCATTGTGGAACCCCTCGCCGACGACGCGGCGGGTGTCGTCGGCCAGCCGCTCCACCTTCTGGACGTCGGGATAGCCGTCGATGCCGAAGATATGGGGAATCTTCTGCAGCGGCCCCCACATCTTCGAGAACTCGATATGGCGGTCGTGGCTGAAGCCCTTCTGCCCGCGGAAATAGATCACCAGATTCTCGGCGAAGGCGCGCCGGATCTCCTCCTCCACTTCGGTGGGGAAAGGGCGGGTGATGTCGACGCCCCGGATCTCGGCACCCACGGCACCGTTCTGCGGAAGCACTTCGATATGGCGATAGCCGGACGTGCGATCGTAATCGCGCCAGCTGCGGGGCGAGGTCTTGGTCAGCATATGTGCAATGCTAGCTAAATGCTGCGCATCGTCAAGCGGCAACCTTGTTCCCGAAACGGCGCATATCAGGCGATTGTCAGGCGGCATGATCATTCGTATTGCATGCATCGCGCGTGACGAACGACAGCCCTGCAACGGGCGAGCGGACGCAAGGACCAATGGGAGATGCTGCAGATGGAAGATGCGGAGGGCCAGCCACGGCACTCGACCGGCTACAGCGCCTATGTGCTGTTCCTGCTGTTCCTGGGATACGTCATGAACGCGCTGGACCGCGCGATCCTCGGCATCATGCTGCCGCCGATCAAGGCGGAATTCGGCCTTTCCTTTACCGAGCTCGGGCTGCTCGGCGGCATCGCCTTCGCGCTGTTCTACGCGACGCTCGGCATCCCGATCGCGGCGCTCGCCGATCGGACGAGCCGCAAATGGGTGCTCGCCGGATCGATCGCGCTGTGGAGTGCGATGACCGCGCTCTGCGGAGCGGCCAAGACTTTCCCCGCGCTGCTCGGCGCACGGATCGGCACCGCGATCGGCGAGGCGGGGGGCAGCCCGCCCTCGCATTCGCTGATCGCCGATTATTTCCCGCTCCACCGGCGGGGCACCGCGCTGTCGATCTACGCGCTGGGCGTGCCGCTCGGCGGGATGCTCGGCCTGCTGCTCGGCGGCTGGGGCAACGACCTCTGGGGCTGGCGCACCACCTTCGTCGTCGCGGGGCTACCGGGGCTCGCCGTCGCCCTGCTCGTCGCCTTCACCCTCAAGGAGCCGACGCGCGGCATGGCCGATGGCGTCGCGGTGGCGAAGGCCGCCGCCGGCAATCCCTTCGCCATCGTCGGGACGTTGTGGAAGCGCCCCGCCTTCCGCAATATGAGCCTCGCCGCAGCACTCCACGCCTTCGTCTGGTATGGTGCCGGCAACTTCAATTCGGTGTTCCTCAACCAGACCCATGGTCTCTCGACCAGCGCGATCGGCAGCTGGCTGGCCAGCTTCGCGCTGGTCGGGGCGGCGGGCACTTTCTTCGGCGGCTTCCTGTGCGATCGCCTGTCGAAGCGCTACGGCGACGAGCGCTACTATATGTGGGTGCCCGGCATCGCCGTGGTGCTCGGCATCCCGTTCCAGCTGACCGGCTATCTCGCGGAGACCGTGCCGCTCGCGATGGCCGGCTTCGCGATGAGCTCCTTCTTCGCCTCGGTGTTCTTCGGCCCGTCCTTCGCGATGGCGCAGGCGCTGGTCAGCCCGTCGCGCCGCGCGGTGTCGGCCTCGGTGCTGCTGTTCATCCAGACCATGATCGGCCTGGGTCTCGGCCCGCTGGCGGTCGGCATGATCAGCGACGCGCTTGTGCCCTCGATGGCGGCCGAGGCGCTGCGTTTCGCGCTCGTCCTCGTCGCGCTGGCCAATCTGTGGTCGGGCCTGCATTACATGCTCGCCGCGCGGACCGTCCGGACCGATATCGCGGAGGCGAAGAACGAAGGGTGATGCCGGATGGCGAAGGCTGGGATGGCGATGATGGCGACGGAAATGACGACTGGGCGGAGCTCCCGCTGATGGATCCGCGCCGCCCCATCGAACTGCCCCAGGTTCTCGCCGACCTCGACGACGGCGACCGCGAAGAGCGCGAATTCGCCTGGCGGGTGGTGGCGCTGGCCCGCCGCTGGACCGCCCGGCTCGACGAGGAACTGACCGCGCAGGGCCTCACCCACGCCCGCTGGCAGGCGCTCTTCTGGATCTCGGAGAATGACGGCAGCGTCACGCAGCAGCAGCTGGCCGACCGGATCGGCGTCGCATCCTCCACCATGGTCCGCACCATCGACGGCCTCGAGCGGCAGGGCCTGATCCGCCGCATCGACAGCGAGCAGGACAAGCGCGCCAAGGTGCTCCGGCTGACACCAGACGCGAAGAAAATCCTGTCCGATATCACCGACATCGCGAGCCGGGTTCGCAAACAGGCGCTCGCCGCGCTACATCCGGCGGAGATCGCGATATGCGACATGGTCGTGACCAAGATGCTCGGCAACCTCACCGGCAAGCGGGAGGGGGCCGATCCCGGGTGACGACGCCAAGCCACGGCGGAGAGTAAAATGGCCAATGCGTTCAAGATCTTCGACATCCCCGATCCGCAGAAGGCGACGATTCAGCGCTTCGGGCTGGAAGGCGGCTACGTCGGCCCGTCGGAGGAGGAGTCGCCCTGGGTTCCCTATGGCGACAAGGCGGCGATCCGCCATCTCAGCTTCGACGTGCGCGGCGGCTGGTATTCCAACATCCTGTGGATCAAGGAACCCGGCATCATCGGCACGCACAAGCATCGCGGCCCGGTGATCATGGTCTGCCTGGAAGGCAGCGTCCGCTACCTCGAATATGACTGGGTCGCCGAAGCCGGCGGCTTCATCAACGAGATGCCCGGCCAGGCGCACACCCTCGTCACCGATCACCCCCAGGGCGTGAAGCTGTTCGGCTGGATGCAGGGCGCCAGCGACTTCTTCGACGAACAGGGCAACCATCTCGAGACGATCGACGTGTTCTGGTTCGTCAACCACTACGTCAGTTACTGCGAGGCCAACGGCCTGCCGATCAACCAGGCATTGTTCCTGTAAGCCGGCCGGAACGAAGAGAGGAATACCCAGGATGAAGGACTTCAAGGATCGCATCGCGTTCATCACCGGCGGCGCGTCGGGCGCGGGGCTGGGCCAGGCCGAGGTGTTCGGCAAGGCGGGCGCGAAGATCGTGATCGCCGACGTGCGCCAGGAGGCGCTGGACAAGGCGGTCGAAACGCTCTCGGGCATGGGCATCACCGTCCACGCCATCAAGCTCGACATCACCGATCGCGATGCCTACGCCCGCGCCGCCGACGAGGTCGAGCAGGTGTTCGGCGAGCCGCCGCACCTGCTGTTCAACACCGCCGGCGTCAACAGCTTCGGCCCCGTGGAAGCGTCCACCTATGGCGATTTCGACTGGCTGATCGGCGTCAACTTGGGCGGTGTGATCAACGGAATGGTCACCTTCGTGCCGCGCATGATCAAGGCGGGTCGCCCCGGCCATGTCGTCACGACCTCGTCGATCGGCGGCTTCCATGGCGGCGCGATCGCGGCACCGTATTCGGCGGCCAAGGC
>Ga0160461_1001092_pt1 | contig 12350 bp, 7 predicted proteins | sample HID1975I_E6MG_FD_108266 | JGI IMG/M metagenome (GOLD analysis project Ga0160461, IMG submission 108266) | Enriched soil microbial communities from UW Madison campus, WI, USA - HID1975I_E6 MG | ecosystem: Environmental > Terrestrial > Soil > Unclassified | place: USA: Madison, Wisconsin...
GACCACGTCGTCGCGATCAAGATCATCAAGCCGGGGCTGCTTTCCGAACGGCTGGTCGAGCGGTTCAGGATCGAGCGGCAGACGCTGGCGCAGCTGGCGCATCCGAACATCGCGCAGCTGTACGATGGCGGGGAATCCGGCGGTGAGGCGGGTGGCGGATCGCCCTATATCGTCATGGAGCATGTCGACGGGCTGCCGCTGCTGCGCTGGGCGGAGGAGCGGGCGTTATCGCTGGCGGCGCGGCTCGACCTGTTTGCCGATATCTGCGGCGCGGTCGGCTTCGCGCATCGCAGCCTGGTGGTGCATCGCGATCTGACGCCGAGCAACGTGCTGGTGACGCGCGACGGGGTGGTGAAGCTGATCGATTTCGGCATCGCCAAGCCGGTCGACCGGGCGGACGGCGAGGAGCCCGGTGCCAAGCCCTCGATCGGCAGCCTGAGCCTGACACCGGGCTATGCCGCGCCCGAGCGGATGACTAGCGCCGAGGTGACAACGGCGGCGGACATCTATTCGCTGGGCCGGTTGCTGGCGAAGCTGGTGCCCGAGGCGATGCGGGGCGCGCGGGGGGGCGAGCTGGATGCGATCCTGTCGCGCGCGACCGCGGCCGAGCCGCAGGATCGCTATCCGACGGCCGAGGCGCTGGCGGCGGATGTCGCGGCGTGGCGCGGTGGATTCCCGGTGTCGGTGGTACGGCGCAGCCGGGGTTATGTGGCGCGGCGCTTCGTCGGCCGGCATCGGCTGGGCGTGGCGGCGGCGGTGGCGGCGGTGCTGCTGCTGGTCGGGGCGCTGGCGGCGACGATCCACGCCAATCAGCGCGCCGAACGCGAGCGGGCGGAGGCGGAGCGGCGCTTCGAGCAGACGCGCGCGATCGCCAAGGAGATGATGTTCGGCACCTATGACGAGGTCAGCAAGGCCAGCGGCAGCACCATGGCGCGCGAGAAGCTGGTGCGGACGGGGCTGACCTATATCGACGCGCTGGCGGCGGACGCGACCGCGCCGATCGACGTGAAGCTGGAGGCGGCGCGCGGCTATGTGCGGCTGGCCGAAGTGGTCGGCGGCGGCCAGGCGGCGCAGCTGGGCAAGCTGGCCGACAGCGCGGTGCTGCTGGCCAAGGCGGAGGCGATCCTGACGCCGCTGATCGCGGCCTATCCAGACGACCCGGCGGTGCGCCGCGCGATGGCGATGCTGCGGATCGAGCAATCGGGCACGAACCTCTACAACCACAACGAGTATGATCTGGCGCGGCGGCAGGCGGCCGAGGTGCAGCGGCTGATCGGACCGATGGCAAAGGATGACGCGGAACTGGCGGCGCTGGTGATCGCGGCGATCCAGGCCGAGGGCGACAGCCATGGCTGGCAGGACGACTATGCCGCCGCCGCGCCCGCACATGCGCGCGCGGAAGCTTTCTTCGCCGGACTGTCCCCCGCGATGCGGCGCGAGCCCGAGGTGCTGAAGGCGCGATCGGCTAATCTGCGGCTGCTGGCCGAAAGCTACCACAAGACGGGGCAGGCGGCGGCGGCGCGGCAGGCGCTGGACGAGGCGGTCGGGATCAACGAGGCGTTGCTGGCCGCATCCCCCGACGATCCGATGCTGCTGCGCAAGCTGGCGGTATCCTTGTGGTACCAGGCGGTCGTCCACCGCACCAACAAGCGCGACGCGCTGGCGCTGGCGTCTATCGACCGCGCGGTGGAACTGGCCGAACGGATGCGGCAGCGCGATCCGGCCGACGCCGGCGCGATCCAGCTCTACGCGCTGACCGGCGAGGTCAAGGCGCAGACGCTGGCCGACGCGGGGCGCTTCGCCGACAGCTTCGCGGCGGTGGACGCGGTGTTCGCCGCGCATCGCCGGCTGGTGGCGCTGGCGGATGGCGCGCCGGGCGCGCGACGCAGCTTCGCGGCGGCGATGCGGACGGGGGCGACCAACTTCTACAACGGCGGCGACTACGCCCGCGCCTGTTCGATCTGGGGCGAGGCGTTGGCGGTCTATGCCGATCTCGACCGGCAGGGGGCGTTGGGGGATCTCGACCGGAAGAACGCGGTGCCGGAGCTTAAGGACTATTTCGCGAAGAGCTGCGAGGGTGGTCTACCCCGGAAGGGGGCGGAGCCGGATGCCTGATCATTTTGGGCGGCGTGGGGGCGTGGTGACCCACGAGGGCGATGCCAGCCTTCGCTGGCATGACGGCTTTGGACTGGATGACGGCTTTGGACTGGATGACGGCTTTGGGCTGGCATGACGACCCTTCCCCTCATCGTCACCCCAGCGCAGGCTGGGGTCGGGTGCCGCAGGTGCTCAGGGTGCCTCAGACAAGAAGGTCGAACAGGTCATCCCATTGCGGGTTGATCGTTTCGATCAGCCTGACCTTCCAGGTTCGCTGCCATGCCTTGAGCGCCTTTTCGCGTGTGATGGCCTGTTCGATACTCTCGTGCTGTTCGGCGAAGACCAGCCGGGTGAGGCCGTAGCGTCGGCAGAAGGCGGAGCCCTCGCCGCGCCGGTGCTGGTCGACCCGCGCGGCAAGGTGCGCCGTGACGCCGATGTACAGCACGCCGCCCGGCTTGTTGGTCATGATGTAGGTCCAGCCGCCCATCGGGAGCAGGGTAGTGGCAGACGAAAGAGATGCCAGCCTTCGCTGGCATGACGTAATTTGGACGGTATCGGCCGCGCGCTTCAGGCCGCTCGGGCGGTGAAGAGCGCGGCGAAGGGGTCATCGGGGATGGCGGGGGGCTCGCCTTCGCGGACGGTGGTGCGGCGCATGTCGCGGCGTTCGTTCTTCGCGTCGTAGTCGCCGCCGCGGTGCATGGAGGCGAGGTTGTCCCAGATCACGAGATCGCCGGGCTGCCATGTGACCGAGAAGACGTATTGCGGCTGGGTGGCCCAGTCGATCAGCTCGCGAAGCAGCGCCTGACCCTCGGCGCGCGGCATGCCGACGATGTCGCGGGCATGGGCGGCGACGTAGAGCGCGTCCCGGCCCGACCCCTGGTGGCGCAGGACGAGGGGATGACGCGCCTTGCTGCGCGCATCGACCTCCTCGTCGGAAATCGGCACGCCCGCCGCCTGGCGCGAGTGCCAGAGCGAATGCTCCGCCTCCAGACCGGCGATCCGGTCCTTCATCGATTGCGGCAGGTCTTCATAAGCCGATCGGGTGTCGGCGAAGAAGGTCTTGCCGCCTTCCTTCGGCACCTCATAGGCGAGGAGCAGCGAATAGGCCGAGCGCAGGTCCATGAACGAGGAATCGGTGTGCCACAGCCGATCGCCCTTCTTGTGCTGCAGGATCGCGTCGTCCTGGATGATGGCACCCTGATCGTCGAGGTTGCCGGCGTCGAAGAGCTCGCGATAGCCGTAGCGCGGGGGCTTGTCCGGGCGCAGCGGCGCGCGTTCAAGATAGCCGAACAGGCGGCTGAAGGCCATGTGGCTGTCGTTGTCGAGCCCGGTGCCACGATAGACGCAGACGCCCCATTTGTCGTTCGCGGCGATCACCTCATGCTGCTGCTCCTCGGTCAGCGGTCGGGTGATGTCGATGCCCGACACCTCCGCGCCGAAACGGGGCAGGATGGGCTTGATCGTGAGACTCATGACTTCCTCCAGAGGAGAACCGGCCGCCGCCCCGCGAAGGGCGACCGACCGGTTCGATATATAGGCGTTCGCTGGCCGGACTTCACGCCCGGAACTTCACGCGCCGAACTTGACCCGTGCGCCCAGCTTGAAGGCGCGGCCGATGGGATCGTACAGGATCTGGTTGGTGCCGCCGTTGCCGCCCGGCATGATCGGCGGATCGCGATCGAACAGGTTGTTGATCGTGCCGAACAGCTCGAACTCGCGATCGTTGCCGGCGTCCACGGTGATCCGGGCGGACAGATCCATGTAGAAGCGATCGGGGATGCGGTTGTTGTTGACGCTGGTCGGCACGGTGACGGCGTAGCCTTCCTGGTCGGGGCCGATGAAGTTGGTCCAGAAGATGCCCGAGGGGATGTAGCGGCCGTGGCCGGTCAGCTGGAAATTGCCCTTGGTCCACGTCAGCAGGCCATCGATCGTGTAATCGGGGATGCCGGGAACGGTGCCGGAGCGGACGCCGTTCTGCCCGGCGCGGTCGACCCCGGCCAGCGTCAGTTCCTTGGTGATGTTGGCCAGCACCTGGAGGTTGAGATCGCCCAGCCCGCCGAGCGGCTGGCGATACTGGAACTCGACGTCGAAGCCGCTGGTGGTCAGTTCGGCCGAGTTGAGGTTGAGATCGTCGACCTGGGTGATGGTGCCGTCGGCGCCTTGCGTGATCAGCGCGCAATATTCGGCGACGTTGTTGAGGAAGCAGCCATTGGCCAGCGTCTGCGCGCCGAGCGTGCCGATCGCGTCGTTGACCTGGATGTCGTAGTAATCGACCGACAGGCGCATCCGGCCGAGGAAGCCGCCGCGCGGGGCGAGGACGATGCCCGCCGTCCAGCTGTCCGCCTTTTCCACGCGCAGATTGGGGTTGGAACCGGTCAGCACGGTGGGGTTGGTCTGCAGCCCGTTGCGCGGATCGGTGAGGCCGATCGAGCTCTTGATGCGCGGGCCGACGAGTTCGGCGAGGTTGGGCGCGCGGATATCGCGTGAGCGGGTGACGCGCAGGCGGATCGCCTCGATCGGTTCGTAGACGCCGCCGAGCTTCCACGTCGTGACCGCGCCGGTGGTGCTGTAATCGGTGCGGCGGATCGCGCCGTTCAGATCGAGCGCATGGCCGACGGCGCTGTCGCGCAGCAGCGGCAGGCCGACCTCGGCATAGGCCTCCTTCACGCTGACCTTGCCGTCGATCGCGGAGCCGTTGAGGTTGAAGAAGCCGTTCGCCAGCGAGACCGGATCGGTGGTGCCGCTGATCTTGTCGCGCCGGTATTCGCCGCCGATCGCGAAGGTGAGCGGGCCGGCCCAGAGTTCAGCCAGCTCGCCCTGGAGGTTGGCGGCGACGACGTGCTGGTCGTTGTCGGTATCCTGGAAGCTGTTGCCGGTGATGTAATCACGCGCGGCGGGCGACCAGTTGTATTCGCCGAAGGGGTTGAACGGCATGCAGCCCGGATCGTCGTTCGCGGTGCCGGCATCGGCGTTGACGCGGCAGACGATCTGGCCCGCGCCGTTGCGCACCGCATCGACCGCCTTGGGGAAGTTGGCGAGGTTGATGATGTTGTACGCGCGCTGGCGGAACTCGGTCTTGCCGTACTGGTAGGAGACGTCCCAGCGGAGCTTTTCGGTCAGCTTGCCTTCCAGCGCGAAGACCGAGCGAAAGGTGCTGGTCTTCGACGTGGCGCGCGACGGGCCAACGTCGAAACCGGCGCGGCCGAGCACGAAGGAGGCGACGCCATTGGCATCCATCGCGTCCTGGATCGCGGTCGGGATATAGGGGTTGTCGCGCTTGATCCGCCCGAACAGCGATCCGTTGGTCTCGCGGAACACGTTGGAGACCATGCTGCCCTTGACGCGGCCATAGGACAGGTCGAGCGAGGCCGTGATCGTGTCGGTCAGTTCGGCGTCGCCGTGGAAATAGGTGCTGAAACGCTCGGTCGGCACCTTGAGCTTGAAGTTCGAGAGGAAGGGATTCTTGCCCTGCCCCTCACCGCCCAGCATGAACAGCGGGCCGACGAAGGTGCCGTACTGGAACGGGGCGGGGGTGCCATCGGCGAGGAACTTGGTGCCGCGCAGCGGATCGGTCGCGTTGGTGCCGATCATCTGGCCGGCAGCGTTGTAGGACCGGTTGATCAGGCCGCCGGGCGACATCGTCGAGATGTTGACGCCGGGGACGATGAGGTTGCCGGGCAGGCCGCCGGTACCGGCCGGCGTGTTGCCGAGGATCAGCGTCTGGGTGGCGCACCAGTCGCGCGAATAGCAGTCGCCAAGCCCTTCGGTGCGTTCGTATTCGCCGCCGAAGACGACATGGACGCGGCTGCCGATATCGGTACCGCCGGCGATGCTGGCGAACTGGCTGGCGTCATCGCCGCGTTCGGAGATGCCCCCGATGATTTCGGCGCGGAAGCCGTCGAGCTTGCGGTTGAGGACGAAGTTGACGACGCCGGCCACGGCATCCGACCCATAGGCCGCCGATGCGCCGCCGGTGACGATATCGGTGCGGGTGACCAGCGCGGAGGGGATCAGGTTGACGTCGACCGTGCCTTGCGAGGTGCTGGGCACGAAGCGGCGGCCATCGACCAGGACGAGGGTGCGCTGCGGATTGAGCCCGCGCAGATCGAGCAACCGCGCACCGATGTTGCCGGCAGCGGTCTGCTGGTTGGCGGGGCCGGTGCCGGCGCGGAAACTGGGCAACTGGTTCAGCGCGTCGCCGATATTGGTGATCGCCAGCGTTTCGACTCGATCGTTGGTCAGCACGGTGACGGGGGTCGGCGTGGTGAAGCCGCTGTTGGCGATACGCGATCCGGTGACGACGATGTCCTCGATCGCGGACTGGGCGGCGGGGGAGGAGGTGGTCGTGGCGGCGGGTTCGGCTGGTACAGGTTCGGCTGGGACCGGTTCGGGCGGCGGGGCGGCGTCCTGCGCCATCGCCGGCATCGCCAGCGCCCAGGCCAGTGCCGCACAGCAGCCGCCGATGTGACGCGCGCGGATCTTCCTCATCATGGTCATGCCCCTCTCCCTGATACGGCCCCTGTTGTCGGGACTCGCGTCCGGCATCACGCCGGGTTGAGAAGCAAACTACGTATCACGGTACATTGTGTCAATTGGGTGGAGGGGGGAGCTTGTTATAATCAGCCTGCCACTGACGAAGGCACTGTTGGCGCAAGAAGCTCGACGGAGTCGCACGCGGATCAGGGCGATCCTTCCGTCCGATAAGAACCCTTCGTCATTGCGACCCCGGCGGAAGCCGAGGGAAGCAATGACGAAGCTTTCAAACGTTCATAGGCGATGCCCCTGCCCATGCCGGGAGGGGGATCAGCGGCCTTACTGGTCCAGGAACGAGCGCATCTTGCGGCTGCGGCTCGGGTGCTTGAGCTTGCGCAGCGCCTTGGCCTCGATCTGGCGGATGCGTTCGCGGGTGACCGAGAACTGCTGGCCGACCTCTTCGAGCGTGTGATCGGTGTTCATGCCGATGCCGAAGCGCATGCGCAGCACGCGCTCCTCGCGCGGGGTGAGGCTGGCGAGGACGCGGGTGACCGTTTCCTTGAGGTTCGCCTGGATCGCGGCGTCCACCGGGATGATCGCGTTCTTGTCCTCGATGAAGTCGCCTAGATGCGAATCCTCCTCGTCGCCGATCGGCGTCTCGAGCGAGATCGGCTCCTTGGCGATCTTCATCACCTTGCGGACCTTTTCGAGCGGCATAGACAGCCGCTCGGCAAGCTCCTCCGGGGTCGGCTCGCGGCCGATCTCGTGGAGGATCTGGCGGCTGGTCCGCACCAGCTTGTTGATCGTCTCGATCATGTGGACCGGGATGCGGATTGTCCGCGCCTGGTCCGCGATCGAGCGGGTGATCGCCTGCCGGATCCACCAGGTCGCGTAGGTCGAGAATTTGTAGCCGCGCCGGTACTCGAACTTGTCCACCGCCTTCATCAGGCCGATATTGCCCTCCTGGATGAGATCCAGGAACTGCAAGCCACGGTTGGTGTACTTCTTGGCGATCGAGATCACGAGGCGGAGATTGGCCTCGACCATCTCCTTCTTCGCGATCCGCGCCTCGCGCTCGCCCTTCTGCACCATGTTGACGATACGGCGGAACTCGCCGAGCGACATGCCGGTGGCCTGCGCGATCTCGCCGATCTCGGTGCGGATGCGCTCGACCGCGACGGTCTCGGCAGCGGCGAAGGCAGCCCATTTCTTGTCGAGCTTCTGGACGCGATCCATCCAGCCCTCATCGAGCTCATGGTCGACATACTCGTCGAGGAACGCCTTGCGCGGCACCTTGTGGCGCTCGGCCAGGCGCAGCATCTGGCCGCCGAGCGCGGTCAGCCGGCGGTTGAACGAATAGAGCTGGTCGACCAGATACTCGATCTTGGCACCGTGGAACTGGACGCTCTCGATCTCGGCGGTCAGCTCCTCGCGCAGCTTCTGGTACTTGCGCTCCTCGCCTGCGGGGAAATCGTCGCCGACGCCGAGCGCGTCCAGCCGCGCGGTCTGCAGCTTGGAGAACTTCTTGTAGAGCGAGGTGATCGTGGCGAAGCGCTCAAGCGCGGCCGGCTTGAGCTGCTCCTCCATCTGCGCCAGGCTGAGGGTGTTGTCCTCCTCGTCGTCGTCCGACGGCCGGGGAGCCCGGCGCTCGGTCATCGAGTTCTCGTCATCCTCGTCGGCGGAAGGCTCCTCGACCTCCTCCTCTTCCTTGAAGGAAGCGCCGGCGGTCTTCTCGCTGATCTCGCCGTTGTCGTCTTCCTCGGCACCCTCGACCTGCTCGGCAGTCGGGCCCTTGGAAAGCATCGCATCGAGATCGAGGATCTCGCGCAGCTGCATCTCGCCGTTGTTAAGCGCGGTCGACCAGTCGATGATCGCGTTGAAGGTGATCGGGCTTTCGCACAGGCCCAGGATCATCGTGTCGCGGCCGGCCTCGATCCGCTTGGCGATGGCGATCTCGCCCTCGCGGCTGAGCAGCTCGACCGCGCCCATCTCGCGCAGGTACATGCGGACGGGATCGTCGGTGCGATCGACCGTCTCCTTCTTCTTCTCGGTCACGAGAAGCGGGGCGGTGCCGTCGTCCTCGGCAGCGACCTCGTCGTCCTGCTGCTCTTCGGGCTGCTCGTCCTCGCCGGCGTCCTCGTTCTCGACGATGTTGACGCCCATCTCGTTGAGCGCGGACATCACGTCCTCGAGCTGGTCGGAGGACATCTGGTCCTGCGGCAGCGCCTCGTTGAGCTGGTCATAGGTGATGTACCCGCGCTTCTTCGCACGCGCGATCAGCTTCTTGAGCGACGCCTCGTTGAGATCGATCAGCGGCGCATCGCCGCCCTCGGTCTTCTCCGCCGGTTCCACAGTGTTCGTCTTCGCCATCGACCGCCCGTCCGTTAAAACTGTTCGTTCAATCCATCTCAACGCTGCGGTCGTGAAGGACGAGCCTTCGTTCGCGCAGTTGCTGCCTGGCGGTTTCGATCGCCAGGTAATTGTCGCCGCCCGCATCCTCGATCGCCGCCTTGTCCAGAACGGCGAGTTCGTCATCCAGTTGCCATTCCTCGCACAACATATCGAGTAGAGCGTCAAGGCTCCGCGATGCCGTTTCCTCGTCGATCCCAATCCGTTGATGGGGAAAGCGCAGATCGTGCCGCAGATCCTGCCGGATCAGTTCAGGTAGTTCGGATGCCGCCAATATGGCGTCTATGCAGCCACCTTCAAGATCGGGGGACGCCATCACTGCGCCGATCAGCGCCTCGCGCCAGCGGCGAAGCTCGGGATGCGCAACCGGGATCGCCCCGATGTCCTCCATCCGCCGCGCCACGATCGCGGGGCGGGAGGACAGGCCGAACAGCAGCGACCGGAGCATGAGCTCGGTCAGGTCGTCCTTGCCGTGGACGCCGGTGCGGACGATCGCGTCGAGGATCTTCTGCCGGTCGCTCTTCTTCCAGCCGAACTGTTCGAAAAACAGATCGTTGAACGACCGCCGATATTCCTCCGCTACCAGCCGGTCGGTGCAGCTCTGCGCCAGGTCGTCGAGCCGCTGGCGCAGGCCCGCGCGGATCTCCGGCCGGGTCGTGTCGCCGACGCTCGCCTCGTTGCGGAACAGCATCGCCACGAGCGGCAGCGCATCCGCGATCACCGCCTCGAATGCCGCCGCGCCGCCGCGCCGGATGATGTCGTCGGGATCCTCGCCGGCGGGCAGCACCGCGAAAGCGAGCGACTTGCCCGGCCGCAGCAGCGGCATCGCACGATGCGCTGCCCGCAGCGCCGCCTTGCGCCCGGCGGCGTCGCCATCGAAGCAGAGGGTAGGGGTGTCGACCAGTGCCCAGAGCTTCTCCAGTTGCCCCTCGGTCAGCGCGGTGCCGAGCGGGGCGACCGCCTCCGCGATCCCCGCCTGGTCGAGCGCGATCACGTCCATATAGCCCTCCACCACGATCACCCGGCCGCTCTTGCGGCTGGCCGGAGCCGCGTTGTGGAGGTTGTAGAGGGTCCGCCCCTTGTCGAAGAGCGGGGTCTCGGGCGAGTTGAGATACTTGGGTTCGCCCTGGTCGAGGATGCGGCCGCCGAAGGCGATGGCGCGCCCGCGCTGGTCGCGGATCGGGATCATTACCCGGCCGCGGAAGCGGTCATAGGGCTGGTCGCGGTCCTCCGGCTGGATCAGCAGGCCGGTCTCGACCAGCATGTCGCGCGAAAATTCGGGGAGCGCGCCTGCGATGCGGTTGCGACTGTCGGGTGCGAAGCCGATGCCGAAGCGCCGACGGGTCGTCTCGCCGATCCCGCGCCGATCGAGATAGGCGCGCGCCTCGGCGCCTCCGGCTGCCGCGAGTTCGGTCGAGAACCACGTCGCCGCCGCCTCGACCACATCGGTCAGGCTGGCGGCGCGTGCGGCCTTTTCACGCGATACCGGGTCGGGTGCGGGCAACTGGAGCCCCGCCGCGTCGGCCAGTTCCTTCACGGCGTCCATGAACGCAAGGCCCTTGGCTTCCGTCAGGAAACGGATCGCGTCGCCATGGGCCGAGCAACCGAAGCAGTGATAGAACTGCTTGTCGTCGTTGACGTAGAAGCTGGGGCTCTTCTCGTTGTGGAAGGGGCAGCAGGCCTTGTACTCATTGCCCGCCTTGGTGAGTTTCACGCTCCGGCCGATCAGCGCGGAAAGCGAGGTGCGCGAGCGAAGCTCGTCCAGGAAGGCGGGGCTCAACAGCGCGAAGCCACCGCCGCGCGCGGATTGCCCGCGTCTTCCCGGGGATGTCGTCTGCATTCGCGCGGCCTGCACCATCGGGCGATTATACCATCGCACGGATGCGGGAAGATTGCTACCCCGCCAGCGCCGCTTTCACGAGGCCGCTGGCCTTGCTCATGTCGAGGCTGGTGGCGTGGCGTTCCTTGAGCAGCGCCATCACCTTGCCCATGTCCTTCACCGAAGCGGCACCGGTCTCGGCGACGATCGCGGCGATCGCGGCCTTGGTCTCGGCCTCGTCCATCTGCTTGGGCAGGAAGCGCTCGATCACCGCGATCTCGGCACGCTCGGCAGCCGCCAGTTCCTCTCGGCCGCCCTTTTCGTAGAGCTCCACCGATTCGCGGCGCTGCTTGATCATTTTTTGCAGAACCTCGACGATCAGGGTGTCGTCGTCGGCCGGGGCGGACCCGGTCCGCGCTTCGATATCGCGGTTCTTGATCGCGGCCTGGATCAGGCGGATCGCGGCGGTCGTCTCCGCCTCGCGCGCCTTCATCGATGTGATCTGCGCGGCCTTGATGTCGTCGCGTATCATTCTGGAACAAGCCTTCCCGGTAAAATCATGCGGAACCTGGCCGCGCTTTAGCCCCCTTGCGTTGCGCCCCGCAATGCGCGAGTTTCCCAGCCGACTTCCAGAACTGAGTCGTCATCGCCGTTTCACGGCGAAAGACGCCCGGAGGGTCGCGCAACAGATTTCTAGGCGTGGCTTTTCGCAGGAAGGATTCTCCAAATGGCGCTCATCAACGGCACCAACGGGCCGGAAACGCTGCCCGGCACCAACACCGCCGACACCATCAACGGCCTTGGCGGCAACGACACCATCAACGCTTTCGACGGCGATGACACGATCGACGGCGGGCTCGGAGCGGACACGGTCAATGCCGGCAACGGCGCGGATATCGTCATCGTCGGGCGTGGCGATACCGTCCATGGCGACAGTGGCGACGACGACCTGCGCTTCACGAGCGCGGATGCCTCGAACACCGCCACCACCTATGTCTACGGCGACGCCGACGTCGACACGTTCACCATCGATTTTTCCGACGCGGTGGATTCGATCAGCTCCGGTTCGTCGTTCAACGGGAACGGTTCGATCCAAGGCATATACTATTACGGGATCGAGACGCTCCGGATCTACGGCGGCTCGGCCAGCGACGTAATCTACGGCAACGCCGGCAACGATCGCCTCGATGGCAATGCCGGCAACGACCGGCTCTATGGCGGCCTCGGCAGCAACATCATCAACGGCGGTGCGGGCCGCGACTATGGCGAGGTCGACCTTCGCGGATCGAACGTCGCGCGCACCTTCACCTTCACCGCTAATGTGAACCTCTCGCTTGCCGGCAACACGCTTACCGGCCTCGAAGGGCTGGGCGTCTATCTGGGCGGCGGTGACGACGATGCCAGCGTGGTGGGCGCGACCATCGCCTCGCTGCTCGACGGCGGCGACGGCGCGGACACGCTGCGCGGCGGTTCGGCTGGCGACACGCTGCGCGGCGGGGCCGGCGACGACACGATCGTCGGCGGGCTCGGCGGGCAGAGCGCGCTGCTGACC